>Ga0137403_10005724_pt1 | contig 14367 bp, 10 predicted proteins | sample CZOMad2_1_16fung_FD_122057 | JGI IMG/M metagenome (GOLD analysis project Ga0137403, IMG submission 122057) | Vadose zone soil fungal communities from Angelo Coast Range Reserve, California, USA - CZOMad2_1_16fungal (Hybrid Assembly) | ecosystem: Environmental > Terrestrial > Soil > Vadose zone... | reverse complement strand
GGTCCGCATAGAGCTTGTCAGCATCCTTCGGCTCCTGCTGACGGATTTCGGACTTCAACTGATCTTTGCTATGAATAAACTCCGTGCGCGTAACAATCTCGTTGTTGACTCGGACAATGATTTCCTCAATCACAGAATCGGCCCGCAGCGCCGGAGGAAACAGCGCCAGACCCGAAGAAATTGCGGCGGCCGCGACTGCGAAACGATACCCTTTTAGGCGCATAAAAACATATCCTCGACTGGAAGTGGCCGGAAATCGGCCAATATTTCTACCCGACTGCTTTCCCCCAATTGTAACTCCGATTTGCAGCGCTTTGCTCCGCCTGAACGGGGCAAGGTTGGCGGAAGAACTCCGGGAGGGCTCTCCGCTTTCTTTTTTAAGTTTGTCATCACGACCAACGGGAGGGGTCTGCAGGAAAAGGCCGCAGAGGACCTCGAGATTTAGAAAAGCCTGTCATCCCGACCACAGTGGAGGGACCTGCTGTAGAGCAGCTTACAAAAACGAACTTCCGATTTCCCCAAAAAGATCTGTCCTCCCGCCCAACGGAAGAGCCTGCCCTGAGCGCAGCCGAAGGGCACCTGTAGCGGTTGTCGAAGACAAGCCAACTGCTATGATGAGCGGCGCGAGCCGCAAAACGCCGGAGGAGTTATGCCAAGATTCCTAGCCGTAACCATGTTGGTGGTGGCAGGATGGACAAATATGTCTGCTCAATCAAACAAAGACTCATTTCCCGACGCAGCGGAACTCAACCGCATGGCCGCGCGATTCGCGCCCACCGTTTTGCAAGTGAATCTCGCTGCCCTGTCCGCGGGAGACCGCGCCGCCCTGGCCAAGCTCGTAATGGCCGGCCGCATCCTGGACGACATCTTTCTGCAACAGTATTGGAGTGGCAACGAGGCGGTCTATGAGAAGCTGCGAAAGGACACGACGGCGCTCGGCAAAGCACGCCTGAACTACTTCTGGATCAACAAAAGCCCATGGTCAAATTTGGACGGGTTCAAGGCCTTTCTCCCCGACGTGCCCGCCCGAAAGCCCGAGGGCGCGAATTTCTACCCCGCGGACATGACCAAAGAAGAATTCGAGCGTTGGGCAGCCACCCTCCCGGAGAAAGAGCAAAACGAGGCTAAGGGCTTCTTCACCGTAATCCGGCGAACCGACGACGGGAAGCTGAAGATTGTTCCCTATAGCGAGGAATACAAGGAGGACCTCCACAAAGCCTCGCAACTCCTGCGCGAAGCCGCCGCCCTCACCGAAAATGCCTCCCTGAAGCGCTTCCTCACCACCCGGGCCGACGCATTTCTCAGCAACGACTACTACGAGAGCGACATGGCGTGGATGGACCTGGACGCGCCGCTCGACATCACCATCGGCCCCTACGAAACCTACAACGACGAACTCTTCGGGTACAAAGCCGCCTTCGAGGCCTACATCAACGTCCGCGACGACGCGGAGTCGACCAAACTAGCCGCATTTGCCTCCCATCTCCAGCAACTCGAAGACAACTTGCCGTTGGATCCGAAATATCGCAATCCCAAACTCGGCGCCGCCGCACCCATTCGAGTTGTCGATGAAATTCTGGCGGCCGGAGACGGTGCGCACGGCGTCGCCACCGCAGCCTATAACCTGCCCAACGATGACCGCGTGGTCCAACAAAAAGGTTCCAAACGCGTAATGCTGAAGAACGTACAGGAAGCAAAGTTCCAGCATGTTCTTGTGCCGATTGCGGGCCGCGTTCTGGCCAAGTCTGCACAGCCGGACGTGAAGTTTGAACCCTTTTTCACGCACATCCTCACGCACGAACTCATGCACGGGCTCGGTCCTCATCAAATCCAGGTGGCGGGGCGTACTACGACCCCCCGTGAAGAGATGAAAGAACTCTACAGCGCCATCGAAGAAGCCAAAGCCGACGTCACTGGCCTCGGGGCCTGCAATACATGATGGATCACGCGAAGGAGATGGGCCTCGAGAAAGTCCTGTCCATGGGACCAGCAGCGGAGCGCCAGTTATACACCACGTATCTCGCGTCGTCCTTCCGCACGTTGCGCTTCGGCCTGCACGAAGCGCACGGCCGCGGCATGGCCATCCAGGTAAATTACTTAATGGCCAAAGGCGCGTTCGTAGCGGAGAAAGACGGCACGTTCAGCGTCAACCTGGAGAAAGCGAAGAAGGCCGTGCAAGATCTGGATCACGACCTACTAACGATGGAAGCCGAAGGCAACTACGCCGCCGCCAAGAAGATGCTCGACGATGCAGCCACTCTCCGTCCAGAATTCCAAGCCGCATTCGCGAAGCTGAAAGACATCCCCACAGATATCGCGCCTCATTTCGTGACGGCGGAAAAACTGGCTCCGTCGACCCTAGCGAAAGCAGCGCACGTCAATCCGACACGGTAGAGCGGGCCTTCAGGCCCGCGTTCCGCCACACAAACATCGGGCTTTAGCCTCCGAAGTCGAGCCCCCAAGGAGAAGATGCCAGGCTAACTCTTCGATCCATTCGTCTGTCTCCGTACCAAAGCCAAAGCCGTCACATCATTATGCGTGGGCGGCGCGCACATAAAGCGCTCCACGCTATCCAGCATCGCAACGCACAATCGGTGCGCGCTTGGGGCATTCAGGTGCTCCAAGGTGGCCGACACACCTTCGACCCCAAACTCATTCCCCTGGCACCGGGCTTCCACCACGCCGCGTGATACCAGAAGCAAAACTGCGCCCGGCTCCAGCACGGTCATGGTCGCGTCATGAGTAGCGTGCGAGAACAACCCAAGAGGCAGCCCTGTCGCCGGCAACTGAGACATGCCGGTGTGATCGCGAACCAATCCCGGAACATGTCCAGCGTTGCTGTAGCAGACCGTCCCGAGTTCCAGGTCATAGCACCCAAGAAAGGCCGAAGTGGCACAAATGCCATCCGCTGCCTCCAGCACCGTGCGGTTCAGCGACAACGAGAGTTCGACAATCGCCGTAGCTTCATTCAGCTCCGTCGCAGCGAATCGTTTCGGAACCACGCTCCGGAAGTGGTCTTGCACTATGGCGGCAATATTCTGCGCGCTATCTCGAAGCCCGGAGACATCCAGCATCAAAAATACGAGCCGCGAATTGACCAACACGAAATCGAAAAAATCTCCGCCCATGCGCACGCCGGAATAGGCAGCGCCTATTTCAGCGCCTGCAATCAATGGAGGTTCCGGCGGCTCGGGCTGCCGCAGCGTCGGCGAGGCACTCTCGTCTTGGTGTCCGAAGAAGTTCACGATGCTGCTTCGACGCTCAAAACCGCCCCGGCGTCGCAGAAAATGTGAGAGTTACGCTAGCCCCCATACTTGCTTGCCAGAAACTTGCCAACTTCGCCTTCCAGTTCGCGGTACCCCGAATGAACCGTAGCGCGCAAAGCGGCTTCGGGTGTACTTCCCTCGGCCATCCGCTGCAGGATCCGCTGCACATCGCTCATCCCATACGTCTCTTGAATGTACTCCACTGCCGCAAGAGATTCATCATAAGCCACAGTTGCTTCCGCTGAGGACAGGCTCAGGAAGCCGCCTTCCAGCATGTTGTACGGAAGCGCCCGCTGTGCCTGAAAGAGTTGCGCCAGCCGCCGCCCCCTTCCGCTCAGATTTCGCGGCTCCACCATCTGGGCGATTCCCTCATGCAGCCACTGCGGGCAGCGGCCTCGGGAAATATAGTTAATAAAAGAGTGAGCCAGTTCGTGCTTGAGAACCCGGGCCAGGTCCGGCGTCAGCGAGTCCAGACCGCTCACCGGGATGCGCATCTTGCCGTCATTCAACGCGCCCGTCCACGACGGGGCCTGGGTCACGTCAAAAAAGGCCTGATTCGTGTAGAGAATGACCGTCACACTGTCGCGCGGCGACGCTCCCAGCGTCTGGGCCAGTTCGTCGAATTGCGATTCCAGTGTCGACATGATGGCACGCCGAAGAGTTTCCGACGTTTGCTTGCCTTCAAAGCGCAGCGTGAAGTGGCTGGTCTGGTTCTCGGAAAAGCTTTCCTCCGTCGCGGCGTCTTTCTGTGCCTTGGCGAGCAATCGCTCCACAGCAGGGTCAGCCCGAAGCGTCAGCGAGCGTTTCCACGACCGGATGGCTTCCTTGGTGCGATCCGATGCATACTGAGCCGCTCCCAGAACCGCATAGGCATCGGCGGATTCCGGTGCGACCCGAACGGCATGCTCCGCGGCCGCCAATCCCTCCCGCGTGGCTCCCGCGCGCAACAGCAACACCGTGTAGTGAGCGAGCAGAATCGCGTTCTCAGGTTGCAGGCGCAACGCGCTTTCGTAGTAGCCCCGCGCCGCCGTGGTGTTGCCCTGCTCGATCTCATGCCTCCCGGCGAGAAAATATCCGGCCGCCGCATTGTCCGGCGTGCTTTCCTTTTCCAGTTTGGCCAGGGCATCCGTGTCCACTTTGCCGTCGTGCAAAACCAGGGCATAGACGTCGTTGGCAATGCGCAACTCGCTGCTGGGCGCCGCAATATCGGTTGACTTCGAGCCCCCGCCGCCCGTCGAATACTCCGGAGGCGTTCCCCCCGCATCAACATGATCGACCAGCGATTTCGGGATGGCGAACGTATTTTCGCCGACTTCATACTCAATCCGGTTACCATTCTCGCGAACGTTTTCCGCCCAGATCGTGCGGCCGTTCTTGAGGTGCAGGGTTTCAGCGGGTGCGAGCGCGCAGGCCGCCGAAACGAAGCACAAGAGCAATATGGATTGGGTGCGCACTATTTGGAAGTCTAGCAATGCGAAGAGGAGTGCCTGAAGTGACCGTGGTAATACGGAACGTCTTGTTGTTGAGGATCGCCAGATGCATCCTCATCGCCAGTCCTCTTTGCACCGTTGAGGCCTCCACTTCTGTCGCGCAGAACGTGGCTCCACCCCCAGTAGTCGCTACACATCCGCCCGTCCAACCGGTTGCCCAACCGACTGCACATCCCGCCGAAGACCTCTTTCTTCGCTTGGGCAAAGTCGGCCTCGATCCAGCACGCGTCTATCACGTGCGCGATGCACATATCGATCGCCCCGGGCTGTACCTGACCCTGGAAGATGGAACCATCGGCTTTACCCAGGACATCCTCGGCCGCGCAACCGGCGCTCTTTTCGAAGGGGAAGGCGAGGTTCTGGTGTTCCCTCCCGACCGCGCCGAGCGATCCTCCCTGGCATTGTTTACAGGTTCCGCAATCCTCGAAGAAAAAATCTCGTTTGGATACGTTCGTTTCAACGATGGAACCTACGAAGACTTGAAGCCCCATCTGAAGCCAACCGCGGACGCCACTGCATTTTTGTCGAAGTGGACAACCCAGGCGCCAGATTGGGCCGCAGCGGATGCTTTTCGCCTATTGGAGACCTATGCGGCGCTGCTCCCGTCTTCCGAGCCATCCCATGAACCTGCGCGCGAAGCCCGCCAGGACCGGATATTACATTCCCGTCTGTTCGGAGCGAAACTGGGGGCGTTCGACATTTTTTATGATTCGCTGTCGGCCGAGCAGGTGCAAGTGCTGCAACTTACCCAAGCGGAGGGTGGCAGCTATTACGACATCTGGATGTCGTTCACTCCCAAGGCGCGCGGAAGCGACCCCACCCTTCCCCAGGAGGTCGGTCCGGATGCCTTCGAAATCCCCAGCTACAAAATCCAGGCCCGGATTACGCCGCCGCACCGCCTCGAGGCGGAGGCGACCTGTGATCTGCACATCGTCCGCGAGGGGCAGCGGGCGTTGCTGTTCGAACTCTCGCGATACCTTCTCGTGACAGGCGTGGAAGCCTCAGGTGAGCCCTTGGAGTTCATCCACAATCCCTCCGTCACCGGCTCGCAATTGGCGAGGCAGGGCAACGACATGGTCGCCGTCGTCTTTCCCAGGACACTCAAGGCAGGCGAGCGAATTACGCTGAAGTTCACTTATGGCGGCGACGTGCTCTCGGAAGAAGCCAACGGACTGTTAGCGGTCGGTGCCCGCGGAACCTGGTACCCAAATCGCGGTCTCCGCATGGCGAACTTCGATCTGGTTTTCGCTTACCCGCCGGAATGGACGCTCCTGGCGACCGGCACCCGCACCGGCGCAGATGAGATAAGGCCCGATAACGCTCGCCCCAATGCCACCCGGCCCGACGGCGCCCCTCTCACCCCGGAAGAGCTGCATTCCCGCTGGATTTCGTCCCGCCCCGTTCCCGTAGCGGGTTTCAACCTTGGGCGTTACGTCAAGGCCACAGCGAAGGCCGGAAGCGTGCTCGTCGAAGCCTATGCCACGGGAGAAATGGGGCTCGCAGCGCCCAAAGTAGCTCCTGGCCTCGCCTCAGCTCCCGGGAAAAACTTGCCCGACAGTTCGCGACCAATCCCCCCTTTCTCGGATCCTTCTTCGCCGGCGCGCAACGTACAGGTGGTTGCCGACCGGGCCGCCGATGCAGTCACTTTCTTTGCTGAACGCTTCGGGAGCTACCCCTACGGGTCGCTGGCGCTGACGCAGGCGCCGGGTCCCGTAAGCCAGGGATGGCCGGGCCTTGTGTTCCTATCCGGGTACGCGTTTCTATCCCCGGAGGAATTGGCCTCGCGAAACCTTCGCCCCGCGGACTCCATTCTCGCGCGGCAGACGCCGGCCCACGAGACCGCGCACCAGTGGTGGGGTGACCTCGTTCCGTGGAAAAGCTATCGCGATCAATGGATCTCCGAAGGTCTGGCAAGTTATTGCGCGCTCCTCGAGCTCGAGCCGGAAGATCCCGCGGCTTTTCGCCTCGTCCTCGATAACTATCGCGACGACCTGTTGCAGAAAAAGGGTGACCGCCGCATGTCCGAAGCCGGCGCAGTAACTTTGGGACAGCGCCTGAACTCCTCGCGTTTCCCTCTCGGCTATGACCTCATTGCCTATGGCCGTGGAGCGTGGCTTTTTCACATGCTGCGGCAGATGCTCCGCGACGACGCTACTCTCGCCAGTCAGCATTCCAAGTCTGCAAGTCCGCCTTCAAATCCAGATACCCTCTTCATGAAAATTCTGCTGAGCGTCCAGGAAAAATACGCGGGCAAAAGCCTTTCCACCCGAGAGTTGCTGGACGAATTTGCGGCGCGCTGGCCCAAGTCACTCTGGTTTGAAGGGAAACCCTCTCTGGGTTGGTTTGCCGACAGCTGGATTCAGGGAACATCTGTCCCAATCATGGAACTAAAAAACGCCAAGATCTTGCATCCTAAAGATGCAACCTCCGCGACCGGTACCATTGTCCAGCGGGATGCCCCATACGACCTGATTACACCCGTACCCCTCTATGCCGAGGTGCCGGGGAAACCCCTCGTGTTGCTGGGAAGAATTTTTGCGGACGGCCCGGAGACGACGTTCCACTTGCGTGTGCCGCCCGGCACCCGCAAAATCCTTCTCGATCCGCAGGCAACTCTCTTGCGGCAGCGCTGAGATTCGGCGGGACGAAAAATTGCAGAATTGCTTATCGCGAGCCGCGAACTAGGGAACCCGCCGCCGCTGTGTTCGACCGCGGTGCCACAGCTGCCATGATTTCAGCGGCAATGCGAGACAAGGGGGCAACCCGGCTGAGCGCGTCCATTTCGGCGGCGGAACGTGGCATCCCATACACGGCGCAGCTCTCGGCATCCTGGCCGATCGTCCATCCTCCGGCGTCCCGTATGGCTTTCATCCCCTGCGCGCCGTCCGAGCCCATGCCGGTCAGAATCACTCCCATGGCCTGGCTGCCGTAGACGCGGGCTACGGAGTGCATGAGAACGTCGACGGAGGGAGTATGAAGCGTCCCTGCCGGAGACTTGCTGAGCTGAATTCGATACTGCGCTCCAGAGCGGCTTACCGTCATGTGCAATCCGGCGGGTGCGATATAGACCGTTCCCGGTTCGATCGCTTCTTCCCGTTTTACTTCATGCACCGCCACTGCGCATAAGTGGTTCAGCCGGTCCGCGAATTGAGCGGTAAACCCGACGGGCATGTGCTGCACGATCAGAACGCCGGTCGGCAACTGTGCAGGCAACTGCGAAAGAACTTCCTGAAGAGCCTTCGGCCCGCCGGTCGAAGTGCCGATGGCAACAATGGCCGGAAGTGTCTGAACTTGCGCTGACAGATTGGACGCAGCGCGCGCAGGAGCCTTGCGCGCGGGCGGGCCGCCTTGAGGCCATGGGGCATGCGCCGCATTCTTGATCTTGGCCAACAGGTCGTTGCGAATATCAAAAATTCCGTTGGACGCATCTGCCCCGGGCTTTGGAATGAAATCGAAAGCGCCCCGTTCCAAAGCCTCAAACGTGGATTGGGTGCCTTGCCGGGTCAGCGAGCTGAGCATGATGATCGGGCGTGGAGATTCGGCCATGATCCGGGCGAGCGCTTCCAGCCCGTTCATGCGGGGCATTTCAATATCCAGCGTTACGACATCGGGATCCAGAGCCTTGGTCTGCGCCAAAACGTCGACGCCGTCGACCGCATATCCCACAACCTGGATTTCTGGGTCCGATTCAATCATGCGCGAAAGCGCCGCCCGCATCACCGAGCTATCGTCGGCGATCAGCACGCGAATGAGCTTCGATTTGTTAGGAGCCTGCGTCATTGGATTCGATACAGCGCGGCGACCAGCTTGTGGACTTCAAACATGTAGTTATCCAGTTCGAATGTGAGCCGCGCCCAGTCGAACTCCGCCAGCGTCGTGCACTCTTCCACCAGCACCGTGAACGCCTTCTCCTCGAGAAGGTCGACAAGCCGTCGTTCGGCATAGCCATAGCCGAGATTGCGCATGCGGCACAACAAATCTGCGATGCTCACGAGCGCCACCAACGCGCGGTGATCGGGGGCTTGCTCGGGAGTATGGTGATGCGTTATGACTGCAATGAGCTCCGGCGCAAGCTTCCATCGCGCCGCCAAGATTCCTCCACTCTCGGCGTGCGTAACCCCCATGACTTCCAGTTCCGCTTCATGCAGAGGAATCTCTCTGGAGCGAGCCAGAATCAGGGCTTCGCCGAACTCCTTGGGCAGGGTGACGACATTGGCTATGATGCCGAAATCGTGCAAAAGCCCCGCCAAGTAAGCCTTGTCTGCGCAGGGGAGATTGAGTTTGCGCGACAGGTGCCGGGCCACCAGAGCGCATCCCAGGCTGTGTTCCCAAAAGATAACGGGATCGATTCCGCCAATCTGCGTCGGCAGCATTTTCATGAATGAACAGGCCAGGGCGACTTCCTTCATGCGGCCCAGGCCCAGGGCCACCACCGCCCCACGGAGGGAATCGACGGCATGCCATCGGCAGAACAGCGGAGAATTGGCCAGATGCAGACACTGCACGGTAAGGGATTTATCGTGCGAAATCAGGTCGACGACTTTCTGTGTCTCCAGTTGGTCCACGGGCAGGCTCAGGTAACGCAGCAGAGGCTCCAGCGTGGCGGGAATGCTGGGCATGGTATCCACCGTTTCCAGCTTTCTGAATATTTGTTCGCGAGATAGGCCAGTCATGGCAGCCGTTTCCTTCCGTTAGCATGCGCACCCTTGCCGTAAGCAGTGGTCGAGGGCAAATGTATGAGGTGAAAGGCGTCGTTGATGCCGAACAATGATTCGGCATGCCCCAGGAACAAATATCCATGGGGCAGCAGATTCGTGTGGAAGTGCTGGATGACGCGGCTCTTGGAAGCGGCGTCAAAATAAATCAACACATTGCAGCAAAAAATGATGTCGACACCTTTCATGAAGGTCATGCGGCTGTCATCCAGCAGGTTGAGCCGCTGAATTGTGACCCGCGAACGCGCCAGCGTGCCCACAGAGAGCTCGCCTTGTTCCTCGACGAAATACTTCTCGCGGATTTGCGGCGGAATGTTTCGAGTGGAATATTCGCCGTACACCCCGCGTTTGGCGTGGGCAATCGAACGCTCGTTCAAATCGGTCGCCTGAATGTCGAAGCTCCAACCCTCGAGCAAACCCTTTGATTCCTCCAGCAGCATCAGGGCAAGCGTGTAGGGCTCTTCGCCCGTGGAACAACCGGCGCTCCAGATTCTCAGGCGGCGCAGCGGCAGGTTGGCTTTGGCCTCCACAATTTTCGGCAGGATGACCTTGCGCAATGCCTCGAGCTGCGGTTCGTTGCGATAGAAGTAGGTTTCCCCCACCGTCGTTTCGTTGAGCAACGCCACCAGTTCCGCCTGGTGACTGGGCTTGACCGTGAGGCAGTCGACGTAATCGCGCAGATTCGCGACCCCAAGTTCTTTCATCCGCCGCCCGCAACGGTCTTCCAGAAAACGAAGCTTATGATTCGGATGGAAGATGCCCGCAACCTGGTAGATGATGTCGCGGATGCGCGTCAGGTGCGGATTGGCAGTGAAGGAGCCGCTCTCCGTTGCCTGAGCCGGCGCGGGCGAAGCCGTCATGCCGAGGCTCCTCGCGCCACTTCGTGCATACCCTCGGCCGCCGCCAGAATGCCCGCTGGATCCAGAACCAGCCGTACCCGCCCGTCTCCGCTGATCGTGGCCCCAGACAGGCACGCGATGTGGTGGAACAGCGAACTCAACGGCTTGATCACCGTCGATTCCTGTCCCAGCAGTTGATCCACCAGCAACGCAACCCGCCGCTCACCCAGGCCCAGAATTACGGCTCGGTCGTCACCGTCCGGCGCCTCCGGTTGCTGGAAGATTCGCCCGAGGCGCAGCAAGGGCAACGTGCGGTCGCGCAAGTGCAGAATTTCGCCGCCCTCCACTTTGTGAACTTCACGCCGCTCAATGCGGGCTGTTTCAATCACGGAGCGTAGAGGCAGAGCGTAAACATCCTCCCGGACCCGCACCAGCAAAACTGGCAGAATCGCCAATGTGAGCGGAAGCCGCAGCAACACGGTTGTACCAGCGCCCACTTCGCTTTGCAGTTGCACGCTTCCGTTCATTTTCTTCAAATTGGAACGCACCACATCCATCCCTACGCCGCGCCCGGATAAGTTGCTGGTCTTTTCCGCGGTGCTGAATCCGGGCAGAAAGATGAAATCAAGAATCTCGGCCCGGCTCAGCGCGCGAACCCGGTCCGGTGTGACCAAACCCTTTTCAATCGCCTTCTTGGCAACGCGCTCCGGATCAATGCCAGCGCCGTCATCTCGAATGCTGATAACGATCTGGTCGCCCTCCTGCCGCGCTTCCAGCCGGATCGTCCCCTTCCGGGGTTTGCCCTTCGTGACCCTCAGCTCCGGCATCTCCAGACCGTGGTCCAGGGAATTCCGCACCAGGTGGATCAGCGGGTCGCCAATCAATTCCACCATCGTCTTGTCGAGTTCCGTGTCTTCCCCGCGAACGATCAGCTCGACATCCTTTCCCAGGCTGTGGGCCACGTCCCGCACCAGCCGGGGGAACTTGCGAAATACGGTTTCAATGGGCACCATCCGCGTCTTCAGACCGGTTGTCTGCAACTCATCGGTGATAAAGCTGAGTCGCGACGTCGAAAGACTGAGAGCCTCCGCAATTACGCGCGGATCATCCAGAGAAGACGTGAGATCGCGGCTGATTTGCGCTAGCCGGTTGCGCTCGAGCACCAACTCGCCAATCAAGTTCACAAGTTCATCGAGCTTGCCCACATCCACGCGCAAGGTATGCCCTTGCGGGTCAGTGGTCTTGGCAGCTTCCACGCGCGGCGCCGCAGCGGGTTCGGCGGGCGACTGCGCCACCGCGACCGAAGCAGCTGCTTCCAGAATGCGAACGGAAGATGCTGTCGGAACCGAAGGTGCCGGCGCCACCTTCAAGCCGGAGGACGATGTCTTAGCTGACCCAGCCTTCCCCGATGCCGACTTCTCCAACCCCGCCGCTTTGCTTTCGGCTTTGTGCTGGGCCTCTCCAGCAGGTTTTTGCGCGCTCACAAGCTCGGCAATCAGAGCGTCGAGCGAGTACTCGCGCAGCCCGCCTTGCCGAATGTCGCCGAGCATCACCCCAAGCTGGTCCCGCGACTGCAGCAGCGCATCCATGATCGCGGTCGTGACCCGAATCTCGTCCCGCCGCAGAAGGTTCAGAACATCCTCCGCTTGATGGCTCAGACGCACAATCTCGTCAAAGCCCAAAAACCCCGAGGTGCCCTTGATCGTGTGCAACGCCCGGAAGATTCGGTTCAGGATTTCCGCATCTTGCGGATGAGTTTCCAGAAGCACCATGTCCTGATCCATGCGTTGCAGAAGTTCCTCGGATTCGGTGAGGAACTCTTCCATCAGGACCGGATCTTGTGCCATCTCGTTGATCACGTCTTCTCCCGATTCCAGCGGTTACCGTGCGAGCGCTCGGTGCGAGCCGTTATGGCTGCGTGAGTTCCACGCACGCTTCTTCTTCGGCTTCGCTCATGAGCCGGTCAATATCCAGGAGAATGAGGAGCCGGTTCTCCAACTTGCCCACTCCCCGTACGTATTCCCTTTCCACTCGCCCGATCCGTGGCGCCGGCTCCACCGCACTCGCCGGAAGGCGCAGCACCTCCGATACGGCATCCACCATGAAGCCTAGGACGGAGCCATTCACTTCCACTACGACGATGCGGGTTTGTTTGTCCGCTGGCACCTGGGGCAGACCGAAGCGCCGGCGCAGCGAGATGACCGGGATCACGCGGCCCCGCAGATTGATGACGCCTTCAATGAAGGCCGGCGATGCGGGCACCCGGGTCAGCTGCTGAATGCGGATAATCTCCTGCACCCGCAGAATTTCGAGTCCGAACTCTTCGTCCTCGACTCGAAAGCTCACGAGTTGCAAAAGCTCTTCGCCAGTACGTGCGATCGCAGTCGCGGACATTCGTCAACTCCTCATGGCCATCGCTTCGGATGCTCCGGGCAGCGAAGCAACCGGTCCAATGACACAACCAGCCTCCGGCGCATCAGCGCGCCACCCATTGCTCTTATCGGCGGTAACAGGCTTAGGCTTGATTGAGGGACGGTCGCAGGACGATCCCAATTGCTGTCGGGCAAAGTGGGCCCGCCTTTAAGGACAACTCCTACCCGCCCAGACCACTCACTTTCGACATCCCGTGAGCGGGCGAAGGCTTCCCATCCGTTCGAGGCGGCTCCGGCGAGGACCGGGACTCCCGCGCTTCTTTTGCCACATCCACAACATGCGCGGCCGCGAGAATGCTCCGCCGCAGAATAACCACGTCCACCCGGCGATTCAGCGCTCGCTCCTCCTCGGTGGTATTCGGCGCGACCGGGTGAAACTCGCCATAGCCGCCGACAGAAAGCCGTTGCGGCGCGTACCCCATTTCCGAAATCATCATGCGAACCACCTCAATGGCCCGGGCGGCGGACAGTTCCCAATTGGAGGCAAACTGCGCCGTGTGGATCCGGACATTGTCGGTGTGCCCTTCGATCCGTATCTCGTAGGGCCGCTCCAGCAAAACCTCGGTTATGCGGCGGAGCGCGGGAATTGCATGCAGGCGAAGTTCCGCCGAGCCGCTCGGGAAAAATCCTACCTCCCGCAGGCTAATCACCAGCCCGTCGGGTTCGCGCCGCAGCGCCACGTCCTTATGAAAGATTTCCGGCGCCAGCGCCTTCTCCAGCTCCTTCTGCAGTTCTGCGATCCCGCCATTTTCCTCACTCCCGCCCAACGCACCGGCAGCGGACGAAACGATGCGCCCGATACTGGCCGTGTGCTGAATGTTCTCCAGCATCTGTACGGTATTGGGAGGAACGGAACCGTCGGCTTGCAGCGGGACCGCGGTTCCACTAGCGGGAAAGACACCCAGTTCCTGAAATGCAACTTGAATCGCCAGTGCCAGTTTCCCCACCTTGCGATGGTCCACTTGCGAAGAAGAGTAGAGAACCACGAAAAACGCGAACAGCAGCGTAATGAAGTCCGCATAGGAAATCAGCCAGCGCTCGTGGTTGACGTGTTCCGGGTGTTTCTTCTTCCGGCTCATGCGGAAGCCGCCTTGGCTTCTTCTTCCGGCGCAACCGCCGCCGGCACATCGCCGATATAACCCAACAGCTTCGTTTCCAGCATGCGCGGATTCATCCCCTCCAGAATGGATACGACCCCATCGAGCGTCATTTCATGAGCCAGTTGCTCGTGGTGCAAGCGAATCTTCAGTTTGCCCGCGGCGGGCAGAAAAAAGAGATTGGCGAAGCCGACGCCATAAATCGTAGCCACAAACGCGACCGCGATTCCACGGCCTACTTCCTCAATGTTGTCGAGGTGTTGCATCACTTGAATCAGTCCAAGCACGGCCCCAATAATTCCAACCGTCGGCGCGTACCCGCCGGCTGCCTCAAAGGCTTGCGGAATCTTCTCATTCTGGCTGGCCCGTTGGTCCAGTTCCACATCCATCATGTCGCGAAGCTCAGCCGGTTCGGTGCCGTCAACGGCCAACATCAGCGCTTTCTTCATAAACGGCTCGTGAATGTTGGCCAGCTCCTTATCGAGGGAGACGATGCCTTCCTTGCGGGCCTGGTTGGCATACTTCACC
>Ga0137403_10005723_pt1 | contig 14368 bp, 13 predicted proteins | sample CZOMad2_1_16fung_FD_122057 | JGI IMG/M metagenome (GOLD analysis project Ga0137403, IMG submission 122057) | Vadose zone soil fungal communities from Angelo Coast Range Reserve, California, USA - CZOMad2_1_16fungal (Hybrid Assembly) | ecosystem: Environmental > Terrestrial > Soil > Vadose zone... | reverse complement strand
TCGACGAGCTATCGAGAAGTTGTGACAACATCAACCAGGGTGGTCCCATGCTGGTGGCTAACACCTGGTCCCTTCCGCGTGGCTAGTGACACAACGCTTGAGAAGTGTATCTAAGGCCTCGGATAACGATCCCAAGCCCTCAGATAAGCATCTGAGCACCTCGGAAAGCTATCCTAGGCCTCGGATAAGCATCCGAGCGCCTGAGAAAGCTATCCGAGGCCTTAGATACACTTCCGAGCGCATGGGATGTGTATCCGAGGGCTAGGGATAACTTCCCGAGACCCTGGGAAACGTTCCCGACCCCTCGGGATCGTTTCCCGGGGCACCGGGAGCCTTTCCCGGTATCTCGTGGTGGGGTCGCCGTGCGGGGATCAACCGTTCCATGTCCATGGGCTTCGCCTGCGAAAGGAAACTTTCATAGGGCGACCCGCTATGAAAGTTGAGGCCGCTAAACTTTCATAGCGCCCTCCGGCGCAGGAGTTGCAGTATCAGGGAGAGAAGAGGAGACCTATCCCGTGCACCCCCCCGACAGCTCCCAGCCCTGGCTTCAGATCGTCTGGCTGCTCGTCCTCGCCGTCCCGATCGCTTGCGTCGCCTGGACGGTGACCCATGAGGAGGTCTTCCGCGAGCCACGCGAGTACTGCGCCGAGCGATCCCGGGACGCCCATCGGCTCGCGGTGCGGAAGTTCTTCTACCTCTTCACTTGCGAGTACTGCTTCAGCCACTACGTAACGCTCTTCTTCCTCTTCGTCACCCGCTACCACCTGCTCCTCGACGACTGGCGGGGCTACCTGGTCGCCTTTTTCGCCCTGGTGGCGGTCGCCAACGTCTACATGAGCTCCTTCGGCCGCTTGCGCCAGGAGGTCAAGACCGAGGGGCTGGAGGCGAAGACGAAGGAGAAGATCCTCGAAAAGGTCGAGGCAAAGGAGGCACAGCAGGCGTTGACCGGGCGCTAAGAATGGCGGTGCCCCCACTCCCCGATCCCGAGGAGGGGGGCGATTGGAGAAGGTCCTACGGGCACTTGACGGACGGGCAGTGACAGGTCTCCCAACAGGAGGCGCAGGTGCCCCCCGCACAGGCCGAGACAGTGACCCCTCCGTGGGCTTTCCGCAGATCCTCAGCGTCGAGGCGGCACAGGGTCTCCCGGTTCAGAGCCATCTTCTTGAGAAGCTTCTTCTCCATGGGAATCCTTCCTTTCCTGGAAAGAGGTTCTAACAACTTCATTTTAACACATGCTTCGAACGACGACGCGGCCATTGGGAAAAGGCTAGAGATCCCGGTTCGCCCGCTCTTCCCCGGCGGCGAGGATCTCGCGGGCGAGCGCGGCGTCCTCGGCGATGACCTCCAGGCGATTCAGGGCCATCAGGTCGCCGGAGAGGAGGTTCACCATGGGCAACCGCTCCTCGTGGACGCAGGCGTCGATCCCCTCGACCTCCAGACGGGTCCGCGCCAGGTGGGCCTCCCACGGGGTGATAAAGCGGGCGACGGTGACGAGGGCGGTGGGATCGATCGGGAGGACCGGCGCCGCGGTTTCCAGCTCCGGCTCCGGCGCCGTCTGGCCACCGCGGATCTCGTTCTCCCGCCATTCCCCACCGCAGTGCCGGCATTTCCAGCGCTTGCGCGGAATGAGGAGGGGGAAGCGGAGCAGTAGCAGGGAACCGACGAGGAGCCAGCGCGACCAGCGCTCCAGGGAAAGGTTGTCGGAGTTGCAGCCGGGGCAGCGCGGCGAGAGGACCTCTTCCTCGGTCACCAGGTAGATCTCGGGCAGCCGCGCCTCGCGCCGCAGCAGCTCGGCGGCCTGGACGAGATCCTCCTCAAAGACCAGGAGCTTGACCCCGCCGATGGCGTTCGACAGCCCCAACCGCCCCAGGTTCTCGTCGGTGATCCGGCAGTCGATCCCCTCCGACTCCAGGCGCGCCCGCGCCAGCTGCGCCTCCCAGGGGGTCGTGAAGGTCTCGACCGTCACCAGCCTGTCCGGCCCGTAGCTCACTGGTGGCATCGTGCCATAAAACGGCGCGGGAGCGAATTTCCTTCCCGGCTCAGTGCCCGCCTGCGGCAGCCTCCGCGATCCGCCAGAGCACGGAAAGCCCCCAGTAAAGGACGAGGAAGAAGAGGCCGGTGCCGAGAGCCGCCCAGCGGCCGGCGACCTTGCTGCGCGTGGTGGCGAGCGCCAGATAGGCCCCGGCCGTGGCGAGGAGCGAGAACAGCGCGTAGAGAAGGATCGCCCCGAAGGCTTCCATGGCCTACAACCCGGACGACCGGTCAGCCGCGCGGCCCCCGGGGATAGAAGACCTCTCCCTTCCTCGCCTTCTCGCGCAGCAGCGGAGCCGGCGCCAGGCGCTCGCCGTGACGGGCGGCGTAGCCGTCCAGCCGCTCGACGATCGACCCCAGCCCCTGGCGGTCCGCCTCGCGCAGCAGGCCGCCGCGGAAGGGGGGGAAGCCGAAGCCGAAGATGACCCCGACGTCGACGTCCGCCGGGTCGGTGATGATCCCCTCGGCCAGACAGCGCGCCGTCTCGTTCAGCATCTGGAAAACGCAGCGCTCGACGATCTCGCGGTCGGGGATCGGCCGCGGCGCCTCCTGCCAGCCGAGCAGGCGGTAGACCGAGTCGTCGACTTTCTTCCCCTTCTCCTCGCCATAGAGGTAGAAGCCGCGCCCCGCCTTCCTCCCCAGCCGGCCGTCGGCGATCAGCCGCTCGAAGATCGGCGGCGCCGCCACCCGCTCGCCCAGCGACTGGACGAGGATCTCGGCCACGTGGCGGCCGATGTCGAGCCCCACCTCGTCCATCAGCGCGAAGGGACCGACCGGCCACCCCCAGCGGGTGAGGACGGCGTCCACCTGGTCGATGCGCGCCCCGTCCATCAAAAGATAGGCGGCCTCGTTGAGATAAAGGGCGAGCACCCGGCTGGTGAAGAAGCCCGGGCCGTCGTTGACGACGATGACGGTCTTCCCCATTTTGCGGCCGGCCGCGACCACCGTGGCGAGCGCCTCCGGCGAGGTCCTCGGCTGGCGGATGACCTCGACCAGCGGCATCCTTGCGACCGGGCTGAAGAAGTGCATGCCGACGACGTTTTCCGGCCGGCGGCTCGCCTCGGCGATCCTGGCGATGGGGATCGTCGAGGTGTTCGAGGCGAAGACCAGGCGTGGCGAGGCGGCCGCCTCGGTCTCCTGGAGCACCCGGTGCTTGACGCCCAGGTCCTCGAACACCGCCTCGATCGCCAGGTCGGCCCGGCCGAAGCCCTCGTAGACGTCGGTGCCGTGGAGGCGGGCCATGGCGAGCTTGACGTCGGGCTCCTTCATCCGCCGGCGCTTCTTGAGCTCGTTGAAGCGCTCCGCGGCGGACTTCAAGCCTCTGGCCACCGACGGCAGGTCCTTGTCCTTCAAGATCACCGGCACCCCCTTCTCGGCGAGCACCTGGGCGACCCCCGAGCCCATGAACCCGGCGCCCAGGACAGCCACCGTGCCGATCTCTCCTGCCCCGCGGGCCAGCCGGGCAGCCCGCGCCTCGACCTCGTTCTTCAGGAAGAAGACCGTCATCAGGTTCTTGGCGGTGTCGGAGACCACCAGTTCCGAGAAGGCCCCCGCCTCCAGGTCCAGGGCGCGGCGCAGGGGGAGCGCGAGCCCCTCGCGCACGATGTCGATGGCGACGAGCGGCGCCGGGTAGTGGCCACCGGTCTTCGCCAGCACTCCGGCGCGGGCCTTGTCCCACACCAGCTTGCCGGCGAGGAGCGGAGTGCGCGCCAAAAGATCGCCGGTGCGCGAGGCGAAGGGTTGGGCCCCCTTCCTCTTCTTCTCCATGCCCAGCCGGGCCTTGCCCTGGAGGGCGAGCAGGCGGACGGCCGCCTGGCGCAGATCGGTGGGATGGCAGGTGGCGTCGACCAGGCCCAGGCGTTTGGCCCGCCGGGCGTCGAGCTGCTTGCCGGACAGGATGAGGTCGAGAGCGTCCGGCACGCCGATGAGCCGCGGCAGCCGCTGGGTCCCCCCCAGGCCGGGGATCAACCCGAGCTGCACCTCGGGGAGGCCGAGCTTGGTCTTCGGGTGCTCGGTCGCGGCGCGGAAGCGGCAGGCCAGGGCGAGCTCCAGACCGCCGCCTAAGCAGGCGCCGTGGATCGCCGCGACGGTGGGGAAGGGGAGCTCCGAAAAGCGGAAGAGGAGGTCGTGGCCGCGTTCGAGGAGAGCCAGGACCTCTTCTTTCGACTGCGCCTGCTGCAGCTCCTCGATGTCCGCCCCGGCGACGAAGCCGTCCGGCTTGCCGGAGAGGACGACGAGCCCCTGCGGGCGCTCCCGCTCGACCTCGGCGACCCGCTCCGCGAACCACTCGAAGAGGCGGGAGGAGAGGGTGTTGACCTTCTTGCCGGGATCGTCGAGCACCAGCCAGGCGATCCCCTCCGCGTACGACAGGCTCCCCGGCTCTTCGGTGACGTTGCGCTCCTGGACCTCGGTTGCCATGCTCCACTCCTTTACGCGGGGAGCTGCCGCCCCGCGACTGCCATCGTAGGGAGCGATGCCGCAGTGTGTCAAGGAATCGGCGAGGCGAGAGGTTGCAAGAGAGTGGCCTTCCGGTGCAGAATGATGGAAATGATCGACGTGACGTCCATGATCACGGGAGATCCGCCGCCGGGCGATGATTGCACCGGCGTACTTGCAGCAGGGAGTTGTACCATGGACAAGACTAAGAATCTCAATTTCGAACAGGCTCGCACCTCGGCGCAGTATCGAGTCACCCACCCGCGCGGCGGGAAGGCAAAGAAGGCCGAGGTCGGCGGAGAGCCGCCTTTCCGTACCGCGGTGGCGTCTTCCCAGGCGGAGGTCTTGCGCCTCCGGCGCAATGCCGAGGCGCGAAAGGCCTTCCTCGACGAGTTCGGAACACTGACGAGCAAGGAAGTGGCCGAGCTTGCGGGCTCCCGCGCCACGAATCGAGCGGCGCTCGCCAATCGCTGGAAGGTCGAGGGCCGGATCTTCGCGGTAGAGACCGGCGGCCAAACTCTCTTTCCCGCCTTCCAGTTTTCCGAGGACGACGGTCAGCCTCGACCCATTATTGCGAAGATCCTGGCAGCCTTGGGGCATCAGTATTCCGGGTGGCAAACCGCCCTCTGGTTTTCGGGCCGGAACGGCTGGCTGGGAGCGCAGCGGCCCGTGGACCTCCTGCGATCCGCCCCGGGCGCCGTAGCGGAGGCGGCGCAGCACGTGGCCGAGGCGTTTGACTGACCCCGGGAGGCCCGCTGGGCCAAAGCCTTCCACCAGGCAACTCCCATCGCGGGAGGCCTCGTGTGGATCGCTCGCCTCGCCGACCCACCGGCCATGGTGTTTTTCGGCGACCGTGTGACCGAGGAGGACCTCGCCGTCGTCCAAGACCCGATTCCGCTCGGGGACGGGCCGGGGCTGGCGATGGTGATGGAGCTTGCCGAGAAGGCAAAGGTCCTGATCACGGAGTAGTCGCCTGAGGATCAGGAACTCCGGAACCCTCCATTCGTTGTAGCCTATGGGCCGACGTACGTCGGCCCTTCCCTTGCAGCCCTATGGAGGAGACATGCTACGCACGCTACGAACGCTGAGCCGTGCCCTCGCTCCCCTCGCCCTGGCGGCCCTCGCCGCCATCGCCGGCATCCCCTTCCTCACCCTCCCCGCCGCCGCCCAGATCGACCCCGGCATGTTCGCCGGCTTGAAGGCGCGCTCGATCGGCCCCGCCGCGATGAGCGGCCGGGTGGCCGCGATCGCCGGTGTCGAGTCGAACCCCGAGATCCTCTACGTCGGCGCCGCCTCCGGCGGGGTCTGGAAGTCGGTCAACGGCGGCCTCACCTGGAAACCGATCTTCGACGACCAGCCGGTCGCCTCGATCGGCGCCATCGCCGTCGACCAGGCCAACCCGGACGTCGTCTGGGTGGGGACCGGCGAGGCCAACATGAGAAACAGCGTCTCGGTCGGCAACGGCGTCTACCGCTCCGCCGACGGCGGCCGGACCTGGAAGCACCTCGGGCTCGACGCCACCGAGCACGTCCGCCGCATCGTTCTGGACCCGCGGAACCCTGAGGTCGCCTACGTCTCCGCCTCCGGCAGGCTCTGGGGGGAGAACCCGGAGCGCGGCGTCTTCAAGACCGTGGACGGCGGCCGGACCTGGAAGAAGGTCCTCTACGTCGACGAGAAGACCGGCGCCAGCGAGCTGGTCATGGACCCCGCCAACCCCAACAAGCTGTTCGCCGGCCTGTGGCAGGTGCGGCGCTGGCCCTGGTCGCTCCAGTCCGGCGGCCCCGGCTCGGGCCTCTACGTCACCTACGACGGCGGCGAGAGCTGGAAGCGCTACACCGAGGACGACGGGATGCCCAAGGGGGACGTCGGCCGCATCGGTTTGGCCATCTCGCGCTCGAACCCGGAGGTGGTCTACGCCCTGGTCGAGGCCGAGAAGAGCGCCATCCTGCGCTCGGACGACGGCGGCAAGAGCTGGAAGAAGGCGACCGAGGACCAGGAGGTCATCGAGCGGCCGTTCTACTACGCCGAGATCCGCGTCGATCCGGCCTGGCCCAATCGGGTCTACGACCTGACCGCGCGATTCCGGGTCTCGAACGACTCGGGGAAGACCTTCGACACCCTCGCCCGGCGCGACATCCACGGCGACTACCACGCCCTGTGGATCGATCCCAACGACCCCCGCCACCTGGTCGCCGGCAACGACGGCGGCCTGGGGGTGAGCCACGACCGCGGCGAGACCTGGGACTTCGTCGCCGACCTGCCGATCGGCCAGTACTACCACGTGGCGGTCGACAACGACACCCCCTACAACGTCTACGGCGGCCTGCAGGACAACGGCTCCTGGCGCGGCCCGAACACCCTCTGGGAGCGCGGCGGCATCCGCAACTCGGACTGGAAGTCGGTCGCCGGCGGCGACGGCTTCGACACCCGGCCGGACCCGCGCGACTCCTCCCGCGGCTACGCCATGTCGCAGGCCGGCAACCTCGTCCGCTGGGATCTCAAAAACGGCGAGAGGAAGGATGTCCGGCCGCCCGATCCGAAAGGCGGCCCGGTCCTGCGCTTCAACTGGAATGCCGGGTTCGCCACCGATCCCTTCGACCCGGACACGATCTATTACGGCAGCCAGTTCCTCCACCGGTCGACCGACCGCGGCGACTCCTGGGAGACGATCAGCGCCGATCTGACGACCAACAACCCGGACTGGCAGAAGCAGGACGTGAGCGGCGGCCTGACCGTCGACGTCTCGGGAGCCGAGAACTACACGACGATCCTCTCCGTCGCCCCCTCGCCGGTCACCCGCGGAGTGATCTGGGTGGGGACCGACGACGGTCGCCTCCATGTCACCAAAGATGGCGGCAAGACCTGGACGAGCGTCGAGGCCAATATCTACGGGGGTCCCGGCGTCCCCAAGAACACCTGGATTCCCAACGTCAAGGCCTCGACCCACGACGCCGGCACCGCCTTCGTGGTCTTCGACAACCACCGCCGCTCCGACTGGGCGCCCTACGTCTACCGGACCGACGACTACGGCAAGAGCTGGAAGAGCCTGGCGACGAAAGACCTGCGCGGCTATTCCCTGGCGATCGAGCAGGACCCGGTCGATGGGGACCTCCTCTTCCTGGGCACCGAGTTCGGCCTCTGGATCTCGACCGACGCCGGGGCGCACTGGCTGCCCTTCCGCCACGGCCTGCCCACCACCTCGGTGATGGCGCTCGCCATCCAGCCGCGCGAGTCGGACCTGGTGATCGGCACCCACGGCCGCTCGCTCTACGTCATCGACGACATCGGTCCCCTGCGGCACCTCTCCGCGGCGACCCTCAAAGAGCCGCTCCATTTCTATCCTCTCTCCGACGCCCAGCAGCACTACGTCTCGTTCGGCGGCGGTCGCGGCGGCGCCGGCCAGTTCCTGGGGGAGAACGAGCCCTACGGCGCCCTCGTCACCTACTCGTTGAATTTCCCCGGTCTGCCGCTGCCGGACGACGAGAAGGAGCGCACGCGCAAGGACGAGCAGCGCGCCGCCGCCCGGTCCGCCGCTCCCGCCGCGGCCAAAACGCCCCCGCCGACGACCGCGTCCACCCAGTCGGGGGAGGACCAGCCGCGGGCCGGGGCAGCGGGGATGGCTCCCAAGCCGGAGGCCGCCGAGGCCGAGGCCCCTGAGATGACCGGGGCGACCGGGGAGGGGAGGCGGGATCAGGGACCCCGGGTCGACATCGTCATCACCGACGCCGCCGGCAAGGAGATCCGCCGGTTCAAGGGGCCGGCCAAGCTCGGGGTGAACCGCGCCGCCTGGGACTTCGGCACCGAGGCCTATAAGCAGCCGCGCGAGCGCCGGCCCAACCCCAACCCGTTCCGCAACCAGGAGTCGGGGCCGGAGGTGGCGCCGGGGACCTACAACGTCACCGTCCGTTTCCGTGGCCAGGAGGCCAAGGGGACGGTCAAGGTGCTGCCCGACCCGGGGGTCTCCAACTTGACCGCCGCCACCTGGAGCGACCGGCAGAGCGCCCTGGATCGAGTGCGCAAGCTCCACGCCGCGACCGCCGAGGCGATCGACCGGGTCCTCGCGGCGCGCCGCGACGTGGACACGATCCTCGCCAAGCTGCGCCAGGCGGGGACGGACGGCAAAGAGCGGGAGGCCGACCGGCCGATCGTCAAGGCCGGCGAGAAGCTCAAGCGGGACCTGACCGAGGTCGAGAAGAAGCTCTGGATTCCCCCCGGTACCAAGGGTCTCCAGCGCGACAAGGACCTGACCTCGCGCCTCGAGCGGACCGACGAGGCGATCACCTCCTCCTGGACGCCCACCCCGGCCCAGAAGGCCCTCCTCGACCAGACCGAGGCCCAGGCCGCCCAGGTCGTGGGCGAGGTCAACCAGCTGTTCGACGGCGAGGTGGCACCGTTCCGCGCCCAGGCGGAGAAGGCGGGGATCGGACTTCTGACGGTGGGGAAGCCGATCTCGGTGCAGTAGGCTAGCGTAGGTGCCCAAGCAGGGCAGCGTAGGGGCAGAGCCCCTGTGCCTGCCCTGCTCGGCGGAGGAGTATCAACCCCTGTTCTCCTTCCAGGAAGGAGAATTTGGCCTATAATTCTCCTTCTCAGAAGGTGAATTGCTTCCGTGACGACCGACACCCCCACCGCGCTCCGCACCGTCCTTGCCGAGAAGCTCGCCGAATCCCTCGTCGGCGAGATCCCTGCTTCGACGCCCCGCCAGGTCCATGCCACGGTCAGCCTCCCTGGCAAGTCGACCGCCGTGATCGGGATGCGCCGGGCGGGGAAGACGACGTTTCTCCACCAGCTCCGCCGCGAGCGACTCGAACGCGGCGTCGCGCGGGAGCGCCTGCCCTACCTGAGCTTCGAGGACGAGCGCCTGGCCGGCCTCCAGGCGGACCAGCTCCATTTTCTGCTCGAGGAGTACTACCGGCTCTTTCCGGAGCTGCGCGGTCGCGAGCGGGTCACCTGGTGTTTCGACGAGATCCAGGTCGTGCCCGGTTGGGAGCGGTTCGTGCGCCGGGTTCTGGATTCCGAGACCGTGGAGGTTTTCTTGAGCGGCTCCTCGGCGGCCCTGCTCAGCCGTGAGCTGGCGACCGCCATGCGGGGGCGAGCGTGGGAGGTGGTCATCCATCCTTTCAGCTTCGAGGAGTACCTCGTCCACCACGGGCATCCCGTTCCGGACCCCACCGGCCCGCGGATCGCCCGGCAGCGCTCGGCGCTCGAACGGGCTTTTCTCGACTACTTGGACAGCGGCGGGTTCCCGGAGGTCCAAGGGCTGGACGTGGCCACACGCCACCAGCTCCTCCAGGACTATGTCGACGTCGCCATGCTGCGCGACGTGGTCGAGCGGCACGGCGTCACCAATGTGGTGGGCCTGCGTTGGCTGGTGCGCCACCTCCTGGGCAACCCGGCCGGGCTGTTCAGCGTCGAGAAGTTCTACGCCGCCTTGAAGTCTCAAGGTTTCAGCATCTCCAAGGACACCGTCCACCAGCTGCTCGGTCATCTCGAGGATTGCTTCCTGGTGCGCACCGTCTGGATGGAATCGGAGTCGGAGCGCCGCCGGATGGTGAACCCGCGCAAGGCGTATCCGGTGGACCCGGGCCTGATTCCGGTCTTCGAACGTTCCGGGCGAGCCCATCTCGGGCATGCCCTGGAGACGGTCGTGCTGGTCGAGCTCGAGCGCCGCCGGGCGAGCGTGAGCTACGTGCGCACGCCCCAGGGTCTGGAGGTCGATTTCCTGGTGCGCAGTGCGAACGGCGAGACCGAGCTCATCCAGGTCTGCGCCGATGCGACGGAAGCGGCGGTGGCCGAGCGCGAGCTACGCGCCCTGGAAGAAGCCGGCCCGCTCTTCCCCCAAGCTGGGAAGCGCCTGCTGACCCTGACTCACGAGGGCATCCCGCGGGAGGTGCCCTCCGGAGTTGCCGTTCAACCGGTTTACGAGTGGCTTCTGGCCTGGCCGACCGGGATCGGCCGGCCCTGATCAGCCGCCTGCGCCACATCATGGCAGACACCCAGATCGAGAAGGCCGGAATTGGGCTGTTGACGGCGGAGAAGCTGATATCGGTGCAGCAGGCAGTCCTTCGCCTGGCGATCGGCCCTGCCGGTCGCCCAGGCTGGATCTCTTCTCCTGCGAGTCCGCGCCGGAGATACATCTGCCCAGCGTCAGGGTGGCCGGAACGTTCTCGAGGGCTCGTTGCTCCGTTAAACGCACAAAGTCTAGCCTCATGCGGTCGAGAAGTACCATCGCCCGTCAAAGGAGTGGAGGAGCCTTCGCACCGCTATCCTTGTCAGGCTCAACCCCTTGCTTCGGCCCTTCCTGCGCTCGCGGGGTCGAAATAACGAGGTATCCCCAACCAGCGGCTCGCAGTCTCCCTGTAAAGTTCTCGGCCTGATCGTTCTGTCTCTCCTCACGGAGCGATGAAACGTACTGGGAGACAAAACGGGCGAGGTCTCCATTATTTTTATCAGCTGTCTCGAGTTCGATAAGGGCCTTCTCGTGTATGGCCAAGTCTTTTCTTTCATTGCCAGTTCGTTCATAAACTTGTGCCAGGTGCCCGAATGCGCGGGCTATCTGCGAGCCGGTCTCAGGTTTTTTCAAACGGAGTTCGAGAACTCTCATGAAAATTGATTCCGCCTCTTCAAATTGATCCGAGAGGCTCAGGGTTTTTCCCAGGAGGTCGAGCAGTTCGGGATCATCGCTTGTGGAAAAGCAGGCAGCCGCTCGCAGACTCTCGGCCGCGGCTTTGTAATTCTGGAGTAACTGAAAATTTTCACCCTGCCGGCGAAGTGTCTGGACCCATTGCTCTCGCTCGCCCGGCAGGAAGTCTTTCGGTCTTGGCCGCCGGGAGACCAAGCTAGCCAATCCCTTATCGTAATACTTCCCAGCGCTCTCGGCCAGAGTGTCAAGGAAGATTTCCCACTGATCCGCGTCTAGATTGTTATCTTTGGCATACTGCAGGAGCGAGGGCTTCATGGTTTCAACCAAGCCCTTGACTACAACTTGAAGGCCGGTTGCCGAGAGGAAAACCTCGAAATTTTTTCTTCGCGCGACACGAACAGAAAGTAAATTACCGTTGTCTTCCGGAGGAAGTTGAAATTTACCCTCCCAGGGAGAGATTATGACCCACTCGTCTTCGTCTTTCTGTTCGATTGATGGCTCTATCTCGACTTCGATAAGATCTCCAGCCCTAATGGTCTTGCCGAAGGGAATTGGGATAGAAAAAGACGTCCTGCCTTGGGCGTTGGTAGTAGGTGGGTTGGTTCTTGCGCCGTTGACGATCCGAAGCCGGACATTGGGTACAGGCTTGTTCTCCACGTCTAGAATTTCAACACCTAGGTCCAGTCGATAGAGCTGGACCTCGACATCCTCTGCCAGGGAAGGAATCGCGAGGAGCATGAGGACACTCACAGCACGAGCGAGAGCCCTGATTCTCGGCATTATGGGCAACCTCCCATAGGGGCACGATGTAATATAAAAATAATATCTTGATCGCCAGCAAGTCTCCAATCGCTGTCCGAACAGAAACCGGGGGCGACGACCTCTAGCAATTTTTCCGCGCCATAGTGCGCTTCGACAGCGAACTCAAATTTACCATCGGGCTTTGTTTTATCTCTACAACCGGTGTCACTCCCAATCCTAACGCAAGCAGCTTCGATAGGGCCCTGCGCCCATATGACGTATCCCTTGAGGCGAGGGAGAGGCAGGGATAAAGATAAACTTTGCTTTCCTTCTTTGCGATAATCGAGGCGACCCGAAATGCGTCCCGCTCTAGGTGCAATAATCTCGAAACGACCGTCCCAGCCCCAAGGCGTGGATGAACTGGGAACGTCAAACAACCAACTCTTCCCATCAGCGCGGCCAGCTTGCTGGTACTGCGCCAGCTGCAAAGTGGGTTGTGGCAAGCTCACCGGAGTGTGGTCGTAATCCAGGATATCCATTTTGAGCTGGTACCTCTCCGGAGAACGGAGGAACGATAATGGGCTTAGCCAGAATAGAAGAGCGACAACGGCGACCAGCATAGAGAGAAGCATCTGCGGTAGTCGTACGCGGGCGAAGGGTCCTAGGACCTCTGGACCGAGAAAGAAGCCAGAGGCACCGGCAAGTAAGGCTTCGCTGACAGAAAGCGCCAGTTGCTCGGGCCGCGACATAAGTCCGCCGTGCGCGATCCAAAAGCATAGAGGTACAAAAAAGGTGAGAATTAAGAAGACCCAGCCAATCCAACCATGCCATCCGCGTGCGCCAATGAGCTCGAGTGGCTGCACCATGGATGGCTCAACCTGGGGTTGGCTCTCTAAGTGCTCTTCGATATCGGGAACAGGCCTGATGTCGGGTATGGACAGGGCTGTAGGCTTTTGCCGGCGAGGCTGAATCGGTGGAGGCTCAATCTCAGATCGGTTCTCCAGATGGCGGACGAGTGCCTCGTATTGGGATGGGTAGAAGTAACGAGAACAGCCGTCAAAGGAGAGTGGTACGAAGCTCTCGGGTTCTCCGTCGGGTAGAACCGGGACGATTCTCCGGCTCTCCATGCCAGAGCGATAGAGAACCGTCTCGGCCAGCGTCGCCTCGAACCGCGCGCCGCCTCCCTTCCCCTTCTCCTGTCCTTCGAAGCGTCGGCAGTACGCTTCAGACCAAAACAGGAGGGTGTAGTCCGAGCCTTCGACTTTGCGGCGCATCCAGCGCACCCAACCCTCGGCAGGTGCAGGGACGTACCGATCGATCCAGGATTCGAAGCCGTCCTCGCGCAAGCGATTCGCGAGCTCGACCACGGCCTCGCGATGGTGCTCCGGCTCATGGGTATAGCTGATGAAGATGCTCAGAGGATGGTCGCCCACTCCTACTAGGGCTTCCTCTCCCGGAAGCCGCCCATTCAACTGGCCAGGTTCTGGCTCCACAGCTCTTCTCCAATAGTGGCGTTTCGTTGAACGTTACCACAGGAGGCTGGCCGATGCACCTCATGTACGTAGTAAAGCGTGCCCCTCAACGCCGAGGCTGCAGGACCGTGAACATGTTGGCAATGAACTATCATAGGTCGGAGGCGAGGGCGGCGGTGCGCGCCGCCGCCCCCTTCCAATACCTCTACGACGCCCTCTCCACCTACACCAACAGCCGTCCGGCCCGCGTCAGCGCCACCCCGCCGCTCGCCTCCAGGAAGTGGGCCAGGCTCTCGGGACGCCGGGCGAGCGCCTCGGCGATGTGCATGGCGGTGAGGAGGTCGGGGTCGTAGTGCCGGAGGTGGCCGACGACCTCGCCGTTCGAGAGGATGGCGTAGCCCTCGGGGCCGACCTCGTGCTGGAGCCGGAAGCGCCGGTCGAAGCCGGTGCCGGGGAGGACCGCGGCAGCGAGGAGGGCTCGCTCACGCTCGCGGAAGACGGCGGTGGGACGGTCGCCCGCGGCCAGGCTCTCACCGCGACGGAAAAGCGCCCAGCCGGGGCTCGGGATGGGCTCGACGATCCACGGGCCGGCGGCGTCGGCCTGGGCCGCGGTCAGGGGCTCGTCCTGCTGGTCGAAACGGTCGAGGAGCTCGGGGGTGAAGGCGTTGGACGGACGGGGGGTGCTACGATCCTCTGGATCTTGCATGGACTTATGCTCCTTGCAGGGTCTGGCTCGGGTGAGGGCTCAACTCGCCCGGGCCGCTTTGTTTTTGGGCCTCGCCGGACACGCGCCGGGACGGCCGCTCTGAGGAGTCGGGGCCTACGGTCAGGCTTCTGGGGCGGGCACCTCCTTAGGAAAGGATAGATGTTGAACTTGCGGCGAGCCTAGTGCAAGGTGAGGCGGGAGTCAAGCGCGAATCGGCGACATCCGGACCCCGCGGCCGGTACTTCCCGCGGTCATCGCCGCACGGCCCGCGGTCATCGCCGCACGGCCCGCGGTCATCGCCGCACGGCCCGCGGTCATCGCCGCACGGCCCGCGGTCATCGC
>Ga0137403_10005722_pt1 | contig 14371 bp, 14 predicted proteins | sample CZOMad2_1_16fung_FD_122057 | JGI IMG/M metagenome (GOLD analysis project Ga0137403, IMG submission 122057) | Vadose zone soil fungal communities from Angelo Coast Range Reserve, California, USA - CZOMad2_1_16fungal (Hybrid Assembly) | ecosystem: Environmental > Terrestrial > Soil > Vadose zone... | reverse complement strand
GAAGAAGAGAAAGGGCATGCGCTGCGCTTTATCAAATACATTGTCGATGCCGGCGGACGCGTGGTGATCCCGGCGATCGATGCGCCGAAATCGAAATTCAAGACCGCGCGCGACGCGGTGAAACTTTCGCTCGATCAGGAAATTCATGTCACCCATCAGATCAACGGGCTGGTGGGACTGGCCCGGAAACAAAACGACTACATCACGATCAATTTTCTCCAGTGGTTCCTGACCGAGCAGCTCGAAGAAGTTTCGTCCATGGACAATCTGCTCAAGATCATCGAGCGCGCTGGAGCGGATCTCTTACAGGCGGACGAGTATTTGGCTCGCGTTGGGGTTAGAGCGATTCCAGAGCCGCCCAAGCAGTAAATTGTAGAGGCGTTTGTGCCAAACGCCTGCGTTAAGATTCGGCGCTTGATACAAGCGGCGCGAAAGCTTGGCAGCCGGCCCGGCTCGCCGCCACAAAGGATCGAGATTTTGTAAGTCTTGCGCGGCGGATTGTTCGGGCTTATCGCGAATGTATGAAACCAAAGATTATTTATTTGCTTACGGCAATCACTCTTGTATTGGCTGCGCCACTGTTTGCAGCGGGCGGAAAGACGTACGAAATGACTGGAAGAGTTGTAGCCGCTACCGGCACCACGCTCTCCGTGGAAAAGGGAACGGAGAAATTTGAATTCGCGATTGACCCAGCAACGATTAAAGGATCAGCGGAACTCAAACCGGGTTCGACCGTCACGATCACGTACGTGATGAGCGTGACCAGAGTGGAAACACCTGGCGTGGCGAGTCCAGCCAGCAGTCCGTAAGGTGCGCGGAGCAAACGCCGAGCACGTCCAACATCGAATTCAGCAACTAGATTCGGCGGAGATTCGCCTTCGCCGAAAAGAGATCACGGCGCGCCAGACAAACCGCGCTACAGGAAACCCGGCAATTTGGGTATCCCGCCTGCAATTCCTTTGACATGAGCTTCAAAGATCATTTTTCGAAGCAGGCGGCAGGTTATGCGAAGTTCAGGCCGCGGTATCCGCAAAAATTATTTGAGTATCTTGGACGCACTGCCCCGAGTTGCCAGCTCGCCTGGGATTGCGGCACGGGAAACGGACAAGCAGCGCTTGGATTGGCATCACTGTTCGATCGCGTCATGGCCACGGACGCCAGCGAAAAACAGATCTCAAATGCTCAGGCGCACCAGCGCGTGAAATATCATGTCGCCCCGGCAGAAGAAAGCGGCATTGAATCCGGAACCGTTGATCTGATCACCGTGACGCAAGCATTACATTGGTTTGATCTGAACCGCTTTTATACCGAAGCGCGGCGAGTGTTGAAGTCTGACGGCGTCCTGGCAGCGTCGGCTTACAACTTGTTACATATCGAACCGCCCATCGATGACGTGGTTAATCGGTACTACTACCAGGTGGTCGGGCCATTCTGGACACCGGAGCGCGAGCTTGTTGAGAACTTTGCCGATGTCCCCTTCCCTTTTCATGAAATCGAGCCGCCGCCCTTCGCAATGACGGCACAATGGGATCTGGATCGTCTGATAGGTTATTTTGGAACTTGGTCTTCGACTCAGCGGTTTACCGAAGCGACAGGCAGCGATCCGGTCGAACAGATCATTGATGAGCTTCGGGCTGCATGGGGAAACCCGGAACAAACGCGAGAGGTTATCTGGCCGTTGACCCTGCGCGTTGGCGTGAATCAAGGACCGACAGTCCGTCGTCCGCGGCTACAAAAGAGTTGCCCGAAACCGCTTGAATAGAGCGCAAGGGAAGGAGTCTAATCGACACATGAAAATAACATTACCACTCAGTTTGTTGGCCGCAGCGAGTCTGGCGCTCAGTAGCGCAGTTTTCGCCGCGGGAGCTAAGACTTATCAAGTGACCGGCCCAGTTCTTGAGGTCACCGATTCGATGATTGCCGTCCAGAAAGGGAAGGATCGCTGGGAAGTCAATCGTGATTCCAACACGAAGGTGACAGGCGACCTCAAGGTTGGCGAGAAAGTGACAGTCACCTATACCATGTCCGCCACGGAGGTAGAAGTGAAAGCCGGCAAGGGCGCTAAGAAAGAAGCGAAGGCCGCGCCAACGCCATAAACTGAGAATAACTCAAATCGCCGGATGCGCTTCGCGTCTCCGGCGATTTTATTTCCCGTTGTCATGTTGAACGGAAGCGAAACATCTCTGAATTTTCTCGAGCGACGCCGTTGAGCCTTGATCAGAGATTGTTCTCCCGCGACGGCGGGATCAGGATGACAGCAACATTATCTGCGCCGTCCACTGCCGCCAAGAATTCCTCCCAGGATTCCGCGAACGAGCTGCCGGCCGATCTGACTGCTGGCAGCGCGCATCGCACTCTTGGCCATTGAAGTAGCAAGGGAATCGTGAACCCCGCCGCGCGGTCCGATGGTCGGTTGAAACACGGCAGTCGCAGTCCCCAAGGCCTCTTCAAGCACTGAGGATCTGGCTTCGCCGGTGGGTGGCACACCTTCTGCCACTGGTGGTGCGCCTGCAGTTTGCGTTTTCTCCCCTGCTCTTGCCTGCAATTTTTCGTAAGCCGATTCACGATCGACCGCCTTTTCGTAATGACCTGCAAGAACCGAGGAACTTATGATCTGTTTTCGCTGATCCGCCGTGATCGCTCCGACCTGACTGCGTGGCGGAACAATTTTTGCGCGCTCGACAATTTGCGGGCTGCCGTTTTCATCTAACATCGACACGAGCGCTTCACCGACCGCAAGCTCGGTCAGCGCCGTTTCGACTTTCAATTTCGGATTTTGCCGAAACGTTTGGGCGGCAGCTTTCACTGCTTTCTGATCGCGCGGTGTGAACGCCCGCAACGCGTGTTGCACACGATTCCCGAGCTGACCTAGCACGACATCGGGGATATCAAGCGGATTCTGGCTGACGAAGTAAACGCCTACCCCCTTCGAACGGATCAGTCGCACCATTTGCTCGATCTTTTGTTCGACCGCCGGCGCGATGTCTGTGAAGAGCAAGTGCGCTTCGTCGAAAAAGAAAACCAGCTTCGGTTTTTCCGGATCGCCTATTTCGGGAAGGTTCTCGAATAATTCCGAAAGCATCCAAAGCAAGAATGTTGCATAAACCTTCGGCGACTTTTGCATCAACTTGTCCGCAGCGAGGATGTTGATCACTCCTTTGCCCCTCTGCGTTTGCATTAGATCATCTAAGTTCAGAGCGGGCTCGCCGAAAAATTTGTCGGCGCCCTGTGATTCAAGCGCGAGCAGACTGCGCTGGATCGCGCCGGCGCTGGCGGCCGAGATATTTCCATATTGCGTTTTGAATTGGTCGGCGTTGTCCGCAACGTACTGCAACATCGAGCGCAGATCCTTGAGGTCGAGAAGAAGCCACCCGTTTTCATCAGCGATCTTGAACACCATATTCAGAACGCCTTCCTGCGTGTCGTTCAGTTCAAGTAGACGTGCGAGCAGCAGCGGACCCATTTCGGAAACAGTTGCGCGGACGGGGTGCCCCTGCTCACCGAATACATCCCAAAACACCACCGGGTACGCTTCGCCTTTGAAATCGTCGATCTTCAATTCCTTCGCGCGCTCGAGGAGCTTCGGATTATTTCCGCCGGCCTGACTCAGGCCAGCGAGATCGCCCTTGACGTCGGCCATGAAAACCGCAACGCCACGCGCACTGAAATTCTCCGCGAGGGTCTGGAGCGTAACAGTTTTTCCGGTCCCGGTGGCGCCAGCGATCAAGCCGTGGCGGTTCGCCATTTTAGGGAGCAAAAAGATCTGTTCCTTCGATTGGGCGATGAGGATGGGATCAGCCATGGCCTGGAATTATGATATTGCCAACAGGGTCGCGTTTGTCCAGCACTGCTTGCTCTCATAGCACAATCCGGTCAGCGACCGCGACTACTGTTAACGCTTCCGCCAGGCGCCGAGGGCGAGCCCGCTAATTGCCACGCCGAACAGTCGCTGGCCCACATCGATACAAACAAGCAGCCACCGATTCGTTTCAAGCCCAGAGGACACAGAAATGGCACTTGTTCGTTAGCAGCGAACGACCAAAACGAGCGTTAAAAACACTGGAGCAATCCCAAATAATTTTCGTGCCTGGGCCGAAGGTCATCGCCCCTAGAGCTACATACGGTAGTACCTATCGATTAGCTGGAATCATTTTATGGCTTGGGTAGATATCAGCTCTCAGAAAAACGGCAACGTTACGCTCTTCAGTTCGATATTCCCTGAACCCATACTCCTTTAATTGCGACCGAAATGAGTCGTATAATCGCGGCCACCATGCCTCCTCGAGGTATGGCTGGACGATCACAACTGATATGTCCAGCCCGATCAAATACGGTAAACAATTTCCCTCTTCTACGCTCTTCCATAACTCCAGGTAGCGAGCTGGCCCAACGTAATCGCCGACACTAATTATGTTTGCCTTCCGAAGGTAAAAGGCGAGTCGTACAACGCCTGGCAAAAGAAGGACTTTAGTGTTTCTTTTCTGATTAGAAACCAGTGTCGCTGTAACGGCTTCGCTCGCCAAATAACCATTAAGGTGTTTTTCTAGATAGTTTTTTAGGTTGGGGTCGGAGCGTAGTAACGAACGTGTTAGTCCATAATAGTTGCGATAAAAACGCATGGAAGATGGCGTCGGACTTGGGACGACAAGAGCCATGCAGAATACAGTGGTAGCAGTCCTGGTTATCGATGTCATTAAACGAGAACTCCAAAGGATTTCGGTCCGTGCGCAGATGTAGGAAACCATGACTCCCACCCACGCCGCGAGCACGGGATACCAATGAAGAGCATATCTCCCCAGAGAGCTGAAAAGCCAGGGAAAGGGCAGATACGCAGCGGCCAGCGATAAATAGATGAGACGGGGCGGAGCCCGCCACCTGTTCCGCCAGCAGGCTTGTGCGAGTAGGAATACAAGCGGTGCATATAGTAGCAGGATCATTGCCGTAACCCCCCGCTCTCGAAAATTTTTCGATTGTGGGAAACTGAAGAACCGGAAAGGCAACAGCAGCAAATGAGTTGGCTTTCGCTCCGTAATGGTATCGGCGGTGTAAGGGAAAACATCGTCTTTGAAGATTGGATCTGGATGCTTGAAAAGGAAATTGAAAACCGGTGGTATGGGGTCATGGGCTTCAAACAGGTTCCGCAGGTACCACGGCAGACTTAGACCCACTAGAAAAAGACAAAGGATCGCAATCTGCCGTCGTGGTAGTCGCCGCGCGGTAGCGAAAAGCAACGAGCCAATAAAAAAAGGTAAATGACCAATCAGGGTTAGCTTCATCCCGCCGCAAAATGCTGCGGTGACGACGAGTTCGCGCTCAAATGGCTGGCCTCGCCATGATCGGTAGGTGCAGAGAATTGGAACGAGCAAAAAGAGTCCGATAGGAATGTCGATATAGGCTACGTTCAAATACCGAAGAAAAACTGGAGATAACGCCACACAAACTGGAATTAAGAAGTGCTGCGGTCGAGCTAGCTCCCACATGGGTTTCCCTTCTCGAAATTGCTTTTGAACCGGACTAAAAAAGGCCAGAACTCCCAGACATGTCAGCAAGCCGCAAAGCCAATCTAAAAAATGGCAGTAGCTCCCCAGCTTCAAAACAAACAAGGCGCTATAGAAAAGCAGAAAATTATTTGCGTAATATGGAAAACGCAGAAAAGGATCGACGTAGATCCGGCCAGCGTTCGCCCAGTCAACCGCATAAGCTAGGTGATATGTTACCGAATCAGACAAGGTGGGAGGCAGGACAGCCGGCACTCCCAGGATCAAGAACAGCAGATAAATAAAAAGCGCAGGCACCGTCCACGCTCCAACAAAGCGTTGGAGAATTTTGTGCCAAAAGCTGTAGGAGAGCCAGTTCTCCCCCTTAAGCCAGAGAAATAAAAAGCCCTCGCACACCAGTACGAGTAATGTCCCAGGGCGGTTCAGAAGATGAGTAAATCCCAGCAATAGCAGGGAGAATCCTGTGACCGCCATCCCTGCCACCGACGTAATGACGAGATCGCCAATTGAAAAAGAGCCTAATTGCTCAACGTTCTTTGGTCGCAACAAGTGGCCTGTTGTAAAAAAATACAACCAGAGCAGGTGGGCCACTGCCATACCCACGATGTAGCTTTTAAACACAGGCACCTGCAAGGCACTATATCACACCAATCGTCTGCAACCGCTCATAACGCAATGCCCACATTCGACTAGCTCAAGATGCCAACATAACACGCGAAGCATTGATACAATTCATACGGAGGACATTGAGTTAGCGTGAGAAAACTGCTGACACGGTTTTGGCTGTGAATAAGGGTTCCATCTGGGTATGCCCTTCTGTCCGTCGTTTACTTCAGACTCCATCCTTGGCACAAAATACAATTAGTAAAGATACGGCTTGGAAAGTGGGAACGCGTTTTTGATCAATTCAACGCGCGGTTTTGCATCACCCGCAATGAGCACCTCGACGACATCGAATCGGAAAAGGATGTTGGGATTATCGAGCATCCGCAGCCAGGCGAGCGCGCCGCGCGAGATTCGCTTTTGTTTCTCCCGATCCACTGCCTCGAACGGGCGGCCGAAATCTTCTCGACCGCGTGTTTTCACTTCTACGAATACGAGAGTGTCGTTGTCACGACAGACAACATCAATTTCGCCACCGCTGCGGCCGCGGAAATTGCGCAACAGGATTTTGTAACCGCTACGCTTCAGGTAACGACATGCTAACTTCTCGCCGCGCGCCCCGCGCCGAAGATGACCCGATTTGATCGAGCTCCTCCAATGCGAGAAGTGGTTGCGCCACCGGTTCGAAAGACCGGCGATGGATCGGGCAAGGGCCGAATTCATGGAGCTTCACCAAATGTAGTTCGGTTCCGTAACCTTTGTGCTGGCCGAAGCAATATTGGGGGAACTGCGCACAAAAGTCACGCATGATGCGGTCGCGCGTGACCTTGGCGATCACGCTGGCGGCAGCGATGCTTAAACTGATGCAATCACCGTCGACGATGGACGTCTGCGGAAGCGGAAAAGGAATCACAGGCAACCCGTCAATCAGGACGTGCTCGGGCGGCTCGATCAGGGTTTCGATCGCCAGTCGCATGGCGCGGTGGCTCGCGCGCAAAATGTTGATCCGATCGATCTCGATGGAATCAACAATACCGACAGTCCATCGTAGCTCGGGAATAGCGACCAGCTCGCAATAGATTTCCTCGCGCAATTCCGGGGCGAGTTGTTTGGAATCATTCAGGCGACGATGACGAAATTTTTCGGGAAGAACGACTGCAGCCGCAACGACCGGGCCGGCCAACGCACCGCGGCCTGCTTCGTCAATCCCGGCAACGCGCGCGACTCCTAGGGCGCGGAGTTTTTTCTCGTAACGGAATCCGCAGCGCCGGTACATCCGCGCAAATCATTCGCAAATTTGCGCCAGTGACAAGTGCGATTTGATGAGTGACAAGAAAAAAGGTAGGGCGCGTCACTTCGTGCGCGCCGAGCGGACGGCACAGGAGTGCCGTCCCTACAAATGCACTAATCACTCGCGCACAGCTGTCGCTTCCTTGCCCTTGCGAGTGCGAAGATAATTTAGTCTGGCGCGACGTGCGCGGCCTTTTTGCTCCACTTCTACCTTTGCGATCCGCGGCGAGTGGAGCGGAAACACTCTCTCGACGCCCTCCCCGTATGAGATGCGGCGCACAGTGAATGTTTCATTGAGGCCGCGTCCTTTACGGCCGATCACCACGCCGGCAAATATCTGAACTCTTTCTTTGTCGCCTTCTACCACCCGCGTGTGAACGCGGACGCTGTCGCCGACAGAAAACGGCGTCAGATCGCCCTTTTGCTGTTCTTTCTCGATGACGTCAATGATACGATTCATAAGTTTGGCCCCGACCGCGCGACTGCGGGCGCACACTCTCATTCGGAGAGCTTGATTTTGCAACTCGAATTCGTGGGGCCCAGCGCCATGGAGACTGTAGCACGAGTACGATTAGGAATAGAAGGCTACGCAGAAATTATCTGTGAAACTCTGTAAGATCTATGGCTAATTCCCGTTCTCATCGCGCTCGTAGCTCAACTGGATAGAGCGTTGGCCTCCGGAGCCAAAGGTTGTGGGTTCGACCCCCGCCGGGCGCATGGCTTGGACGCGTGGAAGCACCGGCTTCTCGTTTGACTTTCAGGGCGCAATGATAATGCGAACAGGCCGACCGATTCCGAGCTACTGGCCACGTTTGATGGTTACGGTGTGAACTGTCCGTTGCAGTTCTTCGCCACTAACACGCACGATGTGCAACGCGCTCGCTTCTCCCGCCCAACTTCCATCGTCATTAAGTTCGATCCAGCGACCAGGCAGACGACTTCCGGCGAACGCCGGTATCCAAACCCAGTGTTTCCCTTTTTCTGCGGGTCTTGGTGGCTGCGATGCCGATGTTTTCGCCAGATCAAAATTCAGTCGCGTCAGCTCACCTGCTTCGATCGTTGTATTGTTGATTGCAGTTTTGACGGCTCCATTCACGACCAACGTGACTCGGTAATCGCCTGCTGGGAGACCACCTGAAACGTACCGGCCGTTTGAATCCGTCTTGACGGTTTGAAGCAATTTCCCACTATTTTTGGCTTCGATCCGAATATCTGCGCCTTGTATCGGAAGTCCGTTAGTATCCTTTACAACACCTTGAAGAGCCGAGCTGGCAGCCCATGCGCTTGCAGTCAAAAGAGTCAACCCAATCAAACCAATCCGAAATGATTTATTAAACATAAGAAGATTAAAACGCGAATGTCGCAAAACAAAAGATCCAGTTAGCGAAGTTCGATAAGGCCAGTTGCGTGTTAACGCCGAGAGCTACCGACGTCACCACAGGCCGCTCTCATTGTTTTTCTAAGAAAACACGTGCAAACTGAACAATAGTCCGCTGGGGAGGCGTGGGATTGGGATATGTCCGATAGAAAATCGCTGCTGAATACGAGGCATCGACATTCGATTATCGCATTCGAGATGATTCGCCTTGATCGCACATCCTCAGAACCGCTCCACCTGCAACTTTATCGCCAGATTCGCGATGAGTTGAAGTCGGGCAGCTTTAGCGATGGTGCGTCGCGCCTTCCTTCCTCGCGCTCGCTGGCCATCGACTTGGGAATCTCCAGGCTGACGGTGAACCTCGCGTTCTCAAAGCTCCACGCTGAAGGTTATCTCCGGCCGAAATCGCGTTCGGGAACATTTGTGGCGCCCTCTCTTCCCGAGACCTTCCTGAGCGCGGACAAGCCGAACGCGTATCCAGCGATCAACCGACCGCCCCGGATTTCAGACCGCGCGAGAGCCATTCCGGACAAGCGCGTTGGAGAACAATTTGACCTCGGGGCGCTGGGCGCCGGAGCGGGCATCTCCCTGGTTCCTGGACTTCCCGCAGTCGATGAATTTCCTATCCACATTTGGGAACGGCTCAGGGCGCAGGAGCTCGCCAGAAGGAGTGCTCATTTGCTGCGCCACGCATCGAGCCGTGGCGACGTTGATCTGCGTAAGGCGATTGCCGCGTACCTCTGTGATTTTAGAGGGGCACACTGTCACCCAGATCAAGTCTTGATTGTCGGGGGAATGCAACAAGCCATAATGATCAGCGCCATGGCGCTGCTGAATCCCGGCGAGCCCGTGTGGATTGAAGATCCCGGTTTTCACCAAGCTCGAAGAGTCTTTATTCTAGCTGGCGCTAAATTGGTCCCGAAACCGCTCGATCACGAGGGCATTGTGATCGCGCGATCGTCGAAGGAAAGTCTGCCGAAAATCATCCACGTAACGCCCTCACATCAATACCCACTTGGCATGACGATGAGCCTCGAGCGCAGGGCTGCGCTACTCGATTTTGCGCGCGATCACGATGCATTTATTTTCGAAGACGATTTTTACGCAGAGTTTCGCTTCACTGGGCCTCCGCTCGCCGCCCTGCAGGGGATGGACAATTCCAGCCGGGTAATCTACGCCGGAACAATGAGTAAGGTCCTTTATCCCTCCTTGCGTTTGGGCTACATCGTGGCGCCAAACCAGTTGGTTGATTCATTGGTCAAAATCCGGAGCACGATGGATCAACACTCGTCGGCAATTGATCAGGCTACACTCGCGCGTTTCATCACCGAGGGATTTTTCCTCAGTCACATCAAACGGATGCGACAACTCTATGCCGATCGGAGAGAGTTCTTCATCAACGAATTCAACAAATTGCTCGGTGAGCACTTCATTCTTCAGATCCCGGAAGCCGGACTGAACTTCGTTGCCTGGCTTCGACGCGAAACAGACTTCGCAAGAGTGTCGCGTGTCCGATCAGAGATCGGAATCAAACCAGCTCCGCTATCATTTTATTGCATCCAGGCCAAGCTCAAGCCGGCGTTTGTTTTCGGTTTTGCTGCCTGGACGCGGGCGCAAATTCGAGAAAGCCTCCTGAAGCTCGCATCTGCGCTGAGCTAACAAGAAGAATTTCAGTCTTGAGCTGAGGTCGTTAACGCTGGGATTTCCCTAACCCAGTGCGTCGATTCGGCTGACCAAATCTTTTTTGCTGGCGACGCCGGTCACTTGATCGCGCAGTTGGCCGGCTTTGAAAAACAGCAGCGCCGGAATCGCGCGAATATTGTACTTGAGCGAGAGACTCTGATTTTGGTCCACGTTCACCTTCGCAACCTTAACGGAGTCGGCTTTCTCCCGCGCGATCTCGTCCAGGACAGGCGCAATCATTTTACAGGGACCGCACCATTCCGCCCAAAAATCGACAATCACAGGTTTGTCGCCTTGGTTGACTTCGCGGTCAAAATTGGATTCATCGAGACTAATAACAGTAGAATTATTAACAGTAGAATTTTCCATGGCTTTAAGAAAGGTAAGTCCAAATCTGAATAATCAAAATTAATGCGGAAACACCCAGCAGTAGCCACCACAAAAGAATTGGACTTTTTTTCGCAGGCTCAACCGGAACCAGAGGATCCCCCGACGCCAGATCTGGCGAGGGAACGAACGGCTGAGGGGTTTTGATTTGAGTTCCAACCGGACTCGAAGCAGCCACAGATGAAAAGCGCATCGTCTCTTTTCTCGGTTCGAGAGGTACGGAATCTGACACAGGTGTGACCTGAGCAGCAGAAGAATTTGCTGGCCGGAAAAATTGGGTCGAAGCAGCATCGCGATCATCACGAAGCGGCATTTGCACGGTCTCGGGCATTTTCATGTCTGGCGGCTTGCCTGCACTGGGAAGTGGCGGCTTAAGGCGAACCGCATCTTCTTGTGGTTCGTTGGGATCTGCCATCGAGCGAAATAAAATGGATCTCCCGAACAACTTCGTCGCAGACCACGGGTTTGTCACGATCAACTTGGCCTTCTGGAGGCTTGCCCCAGCTGGGCCTATGCCAACAGATCGTAGCCTCGGGTTCCAGTGATCCTTCGTGAAACGAACTCCCCAACCCCCGCGGCGTTGGATAAGATAACGCGCGTATCCACATCGGGAGCATCTCCTTCGGTTCGGCCAATATGCGGCTGATCGACCAGTAATTTTAGTTCGCTTCCAACTTTCTGGCGCGCAGTTTCATGAGCAATCTGCTGCTGGACCGACATTGCCTTCCGGTAACGTACGTTCTTAGTTTTTGCAGGAATCTGCAGCGACATTTTCGCCGCACGCGAGCCCTGTTCCTGCGAATACTTGAAGATTCCCAGCCGCTCGAATCGAACGTGCTGAATGAAATCGAGAAGACTTGCAAATTCGGCATCTGTTTCTCCAGGGAATCCGACGATGAAAGTGGTCCGCAATGCAACGCCGGGAATTCCATCGCGCAGTTTATCAATCAAATTTTCTATATGCGCGCGCGATGTTTCGCGACGCATCCGTCGCAACACTGAGTCATCAATGTGTTGCAGAGGAATATCGATGTAGCGCGCGACCTTGTCGCACTCTGCAATAGTTTCGATTAGTTCGTCACTCCAATGCGCGGGGTGCGTATAAAGCAAACGCACCCAGAACTCGCCTTCGATTTGTTGAATCTCGCGAAGCAGCGCTGCCAGGGTCGGTCCTTGCGTTGAGTCCACTGGCTGGCGTGGTCCCGCTTTGTGGTGCCATAAATCCATCCCATAAAAGGTAGTGTCCTGGCTGATCAAGTTGATCTCGCGCACGCCTTCTTGGACGAGGGCGTGAATTTCAGCCAGCACAGATCCCGGAAGACGGCTGCGATGTTTGCCGCGCATTTGTGGAATCACGCAAAAACTGCATGGATGATTGCAGCCTTCGGCAATTTTTACGTAAGCAAGATGCGACGGTGTAAGCCTGAAACGCGGCGTATCGTAATTGGGGATGTAAGTGGGCCGCGTTTCTGCGAATGCGAGATCGGCATCGTTGCCGTCGGGATCAACGTCCAACGTCCAACGTCCAACCTCCAACGCCGAAGTGTCCGCGTTCGGCGTTCGGTGTTCGGCGTTAGGCGTTGGACGTTTTCTCAAAATCTTCTCCACAATCGTTCCAAGCTCACTCACCTGATCCAGTCCAATAAACGCATCTACCTCCGGCATCTCCCGGAGTAGCTCCTTGGCGAATCGCTGCGACATGCAGCCGCTTACGATCAGTTTTTGATTTGGCCGTCTATTTAATCCGCGTTGCTGATGTGCTTCAAGAATGGCTTCAATTGATTCTTCCTTGGCTGAATCGATAAACGCACAGGTGTTAACGACCAGGACATCGGCATCCTCTGGGCGTGATGTGATTTCCATTCCGCGTTGTAAAACGCTTCCCAGCATGACCTCTGCATCGACAAGGTTCTTGGCGCAGCCGAGGCTGATCATGCCGACCCTTGTACGGCGTTGCCGCGCGGTTATTGGTTCTCCATTTGCAGCCGAGGCGGCCGCGGGTACAGCTGGCGAATTCACAACCGGCGTTAGTTGATCGTCACGTCGGCGTCGTCGTCTTCCAGCGCCTTGCCGTTTTTCGTAATTTTAACCGCGTCAGGATCCAGAACACGAATCGAGACATGCTTACCACGAAATTCGACTGGCGGATCAGTTGGCGAAACCCAGCGCTCGAACGCAGGCTTGGCTTTCTCATCACCCACAGTGACCCTCACGTACGTTCGTTTAAGTGGGCGAATAGCGACGCGATTCTGTTCGCCTGATTCTGCCGGCGGCGAATTGGACGTACCTTGTGTTTTGGCCAGCTCGTCACGAGTCACAGGCTTCGCACGCCGCACCTCCGGCTGACCTGGCGCTACGGGGGCCGCGGCAATCGTAGTTGGCGCGACGGTGGGCGCAGCCGCAACCGTTGGCGCAACCGAAGGAGCGGACGCCATATTACCTGGCGCGCTTGCGGCCGGTCCCGGTTTAGAGGCTGGAACAGACGATGAGCCGGGCGACGTTTGTGCGGTGGTTTCCCCGTGCCCCGGCGCAAGTCGCCGCACATTCAGAAGTAATTTCATTACAGAAAAGCCAACTACTAATACGATGATTCCGAAAATAAGTGGCATTGGCGAGATCCGGTCGCTGCGACCGCGGGCAGCGACGGGACGGCGTGGGGCAACCGGCGTACTGACTGGTTTTGGAGGCTGATTTTCCTGAAGGTACGAGTAACCGTCGACCGTCACGCGCTCGGAATCCTCGAACGCGTCAAGATAGGGCGTGACGTCCACATCCAAAAATTTCCCATAGATGAGCAGGAATCCTTTTGCATACGCGAGGCTCGGAAATTGAGAAAAATCGTCGGCCTCAATTTCCGCAAGCCGTGCAGGACGAATTTTCGTCATCCGCGCTGCTTCATCGAGCGTAAGATTTCTCGCGCGCCGCGCTTCCTGAAATTTTTTACCGAGTCCTTCTATCGTCATTGCGCGAAATGTCGGCTAAACGGCAGCATCGAGATCGACCAGAATCTCGCGTGGTTTGGCGCCTTCGCCGGGACCCAAAATACCGCGCTGCTCCAGAATATCAACGATGCGCGCAGCGCGGGTGTAGCCAAGCCGCAGTCGTCGCTGCAGCAATGAAGTGGAGGCGCGTTTTTCCTGGCGGATAATCTCGAGACATTTTTCGACAAGCTCTTCATCTTCCTCGGTGACGTCATCGGTGGCAGTGCTGGCGGCCTCTAGTTTTTCGTGCATCGCTTGATCGAACGTGGGCGGGCTTTGCGCTGAAACAAATTCAACGACGCGATGAATTTCCTGGTCCGTGACCAACACACCTTGCGCGCGAATCAGGCGCGATGTGCTCGGCGGCAGATAAAGCATGTCGCCCTGGCCGAGCAAACGGTCGGCGCCGTTCTCATCAAGAATTACACGACTGTCTATTTTCGAGGCGACCTGAAACGCGATCCGGCTCGGAATGTTCGCCTTGATCACGCCAGTGATCACGTCCGCGCGGGGTGTTTGCGTCGCGACGATTATGTGGATGCCGGCCGCGC
>Ga0137403_10005721_pt1 | contig 14371 bp, 12 predicted proteins | sample CZOMad2_1_16fung_FD_122057 | JGI IMG/M metagenome (GOLD analysis project Ga0137403, IMG submission 122057) | Vadose zone soil fungal communities from Angelo Coast Range Reserve, California, USA - CZOMad2_1_16fungal (Hybrid Assembly) | ecosystem: Environmental > Terrestrial > Soil > Vadose zone... | reverse complement strand
CTTTTACGAAAGCGGAAGCTGTGTCCAAAAAAACTGTGCCATCTTAGGGGTTCACCCCAGCGTCCAGGGTCCAATTGGGGTCCAAAACTTGGTGTTTTTGGACGGGTTTCGGGGGTCTGATTGTCGTAAGGGCAACCGAATCAATGGGACTTATTATAGAGAGTGACCTTCAACTCATAACCCGAAGGTCGTCAGTTCAAATCTGACCCGCGATCTGGACTGTTGGCCTTCGAGGGGGAATCGCGCGGATCGGAAGGCCGCCTGGGAGCGGCAGCATTCTCGAGTCGTAAACAACGAAAGTGAGGAACTCACAAACCAAAGTCCGCACTTCCCTTTCCGGAGGATTAGGAAATCCATGAGGGAGGCGGCAGTAAGTCCGCGAACATGCAGATCCGCGAATATAGTTCCCAAACAACGGACTATCCGGTTGCAAACGTGCGCATTATTTTCGCCTGAAGGGAAATGACTTTTGGCTTAAAAACGACTTCAGGCGGCTCCACAAGTGCCTCAGCCTGTTATGCCGCTGATGCATACTTTCGTAGTGCGCTTCAAGTCGGTCTTGTTCTTTGCGGCGACCGGCTTCTATCTCACTTCGGGACCACTTTGGCGCCCATCTAACCTTGCCACCATCAATCCAGTAGTGTGATTGGCACTGTTCCTCCCAATTCCCCACTGACGGGTGCAGGGATGGACCGTGTTCCGTCTCAACGAGAGTCCATCGATTTAGCGGAGTTCTCACGATCGATCCGCAGCCGCAGGCACATAAATGCGCAGCGGCTTTAAACTCCGCTGCAACATAGAGAATCCCTGGCTCCAGTTTGGTCGGCATGTACTTCACCTTTCGGAGCTCGAATTTGTCTGTCATAAGGCCTCGTGCAATGTCTTGATGTTTCCGACCTGCATAGCGAGGCTATTTAGAGTGTCCTTGTCGAAGTAGAATCCTCTAATCTGTTTGAACTTGATGACAGCTAATGCGGCGTTTAGGGCGTTCAATTCAGCAATTTGGATGTGAATTCTGTATTCGTCTGCAGGGTCATCAACGAGTTCCGCCAAAGCTAAGTCCCGCAACCTCTGAGCATCTTCCACTGAATAGTATGTTGCTCTCAAGGTGCCGTCGATCGGACCGCGCGTTCGGTTCAACCCCATGCCGACATCAATAAACGGAATCCGGTTCGAAATCAGCAGATCGAATATGCCCGCTCGTGACTTGCCCTTGTCGACGCAAACAAACGCGAAAGTGACTCCCTTGAGGCTCTCCAATGACTGAGCGTCGATATATCTCGGTTCAAGGCAAAGTCCTTCACGAAAATTCTCGTAACGAGACTTGTACACTTCAGCCTTGTTTGTACCTAGTTCAGCATCTGCAAGTCTCCCCGGTGAGCGATACGCGGTATGTACGTGGAAATCATCCAGGTCGAATCCCCGAATCTCCTTCACGGGGGTCTTGACCAAGAAGTCGAGAACGAAGGAACCCGTGCCACCAAGTCCAATTACGGCCACCACATCATCTGCAAATTTCGCGGAGAGATCTACTATCTGTGCTCGGCTGGTGAGTGTGTCGCGAAATTTGAAGACCGACTTGGTTGGAGTTTCTTCGACAAGACGGAAAGTGAACGGCGTTGCACCGCACTTCTCCTTTGCCGGACCAGAAATAATGGTTACGTAGTGTTCTATCTTTTCAAGGAAATCTCGATAGTCTCGTAGCGCCCCGCTGTCCGTCATCAGCTTATTCGAAAAGGAACGCTGTACCACGACATCCGAACTCGACGTAAGTGCAAGGTTAGTCGGACCACCCCCCAAACCTTTTATCGGCGTCCCATCCAGCTCACAAGGATGAGAACCGGCAAAGAAGATTTGATGGTCGTGTGGCTTCACCTTCTTGCCGTCAACATCGGATATTGACGTGACTATTGCCCCCATTTGACAACTTGCATTGTTATCGAGATAAGGGATGTCGCGCACCACTAAGTAACCGTGGTCTTCAGTAATTGCGTACCCTTTCTCCAGAAGGAGCTTCAAATCTTCGTTATGATTCGCCAGTTCGAGAAACATTGAACGTCATCCCGTCCTTCACCTTCACCGAGCCGCCCTTGACCAGCTGCCCCTCAGGCTTCTCGTTGTCGCCTCTTTCGAATGTGACGGTGTACGCTCTTCCGTCAGACGGTGAGTAATCCGAATAAACCCAAATCACGACTTGATCAAAAGAAATCTTCTCATTCTTGGGCCATTCGTGGGGAGTTCCTTCCACGATGATTGTCACTAATTTGCTTTCTTCGGCCATGAATTGTTCCTTTCATCGTCAACTTAAAGACTTCGATCGGGCCAACTATCAGGTTACAACGAATTCGCAAAGGCAATGAATGTACACTTCTCTTCCAACAACGGAACGAGATCTGTCTCCTCCTTGTGAGCCATCAGGTTCTCGGTCTTGCTCACGATGCGAATGCCAGCCAGATGCAGTGTGCCTAGTTGTTTCTGCGGTTTTACAGGGCACCAGGGAATCGCACCCGGACCGTAATGCTATTTTCACGAAAAGCTTTCAACCCACAATCCAACCCACAGCACGCTGTGTCTTGCGCGATTTTCAACGACTTACGCGACCCTTAGCCGTCCCCGCAGTTTTGTAAGTGGTTGTAAAACCTACAATCGGGCCGCTACATTGCCCCTCGGACGCTGCTAGGACGATTTCTTTGGCTGCGACGACTTCGTTGAATCGTCCGCCACTTTTTTGCTGCTCGTCGAACCCAAGTCCTTAACCTTGAAAGTAATCGCGAATGCGAACCGCGCTGTATAACGTTTGGTCGCTGTCGGCGTTCCAGTGTTCGGTGGAATCACCTGGCCAGCCTGAGTGAACCCTTGCGGAAAATCAGCGAATTCACCAACGTGTACTCCCGGAGTCAAATAGACCCACTTTGACAACCGCAAGGATGCTCCGCCGAAAAAGCCGAATCGTGACGTATCCGCTTTACCGTTTGAAATGTCAAATACAGGCCCGGCAGAAATTGAGAGGCCGCACTGGCGCCACAGAATTAGGCCTGGGAAATTGTAGTTCAGAAGGGCAGTCAAGGCCGGCCGGACCCCGGAGCCGTAGTCTACGGCTAATACATTCTGGGTCTTTGTAGTCGGAGCTGTCGGGTCAGGCGAAGTGCGGCTCGAATAACTTCGGGCTTGTAGTTCTGTAAGCAAGAATCCGGCGGAAGCACTCAACACAGCTCTGCCAGGGTCCAGATGAAACGTCTTGGGATCACTGGTCGTCTGCTGGGCATCTTTGAATTCCTTCACGACAACGTCGTATCCGTTGATATCGTCCAGTTCGGCTGTATAACGGACGACGTGCTGCGAGTTCACGAGAGAAAGCAGACGTACGTACCGTTCGCGCGCTGGAACATAGCCCTCAAGTATCGCTGCCTCTGCATAGGGCAACGACGGTTCTACCGCTGCACAATTGGTCCCACTCGAATCCTTTCCATCGGAGTCCAACTTGTTAAGCGCCGCTATCAAGCCCCTGATATCTCCCTCAAACGCCTTATATTTGTCTGGCACCCCGCTCCATTTCGACAGCGTCGTGTCCAAGGCTACGCTGGTCGCCTTGCCACCCGAGTCCTTTCCTGGATCCAGTTGATTCAAAGCATCCTGGAGCGCAGCTGCTGACTTCTTCACATCGTCGAGGTTAATGTTGCACGTGGAAGCACCAGAAGCCTGTTTCGCTTTCTCCGCTCCAGTGCCGAAGTCAGACACCGCAGTAATCGCTGCCTTCAAAAGATCAAACGGGTTATCACTGGGCGCGATTACGTTCAGCGTGAACTGGTATGTGTAAATGATCGTGTTGGCGTTCGCTAGCGCGAAGCAGTAGTCGCCAGGATGCGACACAGAAGAAGGCGAGATACTGCCCGACTTCCAATCCAAATTGACATCGTATCGTTTCTTGCCCGGTAGCGGGCACGTTTCATCCACTCGGGCAATCTGTGGATATCCACTTGGGTCCGCGATAACAGCTTTCGCTGCAGCAAGACGCTCCTTCGTGTGAGGGGGTGCGGTCGCCGGTGCGACTTGTGCGTATGCCGTACTTACGCTGGTGACAGAAACCAGGATCACCGTCAAAACCTTATTACGGGTGCTCATAGGTATCATCCTTTATGTTAATAACGCTGGACTGAAAGAGTGCGCGGAGTATACTACGCCGAAGCCTTAAGTCAATCGCGGAAGGAACCCCGATTCCCGCAACGTCAGCGGGACGCTCGGCAAAACGACGACGGCGGCCATGCTGGCGTTTTACTCAAGGCATCGATTGAGGTTCTATGAAGCCGGTTTTGGCTGCATTGCTATTCTGCGCCGCCCCCGTTGCGGCTCAGGTTCGAGTCTCAGGATTTGAAACGACGCAAGCGATTCAGACGTTGGGAAATGGCGTTCCGCTTGTTGCTTTCAAACCTACAGTCATTCGTGTCTATCTCGACGCTGATGTTCCGCAGGCCGGCCTGAAAGGCGAGCTAGTCATAAATGCTGGTGGTCAGTCTTCGACTCTGAAAAGCAATGCGATTTCTGTCACTCCGAAAGCCCTAATTAGCGATCTCCGCAACGACATTGGCACGACTTTGAATTTTACTTTGCCTCCAAAGTCAACTGGCGGCCCCCTGACTTTGAGTCAGTTGACAGTTCATGACGCATCCGGAGGCACGGTCCAGTGCACAGGATGTCAGCTAAATAAATCTCTCACCTTTGTGCAGGTCCCGCCTCTGCGGGTCAAGCTCGTCGGATTCTCTTTTTCCGTGCCTCGAAGCAACGTCGTCGCCAAACCCCGCGACCTCGACTTCGAGCGAACCGAATCGTGGCTGAAACGTGCCTATCCGATCGCCGAGTTGGTGTCCGAGCGAGCGATTCTCGACGGTGGAGATCAGGGCCTTACGGTGGATCAACTCAACTGCAACAATGTCAATGCGGTGCTTAGCGTTATTCGTGTTAAGGACAGCGGTATCGATCCTCGAACTCATTACTACGGACTCGTTCCTGACGATGTCGGATTCATGCCCGGATGCTCGTCTGGTATTCCACAAAAACCTGATCCTAGTGTTGTTGCTTCCGGCCCGTCAGGAAAACCCCGCAAGATCTCCGAAGACTTGGATTTTTCCTGGGATACGGACGGATCCTACGCAGACTTCTACGCGGGGCACGAATTAGCCCATACCTTCGGGCGATATCATCCAGGATTCTGCAGGAAACAGGGTAAAGACGATGTTGCGTTTCCGTATGCTGACGGCCACTTATCCGACGCCGATGACAAATATGTCGGTTTCGATAATGGGGATCAGATTGTTAAGACCGCGGCCTTGCCAGGTCCGAAATGGACCGACCTGATGACATACTGTAATTATGTTTGGGCCAGCAATTACACTTATGAAGCTCTCATCGGACGAATTCAAGTTGAGGGCGCGTCCGCTGCCGGACCTGGGATTGGGGCAACAGACACGACGATACGGGGAATAAGTATCATCGCCTCAGTGAATCTCACCAAGAAAACGGGAAGAATCCGCGACGTCTCTCGGGTCACTCAGATGCCTTTGCCACCAGCTGAATCCGAGCCCAGGGCGTACATCAGGGCGACCGACGCTTCTGAAAAAATGCTCTACTACCAACCTGTCCAACTTCGGCTGGACACCGATATTCCTGAAGGCCAAGACAAGACCGCTCTTGTTAATGCTGTAATTCCTAATCTCCGTGACATCTTCAGACTGGAACTAATCTTGGATAACACGCTTCTTGATCAGGCTAGGGTAGAACCGGCCGAGCAGGTCGCCAAACTCTCTGAGGTGAAAGCTAACGAACTGACTAAAAGCAACGCTGGGGAGTATGTGGCCTTCATCCAGGGAATCACGGAAGAGGAAACTACCGACGGTCTTCTCTTGCGATGGTCTGATACAACCCCGAGTTCCACCTACTCCGTTCAGATCGGTCCCGAAGACGGGCCTTTACAGACCCTTGCGATCGCCGTCAAAAGGAAGTACTACGTAGTCCGTAAGAGCGTTCTGGATAAGTACCGCGGACACCCCGTCAAGGTTGTTGTGTCGACGAATAACCTGTCGCGAACACAAGTTGTTTCACAAGTTCTCTCCATACAATGAAAATTTCCAGCTACATGCTCAGACTGATCCAGCTTGTTTCGCTGCTAGCCCTAAGCCTCAGTACTCCGATTGGAGCGGCTCAACAGGTAAAGATCGCAGGCCAAGATTTCAACGAGTGCTTGTCGGCAGTCGATAGTTCCATGCTTGAAGATCCCGGCTTTGCGCTGCTCGTGAGCGACCTAGAGCAAGTCCCTGCATACGCGAAGACAGTGTGGAACATCAACCGTCCCTATCGCGCCAAAGCGATCAACATCATCGTTCCATCCTCGAACAACGATTTCTGGCCATCTCAGATTTGTGGCGGATTACCTCGAGAGCCCGCGGACTGCATCACCTCTCCCAAGGAACGCTATATCGTGTGCAACCCGGCCGTCGGTCGTCAGCTGGGATCGCCCCTTCTGCATTCCAGAATCGCCTCGGTCCAGGTTGAATTCGCCGCCCATTTCATACTGCTTACTCTGTTCGGACACGAACTTGGACACATCCGACTCCATACGGATTCTGAAACCCATCATCTCTTACGCTACCGAGGCAAAAATGGATTGAAGTGTTTCCGGCGGCCCGCCAACGCCCCTCCTACCGAGGAGCAGCAAGCGGATGAGATTGGAACAGACATCGCCTGTCAAGCATTGCGGAGCCGTCCCGGCCGAAACGAGATCCCCCAAGGAACTGAAGGAATCGTCAATTTGATTTCGCGCTTAGAAGAGGAACTGGACGACGGTTATTTTTCCATGGATGACGTTTGCACCGGGGACGCCGACTATCCTAGCGTCTCCCGAAGAAAGCTGCAGTTCTCCGAAAAATACTACAGATGCCTCTACGGAGATCGTCCTAATGCAGTGAAACTGGTGAATAGCGATCTTGGTGCCACGCTGACGAGAATCGAAAATTGGTTAACCGATCGGCAACTCAGTGGGCAAATAGGATCCGGAAACTACGGAAGCAAGCCGATGCTGTCGAACGCCATTACGCGAAGCGGCGGGCAGGACGCGTACGTCTCCTACGACTCCACTGGTTTGGACTCGGCATTGTGGGCTGTTACGCCGAGCACAACCGGAGGCCTCAACGCGGTCACCCTTCTAAACTGGAAGAGAACGGGGAATGTCGTCGACGCTCGTCAAGACCATGGCTCTCAGAAATGGCTCTTACTGCTTCAGCCTGGTGCCGAGAGCGACGAGAGTACAGCGGCAGAGGTCTCATTCGATTGCCTCGACGACAAATGTTCAGCAACTGAACGCACGAGACATCTTCCAGAGGATGCCCGGCTCATACCTGGCGAGAATTCGTCTATTGCCTTGTTGACCCCGTCCGGGTTCCAAATCTTTCAGGACTGGGACCATCTCTTTCAGCAAGGCACTTTCGCACTTAAACCTTTCCAAGTGAAAGCACAGATTGATGACGTGATCTTGGCATGGCACGGATCTCAAATACTTATCCTACTGCGGCAAGACAATAACTCGAATGGCCGTTTGTACAACGTCGGCGTCGTTCGGCCCGACCGTATCGACTGGAAAATCTGGTTACCTAACGGACAAGCGGCTGGAACACTCGAATCCGCAAGATTCATTGACGATCATCTCTTACTGGCCGTCTATTCTCATCCGATGCTGACGAACTCCTCTCTCAAAATGTGGGTGTGTCCGGCCGACGTATTCACGAATTCCGGGACAACAACCGTTAGCTGCACAGTCTATTCTGCTCCGGATTTAATCACTGAACCGATCGCTCTTGCCACACGCGATTTCAGCTCTATTCAGGAAACATCGATTGCGCCGGCTTTGATTTGCCACGATGTCGTGGTTCAGCATCGCGGCTGGCTGTGGCTGCTCGACGCAAGACACAGTACCGGCGACCTGATCATCGCCGACGGAATCGCGGGCTGCGTGAATGACGAGCGTCGTGTTTTCTCATATAGGGCTAGACGCGTGGACGAAATGAGATTGCAGATGGCCCCCCTCCGAAGTTCAACAGGAAATCTGACCATCTCCGAAGCGGCGCCGCCGCCAAGGGTTCAGGTGCATTAAAGGGTTGCCGTTACATATCACTGCGCCACAGACACCAGACAGAAACGGCCTACAATGCCGTCCTAAATGCTTTGAACTTTCAGATCAGAACCGATCGATCACGGCAGCCAAAGTTTCGCGCAGTGAATGCATCGGTTCCCCAGACCGTTGTACGGCTGATCACCTTGTCGCAGTTCCGCGATGGTTCGTAGAACCGTTGTTCTCACAAAGCGTGTGCGGGATGACGGTACAAGCCCGCGCAGGCGGTTTCCTCAGAAATCTCCAACCCACAACTCAACCCACAGCACGCGATGTCTTGTGCGATTTTGAACGACTTAGGCGGCCCTTGGCAGTCCCCGCGGTCTTGTAAGTTGTTGTAAAACCTATCAGGGGGCCGCTGTCACGGCAGAGGTCGCGAGTTCGAGTCTCGTCGTCCCCGCCATTTTTCCCGAACATCGTAGTTCCCTTCTTGCGAAACGCTCACGGCAGACTTTGGGCACTCGCTCGGTTGTACACGACGCGAGGCGAATTGTGCAGTTACACTCGGCAGCCAACTACGAAAGCACCAAGTTCCTTAAACCGGAACCCGGGCTACCCGCCCCGTTTTTTATCTGTCCAGACCCAGGTGCGAATGATTCCCTTGTTGACCAACTCCTTAGTCTTCGATTGCCTCAACACCAAGGTTCTTAAGTCGCTCGAGACCATCCTTCATGGCTTTGAGTTCTTCGGCGGAGTGCCCCTGCCAATTCAGGACCTCGCCTATGACACGAAGGGGATCCTTGGAGCGGTATGAAAGCGTAGGGTTACCCGGGTACTTCTTGTCAGTCAGATTGGGGTCGTCTTCAAAAGGGCCAGTCGCCTCCACCACGTAGATTCTGCCGGGGCTCTCACCAAGGGCGAGCTCGGCTCCCCAGATAGCCGCATTCAACGTGCCGGTCAAATAAATGTAGGCCGCCTTCTTCCTCTTACCGTAGTTAGAATTGTAGCCGGGCCTAATGAGATCCCCCGGTTTTAGGTCTACTTTGGTACCGTGGAAGAAACTTCGGCCAGGCAGTTGAGGTTTGATCACCTTTAAATCTCCTGTCGATAGGTCGATGGCGAGCTAGCCCTCGCCACTTCAGTCGCAAAATTTCCAACCCACAACCCAACCCACAGAATACTGTGTCTTGTGCGATTTTTAACAACTTAGGCGGCCCTTGGCAGTCCCCGCGGTCTTGTATGTTGTTGTAAAACCTTTCAGGGGGCCGCTGTCACGGCGGAGGTCGCGAGTTCGAGTCTCGTCGTCCCCGCCATATTTCCAGGACTTATTCCTTTAAATAGGACTCACTGCTAACGGGCACTCGGGTCGGCCCACCGTATTTCCCTTGTCGAATGATGTTATAATCTCTAAATAATGCGTCACGTCACGATTGCCCTTCCTGACGAACTCTCAGCAGCCTTGGCTGCTCCAGGTCAAGATTTGTCCCGCGCGGCCTTCGAGGCTTTGGCCCTAGCAGCGTACCGCGAACGCAAGATTTCGGCTGCCCAACTGCGCCACTTGCTGGGATACGAGACCCGGATGGAAGTCGATGCCTTTCTGAAGAGTCATGGCGTCGAACTGGAATACACTCTAGAAGACATTGAGCGGGATCGCGAGACACACCGGCAGCTCGGCATGTAGATGCAATCGATCGTAGCTGACACAACTCCTCTAAACTATCTTGTACTCATCCAAGCAACCGATATTCTTCCAGAACTGTATCGAACGGTTTTGATCCCTCCCGCTGTGAAGGCCGAGCTGGCTCATGCAAACACTCCCGCCGTCGTGCGCGCGTGGATTTCGCAGCCTCCTGCATGGTTGGAAGTTGTGAGCCTGAAACGGCCCGTCGATTCGGCTCTGGAACATCTCGACGCGGGTGAGCGCGAAGCGATATCGCTCGCGTCCGAACTCCAAGCCATCCTTTTGTTGATGGATGAACGAGACGGGGTGACTATAGCTCGACATCGTGGACTGAAGGTGGTGGGTACGCTCGCAGCGTTGGACCTTGCTGCAGCCCATGGACTCGTTGATTTGCAAACCATGTTCGACCGGCTGCGCGCGACCACGTTCCGGTCACCGGTTCGCCTCATGGTGAGCATGCTAGAGCAGGATGCCGAGCGTAAGAAACGTCAAGGAGGCCGACAATAGCCGGGCGAGTGGACAAAGCACGATCCGGGTACAATAAGGGGACGATAAGACATGACCTACGGTACCTTGTGGTATCAAAAGATGTCCGCCGACACCGTTTGATATCAATCGATTACATCACAACGCTGCCTGTCACGGCAGAGGTCGCGAGTTCGAGTCTCGTCGTCCCCGCCATTTCTTTTCAAGCAGTTACGAGAAAAGAATGGTTCCCGCGGTCAGTTTCCAATCGATTCAATAGATCACGGGAACGCATAAAAGGTCCCCGCACGATTCCTCGGTCACCCTGAGAACGATCAGGCTTCGATCGTCGCGCAGGGCGCACGAATAACTGCTGAATACATCCGTCCCGTTTAAAATGGCGGAAGAGACTTCCTCGGCTGAGGCGTCCGACGGCAAAGAGACTAAGACCGCGGCAAGACGCTCGGTACCGAAGGCCTCGTGCTTGCTACTTTGGCACTCGAGGATGCCGTCTGAAACGAAGAGAACAGTGTCACCGAGTTGGACGTCGAGCGATACCGGTTCGTATCGAGTGCCCGACATCAGGCCAAGCGGAATTCCAGATAGCGGGATTTCCTCAATCTTTCCCTTGCGCATAAGGAGAGGGTACCGGTTGCCGGCGTTTGCAATTATTACTTGCCGAGCGGTCGAGTCGAGCACAGCAAAGAGCATCGCAACGAATCTCATGTTGAGCCGCGCCGCGTTGATCCGTTCGTTGAGCGTCGCCAGGATCTCCGCAGGAGCGGGGGCGTGATCAACGGTGTGGGCACGGAGAATGCGAGATCTCCATCATTAACGGTCATGACGACGCCGTCCGCATCGTCTGTGAAGCGGACTCGAACCGCCGAAGCCCCAGCTGGATAAAATGTGCCCCGCGTCACAATTCAGCGCGAAGAGTTCGAATCATCAGGCGCGTACAGGAGTGACGCCGAGCTCGTTCCGGACGATACGTGCCACGGCGGTCCCGAGGATTTCTATGGCGTCCAACATTTTTTGGTGTGGAAGCGTCGAGACACCCATTTGAAATGTGACGCGGGAGATGCCACCAAGAACTTTATTCACGTAAAGGATCTTTTTCGCAACCGTCTTGGCATCTCCGATCAGCAACGCGCCGGTAGGTCCGCGCAGGGCGTCGAATTGAGCGCGCGTGGCAGCGGGCCAGCCGCGTTCCTTGCCGATTTCGGTAAAGGTGTGGGCATAGCCTGGAAAGAATATTTCCGCGGCTTCGTCCGTGGTATCTGCAAGAAAGCCAACAGAATGAAGACCTACTGTAAGGCGCTCGGGCGAATGACCGGCGCGGCGCCCTGCCTCGCGGTAGAGGTCTATAAGCGAGCGGAAGCGTTTAGGCTCACCGCCGATGATGGCCACCATAAGAGGAAGTCCGAGGATGCCGGCGCGAACGAAGGATTCGGGGGTGCCGCCGACGCCGACCCATATAGGCAGCGGATCTTGCAGCGGGCGAGGGTAGATTGCTTGGCCGGTAAGAGCCGCGCGGTGTTTGCCGGACCAGTGCACTTGCGTGTTTGCTCGGATTTTTAGAAGAAGATCGAGTTTTTCCGCAAAGAGCGAGTCGTAGTCTTCAAGACGCAGGCCGAAGAGAGGGTAGGACTCAACGAAGGAACCGCGACCGGCGACAATTTCGGCGCGGCCCCGCGAGATCAAGTCGAGAGTCGCGAACTCCTGAAAGACGCGAACGGGATCGGAGGCGCTGAGAACAGTGACTGCGCTGGTGAGACGAATATTTTCCGTGCGCGCGGCGGCAGCGGAGAGGATCACAACGGGAGCCGAGTCGAGGAACTCCGCCCGGTGATGTTCGCCAATGCCGAAAACATCCAGGCCAACCCGATCGGCGAGCTCAATCTCTTCCAGTAGATGGTGCATGCGCTCTACGGGGCTGAGCGTTAGGCCTGTGGCCGGGTCGGAAATGGCCGCTGCGAAACTGTCGATTCCAATCTGCATCTATGTGACTCCTCCCAGGCAAGCAACCCTCTCCCTGGCTTAGATGCGTTATCACGATACTCGTTGCAACAAATACATGGCAACGGCGGTGCAACCCCATGTCCTATTGGGTTACCAAGCTGTCGTAGTAGCGACCGTTGACTTCTTCCCCGATGACGGCCACGTCGCACTTCGAGATATTCAACGGATCGGACTTCCACGAAAACCCGATGGAAGGAACCTCAACTTCCGCCTCCATCTGGCACGTCGCGCGGGTTCTAGTGAAGCGAAAATGTCTGCCGGCGTCCTCGTATTTCGCCGGTTCGCCGGTTGATTTCCAAACCATTTTGAAGGTCATCCGTGCGGGCGTAGCTATGGAGTCCAGCGCAGGCCAGCGCGGCTGATCGACGACCCCGACGTTCCGCATTTCCAGCGTAAAAGTATTCCCGTCCGCACTGATCGTCAGGCCGCGCTCTGGAACAGGAACGACCCAGTAAAGTCCAGACGGCGCAATAGGCGGGTGCAAATCGTGTATTTGGTTGGCGGGGACCGCCGGTCCCCGAAAGAGTCATATGTGAGTGAAGCTGCCCTTCTGTGCGGCTCGGGCGGCCCATTACTCTCCCTGCATCACTCCGTAATCCGTTGTGGGACTGCCAAACGCGATGCGATTTCCTTGATTGTCGGTGCCCATGCCCGTAAAGGTGCTGCACCGGGCGACATGGCCTTTGAAATGATAGATATGCGAAGGTTCGAGGTTTGGGCCTGCCGGTTGGTTGTGGCTGCCGTTTTTGTCCAGCCACGGAATTGGATATGGATCATCGCCGCCGTTCGTGGTCATTGGCTGTTGTTGATAAGGAAATGCGGAAATCGCAGAAGGAACTGCAAATGGGACTAAGGCCAAGGCACTGGATTTCAGGATGTCTCTGCGACTGCAGAGCGGGTGTAACTGTTTAAGCGGGTCCATCGGTCTACCTCCAATAAGCAAAGTCCCCGAGTGTCATACGCCCGCATCGACCGTTGCCGGAGCTACTCGGCGGCCTTGGCCGCCAATGTTTCGACGACGGCGATATTTTGCAGCAGCTCCTGCGGCAGTCCGTGCCGTTCTCTTAAATAATCGGGACTGTTGTACGAAACCCAAGCTTTTCCCCGCGCGTCTTCCCAAACTAAGATTTTCACGGGGAGGTCGATGGCGATGCTGGGAGTGGCCAGCATCAGAGGTGTGCCGGCTTTAGGACTGCCAAAGATAAGCAGCTTGGTGGGCCGCATCTTCATTCCCACTTTTTCCGCTTCCCCACTATGATCGACCAGCGCGAACAGGGTGACTCCCTTGGATTGCAGAATATTCTTGAGTTTTTCCACTGTCTGCTCGACCGAGTGATTGCTCGGCCTGTCGATGATTCCTATGCCTCCCATTGGCGCTTCCTTACTTGATGCCAATGCCATAGACACCTCCTCACTGTTTGCGGATTGAAGACTCGCAGTGCCGCGGACGGAAACCAAGTAAATCGCCATCGCAAGCCCAACCAATGCCAGGAATAGGGCCGTCGCAACGGTCGGGGCCAACGAACGAGAGCATCCAGCTTCGCCCTGGTCCAGTTCACGAACCAACCGAATATGGCGCCAAGCGGAAGAGAGATTCACGGCCACTCCCACCGCGATGAGCGCCGTACCAAACCACAGCGAAACTCCATAAGACGGCACTGAGGGAACATGATCAATGAGTCGCAGTTGCTGCAGGAAAAGCCCAAACCGCGCCACAACGAAGCCGAATCCCATCAAGGCCAGCCCCGTGCGAATCCAGGCGAGAAGCGTTCGCTCGGCTGCCAGGTAATCGCGAAGGTCAGCTCTCTGCCTTATTTCTGTGGGTGAATCCATTTCTTGAAGTCCATGGCGCAACTTTATTCACAGCCATAGAGATATCTGTCGCATTCGTTGGTCGCTAACCGGAAGACGAATAGCTTTTAAAGGTCCAATGGCTATTGCTGCTGCCAGCCACCGCCAAGTGACCTATAAAGTTGAACGAGGCTCTGGTACTCGTTGCCTCGCGCCCCCGCGAGTGTCAGCTCAGCGGAGAAGAGCGACCGCTGGCCGTCCAAGACTTCGAGATAGGTGGTGGTCCCGCCCTTGTAGCGCAAGTTGGAAAGGCGGAC
>Ga0137403_10005720_pt1 | contig 14372 bp, 11 predicted proteins | sample CZOMad2_1_16fung_FD_122057 | JGI IMG/M metagenome (GOLD analysis project Ga0137403, IMG submission 122057) | Vadose zone soil fungal communities from Angelo Coast Range Reserve, California, USA - CZOMad2_1_16fungal (Hybrid Assembly) | ecosystem: Environmental > Terrestrial > Soil > Vadose zone... | reverse complement strand
TGTGGTGATCGCGGCAATCACCAGTTGCACGAACACGTCGAACCCCTCACTGATGATTGGCGCGGGATTGCTCGCGAAAAAAGCGGTGGAGCACGGATTGTGCGCAAAGCCCTGGGTGAAAACGAGTTTAGCTCCCGGCTCGAAAGTAGTGACGGATTATCTGGACAAAGCGGGACTTACTCCGTATCTGGAGAAATTGAATTTTCATCTTGTGGGTTTCGGCTGCACAACGTGTATCGGAAATAGCGGGCCTTTGCCGGAAGCGATCGGCAAAGCGATTAAGGACAACAATCTAACAGCGGTTTCGGTGCTGAGCGGCAACCGCAATTTTGAGGGGCGCATTCATCCGCTGGTGCGGGCAAATTATCTGGCATCGCCTCCGCTGGTAGTGGCATATGCACTGGCTGGACGCATGGATATGGATTTGACGACAGAGCCATTGGGCAAGGATACGAAGGGCAAGCCGGTTTTTCTGAAGGAAATTTGGCCTACACCGGAAGAGATTGAAAAGGCCGTGCGTGAAGCGGTCTCAACCGAGATGTATAGCAAGGAATACGGAAAGATATTTGAGGGCGATTCGACGTGGAAAAACCTGAAGGTGCCGGAAGGCGATTTGTACATCTGGGATGCAAAGTCCACTTACATTAAACTACCGCCATTTTTTGAAAATATGCCGAAAACTCCCGCCGCGCTGACGGACATGAAAAATGCGAGAGCGCTTGCGGTGCTGGGCGACAGCGTGACAACGGATCACATCTCGCCGGCCGGATCGATCCCAGTGGATAGCCCCGCGGGAAAATATCTAATTGCGCAAGGTGTGAAGGCTTCTGAATTCAATTCTTATGGTGCGCGACGCGGAAATCACGAAGTGATGATGCGCGGCACGTTTGCAAATATTCGATTGCGAAATCAGCTGGCGCCAGGAACCGAAGGCGGCTGGACTCTGCATCAGCCGACCGGGGAGCAAATGACGATTTACGACGCCGCGATGCGCTACAAAAAGGAAAATGTGCCGCTGGTGATTTTTGCCGGAAAAGAATATGGATCGGGTTCATCGCGGGATTGGGCCGCGAAAGGCACTCTGCTGCTGGGAGTGCGCGTTGTGATCGCGGAAAGTTATGAGCGCATTCATCGAAGCAATTTGGTGGGAATGGGAGTGCTGCCGCTGGAATTTGTGAATGGGGAAACACGGGATTCGCTGAGGATTACGGGACGCGAGGAGTTTTCGATTGAAGGGATCAGCGGGTTGAAGGCGCGGGCAAAATTTCGGGTGCATGCGCGCGGAGCGGCAGGCGAAAAAACGTTTGAAGCGATTGCGCGCGTGGATACGCCTGAAGAAGTGTCGTATTACCAGAACGGTGGAATTTTGCCGTACGTATTGCGGCAGATGTTATAGGGATGGTCGTCGAGAAGATCGAGAAAACCCAGACGCGGGATCGGTGTCTGGGGTACCCTGAATACCGGTAAAGAAATTACGGCTGGCCGACCTGATGAAGACGTACGACAGTTCCACTGGAATAGCGCGCGAGGTAAAGCTCTCCTGCTTGATCCTGTCCGAAGCTGGATAGATCGGCCGCGGCGGTGTTGACGAGAAGTGTGTGAATGAAATTCCCCGAAGTGCCCTGAGTCAATTCCCAAACGCGTCCGCTAATGAAGTCCCCAAAGATGTAGAGTCCGGCGAGTGCCGGAGCCTTGGTTCCGCGGTAAACGAAGCCGCCCGTGATTGTGTCGTCGCCCTGGGAATGATCATAATTAAAAATAGGATCGGTCAGGGTCGTTCCGGTTTGCGTACAAGTGGTTGATGTGAAGGGGTGCAAACCTTCCCGAATGTTCCAGCCTAAATTTGCACCTCCCTGCTGCGGCGTTAGGCGGTCGATTTCTTCCCAAGTGTCCTGGCCAACGTCGCCTATCCAAAGAAAATTTGTAGATGTATCAAACGAAAAACGGAACGGATTGCGAAGGCCGTACAGCCAAATTTCTGCAAGACCGGACGGCTGTCCGACGAATGGATTGCCGGCGGGAATTGCGTATGCTTTTCCAGGGGCCGGAGCGGAGTTCACGTCAATGCGCAGAATTTTACCGAGAAACGAATTGATATTCTGGGCGTTGCATAAGGGATCGCCACCGCTACCTCCATCGCCGAGCGCGATGTAGAGGAATCCATCGGGACCAAAATTCAGACCACCGCCATTGTGGTTGTCGAATGGCTGATTGACGATGAGCAGGATCTTTTGAGTGGTGGGATCCGCAAATTCTGCGTTGGTCGTGGACGCGTCAAATTCGGCGATAACGGTCTGCAGCTGTCCCGAAATGCGTCGCGTGTAATTCACAAAAAAACGGCGATTCGACGCGTACTGCGGATGGAATGCCAAACCGAGAAGTCCTTCTTCCCCGCCGGATTCAAATCCTGATAAGCCAGTGACGTTAAGAAATGGAGCACTGGCCCGGGCGCCGTTGCTTTCGATAATTTGAATATGGCCGCCCTGCTCGACAACGAAGAGCCGGCCGGAACTATCATTCGGCTGTTTGATATCGAGCGGGAACGAAAAGCCGCTGGCGACCGGAAGAAGATCGAAAGTGGCGGGAGGCGGCGGCAAAGTGACGATAGAAATCGAAGCGCCACAGCCGCAGGACGCAAACGCCAGACACAGCCATATCGAAGCCCAGTGATTCCGATAAGCAGGTTTGTTGTGGCGCAATTCGCCTCCCAATTCGGCGGATTAGATAATCGTAGCATACGAGATTGCCGGATAGTCCGTAGCCCTGAGGACAAAAGCACCCGGAACTTGCGAAAGCTTTCGGCGGCGGTTTCGTGGAACTGATTTCCGGTGGTCTGGCGTATACTACGGCCATAGATTCCTTCCATTATTTTGCGGATTTATTTTGTTTTCCACAGGAAACAAGCCGGAGGAGCAAGCGTCTAAGTATAACGTAGAAGCTTGCCCAGGGCTGGAATCAACCAAGCGGAGGAAACGTTGATGCAAAAGATGAGGATTATTTATGCGTTTAGTCTGAGCGCCATACTGCTGATTGCAAGCGTGGCGGTCCGGCCGAGTATCGCAACGGCGGCGGATGGAGCGAACCCGGCTCCAGACACCGCGCCAGCACTTCGTATCCCAATCAAGCAGGTGACGATGAAGAATGGCCTGCGCGTAATTCTTTCCGAGGACCATTCGGCCCCAACGTATTCCATTTGCGTGGACTACAACGTGGGTTCGCGCAACGAGCGGGCAGGGCGCACCGGATTTGCCCACCTGTTCGAGCACATGATGTTTCAAGGCTCGGAGAATGTCGGCAAGGGCGAAATGAATATGGTGGTACAGAACAACGGCGGCGGCATGAACGGAACCACCGACAAGGACCGCACCGTCTATTTCGAGACGCTGCCCGCAAATCAGCTAGACCTGGGTTTGTTTCTGGAATCGGACCGTATGCGTTCGCTGGCAATCAATCAGGCGAATCTGGATAACCAGCGGAACGCGGTACAGGAAGAGCGGCGCCTGCGCGTAGATAACCAGCCCTACGGAAAGACGTTCGACACAGTGGACGACTTGGCGTACGTCAATTTGCCGTACAAGCACTCCGTCATCGGTTCGATGGAGGACCTGAACGCCGCGTCATTGGACGACGTAACCCAGTTCTTCAAAATGTACTACGCGCCGAACAACGCGGTGCTGGTGCTGGTCGGCGATTTCAAGAGCGATGAAGCGCTGGTCAAGATTGAGAAATATTTCGGCAACATTCCACAGCAATCGAATCCGCCCGCGGTGGATATGACGGAGCCTGCTTCAACGAAAGAGCAGCGCGCCAATTTGGAAGACGCACTGGCACGCGTGCCACGATTAGACATGGCGTACAGAATTACGCCGGGATATACGCCGGATTGGTACGCTCTTGATGTGCTGGGAGACATTCTGACGAACGGGCAATCATCACGCCTATATCAGGAATTGGTAAAGGATAAGGCGATGGTTACGGGAGTCGGCGGCGGCGCCGGAAACGACCGCGGCCCCGCGCTGTTCCGCTTCATTGCAAGTGTGAAACCGGGAATTGCTCCGGCGGACGTTGAAAAAACGATTGAAGCGGACGTGGAGCGAATCCAAAAAGACGGAGTGACAGCGGAGGAACTCGCGAAGACGCTTACCCGCGACCGCGTCTCACATCTCCAGAGCTTGCAGGGCACGTTGGGCCGAGCGTTTGGCATTGGCGAATTTGCGGTGAACTTCGGCAATCCCGAACTAATTAATCAAGGCGACGCGGCGTACGCAAAAGTTACGCGCGCGGACGTTCAACGAGTTGCTCAGAAGTATCTGACGCAAAACAATCGAATCGTAGTGATCACAATGCCGAAAGCGGCAGCGCCGGCCGGGTCAGGCCAGTAAGGAAAATGGGAGAGACGAAAATGAAAACACAACTATTGAAATACTCAAAATCGCTCCGGCTGCTGTCGCCGGTTGTTTTGGCGATGGCAATTGTGATGCCGGCGCTTGCTCAAGCGGGCGGCGGGCAAGCACCTCCGCAACTCAGCCAGGTAGAACGCAAGAACCGCGCGCCAATTTCCAAAGATGTGTTGCGCGTGAACTTGCCGAAGCCTGCGGAATTCACTCTGCCAAACGGGCTGACTGTGCTGGTTCTAGAAGATCATCGGCTTCCGCTGGTATCTGTCCAACTCAGTATTGACGGATCTGGTGGATTATATGATCCGGCGAATCTGCCGGGATTAGCGGCGACAACTGCCCAAATGTTGCGCGAAGGCACGAAGACTCGCGCCAGTAGGCAGCTCGCGGAAGAAATTGATGCGATGGGCGCTTCGATTTCCGCAGGCTCAAGTTCAACCTCCGCAAATACCACATTGAATGCATCGGGGCTTTCGGAAAACATCGACAAATGGTTTCCAGTAGCAGTCGATGTTTTGTTGCATCCATCATTTCCCGCGGCGGAATTCACAAACATCAAGCAGCGCCAGAAGACCGGACTGATTTCTAGCCGGACGCAGCCTTCGTTTTTGGCCACGGAACGGTTCAACCGTGCTATCTATGGTAATTATCCGGCGGCGGTGATCGCGAGCAACGCCGAAGCAATTGACGCGATGACCGCGGAAAACTTGATGAAGTGGCACGATGAACATTACGCACCGCAAAACGCAATTCTCGCCGTTTCAGGCGATGTTAACGCGGCGACGCTGGTTCCAAAGTTGAAGCAGTGGCTAGCGGAATGGCAAAAGACGAACGCTTCGCCAAAGCTGCCGCCAGCTCCAACCGCGGTGCAAGCGAAAAATATTTATCTGGTGGATCGGCCAAACTCAGTGCAGACCACGCTCTATATCGGGAACGTCGGATTCGATCGGCGAAGTCCCGATTACATAGCCTACGCAGTAATGAACGGTGTTCTCGGCGGCAGCGCCGCAGCGCGACTGTTCATGAACCTCCGCGAAAATAAAGGCTACACGTACGGTGTCTACTCGAGTTATAGCGCGTTTCAGTATCCCGGTTTTTGGCGAGCTGCCGGTGATTTCCGGTCGGACGTCACGGGTCTGGCAATGGGAGAATTGCTGAACGAGTTCAACCGGATTCGGGACGAAAAGGTTCCGGACGGTGAACTGGAAGAAGCAAAGCGCGCGATCGTCGCGGGCTTCGCGCTGCAACTTGAAAGCCCGCAGACGATAATGTCCAACGCCATCATCCGCAAGATCTACGGATTCCCGGACGATTACTGGGATACGTATCCGGCAAAGGTAATGGCGATTACGGCGGACGACGTCCAGCGGGTGGCGAAGAAATACATAGATCCAAACTCCATTCAGGTAGTGGCCGTGGGAGACGGGAGCAAAATTAAGCCAATGCTGGAAAAGTTCGGCACCGTTGAGACCTACGCGACGGACGGAAAGCCGGTGGCGAAGTCTGCTAGTGCACCGAGCTCGAACTAGCATTCGTCAGATTACCGACAGAAACAAGCGGCGGTGACTCCTTAGGGAGTGGCCGCCGCTTCTTATTTGCTGGCGAACCTAATGTCTGCGTTGATGCGATCTCCGCAGAACCTATGCTATCTGGCCGAACGCCTGCTTCACGTTTGGCTGGAGCAGATACCAGAGAATCCACGCGCAGATTACGAGCCGAACGACCTGGCCGACAACCATGCCTGCGGTGAAATTTGAGAATACTGCAACGAGGCCGAGAAGTCCGAAAATCAAGCCGAGCGTCATAAGCACAATCGTGATAATCCGCCCCCAATTTTTCAGCGCCCAGAGGCCATACCCGGTGATAGCGTAGAGAGCGCCAATCAGGAGAAAAATCACTCCGAACGCTGCTACAAGCCCGCCGGCCATATTACCGACGCCGGGCATATTCTTCAGGATTCCGGCAACGAACGCACCACCGACGAAGGAAAGCAATCCCATCAAAATACATACGGCGGCACCCAAGAACGAAAGTATCGCGATGATTGTTACTCCAGTTGGTCGTTGCATTCGATTACCTCCACCGAGAGATGGCACGACCTCACGCGATGTGACGGCCGAAAGCGAGAGGAAGGGCTGTGTGGCGTGAGGCTATCGGAAGGGCCTGCGGACGTCAAGCAAAACGCTTCATAGAAACGTTCGCGAAAATTTGGTTAGGCGTGTTTTGGATCAGGTGACCGCCGCGAACGGAGCAAAAGAATCGCGGCGACGATCACATAAACAATGCTGGCGAGTTGCGCGTTGGTGAGCCCCCAGAGCACTCGGGGATTGATGCGGATAATTTCAACGAAAAATCGCGCGACACCACTGAGCAGTAAGTAGACACCGAAAAGTTTGCCGATGTTTCGCGTGTCATTCATCCAGCGCGCACCCAGACGCCACAGAATCCAGAAAATTACGACCGCGGCTAGAAATTCGTAAATGGGCGTGGGATGGACGCGCTCGCTCGTCGGGACGATGCCGTTGGGGAAGCTCATTCCCCAGGGGAGCGAAGTCGGAATGCCATAGTCACCGTCGCCGGAAATCAGGCACCCAATCCTGCCAAAACCGTAGCCAATCGCTGCGGCGGGGCTGGCGATATCCAGCATTTGGAGAATAGGAATGCGGTAATGGCGCGCGATTAAGACAAGCGCGATTGCTCCGGCGAGGGCGGCGCCCGTGAAGGTGAATCCCATCGTGCTGAGAAGCTGCGGCCAGGGATTCGCAAAAAACTCCTTCGGAGTTTCGAGCAAAAAATAAATACGCGAGCCAACCAGGCCCGCAAGCCCGGTCACACCAACGATTACGTTTGGATCCGCATCAAGGCCGCGACGAAGCAGGTCCTTCTGAATCACAAAAAACGCGACGAGCAGCCCGACGGCTACGAAAACGCCGTAGGTTCCCAGAGTGATTGGACCGATGTGGATGAAAGGGAGCATGAGCGGCTCGTCATTATACACAGTTCCTGCGTTGGGACGGCGGGAGGGGATTTATGCAGCCGGCGGATTAATGGGTGAGAACTTCCAATAGCTTATGCACTGAATGGAGAGTGTCCGGACGCAGGGCTACGACGAGCGTAGCAACGCAGATGACGAGCGAAGCGGTCCAAACTACGCTGCGGAGCGGCTTGACGATTTCCGGATCCGAAACATGGAGAAGACGATCAACGCGGGCTGAAAGGTCCTGATTCAAACACGCCGAAGCACCGGAAACAAGTTCGGTACAAATGGGAGACAAGCGTGGCGGTGCCGCCATCCGCGCGACTCGAACTAACGCGCCAGCGAGCGAAAGCGAACGCTCCGGATCTCCTGTAACGGCGGCGTCGTCGGCTGCCCATTCGGAAAACGTGACCCATGAGCGGTCAATAGCTGCGAATGAGCGCGAGAAGAAAGGAAGTGCGTCGGGAGCGAGCAAGAGGAGTAGGCGTTTGAAATTGTCCCGGGAGACGCGATGAGCACGCTCGTGGCGAAGAGCGCTATCCAGTTCATCCGGCGACAGAGTGTCGATTACAGAGCGGGAAATCACGAATCTCGGACGGAAAACGCCCACCATGGCGATGACCGGGGACGCCTCGTCAATTACTGTGACGGAGGCGGAAACTGCGGGAGATCGGAGTTGAGCACCTGATTTGACGCAAAATCTCTCGTACATCGAAGTGCTGAACACCGCGCGAGTGGCGCGAGCGATCGACATCGTAAGCAAAGTGAGCGCAAGTAAAGCGGCCACGATGCTTGCCCAGCCCACTTCCTCTGTCGTGGCCCCGGGTTCAAAAGACAAATAGCTGGGAATGCACAGCGCCAGGACTGAAAAAATTGAGCCTGCCGCCGGCGAAAGCCTAAGGGCCAGCAGAAATTGAGCTGCGGTGCGCGCACGCAGGCGATTACTGAAACGCGTAGCGGCGGGCACGAGCAATCGCAAGATGATCGCGGAAACAGTGTGGACTACGAAAAAAGTGGCGGCGCAGAGAACAAAAAGCCTCCAGAAATATGGAAGGATCATCGGCGCGCTCCACGCGATAATTTTCTGCGTGCGCTTCTGATTTTTTTCTCCAAATCCGCAAGGAGCTCCTGATCGTGCCGGCCCACCGCGTCCACCAGGCAAGAAACCAGCAAATCATGCCGAGGGTGAGGCACGGCCAGAAAACCTGCGACGATTTCGCCGGCGCGGCCGCTCTCCCATTCTTCTCGCGAAAGTTTTGCGGAATAGACAAACGCGCGGGCTTCTCGATTCCGAGTGAGAAGGCCTTTCTTGAAGAGGCGATCCAGAGTAGTCATGATCGTCGTATAAGCGAGCGGGCGTTCCAACTGATCGACGACGCCCCGGACCGTGTTGGCGCCATTCGTCCACAATACTTCCATCACACCTTCTTCAAGAGGCCCGAGTGACGGCAGGGACGGCTTCGCACCTTTTGTGTCGGACCGAGTTTTCCAAAAACTAAACATGAGTTCCGGACCCGCTCAAGCTGTTGCGGGAGACCGGCATTCTACACCCGCAGGAGGAAAATCCAAGCAAAAATGCAAGTTTACTCGGTGCGAAGGGCGATAACCGGATCCAGGGACATTGCGCGGCGAGCAGGAATGTAGCAGGCCAACAAAGTAACTCCGACGAGCGTAAAGGAAACGGCGGCAAGCGTATAAGGATCAGTCGCGGTGACTCCGAAAAGCATGGACTTCATCAACTGAGTGAGTGCAAGCGCGGCGATTATGCCGATGCCCACGCCAACGAAGGCGAGCTTCGTGCCGAACAGCAGAATAAGCCAAAGAACATCGCTCCGTTGCGCGCCCATGGCGATACGAATACCGATTTCCTTGCTGCGCTGAGCGACGGAATAGCTGGTGACTCCATAAATGCCGATTGCTGCGAGCACCAGAGCAAGAGCGGCGAAAATTCCCAACAACAGCGCGGACACTCGCTGCTGGCCAACCGACGAGGACAAATCATCTTCGAGCAAACGGACCTGAGTCATTGGCTGATCGCGGTCGACAGATAGTATGGCACTGCGTACCGCGGGAATGATTTGCAGAGGATTACCGGATGTCTTCACCAGAACAGACATGTTGCCCCAGGGCCTTTGCGGCAGAGGAGTGTAAAGCTCCTCCACCGGATTAACGCCCACACCGCGATTGTGCATATCGGAAACCACGCCTACAATTTCGGAAGGAGCCGGCTGACGAGCAATCTGAATATGATGGCCGATGGGATCTTCTTTGAGCCAATAGTGGGTGGCGAGATTTTGGCTGATGATGACAACTTGGGCAGACCTTTCCGTATCGGCATCAGAAAAATTTCTGCCCTTCAAAAGCGGAACTCCCATTGTTTGGAAAAAGGCCGGGCTAATCGAATTCCAAAGAGCAATAGGACGCTGGCCGCGTGGCAGGTCGGGCGGCATTCCGTCGGCGAGATAGGGCGCAAATACTCCGCCTCTTGGCGGCACCTGAAGAGCGGTGGCTACCGCGCGTACACCGGGCATCGCAGCGATCCGCTCTCGAAGCGCCGCGTGAAAATCCGTTTTCTGGAAGGACTCCGCGTATTTTGTAGTAGGCAGAGCAATTTGAAACGCGAGAATGTTTTGCGGCTCAAAGCCCAAAGGCACATGGAGCAGGCGGTAAAAACTTTGAAGCAGAAGGCCCGCTCCAGCGAGAAGCACAACGGAAAAACCGAGTTCCGCAATAATAATGATTGCGCCAGCACGATTGCGGCGCGCGCCGGCGGAAGATCCGCGGCTGGCTTCATTCATAATTTCTGAAAGATTGATGCGCGAGGTGCGCCACGCAGGGACGATACCAAATAAGATGCCAGCCAGAAAACTGACCATCAGTGAAAAAAGCAGGACGGTGCCATCCACAGTAATTTCAGCGGAGCGAGGAATCGTAAGCAGAGACGAACTGGAGACCAGCTTCACTCCCCACGCGGCAACGAAAACACCGATGGCCCCCCCGGCAACCGCGAGAATGACGCTTTCGGTAAGAAATTGACGCACTAGCCGGAAACGACCGGCGCCAAGCGCGGAGCGAACTGCGATTTCTTTCTGCCGACTTGCCGCGCGAGCGAGAAAAAGGTTGGCAACATTGGCGCAAACAATTAACAACACAAAGCCCACGGCACCCAGCAACACCCAGAGAGTTGTGCGCACACCGCCCAGCGCGTTATCGGTCAGCGACGCTACATTAATTGCGATGTCAAAATTCGCGTCGGAGTTGGAAGGAAATGCGTGTTCGTATTGGTGGGCGTTTGCGTCCAGTTCAGCTTTTGCCTGGGCGGCTGAGATTCCCGGTTTCACTCGCGCGATCGCATTGAGATACCCGGAACCGGTTTGCACACGTTCCGGCGGAAAAAGACTGGTTTCGTATGGACGAGGAACCCAGACGTCGACTCCCTGGAATGGAACATCCAGGTCGCGCCCCAGAATTCCGACGACGGTGAAGCTGGTGCCGTCGAGAGTGACGCTGTGGCCTACGAAATTGGGATCAGCGCCGAACCGGCGCGTCCAGAACTCGTGACCGAGAATGACGACCGGCGGGCCACCCGGCTCGCCTTCTGGAACCAGAAAGGTTCTTCCAATTGCCGGCTGAAGCCCCAAGGCATCAAAGAAAGTTGGCGAAACGCGAAGTGCCTGTACCTGTTCAGGAGTGTCCCCGCCGACAAGATTGAAGGTATCGTTGGTAAAAGCTGCGATATTTTCCAGATTTGTGGAGTGATCGCGCAGAGCTTTGAAAAAAATGTAGCCGAAATCGCCTCCCACCAGCCCATTCTTCTTGTTCTCCATGGAAAGAACGTAAAGGGCGCCCGGTTTTTGGAAATCGAGCGGGCGAAGAAGAACCGCGTTAACAACGCTGAAAATTGCTGTGTTGGCACCGACTCCCAGCGCCAGTGTGAGGATCGCCATGAAGGCGAAACCCGGATTCTTTTTCAGAACGCGAGCGGCATAGCGAATATCTTGAAGCAAGGAGTTCATCGCGCGATCTTCATGCATTACAGACGCTGACCGGAGTCCTGATGTTTCAGGAATGAATACTGTGAGTGGAGTTGTTTTCGCCCTATTGCTGCGCCGGCGGACGCCGGATAAAGAATTGTTGCTTATCGATGTTGGCGGGCACGGCGATGTCGAAGAATCCGACCATCATTTCGTCGTAGGTTTGGTCGCCCCAGCGAACGGCGTGGTTGGGATCGGGATTGTGCGGATTGTTGGGAGAATTATCAAACCACCCGATTGCTTGCAATTCGGTTCCGGCTTTCAGCGTCCGTGGCTGCGCGAGTTTGTAGCTGAGCTGCCAGTAGAAATTGTAATTCACACGAAGAAGCGGCTCCTTGGATTTGTCGGCGTCTATGATGTTGTATTCAAAGCGTTTTCCCCGAAGATGCATGTGCGGAAAAAAGCTCAGCAGTGTGGCATCGTTAGGCAAAGTGCCGTGAACTTCCACGGGAAAATCATCCGCGCCGGGCGGAATCAGGAAGCTATCGTTTGTTAATTGAAGAGTGAGCACACGCTGCGCGGGCGGACGCTTCGCGAAAACAATTCCCGCGCTGGTGGCGTCGGAACCCGCCTTACCATTTGTTGTGTAATGAATCTGAAAAATCAAATCCGATCCAGCGGGAATGAATTTCGCCATGCCGTCAGGCCAATTATCAGCGGAACTTCCGGGCGCATAGACGAGAAGCATGTCACTGTCGGTCCAATGCGCTTCGTGACTGAGTTTTTCGTCATGAAGACTGCTGGCCGTAAATGGAACGTTCAGCGGCGCTTTTCGCAACCACGTGGAATTCGGAGGACGGATGTAGACGACAGCGTGATGCACGAACTGCGGACTGAACGGAACGATTTGCGAGGACTGCGCCCATTTATCTTCGGTGAAACCGGTCGGAATAATTTCGTAGGTGTATTCGACGTCGCCTGCGGAAGGAACGTTAACGGGCACCGGCATTTTTATCACTGCGTCGGGCCGAGAAATATTCCAACCACCGGACCAGAGCCTTGGTGGAGGAGCCTGAGTTGGATCGCCTTTCAATTTTCCGCCCTGCAGCCAAGCATTGAGAGTGGATAATTCCTGCGCGTTGAGCGACGGATCGTTTGCAAAATGGCCGACCTTCGGATCGGCAAACCACGGCGGCATAGTTTGCGCGGCGGTCAGACGGACGAGGTCGTCTGCCTGAGTGGAGACTTGCAGATAAGTTTCGAGCGGCGTTGAGCTGATCCCTTGCGAGCGATGGCACGTCTGACAATGCTGCTGCAAGATTGGCAGAACATCGCGAAAGAACGTAGGCGGATTGGGATGCGACGATGATTGAGCTCCAAAGTGTTCCGGCATGACGCTTGCGCACATACCGAGCGCGAACGTTGCGAGGCAAATGAATTGAAGGAGTTGGCGCAACTGCCTGGGCTTCGATTTCATTCTCGACATTGGATGCGGAACAATTATCCGGTGCTGTGTGCTTTGGCGCAAATCGTGCGCCTATTTAATTGCCGTGACCAAGCGAAGTGTGTACGATGGCTGCGAAAATGAAAAGGCGATGGAGTTCGCCTGAACTGCCCGAAAGGGCTGATGACTCCTGACCGCCGCGCGGCGTTCAGGAGTTTTTTTTGGCGCAACGCGGCGCAAGAACTGGAGCGAAAATGCGGATTGTCTTGCTAGTGGCATTCGGAGCGGCTGGAACACTGGCGCGCTACGGCTTGCAGGGTTTCGTGCAGCATCGCGCTGGATCGTCCTTCCCTACCGGCAGGCTGATCGTAAACATCGTTGGATGCTTGCTGCTGGGCGGTATCACCCAATTTGGCCTGCATCATTTGTCACTTTCCCCGGAATGGCGAATCGGAATTAGCGTGGGATTCCTTGGCGCTTTCACAACATTTTCGACGTTCGGATTGGAAACAGTCCGACTGCTGGAAGACGGTGAATGGATGAGGGCTGCGCTGTACATGACGTGCAGCGTTGTCGGAGGAATACTAGCGATTGTCGGAGGAATGCGAATTGCGGACAGGATCTAGGAGGGCGTATGGTGCAGTCACAAACCGAAAACATGCAAGCAGCGCAGCGGCGATTTGAAGGCGAACGCACATTGATGCGCATTCACATTGGGGAATCTGACAAATGGCACGGGAAACTTTTGTACGAAGCCATCGTGCAGCTGTTAAGGACAGAAGGATTTTCTGGCGTAACCGTGCTCCGCGGAGTCGGCGGGTACGGGTCGACAAGTGTCTATCACACGGAGAAAATCCTAAGACTGTCGCAGGATTTGCCAATTGTGCTGGAAGCGGTGGAGTTTTCGGACCGCATCGAACAGATTCTACCGAAGCTGGACGAAATGATTGGCGGCGGGCTGATCACGTTGGAGAAAGTTCGCGTGATATTGTATCGGTCGGTGCCGAGCGGCAGGCCCTGAGCGAGATGGAGGCCAAATGAAGAAAATTGCGGCGTCATTCCTGATTTTGATTGGTGGCGCGCTGCTGGCTACAGCACCGCATCCGGCGCGAGCCCAGACAGTTGCGCCAATCTACTCGATTGACGCGATCCGCTACGCCACCATTCCGAATTTCCCTCTTTCCGGATTAATTCCAGGATCGCCCGCAGATCAGAAGATCGACATCGCGATGGTTGTGTGGCTGATTCGTGGCGGCGGGCACACAATTCTGTTCGACAGCGGATTTCACCGGCAAAAGTACGTGGATCAATTTCATCCGACTGATTTTCTTTCGCCGGATAAGGCGGTGCAGGAAGCGGGAGTTGATCCGGCTTCGGTGACGGACATTATTATCAGTCACGCGCATTGGGATCACATGGATGGAATTGATCTTTTCCCCGCCGCGACAATTTGGATCCAGAAAGCAGAGTACGAATATTACACAGGCGCGGCGTGGCAGCCCGGTGGACGTCATGGCGGTATCGAGCCTGATGACGTGCAAGAACTAGCCCGGCGGAATATCGCCGGGAAAGTGCGGCTA
>Ga0137403_10005719_pt1 | contig 14372 bp, 12 predicted proteins | sample CZOMad2_1_16fung_FD_122057 | JGI IMG/M metagenome (GOLD analysis project Ga0137403, IMG submission 122057) | Vadose zone soil fungal communities from Angelo Coast Range Reserve, California, USA - CZOMad2_1_16fungal (Hybrid Assembly) | ecosystem: Environmental > Terrestrial > Soil > Vadose zone... | reverse complement strand
ACCTCGTCGAGGAAAATGGTGCCTTCTTCCGCAAGCTCGAACCGACCCAGTCGCCGTTGCGTTGCCCCCGTAAAAGCCCCTCTCTCATGACCGAATAACTCCGATGCAATCAAGGAAGCAGGAATTGCAGCACAATTCACACTGACGAAGGCACGGGACGACCGCCGAGATCTCTTGTGAATTGCGCGCGCGATCAACTCTTTGCCTGTGCCCGTTTCACCCGTGAGCAGAACAGTGGAATCCGTCGGCGCAACCTTGGATACGCGAGAAAGCACTGCTCGTAGGGCGGGAGAAACCCCTACAATCTCTTCAAACATGAGTGCCTGATCGATTTGCTCCCGGAGCGCCACGTTCTCGTCTTGAAGACGCTCTTTCAGATCCTTAATTTCTTCGAAAGCTTTTTCCAGTTCGGCCCTAGCTTCTTCGATTTGGCCATAGGCAGTGGCGTTCTCTACCGCGATGGCTACCTGGTTCGCCACCTGCGTAAGAAACCCAATATCGACTCGACTGAAAGGATGGTTCTCGCGGCGGCCAAGCGCCAATACACCGAGAACGCCATTCCGGCTAATAAGTGGCAGGACACAGCCGGTTTTGAGACCCTCGGCAATGGCCGGCTCATTCTTTAGTCCTGACTGAAGCAGGTCTGAAGCATTGCCCGCCCATGGTTTGCCAGTCCGGAAAACAAAACCGCCAAGCGACCCCTCGATCGAAATAAGCTCCTCTCGAATTAATCCTTTGCTGTCTGGAAAATCGATCACGAACGTTTGCAATCTTTTCATCTCCGAGTCGGGGAAGCAGACACTCACCAGATCGCATTGCATGACGCGCCGGACGCTAGACGAGATTGCGCCCAGGAGGTCGCTGAGCTGCAAATTTGAGACAACCTGATTGGTGACATCGAGGAGCAACTGCAACCGGTCTTCCGCCTGTTTGCGATCGTCAATATCCGTCCGCAGGGTATACCAGCGGATGATACGTCCCTCCGTGTCCCGCCAGGGGAGAGAGCGTACGTGGAACCAGCGGTATACGCCATCGGCACGTCGGATACGGTACTCAGACTGGTATGGATGCCCAGTTTCGACCGAGCGCCTCCACGTGGCCAGCATGCGAGGAAAGTCATCGGGATGCACAATGTTTGAGGTGGTCCAACCTTTCGATTCCTGAGCCTTCAATTCTTCAAGAGTGGTGCCAAAATAGTCCAGGCATTGCTGACTGACAAATTCGAACTCACCTTCCGCCGTCGTAGTATTAACGAGCCCGGGGATGCTGTCGACGATCAGGCGAAAACTCTGTTCGCTCGCGCGCAGCGCCTCCTCGGCATGTTGTAAGGCGTCGAAGTTCAGCGCGTCATCCACCGCCAGCGCCACTTGGTTGGCGACGAACGAGAGAAAGTTAACTTCCTCCTCGTTATAGGCATCAGCTTCTATGCTGCCGAAAGCGAGGCCTCCGAGGCGCCGATGTACCGTCGTCAAAGGAAGCACGCATACCGACCGAACCCCGCGGTTCTTGAGCATCTCGGCTACCGCGGGGAATCGAGTCTCCGAGTCCAACGACGGAATTATCAACGGCTGCTGATGGTGGTACACCCACCACGTGAAGGTTTCCTCCGGCGTGAATTGTGGAACCTGGAGGGGGACACCGGGCTCGCCGTACGACGTGAGATGTATCTGGTGCGCATTCTCGTCATAGATGCCGACGCCCATGACATAGAAGGTCACCACTGCGCGCAACTCGCGCGCGAGAAGCCTGAAGAGTTCCTCCGAAGAGCGGATTGAGATGAGGGTTCGGGAAACGCGGAAGAGGGCTTCGTATCGCTCAGTTGCCGCGGTACCGGGCCGGCTTTGGTGAGTGTCGCTCATCAGTATCCGCGGCTTCGACTTGACAATATTTCACGCCCGCTTTAGGTCTTGGAAGCGCTAAACATTCCTCGTCAGAATTCGGGCTATCAACAAAATACACCCGGGCGGATGCCGACGTCACTCAGCAGCACGAAGCGGTCCACCCCCAAACCGTTCCGCAATCAATTAGCGAAGAGTTGCCGACGAGGAAGTAAAGGACGAGAATGGCGTTTCTCCGTACTAACCCGACGGACAAACCTATAGTGCCGGGTTGCCGTTATTCGATCAGTGACGCTGTGGTGACGATATCGGTGACGGGTGTATGACTTCCCATCACTCAAGAGACGGCAAGAGATGGTCTCGCCAGGGTCTAACTGCATCTCAAAGACTGCAAGCGCGGGGACGGTGTCGGGCCTTTCGGCGGAACAGGCGCGCGTTTGGACGGTTTGCCATTCGTCCTCTGACGTCTCGAACTCTGCCGTCTAACGGCCTACACTTGTGCGAAACCGCCATCCACAAACAATTCTGCTCCCGTGACATAGCTTGCGTCATCGGAGGCGAGAAACACGACCGCCTTGGCGATCTCGTCGGGTGTGCCAAGCCTGCCGAGCGGGACGTTGTTGGAGATCATCTTCAAGCGTTGCTGGCCCGTTTCTGAGGAACCCAGGAGGCCGCTCAGTCCGGGCGTGTCAATGGAGCCTGGGCTCACAGCGTTCACGCGAATGCGGCGATCCTTCAAGTCAGTTGTCCACGTCCGCGCAAACGAACGAATTGCGGCCTTGGTGGCGCTGTAAACGCTATTGATCGGCAAACCTTTGCTGGCGACTACCGATGAATTCAAAATGATTGAAGCGCCATCCGGCAAAAGGGGTAGCGCCTTCTGCACCGTGAAAAGCAGGCCTTTCACGTTGATGTCGAAGGTCCAGTCATAGAGCTCCTCGGTGATCGTGCCGAGAGCGGCAAACTTCGCAACGCCGGCATTGGCGAACACAATATCGAGCTTGCCCTTTTCTCGCTTGATTTGTGCAAACAGGCGCTCAAGGTCGCCAAGATTCGACACGTCTCCTTGTATGCCCGTTACATTTCTGCCGATCTCCTTTACCGCCGCAGCCAACTCCGCCTCACGTCGGCCCGTGATGAAGGTATAGGCACCTTCGTTGACAAACGCTTTTGCCGTAGCGAGACCAATCCCGCTAGTCCCACCAGTAATGAGTGCGGTTTTTCCTTCAAGCTTGTTCATGTACTTCCCTCCTTAATTCTGAGAGTCCCTATTTATTGCCCTGTGACCAGCACCATGCGGAAGCGCGCCTTGCCTTGCATCATGCGAGCGTACGCATCAGCAGCCTGTTCGAGCGGAAATGTCTCGATCATGGGTCGGATATTCTCCAGGACGCTGAAGGCAAGTGTGTCCTCGCTATCAATCGGCGTACCCGTCAGTGTCCCGTAAATCGAGCGCCCTCCAAAGACAAGCGGGAAGGCATTCAGCCGAATTTCGTCGTTTGGAACCCCGATTATGATCAGCTTGCCTCGTGCTGCAAGACCGGGCAAAAGTGGCCCCATGGCATCACCGCTGGTTCCTGTTGCCAGAATCGCTCTGGCCCCGCCCATACGCTGCAGCACCGCTGCGGCATCCTCGCCGGTACTATCGATGTAGACGTGCGCGCCCAAATCTTTCGCAAGCTTCTCCTTCTCGCGTCCGCGTCCGATCGCAACAGTATGGAATCCCATCTGCCGCGCAAACTGGACACCCAGATGCCCAAGGCCGCCAATGCCCTGCACAGCAACCAGGTCGCCACCACGCAAGCCGGCGTTGCGAAGAGCGTTGTAAGTCGTGACACCCGCGCACAGGAGAGGCGCGGCTTCTGCTGATGTGAGCTCATCCGGAACAGAAGAGAGGGCGCGTGCTTCAGCGATCATCACTTCCGCATATCCTCCGTCCGCGGTTACTCCCGATGCGACCGGGTTCTGACAATTCACAGTGTCTCCACGTCGGCACGGCTCGCACACCCCATCTTCTCCGGCAATAAGGCCGACACCAACGCGTTGACCGATTTTCCATCTGGATACTCCGCTGCCCAAGGCTTCGATGCGGCCCACTACTTCATGCCCAGGAACGCGCGGCAGCTTCAAACCCGGGTAAATGCCAGTGACGGTGGCTGCGTCGGTGTGACAGATTCCGCATGCTTCCACCCGAATCCGAACCTGTCCCGTTGCAGGCTCGGAGACTTGCCGTTCCACTACTCGAAGCGTGCCCGGTGCGGAGACTTCCACTGCTTTGTATGTGCTTGTCATTTGAATCCTCTATTCTTTTTGAACATTCTGTATTTCTGCGACAAAGATTTGTTCTCGTTCCTGTTGCCGCTTCGATCCTGGTCCAGCTAGCAGATTTACGTCATGTGCTCCCCTGCTCTTGCGAAATCATGTCAGATTGTGACGACGACCCTACCGAAGGGGCGGCCCTCAACCAGATAACGCAGAGCTTCAGCCGCTTCGGCCAGCGGGAAGGTTTTAGCCACGATCGGTCTGATCAGTAGCACCAAACTGGAACAGGATCTTGCCACTGCGATTCGATTTCAAGGACTGTCTGAACGCTTCCTTGAACTGTGCGAGCGGGTACACATGCTCCACTGCGGCGGAGAGCGATCCATCAGCTACCAGGTCTCCCAGCTTCTGGTAAATCTCCTCGATCTCTATGCGGGGCGCGTTGCGTATCCAATTGATGAGCCAGAATCCGTGGAGGCTAAGACCACGGTAGATGAGGTCTCCGGGCGAGATGGCCGGGAATTGCCCACTTTGAAGTGCGTAGACGACAATCGAGCCGCCAGGTTTAAGCGATTTTGCCAACTCGCCCACGGGAGTTCCACCCACCGTATCGAGGACGAGGCTAAGTTTCTTTCCGTCGAGAGCCTCCTCAATATCCTTGTGAAGGTTGTCGCCTTGGAGGACTACGCGGTCACCTCCCCACTGCCGCACCTGTTCGGCAGCTTCTTCCCGCCGGACGACATTCAGCGTCTTGACTCCTGCAAGCTTCGCGAGCGCAATGATGTACTGCCCCATGGCCGCGTTGGCTGCGGTTTGACCGATCCAGTCGCCGGGCATCAGGGAAACGTATCGGTTCAGCAAGAGATAGGCGGTAGCCGGGTTAATCCCTATCATCGAGAGTTGCAGGGGATCCGCTTCGTCGCTCATCGGCACGAGGTTGCGCACCGGGACGACAACTTCATCTGCCCAGGTGCCCTGCTCGTAAGTAGGAAGAATCAGGACTCGCTTGCCCCGCAGAGCCGCATCAACCTTCGATCCTATCTTAGTGACTCGGCCAACACCCTCCGCCCCTACGGAGGATGGGAAGGCAGGCCGGATGCCGTACATGCCACGGACGAACAAAAAGTCCGACGGATTCATTGGGGCCGCTTCCATCGAGATGAGAACATCCTCCGGACCAAGAGCCGGTTCGGAGATCGTATTGAGTTCGATGACATCTGAAGGTTCGCCGTGAGCTATGAGTTGTAACTGCCGCATAAGAAAACTCCTTTCGTTCGAAACAGTTTCAGCGGTAACCGCGCGCGCCGAAAGCCAGATTGCCCCAACCGGATTGACCCGATCCGGTAGATTCCCCGAAATCGCCTCGACAATGTCACCTGCCTACTCCGTACCTCGAGGCAGGCTTGCCAGTCTGCGACGCGGCAAACAGCTTTACTCGCGCATCATCGAAGGCCGCCCAGAGCTTAGGATCTTCGACCGACGGGAGGGTGACTGTTTCACGTCGATCAAGACCTGCAAGAGCGGCATCGACGCAGTCTTCAGCTGTCATGATCGTAGCCGCGTCCAGGCTTTTCAAGGCAACGCCCGATATGTCCCAGATCTCGGTTGCAGTAGTTGCCGGGAGCACTAGCTGGACAAAGACGTTTGTATCCGCCACTTCTTGTTGCAACCCGAATGTGAACAGCATCACGTGGCCTTTCGTTCCGCTGTAGGTCGTGGTGAACGGGAGCGCATAGAATGAAAGCACCGAGCCGATGTTGATGATCGTGCCGCGGTCCCGCTTTTTAAAACCCGGGAGCACGGCGAGACTCAAATGCGTGAGCGCCCTGGCATTCACATCCAACTGACGGTCCACCTCGATTAAAGGAACTTTGACGGAAGGCCCGGATTTCGAAGTGCCGGCATTGTTTACCAGCATGGTGATTCGGCTATCAGTGGCTATGGTATCGGCTACTTTCTTGACATCGGCCGGGTTACCGAGGTCGGCGACAAGGGTCTCGGCCGATATCCCTTGATCGTTCCGTAGCTGCTGCGCCAACTCGCTTAGTCTGTCTCCGCGCCGTGCAATCAGAAGCAGGTTATAGCCACGTTTTGCCAGGCGGTCTGCATAAACCTTGCCAATGCCCGACGATGCGCCAGTGATGACAGCGGTGCCGTTTTCTGAGTTCGGTGAAGCTTTAACGCTCATGTCTTCTCCTTCTCTCTTATGCCTATTCTTATTTGCTGGATTATTGTTATAATCCACATACAGGATTAGATTCGTAATCCTGATTTGGTCGCAGTTTTTTTTGGGGGTGAGGGTGACATGGGATATTCGAAGGCTCAAAAAGCGAAGACTCATGAGCGCATTGTTAAGCTCGCGTCAAAACGGTTTCGCGAAGAAGGCCTTGCCGGGATCGGAATCGCGGAACTGATGAAGGAGGCGGGTCTTACGGTAGGCGGGTTCTACAAGCACTTCGATTCGCGTGACGATCTGGTTGCCGAAGCGGTTAGCTCGGCCTTCGGCGGATGGAAGCGTCGGGTGGAAGCTGCCAAATCCGGTGGCGCGCCAGTGTCCTACGAAAAGCTGATTGACGAATATCTGAACGAAGCGCATCGAGATAATCCGGGCACGGGCTGTGCATTCAGCGCGCTGGCGCCGGAGATCGCACGCAGCGATAAACGGACACGTGCGCTTACCTCCGAACAGGTCCGGAACGACATACAGTTGATTGCCACATTGCTTCCAGGCAGAGACAAGCGGACAGCAAGATCGAGAGCGATTTTGATTTTTAGTGCGCTCGTCGGAGCGATGTCTCTAGCACGCGCCGTATCGAACGAGGCGCTTTCGCGCGAAATACTGGAGACCGTGGGAGAACTTTTGAAGAACTCCGCCTCGAAGCATCCTGAGGCGAGGGTGTAACAAGTTTCTTCTCTGACCAAGTGCGTTTACAGGCGCCCTTCTTGAACCAGGCGTGTCCGAATTACCGATAGGTGCGCCTGGGCATCGTGCAACGCGGCGGGCGTCGTGTGGACCGAGTGGGAGCCGAGCACGAGGTCAAAATTGTGTGGGACGGCGGAGCCGAGAACAAATTCAGTGTCGGTCCCCGCTACGAATTCGACTGCTTCGCTCGACGGCTCGAAAGCCGCCAACTCGCCTTGTTGCAACTCGTCGGGAACCGACACGCTGCCGGATGCGACGGCAGTCCATAGCACGGTGTGGCCCGTCGGGGGTTCGTAGCACCAGCGTTCTCCGCCCTTGAGTCGTACCGCAAGATAGTTGATCGGCGATGGGGATACGATGACGCTCGATGCGGAGCCATAGCTGCCGAGCAGAACGCGCGCCGGACCGTCTTGTGGGACATCCTCACGTGCCTGGTAGATGCTTAGGGTCGGACCCAATTCAAGTTCCGGAGGCAACGCGATCCAGAGCTGGAAACCGCGTGTTCTGCCTGCCTTGTCGAGCCCGCCGCCGTGCCACATGCCGCGTCCAGCCTGCATCCATTCGACGCCGCCGGCCGGCAGTGTGCCTCTGACGTTGTCCGGGTCGATGAAGCTGACCGCGCCTTCTATGACGTAGGACAGGGTGGCGATTCCGGAGTGCGGGTGGAGGCCTCCATTGAAAGGGGCACCTTGATGATCGAAAAGGTCGAGAAACACGAATGGCTTCAGGATCTCGCCGAAGTCAGATGGGCTCATCAAACGCGTGACGAGGCCATGGTTCTGACCGTGAGTACGACGCGCAAGGCGGCGCTCGAAGGTCCGTGCAGCAAGAGTTTCTTTAACCAGGTTCATACATGCTCCAATTCAATTCTGAATCTAATCGCTTCCATCGAAGTCCTTGCTGGGCGCGGTCATTAAGACTGTTTGCTCGCAGTCCGCTTTATGTCGGCAAAGCGTTGGCCGCAACAATTGCGCGAAAGTGGCTGCGGTAAGCGTAAATAAGAAAGATCTCCAATACGGAAAATACCAAGCCTGGTGCAATCCCTTGACCGCCTTGTAAAAAGATGTGGAAGGCCAAAATGTTAACGAGAATGGGTCCAAGCACAACCAGGCCTAATGGCGCGGTCCGACCGATTACCAGCAGGAGTCCACCCACTAACTGCAAAACCCCTACGAATGCTATCCAGTGACTTGGAACCATGACGGCGACAAATTGTGCAGCTAATGAGCCTTCCGGCGGTGGCGGAGAAGTCATAAAGGGATGGAGGATATTGAGTCCAAAAATGATGAAACCCATGCCTAGAAGGAACCGACTGATCAAAATTGCAATTTTCATACAGTCTCCTTGGTGATATAGCGTTCATCCCTACAAGGGACGCCAATGCCAGCGGCACCGTCCGACCCATCAGGCTGTATTCGCCCTCTCAAACGGCAACTACTTGCTGATTTTGCTCGATGACGATTCCGCCGACACGTTCTGCAGCGGCTGCGAAAAAGACAGCGGCTTCCTCGCGAGCCTGGTTCTCCGCGTGAATAAACGTCACGTCCGTTAGTCCAATAAAACCCAAAATGTGCCGCAGGTAGGGTTCTTGAAAATCGAAAGCTTCTCTCGCGGTGCCCTTTTCGTAGGCAGACCCGCGGGAGGTGATGACGACAACCTTTTTTCTTCCGAGAAGGCCTTGCGGGCCGTTTGGTCCGTAGCCGACCGTTTTCCCCAGCCGCACAACCTGATCGATCCATGCTTTAAGTAACGAAGGGATCGTGAAGTTGTACATCGGTGCACCAATGACGACCGTGTCCGCCGCCGCGAGTTCCTGGATTAACTGATCAGAGGTGGAAAGATACGACCTCTGCGCCAGTGTCAGCTGCGAATCTTCGAGATAGGTCGCGCCCCAGTCATCCGTAATCAGTGGAAGTGCTGTTGCGGAAAGGTCTCGCTGAATGACTTCGCTATCCGGGTGGCTCTTTCTCCATTCTTCGGCGAATTTGGCGGTGAGTCGCCGGCTCACGGAACTGGTCCGTCGCGCACTGGAGTCGATTTGAAGCAGTTTCATCTGAACCTCCTCGTTCAGGGAATTCATCTAATCTTTTGAAATAGATGTCCGTGCCCCTGGACTTGACCTGTCAGTTCGTCCGAATAACTTGTTCAGGAGTCCAGATTGGAGGTCAGAATTGGACCCGATTACCGATTTCTTTCAAACCATGCAAATCGTGGGCGTGGTCCATGCTCGGCTGGAAGCCACTGCGCCCTGGGGACTGAAGAGCGATGCCGATGTCGCGGAGGGAACCGTAAAAGACAAACATTCGGCTAAGTCCGCACCTTCGCCTTTCCACTTTGCTCATTTTGGAATGCTTTCCCGTGGCAACTGCTGGCTCAGCGTTAAGGGCATTCCGGAGCCGATCCCACTGGCTGGAGGGGATTGCTTCTTGCTTGCGCCCGGAAGCGCATACACGTTGCGGGACAATCCACGCACACGCACACGGAGTTTGTGTGAGGTCGCACCGCGAAATGGAAGCCAGGTGATCGAGTATGGTGGCGGAGGAGCGCCGACCACGATCATTTCGGGATGGTTCAGATTCGGCGCGACCAGCGTTAAACCACTGACACGCTTGCTTCCTCCGCTCATACTTATCAAAGCCGATCAAGCGCAGAGCCTGGCGCTACACACAACCCTGAATATGCTTGCTTCCGAAACGGCGGTTTCGGCGCCGGGGTCGGAACTGGTCGTTAACCGATTGGCAGACATGTTGTTCATACACTCCATCCGTGCGCACATCGGGTCGCAGTCGGAAGCCTGCAAGAACGGTTTGCTGCGGGCGATTTTCGATCCGCAAATTGGGGTTGCTCTCAAATCCATGCATGACAAAGTGGAGCATCCTTGGACTGTCGAATCACTAGCCGCCGCCTGCGGTATGTCGCGTTCCGCTTTTGCGGTTCGCTTTAGGGACCTGGTTGGGGAAACACCGTTGGAATACTTGACGAGTTGGAGAATACAGAAGGCGACAGGATTGCTGCAGAAAGGCGATAAGAAACTGTTCGAAGTGGCAAAGTCCGTCGGCTACGATTCCGATGCCGCCTTCAGCAAAGCATTCAAACGGATGGTTGGTGTTGCACCCAGGCAGTATCGACGAAGTGCCACAGTGCCATCCTGAAGCTAACCTGGCACAAGTTGGTTGCGCTCAAATTCCAGTACTGAGGTCGAAGGTCCGGTTGTCACCTAACCGGAAGCTATCCAGCTTCCACGGCGCGATCGGTACCGCGAAGTCGGCCAGCGGATACCAATTTCTACGCCCGTTCCTCACGACGGCGCATCCGGCTCCAGACCGATGTGATCGTTAACCGCATCGTTAAAACGCTGCTTGCACCCGAGGTATCGCTCCGTCGTCTGAATTGAAACGTGGCCGAGCAGGAACTGAATCTGATCTAGTTCACCTCCTGCCTGATGACACAATCGCGCACAGGTCCTTCTCAAATCGTGCGGTGCCACCGATGGCAGACCACAGCTTTTCGCGTTTGCTTTCACGATTGCCCAGATGACCTTGGGTGTAAAGCCGTGTCCCCAAATTCTGCCTGCTTTGTTGATAGACCGTAGCAACGGACCCGAGGTGATGCCGGCACCGACAGTCCAGCTGTCGACCGCCTCCTTCACCCACTGCGGAACGGGGATCGTTCGGATGTGGCCACCTTTTCCTCTCAGGTCAGCGATGACCCAATGGCCTTCCCGAAGCTGAAGATCCTCTAGCCGTAACGTTGTAACCTCAGCTCTCCGGAGGCCGCAGCCGATGAGAAGCGAGAGCAAAGCGCGATTTCGTCTGCTGCGAAGGGTGTAGGCTGTTTCAGCGCCGAGTAACTTCTTGCCCTCCTCCGCCGTCAGCCAATTCCCGACACGCACTCCCAGCCGCCTGACGCCCTTCACACGCCGAATGCCTGCCGCAAGATCCGGGCTAAGAAGTCCGCAATCGGAAGCTTCATACGCCAGCCGGCGTATTGCCGCCAATCTCAGGTTAATCGTCGACGGGGCGTACGGGTGCTGTTCGAGTGCGATTCGGTACCGTGTGACCACGGTCCTGTTGAAGGCTAGCCTGGGCTCCGAACAGTACCAGTCGATGAATTCACGAATTGCATGGTCGTAAGAGCGCTTTGAACTCGAAGACGTGAGACTGTTCAAGACCGCAGATTTCGATTGTTCTAGATCGGGTAATTTGAGGACCGTTTTCGGGACTCGTTTGCGTTTGCTCTTCGCCATTGGAAGCGGCCTCCGCTGCCGCGGCGAAAAGCATGATCCTGTCCCCGATCTTCTAACCAGTAGAGCGGAAATCGGCGCATCTCGGTGAGTGCATGACCGCCAACGCACTCACCGAGATCCGATAGGTAACCAAAAGTCGGCTTCTCGGCGGCCGTCGATCCGTCACTGCTAGTGCGTTTTTTAGGACCAACCTTGCTGATTCTGTCTAAATCGTCCTCAAGCGACTTAACGAGCGCTAAGGCTCTAAGGCCTGTTTGCGACGGTCGAGAACAAACTGCCCCCATGGCAACCCAGCAATTCAGCGTTAAGCGGTAGTGATCGCCACGACTCTGCCGTCTCGCCGGGCCTTGATATCGCGAATTGGGGGCTGGCCAAAGAATCGCCTGTACTCGCGATTGAATTGGCTCGGGCTTTCGTAGCCGACCTGGAACGCCGCACTTGCCGCATCCAGATCACCCGCGAGCATGCGTTGCCGCGCAGCATGCAGGCGAAGCTGCTTTTGAAATTGCAGCGGACTCATCGCGGTAAGGGCGCGAAAATGGAGGTGCAGCGTAGATCGACTCATGCCTGCAATCGTCGCCAGGTGCTGTACACGCAAAGGCTTTTCGTAGTTTGAACGCAACCAGGCAACCGCCTTCGTCGTCCGGTGGCACTTGGTCTCGAACGTCGCAATCGCGCGAAGGCGTGCTCCCTGGCTTCCCTGCAGTAAGCGGTAAATGATCTCGCGTTGAATGAGTTTGCTAGCGTTGCCACTCAGCACCTCCGGGCGGCTGACCTGGTCGAGTTCCTGGCAATTTAATAGCGCGTCGCGACTCGCACGCGGCAAGCGGGGTGAAGGGGAAGCCCGATCCATTATGGATCCTAATCCTGTTTTTCTCGCTTTACGACGCCATGCATGAACATCGCTATGACTTCTTCTGCCAAGCTGTCAATCGTTTGCGCGGTCTCCAGAGTCGCCAGGCCGTCGATATAAAGCATGGCGAGGCCGTGGACCAGTGACCAAGCGCCGATTGCTGCCATCTCCAGAGCAGCCGGGTCATTTTGGGGAATCTTGAATGTCCTGTCTTCGCTGCCCCGCTTCAATACCCCTCGATACACAGCTTCTACGGAAGTGAAAGCATGGATAACTTCGGAGGGAAGCCCTGCGTCCTGCCCCTGCAATTCCGGACCAAACATGAGGCGATACCGCGCGGGATTTCCTGTACCGAAACGCAAATAGGTGATCAAGATTGCTTTCAGCGCATCAGCCGGTTTTGTCTTTCCACGCAGAGCAGTGAGCACGCGGGCCCGAAGAATCTCGTAACCCTTCGCCGCGACGGCAGCGAGGAGCTCTCGTTTGCTTGCGAAGTGGGAGTACGGGGCATTGTGGCTCACCCCTGCGCAGCGTGCTACTTCGCGCAATGAAAAATCCCAGCGCTGCGTTTTAGTCAGCAAAGAAACGGCGGCGTTGACGAGCGCGCGCCGTAAGTCGCCGTGATGGTAAGACTTGCGCTTCCTGGTAACCGACAAATCTGTACGCAGCATGAAATTGAGAATACTCCTTGCATCTTGACGGCGTCAAGATGCATCAACTTATCTAGACAGTGTCAAGTATCTGGACAATGTCAAGTGAGAATTGACTCGGAGGTTTTTATGTCCACAGGAACAGAATTCATGTCCCAGTGCACTGCGTCCAACCTCGCTGAACCGGTCCCCCGGACCACTAGCAAGCCCGAACTCGGCGAAATTCTGGTCTTCACCGACAACCGAAGCGAAGCGGCGAGCGTTTTGGAGTTCGCCGGTCTCCTTGCCGAAGAGAATGGCGCGCGTCTGATTAGCGTGTTCACGCAGCCTGCCCCAGCAGTCACACCGCCGCAAACCTTTGCGCGCGGTACGGGCATTCGAAAAGTGATTGAAGAGCAGAACTCACAACTTGAGAGCATCGAAGCGCGCCACCGGGCGGTATTCGAAGACATTGTGCGACGTTACGGAATATCGCGGTCGGAATGGAGGTCGTTGTCTCACTGGAGCAGTGAGGTGGCCGTGAATGCGTACTACGCGGACCTCGTGGTTATTTCCCGCCCGGAGCGCACTGGCCAAATGTCCGACCCTCCGGGCCTCGCGGAATCCCTGGTATTGAGTTCCGGCCGACCAATCATCCTCTTTCCGCCAAGGGGCACGGCATCTCGGGTCCGGCGCATTCTCATAGGTTGGAACGCCACGCGCGAGGCCATCCGGGCCGTAGCGGATGCTGTGCCGTTGCTTGCGCGCGCAGACGCTGTAGAGGTCTTGATCGTTGACCATCAGCGCCAGCGAGCGCGTCACGGTCAGGAGCCGGGGGCGGAAATCGCACGCCGCTTGGCGGCTCTCGGCGCGCGAGTAGAGGTGCAGCCTCTGTCTTCCGGAGGACAGGACTTAGGTCACCTTTTGCTGTCGCAGGCAGTCGCCTTTCGTGCCGATCTACTCGTCATGGGCGCCTATGGTCACTCCACACTGCGCGAGTGGTTGTTTGGTGGGGTCACACGGACGGCCCTGTATCAGGCGGGCCTCCCGGTTCTGATGTCTCGATGACCGCTGAGCAATGGTTGGAATGCTCAAAGATATGGGATCTTAGGTTTCCACGATGACGACGATCGATGTGCATGCGCACTTCCTGCCCGACTTCTAGCCCAGTTGCCGACGCACCCGTCCCCGAGCTTCTGGGCGCATTGCTCAAGGTGGCTGGTCCCGGCCGGATCCTTTCTTGAGATGGGGGGCGTAACGTCGGGCAACAGAACAAAGGCGTACCTGGGGTCATCACTAACGGCGGCCTCATCTGCTATACCAATCTGTGCCCGCGCTCGATGCAACTGGCGCGCAAACTCCGATTTCTGAACCTCCTCCTAGCACCCGAAAGGAACCGACCGCCGCGCGAGCAGAGTTTTCCCAGGTCAGAGCAGATGTTCGAGTTGCACGGCGGCGCGGGGCCGTCTGGCATCTGCGCGTTTAGCTGATGGACGCCGTAAGCGTCCGTTCAATTCTTAACGCCGCGACTTTGCCGTCTTGCAGGGCCTTGATATCGCGAATTGGGGGCTGGCCAAAGAATCGCCTGTACTCGCGATTGAATTGGCTCGGGCTTTCGTAG
>Ga0137403_10005718_pt1 | contig 14374 bp, 13 predicted proteins | sample CZOMad2_1_16fung_FD_122057 | JGI IMG/M metagenome (GOLD analysis project Ga0137403, IMG submission 122057) | Vadose zone soil fungal communities from Angelo Coast Range Reserve, California, USA - CZOMad2_1_16fungal (Hybrid Assembly) | ecosystem: Environmental > Terrestrial > Soil > Vadose zone... | reverse complement strand
GCCGATGATGATCCGCGCCTGGCGGAACAGGATCCAATTGAGCGAGTGGTCGTAGTGCGAATGCGTGAGGATGACGTCGGTCACGTCGTCGGGCTCCAGGCCGCGATTCGCGAGCTGCTCGATCAGGCCCTTGCGCATATTGAAGCTGCCCACGTCGACCAGCGCCACGTGTCCGCGGCCGCGCACGAGCGCGATCGTGCTCCAGCCCAGGCCCCCGTGGCAGACCATCCTGCCGGGAAAGCCCTGGATCAGGACGTCGATCTCGTAGTCCTCCAGCTTGATCGCTTCCATTTTCACTCCGCCCGGATGTTGGCTTCCCGGATCAGCCTGGCCCATTTCTCCGAATCCGCGCGCATCGCCGCGCCGAACTGCTCGGGGGTGTTGCCGACCGCGGTCGCGCCCATCGCGGCAAGCTTTTCCGACACGCCGGGATCCTGAAGCACCTTGATCACATCCGCGTGAATTCTACCTACGATCGCGCGGGGCACAGCGGCAGGCGCAACCAGCCCGAACCAGTTGGTGAGCTCGTAGCCCGGAAGCGACTCGGCGACGGTCGGCACCTCGGGGAGAAGCGGCGAGCGCGCAGCGCCCAGCACCGCGAGCGCGATAAGCCGCTTGTCGCGTATGTAAGGCAGAGCCTGCACCAGGCTGTCGAAGGTGAGAGACACCTGCCCGCCGAGCAGATCCTGGAAGCTCGGCGAGCTGCCCTTGTACGGGACGTGGACGAGGCTCACCCTGGCCATGCTCTTGAACAGCTCCCCGGCGAGGTGGGGCGCGCCGCCCGGCCCCGAAGACGAGTAGTTGATTTCCCCGGGGCGCGACCTTGCGAGCGCAATCAGCTCATCGACGTTGCGCGCCGGCAGCGAAGGGTGCGCGACCATCACGAAATGCACCGCGACGACCTGTGTCACCGGCGCGAAATCGCGCAAGGGATCCACGGGCATCTTGGCGATCAGGTGCGGGTTGACGGCAAGATTTCCCAGCGTTCCCATAAAGAGCGTGTGGCCGTCCGGCGCCGAGCGCGCGGCGAATTCCGTGCCGATCACGCCGCTCGCCCCCGCGCGGTTGTCGACGATCACCTGCTGGGCCCAGGCCTCGGTGAGTTTCGGCGCGAGGAGGCGCGCCACGATGTCCGTGCCCCCGCCCGGGGGAAACGCCACGACGATGCGCACCGACTTTGCGGGGAATGTCTGTGCGAGCGCGCTCGCGCCCGTCGCGGCGGCGAGCAGTGCGACGATCCCGACGGCGATCCTCTTCATGTCGGACGCTCAGGAATCCAGGGGCTTGCTCGAAACATCGAGCTTTCCGATACCGGCCCGCTCGGCTTCATTCTGCAACGGGTCGATCTCGGCAGCGCTGTAGGGAATGCCGCCCTTGCGACGCTTGTCCTCTTCGCGCGTCTCGATCTCCCCGGGGAGCAGGATCTCGTCGAAGCCCTCGGCCTTCGGGCAGGCGCGCACGCGCTCGACCAGGGTGTCCATGCGCGAGCGGTATTCCTTTTTCGACACGAACAGGTCCGGCCTCATCGCGAGGAAGAAGTGTCCCACGTTCTGCGGCCGGTCGAACACCTTGTATTGATCGGCGACGTCGCCGGCAAAGGCCGCGCCCGAGAGCACGCCGCCGAAGATGTCCATCAGCATCGCGAGGCCCGAGCCCTTCGGTCCTCCGATCGGCAGCACCACGCCCTCCAGCGCCTCGGTGGGATCGGTGGTGGGACGGCCTTCTCCGTCGAGCGCGTAGCCCAAGGGTATCTTCTCGCCGCGCTTCTCGGCGATCCGGATCTTGCCGCGCGCCGCCACCGCGGGCGACATGTCGAGCACGAAGGGCGCGAGCTTGCCGCCGGGGGCGCCCGCCGCGAGGGGGCTGGTGCCGAGCAGGCCTTCGCGGCCGCCCCAGGGCGGCATGGCGCGCGAGGCGTTGGTGAAGACGAGCGCAACGAAACCCGCGTCCAGGGCCTGCAGCACGTAGGACGCGGCCATGCCGAAGTGGGTGCTTCTCCTCGCCGCGACGATCCCGATCCCGGATTTCCGCGCGAGCGAGATCGCTTCGGCCATGGCGCGCGTGCCGATCACGAACCCGAAGCCGTTCTGGCCGTCGAGCGCGGCCGCAGCGGGCGCGACCCGTTTCGGGAAAAGTTTCGGCTTGGGATTGACGAGGCCGCGGCGCACACGGTCGAGATAGACGGGCAGGCGCGTGAGGCCGTGTGTATCCACGCCGCGCAGATCGGCGCGCACCAGGCACGCGGCGACGGTCGCGGCATCCTTCTTCGGCACGCCGTGTGCGGCGAGCAGCGCCTTCGCGAAGGCGTCGGCCTCGTCGTGCTCGACGTATACGCGTTCGCTCATCGCAGCGCGATCTCCCGGACCTGCTTCGCGCGCGCGGTGGATTCGGCCAGCAGGAACGCGAGGTCGGTGCCGGTGGACACGTAGCGCGCGCCCATCTTGACGAATTCCGCTGCGAGCTTGGGGCGGGTCGCGAGCCCGCCCACGCCGACGTGCTTGCCGTGCTTCCGGCAGGCGGCGATCGTGCGCGCGTAGGCGTCGCGCACGCGCTCGTGCTCGTATTGTCCGGGAAGGCCCATGTCGGCGAGGAGGTCGTTCGTGCCCATCAGCACCATGTCCACGCCTTCGACGGCGGCGATCTCGCCGGCCTTGTCGATCGCATCCGCCGTCTCGAACTGCACCACCACCATGGTCGCCTCGTTCATCGCGGCGTTCGCCTCCGCGGCCGGGAAGGAGCGGTAGTGCAGGTGCGGCAGAGCGCCTCCCATCGAGCGCTCGCCGAAAGGGGGGTATTTCGCCGAGGCGACGACTTCGCGCGCTTCTTCAGCCGAACGGATATGCGGCGCGATCACGCCGAGCGCACCGCCGTCCAGCGCCCGCGATACGTGCTCGGGCCGGGTGCTCGGCACGCGCACGAAGGGCGCGATGCCGATCTCGAGCGCCGCGATGCAGATCTGGCTGGTGGTCTCGAGCGACAGGCTCGAGTGCTCTACGTCCACGTAGAGGGAATCGAAGCCGGCCGCTTTCGCGATTCGCGCGATCTCGATCGAGCGCACCAGACGCACCGTGATCGACGAGACCACCTCGCCGCGCGCGAGCTTCTCCTTCACATTGTTGCGCACGATTTCCCGCGGCGATGCGGACATGGCGTCTCTCCCGGGCAGGTGCCCGCTATTGTATGCTCGCGCGCACGGGGCAATCCGTGGTCCGGTAGGACCGAGGGCGCGATGCGCCACGATATCGCAATCCGAAGCGGGACGGTGTTCCACAGCCGCGTCCCGAAGAGTTAAACTGTCCACCTTCACAAGGAGGAAACAACCCATGGCACCTCTACACGGACTCCGAGCAAGTGCATTCGCCCTGATCGCGGCATTCCCCGTGGCGACCGCCCTGGCGGCGGCCGGCGGCAGCAAGGGCGCGAGCGCCGGCGACACGACCGGCGGCAGTCAGCGCATGGATACCGGGAGCGCCCTGGTGCAGCTCGGCGGCGAGCCGCTCGCGACCGACACCAGGACGAAACCGCCCCACGGAAAGAAGATCGACTTCGACAGCAGCACCGTCAAGTCGGCCCGCGCCGAGCTTTCGGCGCTGCGCAACGACTTCAAGACCTGGCTGCGCGCAAACGCTCCGCGAGCCCAGGTCACGGGGGAGTTCGACCTGGCACTGAACGCCGTCGCGGTGCGGCTGAACGGCGAGGCGCTCAGTACGCTTGCCGCTGCTCCGATGGTGCGGCGCGTGGAGTACCAGGGAGTGTATTACCCGATGATCACGGACCCGGACCTGTCGATCATCAGCGCGGTGGACGCGTGGAACAGGGCCGGTGGCGCCGCCAGCGCGGGCGAAGGCGTGAAAGTGGCGGTGGTGGACTCGGGCATCGACGTCAAGCACCCCTGCTTCGACGATACGGGGTACGCGGGAAAGACGCGGTTCGGCGATCCCAGATTCACCAACAACAAGGTCATCGCGGCGAGGGTGTTCAACAACAAAACGCCGAGCAGCGGCTTCACCGCCGAGGCGATCGACTCCCACGGCACGCACGTCGCCGGGACGATCGGCTGCAACCACTACACGCCGGCCACGGTGAGCGGAGTGACGATCCCGTACGGCATCTCGGGCGTAGCGCCGCGCGCGCTGCTCGGCAACTACAACGTCTTCCCGGCCGATGTCGCGAACGCCCGTTCCGAGGATATCGTGAATGCCCTCGAGGCGGCCTACGCCGACGGCTTCGACGTCGCGAACATGAGCCTGGGCGGGGGCGCTCACGGAATTCAGGACCTGCTCACGGTTGCAGTGGACAATCTCGACCAGGCCAATATGGTCGTCGCGGTTGCCGCCGGCAACTCCGGACCCGGCCACTTCACCGTCGAATCGCCCGGATCGGCCGCCGGGGCATTGACTGCCGGCGCGACCACCGTCCCGCATTTCGTCGGCGCCCCGGTTTCCGTATCGGCCAACAGCTTCGGAGCGGCGAGCGGGGAGTTCGCGGTGGTCAGCAGCAACCTCACGGCTCCGCTGGGAGTGGTCTTGACCCCGAGCGGAGCGCTCAACACCGCCTGCACGCCTCTCACCGGTAGCCTGACAGGCAAGATCGCGCTCATCGCGCGCGGCACCTGTACGTTCTCGGCAAAGATCCGCAATGCCCAGATTGCCGGCGCTTCCGCAGTGCTCGTGGCGAACAACGTCCAGGGCGACCCGGTGGCGATGGCGAGCGATGGAACCGCTGCTCAACCGTCGGTGCCGGCCTATATGGTCTCGCTGAGCGCCGGTACCGCGCTGAAGAGCTCCAACGGCCAGTCGTCCACCATCAGCGCGACGCTCAACTACTTCCTGACGACCAGCGTGGATTTCCAGGCCGGGTTCAGCAGCCAGGGTCCGACCGACGTGGACTTCCGGATCAAGCCTGACGTGATGGCGCCGGGCGTCAACGTGCTCAGTTCGATACCGGTGTCCTTCTGCGGCGGCAACCCGTGCTTCGCGTTCTTCCAGGGGACGTCGATGGCGACGCCGCATCTCGCGGGCTCGGCGGCGGTCGTTCGGCAGCAGCATCCGGACTGGTCGGCGGCGCAAATCCGCTCGGCAGTGGTCAACACCGCGGACCGGGGCGTCGTGAAAACCTTCGATACGGGTGTGATCGCCAGCGACCCGAACGTGATCGGGTCCGGCCGGGAGAATCTCCTTGCCGCCGTCGAGTCCCAGCTGGCGATCGATCCGGTCAGCGTCAGCTTCGGTGCCGTGCCGTCCGGCTCCGGTCAATCGAAGACTTTCGCCCTGACGCTCACGAACTTGAGCGCCGCCAACCTCGATCTCGAGCTGAGCGTCAGTTCGGCGTCCGGAACGGGAGTGAGCTACTCGGTCACTCCCTCCGCGAGCGTCGCTGCGGGCGGGTCGACGGTCGTCCTGGTAGCGATGTCGGCGGAGAAAGCTGCGGGTTTCGGTGACCACAACGCAGTGCTCTCCATCAGCAGCAGGGGCGCGGCGATAGCCCACGCCGGCGTCTACACGTTGATCAAATAGGGAGCCATCCCGTCACGGTTCGCCGATTCCCACTCACACTCCACGGAGCCCGCCCATGAACAGTCTCGCCGCGCTCGCCGGACGCATACTCCTCGCGCTGATTTTTCTGCTCTCCGGAATCGACAAGGTCGTGCATTACGCCGCGACCATGGGGTACATGACCAAGGCCGGCCTGCCGCTCCCCCAGGCACTGCTGATCGCTTCGATCGTCATCGAGATCGGGGCTTCGCTCGCGATCATCGCCGGCTGGAAGACGCGCTGGGCCGCGGCCGCACTGATCCTGTGGATGATTCCGGTCACGCTGGTGTTTCACAACCCGGCGGCCGGACAGGAAGCGATGGTTCACTTCATGAAGAACGTCGCCATCACGGGCGGGCTCCTCTTGCTGTGGGCGCTCGGCCCGGGCGCCTTGAGCCTCAAGCGCTCCAGCTAGGGTCTACTCCGGCTCGATTCTCAGGTCCCGCACGACTCCGCTCCAGAACGCGCGCTCGCGTTTAAGGAACGCGTCGATCTCCTCCGGCGGTCCGGTGCCTTCGGTATAGATCCCGAGCGCGCGTAGCTTCGGCTCGATTTCGCCGTCGAGAAGGATGCGGTTGAACTCCAGGTTCATGCGCTGGATCGCCTCGCGCGGCGTTCCGATGGGCGCGACCACCGCGAACCAGCCGTTGAATTCGAATCCCGGCAAGGTCTCGGAGAAGCTCGGCACCTCCGACAGCTCCGGAAGGCGGCGGGGCGAGCTCACCGCCAGCGCGCGAAGCTGCCCGCGCTGGACGACCGCGGCGATCGCCGGAATCCCCTGGATGGTGAGCTGGGTGCGGCCGGCGACCGTGTCCTGCACGCCCTGCGCGCCCTTGTAGGGCACGTCCAGCAGGCTGATGCCCGCGCGTATCTTGAGCATTTCGCCGAGCATTCCGGGAAGCGTTCTCAGGCCGGGACTCGCAAAGGCGAGTTTGTCGGGGTTGGCCTTGGCGAGCGCGATCAGCTGCGCGAGCGAATTCACATTGAGGTCCGGGCTGGCGATGAGCGCGAGCGGGGAGAGGCCCACCATCGCGACGCTCGCGAAATCGTCCTCCGGGCTGTAGGGAAGGATCTTCGCCATGTACTGGTTGATTGCGAGCACCGAGGCCGGAGCGAACAGGTAGGTGTAGCCGTCCGGCGCCGCGCGCGCCACCGCCTGTGCGCCCAGGGTTCCGTCGCCCGCGCGGTTCTCGACGAGGACCTGCTGGCCCAGCTCCCGCGACAGCCGGCCGGAGATGACGCGCGCGACGATGTCGGGCGTTCCGCCCGCGGCTTGCGGCACGATCATCCTGACCGGGCGCGAAGGCCAGCTTTGAGCGCTCGCGGCGTCCGGAGCCAGAACGAGGGCGGCGAGCAGCGAAAGGAATGCGCAGCGCATGGGCTTGTCGCGTGAAAGACTCGAACATCGCCATGCTAGCATTCCGAGGTGCGATCGGAGAATGCCCGGGACGTTCTCGCAGGGCTCGCAGCCTCGCTGCTTGCAGCGGCGGCGCTCGCGCAAAGCTATCCGGAGAAGCCGGTCCGCCTGATCGTTCCCTTCGCCGCGGGAGGTGGGAACGACAGCGTCGCGCGCCTGGTGGGAAAGCGCGTGTCCGACAGCCTCGGCCAGCAGCTCGTCATCGACAATCGCCCCGGGGCGGGAGGCGTGCTGGGCGCGGAGCTCGCGGCGAAAGCGGCGCCCGACGGCTACACGCTGTTTCTCGGCGGCGTAGGGAGCCACGCGATCAATCCGAATCTGAGCGATGGCCTTCCCTACGATCCGATCAAGGATTTCGCGCCTGTGGCACTCCTCGCCTCGGCACCGCTCGTCCTGGCTGTGCACCCTTCCGTTCCGGCCGATTCGTTCAAGGCATTCGTCGCGTTCGCGCGCTCGAGGCCGGGGCAGCTCAACTACGCCTCGAACGGCAACGGCAGCTCGTCCCATCTCGCCGCGGTGATGTTCGGGTCGATGACGGGCGTGGACATGGTTCACGTGCCCTACAAGGGGCTGTCGCCCGCGCTCGCCGATCTCTTGAGCGGCAGGGTGCAGCTCATGTTCAGCAGCGTGGTCGCGATCCTGCCTCACATCAAGTCGGGAAAATTGAGAGGCCTCGCGGTGACGGGGAGCCGGCGAATGCCTTCGATGCCGGACCTTCCGACGATCGCGGAATCGGGCCTGCCGGGCTACGAAGCGAGCTCCTGGTACGGGGTGCTCGCGCCGGCGGGGACGCCGCGGGAGATCGTCGCGAGACTGAACGCCGAGCTGTTGAAGGCGCTGGCGGAGCCCGAGGTGAGGACGAGCCTGCTCGCGGAGGGCGCGGAGCCGGCCGGCGGCACGCCGGAGCAGTTCGCCGCCCACATCCGCGCGGAAAAAGAGCGCCTCGGCAAACTGATCCGCGAAGCGAAGATCCGCCTGGAATGAGCAAGGGCTCCAACCCTCACACGCGCGGCGTCGCCGAATTCGTTTCCGGGCTTCGGTACGAAGCGGTTCCGCACGAAGTACGTCAGCGAATCAAGCTCCTTATCCTCGATTCGCTCGGTTGCGCGCTCTACGGGGCGCACCTGGAATGGTGCAGGATCCTGCGACGCACTCTCAAGAAGCTGGACAGCTCCTCCGCCTGCGGCGTGTGGGGAACGTCACAGAAACTCTCGGCGCCGCACGCGGCGCTCGCGAACGGCACGCAGGTCCAGGGGTTCGAGCTCGACGACGTGCACCGCGAAGGCGTGCTGCACGTGGGCGCGGTGGTGTTGCCGGCCCTCGTCGCGGTCGCCGAGCTCCGCGGCATGAACGGGCGCGAGTTCCTAACCGCCGCCGTCGCGGGCTACGAGGTCGGCCCGCGCGTGGGCCTGTGCATGGGGCAGGAGCATATCGGGCAGGGCTGGCATTCGGGGGCGACCCTCGGCGTTTTCTCGGCGGCCGCGGGGGCGGCGCGCGGCTTGAAGCTCGACGCGGACAAGACGGTCCACGCGCTCGGCATCGCGGGCACCCAGGCGGCGGGGCTGATGGCGGCGCAGTACGGCGCGATGGTGAAGCGCATGCACGCGGGGCGCTCCTCGCAGAGCGGTCTCTATGGCGCGCTGCTCGCGGAAGGCGGCTTCACCGGGATCGCCGACGTGTTCGAAAGCGAATACGGCGGCTTCTGCACGACTTTCTCGCGCTCGCACGATCGCTTCAGGCTCGCCGAGCTGACCGCGGGATTCGGCAGCTTCTGGCAGACGATGGGCGTCGCGCTCAAGTTCTACTCCTGCGTCGGCAGCAACCACACCACGCTCGACGCCCTGCGCGAGATGCGCTCGGAGCGGGCGTTCGGCGCGAAGGACGTGAAAAAAATCGTCGTGCACGCCTCGCAGGTGACGGTGGACCACGCCGGCTGGAAATACCGGCCGGAAAGTCTGGCCTCGGCCCAGATGAATCTTGCTTTCTGCGCGGCGACGTTCCTGCTCGAGGGCGATTGCTTCGTCGATCAGTTCAGCGAGGGGATCGTCGCCGACGCGAAGCGCCTTGCGCTCGCCGAAAAAGTGGAAGTCCGCTCCGATCCGGGAATCAGCGCAAAGGGCGCGAAATACCGCCACAGCGTGCGCGTGGAAGTGATGCTCGAGGACGGCAGCCTTCTCGAGCGCAGCGTCGAGACGCCGCGCGGCAGCGAGCCCCATTTCGCGAGCGAGACGCAGGTCGCGACAAAGTTCGAGAAGCTCGCCTCACGCGCGCTGAAGCGGGAGCAGAGCGCACGACTGTGCGATGCGGTGCTGGGAATGGAGAAGCTCAAGGATGCGTCACTAATCGCGAAGTTACTGACTTCGAGGGGGGCCAGATGAGACGGATCATCTTCGCGGTCGCTGCGCTTTTCCTCCCGCTGGTCGCTTCCGGCCAGCCCTACTCGGGTAAGCCGATCCGCGTGATCGTGCCCTGGCCGGCGGGCGGGACGGTGGACGGCGTCGCGCGCGTTATCGGCCCGAGCTTTTCTTCCGGATTGGGCCGCACGCTCATCGTGGAGAACAAGGCGGGCGCGGGCGGCTCGATCGGGCAGGCGGAGGCCGCCAAGGCGCCGTCGGACGGGAGCACCGTGCTCCTCGTGTTCGACACGCACGCCGTCAACCACCTGCTCTACAAGAACCTCGGCTACGACCCGTTCAAATCCTTCGAGCACGTCAGCCTGCTCGTCACTTCGCCGCAGGTCCTGGTCGGCGCGACGAACTTCGCGCCGGGCTCGGTGCCTGAGCTCGTGGCCTTCGCGAAGGCCGATCCGGGCAAGGTGACCTACGCCACGGTGGGCGCCGGCAGCTCGAACCACCTGAACGCCTTGCTGCTTTCGAACCGCACCGGAATCGAAATGACCCACGTGCCTTACAAGGGCGGCGCGCCGATGATGATCGATCTGGTCGGCGGGCAGGTAAACGTGATGTTCGTGTCGGCGCCGCAGGCGATTCCGCAGGTGAAGGCGGGGCGCATCAAGGCGCTCGCGATCGGCAGCCCGCGGCGCATCCCCCAGCTCCCGGACACGCCGACCGTCGCGGAGGCGCTCCCCGGGTTCGCCGCGCAATCCTGGGTGGGGATGCTCGCCCCGGCCGGAACGCCGAAGGAGATCGTCGCGCGGCTGCACGCCGAAGCGAAGAAGGCGCTCGCCGATCCGGACGTGCGGGGCAAGCTCGCCGCCCAGGGCTTCGACGTCGTCGGCGGCACGCCCGAGGCGTTCCTCGCCTTTGCGCGTGCCGAATCGGAGAAGTGGGCGAAAGTGATCCGCGATTACAATATCCGGGTCGAGTAAGGAGTCACTATGGCGCGCGACACGAAGTGGATTCCCCAGGGGGTCATCCCCGCGGTGCTCTTGCCTTTTCACGAGGACCTCTCGATCGACCAGCCTTCCTTTCGCGCGCACCTCTCCGACGTGGCCGCGGTGCAGGGGCTTTCGGCGATCACCATCAACGCGCACTCGACCGAGGTCGCTTCGTGCACGTTCGACGAGCAGAAGGGCGTTCTCGCGATCGCGAAGGACGAAATCGGAGACCGCCTGCCGATCGTGCACGGCGTATACGCCGAAGGCAGTCTCGAGGCGGCACGCATCGCGAAGATGGCGGCGGATGGCGGCGCGGCGGCGCTCCTCGTTTTCCCGCCCGGGCCCTTCACGATGGGGCAGCGTCCCGAGATGGCGGTCGAGCACTTCCGGCGAGTTTCCGATGCCGCCGACCTTCCGATCATCGCCTTCCAGTACCCGCTTGCCGGCGGCCAGGGCTACCCGCTCGCCACGCTTCTGAAGATCATCGAGGCCGTGCCGCGGGTAGCGGCGATCAAGGACTGGTGCGCGAGCCCGCAGCTGCACGAGCGCCAGATCCGCGCGCTGCAGTCGCTGAATCCCCCGGTGAACGTGCTCACGACCCACAGCTCCTGGCTGATGAGCTCGCTCGTCATGGGTTGCAACGGATTGCTCTCGGGCAGCGGCTCGGTGATCGCCGATCTCCAGGCGAAGCTTTTTAAAGCGGTACGGGCGAACGACCTCGCGACGGCGAAGGAAATCAACGACCGCATCTGGCCGGCGGCGGAAGCGTTCTATTCCGAGCCGTGGGTCGACATGCACAACCGCATGAAGGAAGCGCTGGTGATGATGGGCAAGCTTCCGCGCGCCACCGTGCGCCCGCCGCTCGTGAAGATCCCGCAGGCCGAGGTCGAGCGCATTCGCAAGGCGCTTATCGCCGCGCGACTCCTCGATCAAGCCGGCCGCTCGCTCCGCGCCGCATGAAAAACCGGGGACAGACCACGGTTTATTCAACGACCGCTCGAAATGGTGGTCTGTCCCCGGTTTCATGAAGATCGAATGCGTCCTCGAGTGTGCCAACCACCTCGGCGAGGGCCCGGTCTGGGATGTCGAGGAAGGCCGGCTCTACTGGGTTGACGGGACCGGCCGGCGCGTCAACAAGCCTTCGATCTGGCGCCTCGATCCGAAGAGCGGCAAGACCGAGAACTGGTCGATCAAGCGCGACGTCGGCGCGCTCGCGCTGCGGAAGAAGGGCGGCGCGGTGCTGGCGCTCGACGACGGCTTCCACTTCCTCGATTTCCAGAGCGGCAAGCTCGAAACCGTATCGCTCGTCGATACCGAACACTCGCGCACGCGCCTGAACGACGGCAAGTGCGACCGGCGCGGCCGCTTCTTCGCAGGCGGCATGGACGACAAGGAGGAGCTGAAGATCTGCGCGCTGTGGCGCCTCGATCCCGATCTCTCCGTGACCCTGGTCGACGACGGAATCATCTGCTCGAACGGACCGTGCTGGAGCCCCGACGACAAGACCTTCTACTTCGCCGACACCTTCCAGGGCGAGATCTGGAAGTACGACTACGACGTCGAGACCGGCACGCCTGCGAACAAGCGGCTCTTCGCCTCGTTCAAGAACGATACCGGCGTCGCCGACGGCTCGACCGTCGACGCCGAGGGCTGCGTATGGAACGCGCAGCTGATCTCGGGCGACCTGGTGCGCTACGCGCCCGACGGCTCGGTCGAGCGGCGCATCGGCATGCCGGTCAGGAACATCACCAGCGTCGTCTTCGGCGGGGACAAGCTCGACGAGATCTACGTCACGTCGATGGCGCGGGTGAAGCACCCGGCCGCGCACGAGCGCTTCGCCAAGGAAGCAAAGCCGCAGTTCCTCGCGGGGAGTCTGTTTCGCATCACCGGGCTCGGGATACGCGGCCTGCCCGAGCCGCGGTTCGCGGGCTGAGGAGCTCCGGGGAGATCCGATGGAAAAACGCAAACCCAAGGGCCCGTCACCCGACGAGCTCCTAGACGTAATCGATCTCAGGGACTTCGCCCAGCGTGCGGTAACGCGGACGTTCCCGAAGAACACCGTCGTCGTCAGGGAGGGCGAGCGCACCGATTCGCTGTACATCATCGTCTCGGGACGCGTGAAGATCTACGTCAGCGACGAGGGCAAGGAGGTCGCGCTCAGCGAGTCCGGACCCGGGGAATATTTCGGCGAGATGGTGCTCGACGAGGGCCCGCGCTCCGCCTCGGTGATGACGCTCGAGCCGACCCAGTTCCTGGTGGTCCCCAAGGAAGACTTCAGGGAATTCGTGAAGAAGAATCCGGAATTCGCGCTGCACCTCATCCTGAAGCTGATCAAGCGGGTGCGCACGCTCACCAACGACGTGAGGACTCTCGGGCTCATGGACGTGTACGGCCGCGTGGCGCGCATGCTTCTCGATCTAGCCGTGGAGCGTGACGGCGTTCTTGTCGTCGAAAACCGGCCGAAGCCGCAGGAGATGGCCGCTCGCGCCGGCGCTTCCCGCGAAATGATCGTCAAGATTCTCGACGACCTCGCCGAGGGCGGCTACATCGAGGTCAAGGGCGACCGCATCACCATCGCCCGCGCGCTGCCGCGGACGTGGTAGCGACGCGGATCAGTCCGCGCGCAGCGCGTTTGCGCGGATGATCTCGCCCCAGCGCGCGTAGTCGCGCCGCACGATCGCGTTGAACTCCTCCCCCGAAACCCCGGAGGGTTCGACGCCGAGCTCGCGGAAACGGCTCGTCACGGCGGGGAGCGCGAGCACCGCGCGGACGTCCGCGGCGAGCTTGTCGAGAATCGGCTTTGGCGTTCCGCCGGTCGCGAAGATGCCGTGCCAGCCCGGGATGCCCAGTCCCGGAAAGAGCGAATCGAAAGGAACCGCACCCGGCAGCTGCTCGAGCGGCGCGCTCCCCGTGACCATGAGCGCGCGCAGCTTCCCCGCCTTCACGTGCGGCATGACCGCGACGGTCACGTCGAGCATCATGCCCGGTTCGCCTGCGAGCACCGCCTGCAGCGCGGGCGCCGCGCCCTTGTAGGGCACGTGGGTGAGGTTCATGTCCGCGGCGCTCTTCAGGAGCTCCACGTAGAGGTGCTGCCCGGAGCCGTTCCCGGCACTCGCGTAATTGAGCCGCCCCGGTTGTTTCTTCGCCCGGGCGATCAGGTCCTGGATCGAGCCGATCCCGGTCGTCGGATTGACGACGAAGGCATACGTGAGGAGCGTGGTCTGCGTCACGCCGACCAGATCCTTCAACACGTCGTAGGGCACCTTTTGAAGGTGCGGCAGGGTGACCAGCGGGGTCGAGCTGATGATCATGAGCGTGTAGCCGTCCGGCGCGCTCTTCACGAGGTACTCGGGACCGATGGTGCTTCCGGGCTTGTTCTCGACGATGACCGGCTGCCCCCAGCGGTCCTGCAATTCCTTACCGATCAGCCGGCCGGAGATGTCGAGCGGGCCTCCGGGAGGGAAGGGAACGACGAGCCTCACGGGCTTCGACGGGAATTCCTGGGCCGCGGCGCCGGCTGCAAGCGCCAGCGACAGCGACAGCAGAGCGGCGGCGAGTCGTTTCATGCTTCCTCCTCGGACCGAAGACTATCAGAGCCGGGACTATAATGGTCCGGCCGACGCGCGCATTCCGATCCCGGAGGAGACATGACTCAGGTCCTCGCCGCTCCGCAAGAGAGCAAGTCCTCGATCGTCAATCCGATGCTGCTCTCGCACGGCACCTTGATGTGCAAGAACCTCGCGAGCTCGCGGCGCTTCTACGAGGAATTTCTCGGGCTGGAGGTGGTGCGCCACGCACGCCCCGCGATGATGCTGCGCCTGAAGACCGGGATGTACGTCGTCGCCGTGTGCATCGGCGAGAACGTCCCCAACCAGCACGTGCTCACCCACTGGGGCCTCAACGTCGCGACGCGCGCGGAAGTGGACCGGGCGCACGTCGAGGCGCACCGGCTGAAGGACAAGTACGGGATACAGAGAATCAACAAGGTGCTCGAGCGCCACGGCGCCTACGCCTTCTACTTCCAGGACCTCGACAACAACTGGTGGGAGATCCAGCACGAGCCGCGCGCCATCGACGATTTCTTCA
>Ga0137403_10005717_pt1 | contig 14374 bp, 9 predicted proteins | sample CZOMad2_1_16fung_FD_122057 | JGI IMG/M metagenome (GOLD analysis project Ga0137403, IMG submission 122057) | Vadose zone soil fungal communities from Angelo Coast Range Reserve, California, USA - CZOMad2_1_16fungal (Hybrid Assembly) | ecosystem: Environmental > Terrestrial > Soil > Vadose zone... | reverse complement strand
ACGCCGCGCTACGACGCGGGTCGCGGGCTGGTGCTGCGCGGCAAGGGCGACGGGACGCTCGAGCCGGTGCCGGGCCAAGTCTCCGGAATCCTGGTGTACGGCGATCAGCGGGGCGCGGCCCTCGCGGACTACGATGGGGATGGCCGGGTCGATCTCGTGGTGTCGCAGAACGGTGCGGAGACCAAGCTGTATCACAACGAGCGTGCCCGGCCGGGCCTGCGCGTGCGTCTGATCGGCGGGCCGCTCAATCCTCATGGGATCGGCGCGGTGATGCGCGTGGTGTACGAGGGATCACGCGGTCCGGCGCGAGAGATTCACGGCGGCTCGGGTTATTGGTCCGAGGATGGGGCGATTCAGGTACTCGGAGTGGAGGAGGGGAAGCGTCCGGTGGCCCTGTGGGCCCGGTGGCCGGGCGGCAGCGAGACCGTGGTGCCGCTCTTCCCTGGCCAGAGGGAGATCACGGTTCGCCGGCCGTAGCTAGCGACAAACACCGGTGCTGGGTACGAGCGGTGCCACGAAGCTCCCGTGGATGGACAGTAGGGCTAGGGGATCGGTGTAGAAGTCGGACCGCTGCGCCGAGTAAAAGAAGCGGCCGCTGATCGCGTGACCGTTCGCGACCACCACGATCTGGGTGATGCCGAGCTCGCCGCCGCGCCGCGAGTAGGCGAAGACGCCCGCGGGCCGTGCCGCCCAAAGGGCCCAGGGGCGGGGCGCCCTGCAGACCGCCTGCGGTGCCCCCGCCGAGGAGGCATCCTCGCTCGGGTTCAGCGAATCGATCGTGTACAGACCGGTCGCGATCACGGAGTCGGGGTTGGTGATCTGGACCACTTGAGTGGGCGAAGCCGCCGAACCGAAGGTACCGCGCAATTGAAACGCCTGCTTGCCATTGGCCGCCACGTAGTTCATTGCGAGCACCGGGCCCCCGACATGGGAAATCGCCGTGCCGCGCACCGAGTAGAAGAACTTGCCCCCCGTCGTGTCCGTCAGGCTGACAACCTCCACCGCCCCCGTGTCGGCGAGCGCGTCCGCGTGGACGATGTAGGGAAACGGCCCTCCGGCCGTGAGGGCGGCGATCCTCCCGCTCGCCGCGTCGATGCTGTACGCCGGATTGGACGGCGCTTCGTACGACACCACAGCTGGAGCACCGCTCCGCTTGAGCACAACGACCGGCACCGTCAGCGTGTCGTTCGGCATGACGTACACGGTGTCGAGCAGCAACGTGATGTCCAGCGTGTCCGACACGACGACGAGGGCGCTGGCAGCAAGGCCCTGCGCTTGGGCCACGATCAACACCGCGCCGCGCTTCCGAGCGGTGACCCGGCCAGTCGCGTCGATCCGGGCGATGGAGCTGTCGAGGCTGCTCCACGTGATAGCTCCCGCCGGTCCGGGGTTGCCGTGGATGTCAAAAAAGGTGACCTGGTGTGGCAGGGCTTGCTCCCCGACGAACAGCGAATCGAGGAGCGGCGACACCCCGAGGAATCCGCCGGTGCGGACTCCACCGAGGTCGCCACAGGCGCCCAAGGCGGCGGCACAAAGCAACGCAAGCGCGGGTCGGTTCATAGTCAGTTCCAACGGTAAGCCCGGCGGAGCCGTGCGGCTAGTACACGCCGACGCTCGAGCGGCGCAGGTCGGTTTCGAGCGTCCACTCGATATACTGGCCCGGCTGGACCACGAGCGTTTCCGTGCGAGCGCTCGTCTGGCCGCCGATGGGATGGCCTAACAGCCGGATCTCGCGGCCCATCCCCAGCAGGCGGGGGCGCAGGTAGAACTGCTGGGAGGACGATCCCGTGACCGTCCCAACCCGCGTTTGCTGCCCGTCGTGCAGCACGTAGATGACCACGTCGAGGTAATTGTGATTCGTCACGCTGAGGGCGATCTCGCTTTCGGGAGGCGCCGCGGCTTCCTGACCAGACTTGCCGCGGTTGAAAACAAAGCAGGCAGACCCGGCGATCAGCAAGGCAGTCATGGCCGCAGTACGGAGACCGTGAGCGGGAGCCATGCGCGCGAAGCTACCGACCACGGGTGCGACTCGAAAGACACTGGGCGGCGTGCGGAGATCACTTTTTTCTGACACGATAGTCCCGCGTGCGCGCGCGTTCCATATTGGAACCCAGGGAGGCCCCCAACCGCTCTAGCGGGCTCGGCGAATCGGTGATATAAGTGCCTGTCGGCCGTGATGATCCGTCCCGACCTAGGTCACGGTCAACCGCGCGCGTCTTGTGTTCCCGCCGTCGTCGTGCGCGCGCGTCATTATGGGGGTGGTAGTGTCGGTCGGAGTCTGCGCCGAGGCGCCCGCGCGGGCGTCGTCGGTCGTTGGTGCCACACTTCCCGTCGGAGGGGACATGCAACTCACACGCAGTCGGGTTGTACCCATCATTCTCAGCGCATTCCTCGCGCTGCCGGCCCTGCTCGCCGCTCAGGAGCCGGTGACTATCACTGGCAAAGTCACGAGCGATGCCGGCCTGCCGCTCGGGCAGGTCGGGGTCTCGATTGCCGCGTTGGGCGTCGGAGGGCTCAGCAAGGATGACGGCACCTATGCGATCGTCATCCCCGGCGCGCGGGTCTCGGGGCAGACCGTCACGGTCACGGCGCGACGTCTGGGCTACAAGGCCCAGAGCGCTGAGATCACGCTCACGTCGGGCCGCGTCACGCACGACTTCGTGCTCGCGGCCAACCCGCTGCAGCTCGGCGAGGTTGTGATCACCGGCGCCGGCACGGTGTCGGCGGCCGAGAAGCTCGGCAGCGTCCGCAACAACGTGGACTCGTCGCTCATCCAGCGCAGCAACGAGATGAACATCGTCGCGGCCCTGGCGGGGAAGGCGCCCAACGTGGAAGTGCAGTCGCAGGCGGGCGATCCCGGCGCCTCCGCCGTCATCCGCATCCGGGGCGCACGGACGCTCAACGGCACCGGCCAGCCACTGATCGTGGTGGACGGCGTGCCGATCGACAATTCCACCAACGCAACCGCCGCCGACATCAATGACGGACGCTATCTCGGCAGCACGGTCTCGCCGAATCGCGCGTCGGATGTGAATCCCAACGACATCGCATCGATTGAGATCCTGAAGGGTGCGGCAAGCGGGGCCATCTACGGGGCGCGGGCCGGTCAGGGAGTGATCCTCATCACGACCAAGAGCGGCCAGCCGGGTCCCACGAAGTACTCCCTGAGAAGCTCCTTCTCGGTGGACCATGTGACCCACGGCGTTCCGCTCCAGACGAAGTACGGACAGGGGACGGGGGGAGTCGCCGCCACGTGCCCGGCCGTCGGGTGCAGACTGACCTCCGGAAGCTGGGGCGCGCAGCTGGCGCCGGGGACGCCGGTCTACGATCACTTCCAAGATCTGTTCCAGACCGGGTACATCACGGACAACAACCTCACCATCTCCGGCGGGAACGACCGCACGCTGTTCTATCTCTCCGGCGAGGGGATGTACAACCGTGGCGACATGGTCGGGCCGAACAACCACTACCAGCGCGCGACCGTGCGACTCAAGGGCGAGCACCGCGTGCGCGACAACCTCACGGTCCGTGGGAACGTGGCGTATTCCGACGACCGCGGGGCCTTCATCCAGAAGGGCTCGAACATCAGCGGGCTGCTGCTCGGCTCGCTGCGGACGCCGCCCGAGTTCAACAACGCAGACTACATCGACCCGGCGACGGGGTTCCACCGGTCCTATCGCTATCCACAGCCGTCGCTCACATCGCAGACGGCGACCCGCGGGTACGACAACCCGTTCTTTGTCCTGAACCGGGATGACGCGACGGGCCGGACCGGTCATACGTTCGGCAACGTGAGCAGCAGCTTCGTGCCGCTGAGCTGGCTCAAGCTCGACGGCAACGTGGGGGTGGACTATTCCGCCGACGAGCGGCTCGAAGCGCTGGCGCAGTCGAGCTCGGGTTTCCCCGGCGGGCAGGTGATCAGCGCCGACTTCAAGCGGTTGCAGATCGACCAGGCCCTCACGGCCACCGCCAGCTACACGCTGAACCCCGACGTCTCCGGGACGTTTACGCTGGGCGAAGGCGTGAACAGCCGCACCTTGCATCAGATTTTCGTCACCGGCAACAACCTGATCACGCCATCGCCGTTCAAGCTGGCGAATACGGTGGACCGCTCCACGCCGAGCGACGCGGAGACGCGCAGGCACACGACCTCCTTTTTTGCGCAGCTCACGGTGGACTTGAAGCAGCAGTTGTACCTCACTGGAGGGGTCCGGAACGACGGTTCCTCGACGTTCGGCGCCTCGGATCAACGGCACTGGTTCCCCAAGGCGAGCCTGGCGTGGGACTTCACGGCCGCGCTGGGAGCACACCGGCCTTCCTGGTTGAGCTATGGCAAGCTCCGCGGAGCCTACGGCCAGACCGGACAGGAGCCAGACCCCTACCAGACGGTGGCCACGTTGAGCACCACGGACTTCGGTGACGGTGGCTGGGGCCCGTCCATCAGCCCGACGCAGGGTGGGAGGGCCGGGCTGTATACCAACAACGTCCTGCCGCAGCCGAACATCAAGCCCGAGCGTACGCGGGAATTCGAGGGCGGCGCCGATCTCGCGTTCTTCCAGGAGCGCGTGGACCTGCACGTCACGCACTACGATGACAAGTCGACAGACGTGATTTTCCTGACGCCAATTCCGACGAGCTCGGGCTATGGGTTCCAGGCCCAGAACGCGGGTGTCATCAAGAATGTGGGCCAGGAAGTGTCCTTCAACGTCCGCCCGCTGCAGACGCGGGACGCGTCCTGGGAAGTCGGGTTGCAGTGGGGCAGGAACAACAACCGCGTCGTGAGCCTGGCGGGAGCGCAGTTCGTATTCCTGCCTGGCGGGTTCGAGGGCTCGAGCGCGGCCGCGGTGACGGGCTCGCGCGTCGGCGTGATCTACGGCACCGACTTCATCCGCTGCGGCCGGGGCATCATCGACCCGACGGAAGGCAACATCGACGCGCTGTGCGGCGCTAGCGCGCCCAAGGACGCGGTGTATCTCGCGGCCGACGGGTACCCGCGCACCGACGTCACCAACCGCGTCATCGGCGACCCTACGCCGGACTGGACCGGCAGCGTGCGGACGTCGTTCCAGTACAAGAAATGGCAGATCTCGGGCCTCCTGGACGTGTCGCACGGTGGGCAGAAGTGGAACGGCACGAAGGGTGCGCTCTATCAGTTCGGCACCCACAAAGACACGGAAATCCGCGGGCAGACGCGCACCTTTGGCGTGGACTACTACGACCAGTTCCAGTTCGCCGGCCCTGGGAAGGGTACGGCGGTGCTGATCGACCAGGACAACTGGTTCCAGGCGGAAGGGAGCGGGTTCAACGGCCCGTCGTCGCAGTTCGTGGAAGACGCGGGTTGGGTGAAGCTCCGCGAGGTGTCGCTCGGCTATACGCTCGACAACGACTGGGTGCGCAACACGCTCGGCCTGAACAGCATCGACGTGCGCGTGTCGGGTCGCAACCTGGTGACGTGGACGAACTACACGGGCATCGATCCCGAGTCGACGTTGGAGGGCGCGGAGATCGGGTACCGCGGGAGCGATTACTTCAATCACCCGCAGACCCGGTCGTTCGTGTTCACACTCGTCCTGAACCGCTAGCTCAAGGGGACCACAACCATGCGTAGCTCATTCGTGCAGTTTGGGCTCGGTGCGCTGCTGGCCCTCGGCTCCATCGGGTGTAACGACTACCTGAGGGGGACCGGGCTGAGCGGCGATCCGAACAACCCCAGTCCGAGCGATGCCACCATCGATGAGTTGTTCGTGGCGGCGCAGACGTCGCTGACCGGTCAGCTGACTGGGGAGTTGGCCCGTGCCTCGTGCATGTATACGCAGCAGTGCGCCGGGACGGATCGGCAATACCAGGCAATTGGTACGTACGTGGTCGACGCGTCGGTCTTCGCGTCGTCGTTCGACCGCTTCTACACCGGGGGCGGGCTCGTCGATCTGCGCAACATTGAGACCAAGGCGCGGACGGCCGCCACACCCGACAGCATCCATCTGGGCATCGCACTCGTGATGGAAGCGTGGATGATCGGCACCGCGGCCGACCTGTGGGGAGACGTTCCCTACTCGGAAGCCGCGGATCCGTTCGCTCACCCGATGCCGCACTACGACAACCAGTTGAGCATCTATGCGGCGTTGCAGACGGTGCTGGACGATGCCATCAAAGCGCTCAACGGCTCGACGGGGGTCGGTCCGGGCTCGAACGATCTCGTGTATGGTGGGGACAAGACCAAATGGCGGGCGCTGGCGCACATGCTGAAGGCGCGCTACTACCTGCACGTGGCGGAGGCCAACGGGCCCGCCAACTACGCGAGTGCACTGGCCGAGGCCAACCAGGGGATCGCCACCGGGGCGAACGACTACTTGTCGTATCAGAGCTCCGCGACCACGGAGGGGAACTTCTGGTACCAGTTCCAGATCGTGCAACGCGACAGCTACCTCAGGTTCGGCAAGCGGCTGGTGGATCTGATGGTGGCGCGCAACGATCCCCGTCTAAACGCGTACTTCGACAAAACCGCGACCGCAGCGTGGGCCGCGGCAAAGAAGTACACGGTGGGGGCGCGGATCCTTGACTCGAACAACAATGTCGAGCAGGCGACCGCGGTAACGTTGGACAGCCTCTCGGGCGCCACCCAACCCACGTGGGCGACGACAGTGGGTGCGACTACCGCCGACAACCACGTTACGTGGACGAACAAAGGCGTGCCGTGGGGTGGGGCGGATCCGGGTCAGCAGCTCAACCCGGCCACCATGTCGAACCTCAAGGGCTGCGGCGCCGACGGTGCGAGTGGAACCCGCTGCGGTCCGGACTTCCGCCAGCCGCTCGCGACGCACGCCGAGAACCAGCTGATCATCGCCGAGGCGGCGTATCGCACCAGCGATGAGACGACGGCGCGCGATAGTCTCAATTCCGAGCGCGTCGCCGCCGGGTTGCTGGCGGTCCCAGGGACGGTCACGGGGACGGCGCTACTGGATTCGATCATGACGGAGAAGTACGTCGTGACGTTCCAGAGCATCGAAGCATGGAGCGACTACAAGCGGACGTGCATTCCGGCGCTGGTACCGGCTGCGGGGGCCGCCGCGGTCATCGGGCGGCTTCCCTACTCAATCAACGAAGTGAATACCAACCCGAACGTGCCGTCGCCGGAGCCGGCGCGGAACAGTAACGACCCGAACGCCTGTTAGCGATCGGCGGCGGGGCTTGAGGCCTATGCGCCTCCGCTGCAACTTGGTTCAGCGGGAAACACGCTGGATCGGGTTGCAGCGGAGGCGTCGCCGGTACTCGTAGAAAGCAGGTGATATCAATGTTCCTGCCGCGTGGTCTTGGAATCGCCATCACGCTGTTCGCGCCCGCGGGGTGCTATCGCCTCGTGCCCGTCGCAACCACGGAGCCGCTGCCGGGCACGCACGTCGCGGCGGCGCTCACCGACGCCGGTAGCACCGAGCTTGCGCAGTATCTCGGCCTCAACGTCGCCAGCGTGGGCGGGCGGCTGGTGCGCAGTTCTCAAGAAGACCTTCAGATCTCGGTGTTCAGCGTCGCCGCCAGGGACGGGCAGGAGAGTTTCTGGAAGGGAGAAATGGTGACCCTGCCGCGCCGGCTGATTGCCAACGTCCAGGAGCGGAGGTTTTCAACCAGCCGGAGCGGGTTCGTCGCCACTCTCGGGGTGGTGGCCGGGGTGGGCTTGCTGCGGGCCTTCGGTGTCCTCTCGGCAGGTGGCAACTCGGGCGGCGGCGGCGGCGTCGTGACGAAATAGCGGCCGACCGTCTTCCCAACCCTTAGTACACCGCCACCGACGAGCGGCGCAGTTCCGGCTCGAGCGTCCACTCGATTTGCTGCCCCGGCTGGACGACGATCTGCTCCGTTTCAGCATGATCCCTGCCGCCGATTGGATCTCCAAACAAGCGGATCTCACGCCCCTGGCCGAGCGAGTGGGCCGGGAGGATGAACGCGGCGGATGACGCCGCCGTCACCGTTCCGACCCGCGTGCGCAATCCGTCGTGCACCAGGTAGATGACCACGTCGAGGGTGGCGTGATTCAGGACCCTCAACGCGACCTCGCCCTCCCCGAAGTCGGCCGCACGCCGCGCCCCAGGCTTACGGCCCAAGCAGGCCGGCCCGACGAGAAGCAGAAGAGCCAGCGCCATGTGGGCCGGGCGTAACGCTGTGCGCGCTTTCATGCGAGGCCTCGCGGCTGTGAGGACAATCGCGGGTCCGTTGTCGCCCTATACTCAGGTCGCGTCGGACCAGGGTCAAGATGCGGTGCGTCCACCCCAGTCAATGACAATTCCCGGACAGCCGTCGCTGACGCCGTCACCACGACTCGTTCCGTTTTGCAACGCACGCGAACTTGCGACTCCCACGCGCGGACGGCAGCTTAGCCGGGCCGTTCTACTTCCCTCTATCACCGTCATAGGAGGGTGGCTTCATGCGTCACACCTGGTCCGCCGCTCGTCGATATTGTCCCCCCGTCGTCTGTCCCGGAGTGCCATGCAGATGTAGTGGCCGGTAGGCCGTCGGAGCTGGCTTACCGGATTCCTGCTCGACCGAATCACCGCGCCGCTCCGCGGGCGCCGTAGCGTGCGCCCCCGCCGGCCGGATCCCGTTCCAAGACCCTTTGGATGAGGACACGCTCCATGAACCTTCTTTGCATTCGCCAATTGCTCGGCAGCGCGGCAGCGCTCCTGCTGCTCGCGGGAGTTATCGCCGAGCCGCTGCAGGCCCAGCAGGGTACAGTGGCTGGGCAGGTGACGGACAAGTCGAATCAGCAGCCCGTGGCGGGCGCTTCGGTGCTCATCCTCGGCACCAGCCTGCAGGGACGCACAAGCCGTGAAGGGCGCTACACCATCACCAAGGTGCCCGCCGGCCGGTACAACATGCAGGTGCGGCTGATCGGATACGCCACGGCGACACAGCCGTTGACGGTGGCCGGCGGTGAGACCGCGACCGTCGATTTCGCCCTGACGGCCGCGGCGGTGCCGCTCGATGCGGTGACGATTTCGGCCACGGGCGTCGAGCAGTTGAAGCGCGAGCTCGGGAATACCGTGGGGTCGATCGCCGACGTGGCGAACCTCGTACAGAATGCCGCGCCATCCAACGCATCCGACCTGCTCAACTCGCGGATTCCAGGTGTCGAGGTGATGCAGAGCGGCGGAACCACGGGCACGGGATCCCGGATCCGGATCCGCGGCGCCACGAGTCTGTCACTGCGCAATGAGCCGATCATCGTGGTCGACGGCGTGCGCATCGACGCCACGCCTCAGGCCGGAAACCTCGAGAACTTCACGGGCGGCCAAGCGGCGTCACGCCTGAACGACTTGAACCCGGACGACATCGAGTCCATCGAGGTCGTGAAAGGCCCCTCCGCCGCGGCGCTGTACGGCACCGATGCGGCGAACGGCGTCATCCAGATCCGCACGAAGCAGGGGCGCCCTGGGCCGACCAAGTGGACCGCCTCCCTCGGGGGCGGCACCCTGAACGATCGGGGTGACTGGCCCGCGAACTACTTCTCGCGGCGCGCCAACGGCACGTCGTGCCGGCTGTCGTCGCAGGCCCAGGGGATATGCACCATCGTCGCCGTCGACAGCTTCAACCCGCTGGTGCAGAACACGCCGTTCCGCCAAGGAGTGCGGCAGCAGTACGACTTGAGCGCGTCAGGCGGCAACGAGGCCACCACGTTCTTCGTCTCGGGCGGCTTTGAGCGCGAGCGCGGCATCTTCCAGTCGAACGACCTCCACAAGACCACCCTGCGCGCCAACATGCGCAACCAGGTCAGCCGGTTGATGGACATCACAGTGGGGGCGGGCTACGTGTCGAGCGTGCTGGCGTTGCCCCAGAACGACAACAACGATCAGGGGATCGTGGCGAGCGGGTTGCTGGGCTATCCGTTCGATACCGCGGCGCCGGCGGTGGGCGTCCCGGACGCCAACGGCGGGTACCGCTTCCTCACGCCTGCGCAAGCCTTCCAGATCGGGGTTTCGCAGCGGATAGAGCGCTTCACGGGCAACCTCAACATCAACTTCCGGCCGGCGAGCTTCCTCACCATGATCGGGACGGCCGGCTACGACGTGACCAATCAAGGGGACAACCAGCTCACCCCGCCGGGCGTGATTCCGCTCGATCAGAACCGGTTGGACGGGAACGCGAACGCGAACCGCGCGCAGAGCTTCGCCTACACCGCGACGTTCGCAACCAAAGCGTCGTTCCGCCTTTCGCCGGTCATCAATTCCAACACGACCGTCGGTCTCCAATACTTCAAGAGCGTGTTCCAGCAGGTGCAGGCCTCGGGGCGGAAGGTCGTCGCCGGTACCAGCGGCCTCGGCGGCATCGTGGTGCCGGCGGTCGGCGATACGACGGCACCGTTCGTCACCCTCGGCGGCTACGTCGAAGAGCAGGTCGGGGTGCGCGACCGGCTCTACTTCACGGCCGCCGTGCGAGCCGACAAGAATTCGTCGTTCGGCACGAATTTCAGCAACATCCTGTACCCGAAGCTGTCCGGCTCGTGGGTGATCTCGGAGGAGCCGTTCTTCCCCCGCATGGGCTGGCTCTCGAGCCTGCGGCTGCGCGCAGCGTGGGGCAAGTCGGGCCGCGCGCCGGGCACGCTCGACGCTTTGCACTTCTTCCGTCCGGTCGCTGTGGCGGCGAACGGGACGGACGTTCCCGGGATTACCATCGGAGGGGCGGGCAACGCCAACCTGAAGCCGGAGCAGACGCGGGAGTTCGAGACCGGGTTCGACGCCGACTTCATTCAACAGCGGTTTCACCTCGAGGCCACGTACTACAACAAGGACTCGAAGGACGGACTCATCGCCGTCCAGCTCGCGCCGTCGATCGGCGAGAGTTTCACGCGGTTCGACAACCTGGGCGAAGTCAGCAACAAGGGGTACGAGCTGCTGCTGACCGCTCAAGTGCTCAATCGACCGAACTTGCAGTGGAACGTGACGGCCAGCGCCTGGGGAAACAAGAACCGCGTTCTCAAAACGGACTCGATCGGGACTCCCATCATCTTCGGGTTGGGCGGCTCCACGCAACGCCATCAGGTCGGGTACCCGGCGGGCGGATACTGGGGCACGCCGTACACGTTCGCGGACACCAGCGGCGACGGCTTGATCAAGCCTGCCGAGATCACGTTCGGCTCCGCGGACACGTTCCAGGGATCCTCGGTCCCGACCCACGGCGCTTCGCTGTCCACCGAGGTCAACTTCCTGACGCATTTCCGGCTGTTCGGGCAGTTCGACGGCCGGTGGGGGAACAAGCTTGATAACTCGACGGAGTCATTCCGCTGCATCTTCGGCATCTGCCGCGCTGCCCGCGCGCCGGGGTCGTCGCTGGCCGATCAGGCCGCGGCGCTGACGGCGCCGTCAGTGGAAACCGGATTCTTCGAGGACGGCGGATTCATCAAGCTGCGGGAAGTCTCGCTGACCTACTTCGCCCCGGCGGAATGGGCGTCGAAGTTCGGCGCGAGCTCGCTGAGCTTCACGGCCACGGGACGCAACCTCGTGACCTGGACCAATTACCGCGGCCCGGATCCCGAGGTCAACGACATCGGGCAGTTCAACTTCAGTGTCGCCGACTTTCTGACGCAGCCGCCGGTCCGGCAGTTCATGGCTCGCGTCAACGTGACCTTCTGAGCCCGAGGATAACACCATGAGGCATACAACGAAGCTGCTCGCGCTCGTAGGGGTCGCGTTGCTGGTGCCGCTGGCCAGCTGCAACGACCCCCTGCAGGTCAGCATACCGGACATCGTGCAGCCGGGTCAGCTGGGCGATTCGGCCTCTCTGGGGACGGTTCGCGCCGGCGTGCTCGGCGACTTCAGCATCGCGTACACCGGGGATCACCCGGATGGGTCGGGTGGCAGCGAAGGCGTGATCATGTACGGCGGCTTGCTGGCGGACGAATGGATCAACTCGGAGACCTTTCCGACGCGCATCGAGGTCGACGCGCGCACCATCCAGGTGACCAACGCGGACGTGGACCTCTGGTACCGCCGCATGCACCAGGCCCGGAACAGTGCCGAGAAGGCCGCCGCGCAGTTCGCGCAGTTCTCAGCCACGGACCCCGGTCATGCGGAGATGCTCACCCTGGCGGGGCTCACGTATGTGTTCCTTGCCGAGACCTGGTGCGCCGGGGTTACCATCAGTCACCTGAAGTCGGACGGCAGCATCGCCTACGGCATGCCGCTCACGACGCATCAGATTCTCGATACGGCGATCGCCCGGTTCGACGCCGCCATCGCGGCCACGACCGACCCGGACATGACTGCGTTCGCGGCTGTGGGGAAGGCGCGTGCTCTCATCGACAGCGCGGGCTTCGCAGCGGCCGGTGCGCTGGCGGCGACCGTGCCCACCAGCTTCGCGTACATACAAGAGCACTCCGAAAACACCGATCGTCAGAACAACGGAGTGTTCAACGGTAACTTCCCCGACCAACGGTACGCCGTGGCGGATACCGAGGGGGTGAACGGATTTCCCTTCCGGTCCGTCGCGGACCGTCGGACGTCATTCATAGCGCCGAAGGATCCGACAACCGGCGATACGCTCACTGGCTTCGACGGCGCGACGACGCTGTGGACCCAGCAGCGCTACGGCAGCCGCAAGACGCCGATCACCGTGGCCACCGGAGTCGAAGCCAGGCTCATCCAGGCCGAAGCGGCGCTCAAGGCTGGGGATACGCTCGCAGGCGGTCAATTCCTCGCACAGTTGAACGATCCGCGGACGAACGCGGGCAATCGGGCGTACTTCGATCCTAACCCATTCGTCCCGGCCGACCCCACGACTCAACCGATCGGCGTACTGCCAGCCCTGACGGTAGCGGACATCGCCCCCGCGGGTGGAGCCGTGAAGCTGCTGTTCGCCGAGCGGGCCCGTTGGCTGTGGCTCACGGCGCACCGGTTGGGGGATATGCGGCGGTTGGTTCGGGCAGTGCCGCAGGGCGGGTACGGGCTGGCCGCCAACACCGTGTTCCCGACCGGGCCGTATTTCAAGGTGAATTTCGCGACCTACGGCACCGACGTGAACTTCCCGATCCCCATTACCGAGAAGCAGAACCCGAACTTTACGGCCTGTCTGGACCGCAATCCGTAGCAGAGGTTGGGATGCAGGATGTAGAAAACGGGGAGGGAGCGACACGCTCCCTCCCCGTTGTGTTCAGGACTGGCGCCCGTCCTTCGTCTTGATCACGACCACGCCGCTCGCCGCATTGGTCCCGTAGTAGGTCGTTCCCTCCACGCCGTCGTAAATGAGAATCGTGAAGATGGACCTGGCGTCGATGCTCTCGAGCGCGTGGAAGTCGGGGACCCGCACGCCGTCGAGCATGATCATGGGCGCCTCGTCGAGCACAAAGCTCGACTGCCCGCGCCGACTCATGCTCGCCGGGCGGCCGTTGCGGTCCTCGCGCATCGTCAGCATCGGCGCCTTCTCCCGGAGGACCTGCCAGGCGCTGTGTGCGCCGGATTTCTCGATCTGTTCGGCGGTGATCAGGTACGTGCCCGGAGCCGCGAGCTTGGAATCATTTTGGCTGAGCGCGGGGCCGCAGCCCAATAGCGCGAGCAGCAGTGACGCGGGAAGTGGCTTCATGGAAGGCCTCGCGTTTCGAGTGCGACGGCGCGTCCGTTGCAACCCTATAGTCACGCCCCCCGGCGCGAGCGTCAAGGTATCGCGCGCGCGCGGCCCTGTGTATCTTGCGCGCGATGCTGCAACTCACGGCCCTGCTGCTTGTTGCCCAGGTCCAGGTGCCGCCTCCTCGCGGCTACGTGAACGACTTCGCCGGTGTGCTCGACACTGCGTCGGTCGCCCACATGGAAGCGGTGATCGCCGAGGTGCGCGACAAAACGCGCGGCGAGATCGCCGTCGTGACCCTCCCTGACATCGGCGACCGCCCGGCGTCGGACGTGGCGCTCCAGATCGGTCGGCAATGGGGCGTCGGGGCGAAGGGCGAGGCGGGCGATCCAGGGAAGAACCTCGGCATCGTGGTGCTGCTCGTTCCTCAGAAGGATCACCGCCCGGGCACGGGTCAGCTCTTCATCGCCACCGGTCGCGGGGCCGAAGGATTCCTCCCGGACGCGCGCGTGGGCCGGATTCGGGACGCCATGACGCCCTATCTCGCGCGGCAAGAATACGGGGCGGGCCTGGCGTACGGGGTGGACTTGATCGCTCAAGCGTTCGCGCAGGAGTTCGGCGTGACGCTGAACGCGGCGCCCCCTCCCAGCCCTCCTCCCGCACAACGCGACGTCTCGTTCCCGAGCGGCGCCACCCTGTTCTGGATCATTTTCGCAATCGTGCTCCTGTCCCGGCTGGCGCGGCGCCGCCGGCGATGGGGCCGGGGCATCTGGTGGGCCGGTGGGGGCTGGGGCGGGGGGGGCCGGGCCGGAGGCGGCGGGGGTGGGGGCGG
>Ga0137403_10005714_pt1 | contig 14378 bp, 11 predicted proteins | sample CZOMad2_1_16fung_FD_122057 | JGI IMG/M metagenome (GOLD analysis project Ga0137403, IMG submission 122057) | Vadose zone soil fungal communities from Angelo Coast Range Reserve, California, USA - CZOMad2_1_16fungal (Hybrid Assembly) | ecosystem: Environmental > Terrestrial > Soil > Vadose zone... | reverse complement strand
GATGCGCCGCCCACGCCCACCACGGGGCGACCACCTTCCAGTCGTGCGGCGATGGATCGTGGTGCATCACCAAAAATTCCCCGCGCCCTGGGTGTAGAGCGGTGATGAAACCGCAACGTTCGCCACCAGCGATTTGCACGTCACGATCCCATCGAACGTGGTCGTCAAGGCGTGCACATTCATCGCTGGTGCTGTGATTTCAACTGTGTTGGTCGCGTGGCCTTCGACTTGTCCCGACGCGTTGAGTCGTACGGTGGATCCACCGAAGTGCTTGATGGTGATCGATTGCTCCGCCTCGTCGAGCACGATCCGAAGTTTTTTCTTGGTGGTCAGCGTGATCTTCGTGGCGCCGTCCGCGTCGTCGAACTCCAGCTTGCTTCCAGCTCGGGTTTTCCAGACGCGAATGTCATTGGAGGCGAGGGAGCTTTGCGGCGCCCGCTCGCTACCGTTCCAGCAGGCCCCTATGGCATAGGGCCGTCGCAGATCGCCCGCCTCGAAAAGTGGAATGACCTGCGGCGTGGCGTCAGCATCAACGCCGACATCGTCTCCGGCGGCTCCCGTGCCAACGTCATCGCCGACCGCGCTGCAGCCACGCTCGATCTCCGCGCCTGGCGACACGCCGATATGCGCACCCTCGAGAAACGCCTTCATTCCCTAAAGCCCATCCATCGCGGCGCAAAACTCGAAATCCGCGGCGGCTTCGGGCGCCCCCCACTCGAACACAAGCACAGCGCCGCCCTTTTCGCCCGCGCCAAATCCATCGCTCGCGAACTCGGTTTCCACCTCGGCGAAGCCGCGGCTGGCGGCGGCTCCGATGGCAACTTCACCGCCGCCCTCGGCATCCCCACCCTCGACGGCCTCGGCGCCATTGGCGACGGTGCCCACGCCGCCCACGAACACATCCTCATCCAAGCCATGCCCCAGCGCGCCGCCCTCCTCGCCGCACTCCTCGCCTGTAGCTCACCCCTTGAGGGGTGAGGCCTTCCCTGCGCTGGCAAGGTCACCACCACCCAGCGAAAACCTTCAATTCGCTTCACGCTGGCCAGCTCGAAATGTTGGATGGAAAACACTCAGGCCTGAAAGGCTTGAGCTACAACTGAAGGTCTCTTATCGTCCGTAGTTCTTCTTCAAATATTCCGCCGTCGCCTGCATCAAATCCGCGTAATCGTCATGCAGCACTTCCCGCACGGCCTGCTCTGTCGCCGTTCCCGCAGCCAAGCGGTCCAGAATCCGCTCGATATCCCCCATCCCCTGCGTCTGCACAATGTATTCCACGTTCGCCAGCGCCCACGCATACGCATACGTTGCCATCGGCCCCGGCAACCGCATCCACGAACCTTCCAGTTGCGCGAGCGGCGCTGCTTGCCCCGCGTCATACACCTGCACCAGCGCAGCGGCGTTTTCGTCGCTGCGTTTCCCTTCCATCCACTGCGCCATCCCTTCCTGCAACCACGTCGGCGCGCGACTGTGCGTCTTCTGCTGGATAAAACTGTGCGTCAATTCGTGGCGCAGAATCCGCGACAATTCCGAATCCACCCCGGTCAATCCCTGCACCGGCACGCGGATTCGCCCGTCGTTCAGCGCGCCCACCCAGCCCGGCGCCCGCGTGATATCCGCAAATCCTTGCTCTGTGTACAAGACAACACCGATTGGATCCGGCGGCGAAAAATTCAATTCCGATTCGATCTGCTGGTAATGCCCTTCCAGCGTATGGAGCACTTCTCGGGCTAGCCCGGGCTCCGCCGCGCCGTTGTACTTCAACTGGAAATGCGCGCTTTCGTTCTCCCGGTAATTTTCTTCCTCGGCTTTGTCGCGAATCGCCTTCTCCAGTGCCGCCTGCACTTCCGGATCGGCCCGCAACGTCAGCGATTTTTTCCACTCCGTAGCGGCCTGGTCAGGACGGTTCAGCCCGTAATACGTCCAGCCTTCCAATTTGTAGACGTCTGGATTCTTCGGCGCGTAGCGTTTCGCTCGTTCCAAATACTCCAGGGACTGCTTGAACTCGCTCCGCCGCAAATGCACGTAGGCCAGTTCCAGCAGCATCGCCGGATCTTCCGGAGCGTAAAACACTGCCGCGCGCGCGTCGGCCAAAGCGCGTTCCAGGTCGCCCTTCACCATTTCGAACCGGGAAGCGGCATGATGTGCCCGCGCCGCCTGGATTGCCTGTGCGCCGCCGGCGGCCGCCCTGCTTTCCAGGTGACTGATGTAGTTGCGGTCCACCGTGCCGTCGTGCACCGCGCTTTTGTCGATTTCAGACTCTCCCGCGGTTGCGGCCGATTCCGCAGGCTCCAGATCGAGGCTGGCCGCCGCGGCAGCCGGCGAACCCATCATCGGCACCAGGCCGCCCTTTTCGATGTGATCCACAATCGATTTCGGCAGGGCCAGCTGACCGGCCGAAGTTTCATAGCGAATTTTGTCGCCGTCCTCCACCACATTAGAGGCGATGATCTTTCGGCCATTCTTCAGGACAATCTTGTCCGCGCGCGTCGCGCCGGCAAGCATCAGGACGCAGGCCAGCATTGCCAGCATTTTCGGAAGCTGATTCACTAGACTGCGCATCCTTTCATCTTAACTCTCCGCGGAAAGGTTCGCCGGCCACCTTGTTCCCACATGCCGAATGTGTCTACACTCTTTTTATGCGGCTTCGTCTCGTCCTGGTGGTTTTCGGGGTTCTTTTTCCCTCGTTTTGCAGTGCAGCGGATTCTTCCCCGCGCGAGCTTCTCGCCTCCCTCAATGCTCTGGCGATTGATTCTCAGCACGTCTACACGGTTGCCACCAAAAACCGCGTGGAACTCCGGAAAGCCGACACCGTCCTGGCCTTTCAGGAGGGGAAAATCGCGTTCTTCCAATCCTTCGAAGGACGCATCACCGGCTTCGTCTTTTCCGGAATTGGTCACGTGGTCGCGTTGCCTCGCGACCCGGTGGAAAAGCAGCAGGTGGCGCGGTTCCTCGGGGCGCCCGTACTCGACGAGCAGTTTCTTTCCGCTTACGTGCGATTCACGGACGGCACGGATCAGGATCTTCTGCGCGAACTGGAGCGCGCGGGTTTAACGCCCGCCGTGGACGAAAAGTTCGCCGCGCTCTGGGGAACAAATCTCGATCGCCTTAATCCCTCACATTCCCTGCGTATCCTTATCGAAAAGTATTCAAATCCCCCAGCGCCCTTTTTCCACGCGGGAATCGATGGGGTGCTCACCGGCCCGCTCGACATTCTTCTCGACGAGATGCAGTACAACGATTTCAACCTGGGCCAGCCCCGGACGGTCGGAAAAGTCACCTATTACGATGTTTGGAGTTTGTACCGGGTGCCCGGCTCGACCCCTTTTTCCATGGGGATCGACACCATCCGCTACACCATTGACACCGCCATTCATCCCGACAATTCCCTGGAGGCAAGCGCCTCCATCGAATTCCGCGCCTCCGCGGGCTCGCAGCAGTTTCTTGGCGTCCAGCTTTCCCGCGCGTTGAAAATTTCAGCCGTCACCGGTAGCGATGGCGAAGCGCTTCCCTTTTTTCAAAACGAAGGCCTCACACAGCAGGAAATCAATTCGCGTGGCCAGGATTCGTTGATCGTGTTCCTGCCCAAGCCACCGGCGCCGGGAAGCACGTTCAAGCTGCATTTCCACTACAGCGGCAACGTGATCGAAGACGCCGGCAACAGCGTTTTGTTTGTCGGCGCGAGGGAAAGCTGGTATCCCCATTATGGTGACTCCGCCGAATTCGCGTACTACGATTTAACCTTTCACTGGCCGAAGCGCCTTCGCCTGGTGGCCACCGGTACAAAATCCGCGGAACGCGAGGAAGGCGATTCGCGCGTAGCGACCTGGAAAACCGAACTTCCCGTGCCGGAGGCGGGTTTCAACCTGGGGGAATACGCCAGCAGCTCGTTATCTTCCGAAAGTCGCACAATAGACGTTTACGCGAACAAGCAACTCGAGGAATTCTTGCGCTCGCGCTTGTCAGCTCCGACGCCTTCGGAAGATGCTTCCCGGCACACATCCATCTCGAGAATCCCGTTGGGAAACGACATGCCCCCGTTTCCTCCAAGCCCCGCGGCGTTCCTTAGGCAGTTGGCGCGTGAAATCGATTCCTCGATCCGTTTTTATGAACTCTACGCCGGCCCTTTCCCTTTCCATACTCTTGGCGTCTCGCAGATTCCCGGCGGTTTCGGCCAGGGGTGGCCGGGCCTGTTGTATCTCTCCACATATTCTTTCCTGTCCGACGAAGCCCAGTACCGCGCCGGGTTGAGCTCGACGGGCCGGGCGTTCTTCACGGATGTTGTGCCATTCCACGAAGTCGCTCACCAATGGTGGGGCAACGTGGTGGGCTGGTCGTCGTATGAAGATCAATGGATCGATGAAGGAATTGCCGAATATCTTGCGCTGCAGTTCGCGGATTCGAAGAAGACTCAGGACCATCCGCTCAACACCTGGCTGGCTCACTACAAAAAGCGGCTGACCACCAAAGCGGAGGGCGAAGATCGCATTCCCGCGGACATCGGTCCCGTCATCGCCGGTAGACGCCTGATTTCCTCTCGCTCGCCCGATGCCTACAACGTGGTGGTCTACGCGAAAGGCACATGGATCATGCACATGCTCCGCGAGATGCTCCGTCAACCTGGCGCCGCGAACGGCAAAAATCCCGACGCGCGCTTCATCAGCCTTTTGCACACGTTGGTCTCAAAATATGCCCGAAAGGCGCTGACCACGGCCGACCTGCAGCGCGAAGTCGAGGCGGTTATGACTCCCCGGATGGATCTGGAAGGCGGGCGCTCGATGGAATGGTTTTTCGACGAATACGTCCGCGGCACCGGCATCCCGCACTATAAAGTGCAGTTCACCTCGCACAACAGCGAGAAAGGATTTCAAATCCGGGGCAAGCTGGTGCAGGAGGGCGTGCCGCACTCATTCATCGCGCCGGTGCCCATTTACGCCACCACCACGCCAGGACGCACGATTTTCCTCGGCACCGTCGTCGCCACCGGCGAAGAAACCAGCTTCACATTCACCTCCGCCGTTCAGCCCCACAAACTGCTGATCGACCCGCATATGACTCTTCTGTGTATCCCGGAATAAAGCTGCGTACTTCCTTATTTCATTAGCTTTTTATTTTCTCTCAGCCACTCTTCCCGCAGCGGACTCTTCGGGTTTAGCTCCGCGGCGCCATGATCGTTCAGCACGTAGGCAAATCCGTCGGGATCGCGTGGTTGTCCCGGCAACAAACCCGCTTGTACCAGCTCGCTGATGCGTGTTGCGCGGTGCTTTGTGCCTTTTTCATAGGCATCCGCGGTCTTGTTGATCTCGCGAATATCCATTTCCGCCTGCACCAGCCGCAGGTGGTCTTCGGCGTTCTTGCGCATATCCTTGTTCGTCGAAGTCTGGTAAACGTCCAGCCACAATGCGTAGGAAGTCTCGAGCGACCCTCCCTCCGCCGCAATCTTTGCCGCCATAGTCTTCATCCACGGCAGCGCGGCAGGATTTCGGCTTCCTTCTTCAAACGCCTGCGAGGCCTTGAGATAGTTTTTTTCGTCGAAATAATAGACGTCGCCGAGATCCTGGTAAAACCTCCAGAACTCGGGGTTGGCTTTTATGCCTCGCTCCAGAAGTTCTACCGCCTTTTCCGGCTCACCCGCGCCGCGCGGCGGGGCGTCGCTCAAAAATGTGGCTCCGAATCGGTAAGCGACGATCAGGTTGGGATCAAGAGTCGAACTGATGTCCAGGAGCGGCCAGAGGAGTTCCAGGTTCTGGTCCCCTAGGTGATGTTTCTGCCCGTAATACTGCACGGCTCGCGTCCAGTAAATTGCGCCCATCAGTGGCGCATATTCAAGGCTTAGTTTTTTCATCACTCCTGGCGAACGTAGCGTCAATTCGTCGGCTTCGAGCCGTAGGGCCGTTCTTTCTGCGTCCACTCTTTCCTGTAGTTTCCAGACGCCCACGAAACCCGCCAGCAGCGCGGCGCCCAATAGCAGTCCGTTCCTCGCTCGTTTGCTCATTTCAAATTTCGCCGCGAAAATACGACCGCGGCACCCGTCAGCACGATGGCGATGTACACGATGGCGTACAACGTCGCATGCCAGATAATCGCGGCGGGAACGCTTCGTCCGTGCACCACGGCGCTCATCACGTTGAAATTCTGGAAATTCGGCAGCAGGTACGAAATAGCGCGCATCAGCCGGAGCGTTCCAGGATCGAGACCCACTCCATGAATGATTCGCAGGTCGGCGGCAAACAATCCCGCCACATAAATTCCCGCGGTGAACAAAATGGCGAGAAAGGGGGTGGTAAAACAGGAAAAGAGCAGCGCCAGCGCCACGATCAGCGCGAGTTTCAGCAGTATGAGATAGACCGCGGCGAGGATGAACGCATCGCTCTTCAGCAGCGGATGCTTGACGGTCCACAGGGCCATGTAGAGACCGGTAGCCATCGCCGCCGTGTTCACGGTAAGCGTCATCACCAGTCCGAAGAATTTTCCCAGCAAAAATTCCCACCGTTTCACCGGTTTGGCCAGCAGGGCGTACAACGTTCGCTTGTCCATCTCACGCGAAACCAGCGCAACGCCCAGAAACATCGCGATGAAAATGCCAATCACGGAAATCGCACTCAGCCCCAGGCTGACAATCACATCCTCCTCGATGCCGATCGAGATCTGTCCCACCAGGATCGCCGCGCCCATCATCAGCAGCGCAAAGAAAACCAGGTTGTAGAGCACCCGGTCGCGCACCGCTTCCCGGAATGTGTTCGCCGCCACCGTTTGAATGTTTCTCATTTGCCGCTCACCTCCACGGCGCTGGCCTGTGCCCGGTCGGTTTCCACCAGGTGCATGAAATATTCTTCCAGCGTCGGCTTGATCTGGGTGACCGACAAAATCCGCGCGTTCGCGGCCTTCAGTGCATCCAGCGCCCCATACAGTTCCGCCTCCGGCAATTGCACGCGGTACCTTTCGCCGGTGCGAGTGGCCTTTTCGAGCAGCGGTAAGTTCCCAGCCGCGCCTGAAAGTTCGAACAGGATTTCCATTCCCTGCGCCTTCATGTCCACCAGTTCGCCCGGCGCGCCGATACCGCGCAGCTTTCCGCCCACGATTACGCCCACGCGATCACACAGCATTTCCGCGTCGGAGAGCACATGCGTGGAGAAAAGAACGGTCCGGCCATCGCGCTTGAGTTCCAGAATGATATCGCGCACCTCGCGGCGCCCCAACGGGTCCAGCCCGGACATCGGCTCATCCAGCACCACCACCTGCGGATCGTGCAGAATCGCTTGCGCCAGCCCCACGCGCTGCAGCATGCCCTTCGAATACTTGCGCAATTGAATTTTCTTCGCGGTGTCTAGCCCGACCTTTTTCAACATGGCCTGAACGCGCGCCTTACGGTCATTCGCCGTCAATCCGTGAAACTTGGCGAAGTAGTCGAGCACCTCGTGCGCGGTAAGGTATTCGTAAAAATAAGGCTGTTCCGGCAAATAACCGATCGAGCCGTGCATCGAGACGTCGTCGATGGACTTCCCCAGAATCCGCGCTGTTCCCGCGGTGGGAAAGATCAGCCTCATCAGCAGCTTGATGGTCGTGGACTTCCCCGCCCCGTTCGGGCCGAGGAATCCGAACACCTCGCCAGCCTCGACTCGCATGGTCAGGTCTTCCAGCGACTTTCTTTTTTTGAGATGGAGGAACCCGTAAGGATATTCTTTCGAGAGGTTCTCGATTTCAATCGCACCTTGTGGCATGCAGTTATTCTTTAAAACCTGACGGGCATCGTCAACCGGCACTCACGCGGCGTGTTCGCAGCCAGTAACTCCCAAAGCAAAAGGGCGCCTCTGCTGGCAGGAGCGCCTTTTTTCACATTAATAATTTCTGATTCCTTCTGTGTGACCTCTGTGAACTCAGCGTCCGGCGTTTACCCCGACCTGGTCGGGGCGGTGGATTCTCCAGCTTACTTCGCGATCTGCACCAGATCGCTCTTTGCCTCTGCCACCATTGGCATGGGCTGCAGAGTTTGCGGCGAGCGCCAGTTGTCCAGGATTCCTACTTGCTGCACGCAGCTTACCGTGCACCGTGGCGCGCATCCCTTGTGCGTCAGATACTCGCGGTGGCGCATTTCCGCCGTGTAGTTCGCCAGCGGTATTCCCGGATAGCCGCGCTGCTGCGAACACCAGTGCACCAGGCCGTCTTCGCAGATATACAAATAGCGAGAGCCGGCGCGGCACTTCCAGTCGTGCTCGCGGCCCCTGGCCACATTATGCTGAAACTGGTTGAAACGCGAATAGGACCGCTTCCCCAGGGTCATAATCTCTTCAAAAATTTCCTGGTCGCGCTCGGCGAGCGGCTTCAACTGGCCGTCGTGGTCGTGGATGATCCCCACCGTGCTGGTAAATCCCAGTTCCAGCGCGCGATGGGCGATCATCAGGGCGTCTTCGGAATTTTTCACTCCGCTGCCGAGCACAGAATTGATGTTGACCTGAAATTCCGCCCATTCGGACAGCATCTCCAGGCGCCCATCCAGCGTCTTCAGGCTCTTCTTCGAAACCTCGTCCGGCGCCGCGTTATCAATGCTGATCTGCAGGTGCTCCAGCCCGGCGTCGTTCAGCCGCTCGATGCGCTCTTTGTTGAGGAAAAATCCGTTGGTAATCAGGCCGGCGATCATTCCGCGCTTCCGGATGTGCCGGATAATTTCGTCCAGGTCGGGATGCATCAGGGGCTCGCCGCCACTGATGGTGATCACAGACGTGCCCATCGCCGCCAGGGCATCCAGCCGCCGCTTCATCTCCTCCAGCGGCACCGGCTTCGACACGTCGTCATACTCGTTGCAATACCCGCAGTCCAGGTTGCAGCGCCGCATCGGAATGATGTGCACCAGCACCGGGTGCTTGGTGGATACCAGCGCCTTCGCAATCATGCGCAGTTCGCGCAGCCGCGTGCGGTAAAACCGCAACCTCCGCTTGCGCTGCGTTGCCGCCGACGCTTTCCCTTTTTGCCGTACCAAGCCCATTTTCTGTTGATTTCCCCTGCCCATAATTATACATGATGCCTCCTTTCCGCCCGGCGGCACGCGGCGAGCCTGCGCTCGGCTGGTTACCTGTAATGCGTTGAGCTAGTCGAGTGGGTCGGGGTGCGACTTATTCCTGGCTGATTGTTACGGCTACAGGGACAATTGTCGGCTCCGAAGCGGTTTCAAAACGCGTTCCAGGTGCATTGCCGGCGTATTCCGTTTCCGAAGACGCCAAGGCAAAGCTTCGGCCGTTCGCGCGAACCTCCGCCAGTACGGCCACGCCTCCCCTCTGCGCGAATGCCATGACCGGCGCTTTGGCTTCGGACTTTCCAAGCCGGGTGACGATTGCCGTGTAGGAGCGCGTATCCACGCCACGCAAGGCGATCACTTCCATTTCATCCACGTCCGGCTGCCCCTTGGTCAGCATTTCGACTTTGTAGGTGCCCGCCGGGAGCACCCGGTTTCCCGCCGTGAATGAAAACGGAATCTTCACCGTCACGCATTCCGCCGTGCGCGCCTCCATGTTCGTCGCCCCCATCAAACCTGCAACCGCCAAGCCAGCCACTATCAGTGTATTTTTCATTTTCTTGACTCCTTCACATTTAATTTGCAAACGCTGCGCCCCGTCCACCGAAAACACCGCGCTCGCTGCATTCAAGCATGAGAGTAGAGTCTGCCTGCACTCCGCGCGGTCAAGAACCATCAAGGCCACGTTAAGACTTGTTAAGCACCCACCCCGTCCGTTTACAATTCTTTACCGGCCCACAGGCAACTTCTTTCTAGAATGGAGGATTGGGCAGCGGTGAAGTATCCCCCTGGCAAGGACTGCTCGCGAAAATTCATGCAGAAGAAGTCGCCCCCAGCCGACGATAGCGCCTCGCCTCGCGTCCTCATCATTGATGACGACGTCGAACTCTGCGAACTCATCACGGAATTTCTCCAGCCGGAAGGCTTCCGGGTGGACTCCGTGCACGGTGGGACCCTGGGCCTTGAAAAGGCCCTCGCGGAAAATTACTCGCTTCTGATCCTGGACGTGATGCTGCCCGGAACACGCGGCTTCGAAGTCCTGCAGAAAATCCGCGCCAAATCGCGCGTGCCGGTCATCATGCTCACGGCGCGCGGCGATGAGGTAGACCGCATCCTCGGTCTGGAAATCGGCGCCGATGACTACTTGCCCAAACCGTTCAATCCACGGGAACTCGCGGCGCGGATTCAGGCCGTGTTGCGGCGTACATCACCCAGCGGTGTCTCCGAAGACGCGACCTCGCAATCGCTGCATGTTGGCGACGTCGAGTTCAACTCTGGGTCACGCTCCGTGCGCAGGAATTCACGCGTGGTGGAACTCACGGCTGTGGAGTTCGATCTTCTTGGCGTCTTTCTTCGCTCGCCTGGCAAGGTTCTGCAGCGAGATGAACTGGCGAGGGAAGTTCTGGGACGCGATCTGACCGCCTTCGACCGCAGCATTGACGTGCATGTCAGCAACCTCCGGCGAAAGCTGGGCCCGTTGCCCACCGGTCAGGAACGCATCAAGGCCGTGCGCGGGGCCGGTTATCTCTACGCGCTTCCGGAAAAACAAAAAGGAAAGTGAGCGGCCTGTGCGCAGCCTGTTCTCCAAAATATTCCTGTGGTTCTGGCTGGCGATGGCCCTGGTCAGTCTCACCTTGATTCTTTCTTCCACCTGGACCGAATCGCGATCTTCCGGCGAACGCGATGAGGCCATCGACCGCGCCATGACTCCCCTCATCGCCGATAATTTCGCGGAGGTTTTCGATCGCCAGGGCAAAGCGGGCCTGGAAGAACTGCTCTCGCACGGCAAAGGAAGTTTTCCCTGGGAACCTTATCTATTCGACAGCTTCGGCCACGAAGTATTGGGCCGGCAGGTATCGCCACAAATCACAGAGGCCATGCAGCTGGCGGAACTTTCAAGGAAGACGGAAATTATTCGCGGCAACGCGGGCCACTGGGTTGGGCAATACGTTCTGGCGAACAGCGGGAACCCGTATGTGCTCGTTCTCGACATCAGTCGTCGACGCCCGCCCGATCCGGCTTTCAGCGTCCCCTCCCAAGTGCAAGTCCTTCGCTTTATGATTGTCCTGCTGATTGTCGGCTTGATCTCCCTGTGGATCACCCGGCACATCACTTCGCCGATCATCCAATTGCGTTCAGCAGCGACTCAACTTGCTGGCGGGAATCTATCGGCGCGCGTGAGCCAGGAAACTCTTCTCCGCAAAGACGAACTTGCGGGCCTGGGCAAGGATTTCAATCACATGGCCAGCCAGGTGGAGCTCCTTATGGCTTCACAGCGGCGCCTGATCGGGGACATTTCCCACGAATTGCGCTCGCCATTGGCGCGTCTCAGCGTTGCTCTCGGCCTGGCGCGGCGGACAGCCGATCCGGAAACCGACACTTCCCTGAATCGCATTGAGCGCGAAACGCAGCGCCTGAACGAAATGATCAGCGGGTTGCTGCATCTGGCCCGCCTCGAGAGTGGCACGGAAACGCTCGACCAGGAGATCGTGGACATTGAGGGGTTGGTTAGTTCCGTCGCCGACGATGCGAATTTCGAAGCCGGCAGCCGCAACCGCAGCGTTCGCGTCCTTTCCACTTTTCCCTGCAGCCGCAAGGGGAATGCGCAGCTTCTCCGCAGTGCGGTGGAAAATGTCGTTCGCAACGCCGTGAACTACACCGCCGAAGGAACGGAAGTGGAACTCTCGCTCGCTCCTGCGGGTGAAGGCGAATCGGCAGTGATTCGTGTTCGCGACCATGGGCCTGGCGTCCCGGAGTCCGCGCTCAAAACCATCTTCGAACCATTCTTCCGCGTGGACGAGGCTCGGGACCGCTTTTCCGGCGGCGCCGGGCTAGGTCTCTCCATCACCGACCGCGTGATTCGCGCTCATGGGGGCTCGGTCAACGCACAGAATCAGCCTGAGGGAGGGCTGGTCATCGAACTGACTCTTCCGGTCGATGGTCCGTCTCCGCAAGTCTCGTAATTCCTGATCACCAGCGGTCCGTAAAGCAGACAACCGGAAACTCTTTCGAGTTTCCGGCTGTCCTTCTTCTGATTTTGTGGCCTGACGTTATCGTCCTTCAGACCCCGTTCCTTACTGGTTCGGATACTTTGGATAACCCAAGTAGGTCCAGAAGTCGTTGAGATAACCGTTGGTGGTCGAGGTGGAATCGAAGCCTTGTCCGCCGAACACCCAGATGTAGTCAAAGGAGTCTTGCGGCCAGAAGGCCATGCCACGGCGCCCGCCGGGCGTGTTGTTGGTATACGGTATGTTGTAATTGTTCGGATCATTGGGTGTCTTATACGAGCCGTTCTGGTTGACGTTGCTGGAGCCTTTCCACCATACCCATTGGCCGATAGCAGGCACGTATTCCCAAACATCGTTCAGGAATCCGGTGCTTTGCGCCAACGTGGAGCCGTATCCCCAGCCGCCGAATAGCCACAGGTTCCCTGTGCTGTCGGACCAACCCACTCCGCTCCACCGCGAACCGGGAAGGTTTCCGGAGGCGGCAGTAAGTTGCGTTCCGTAGATGCCGTTTTGATTAGACAAGCCGGAAGCGCCCCCACCGGAAATCCATGTCCATTGCTTGGTGCCGATGTTGAATTTCCAGAGATCGTTCAAAAGTGCTCCCTCAGCCGTTACCGTGCCATTGCCGAGGCCATTTGTCGATCCTGGATTCCGGGTTCCGGCGGAATCCAGGCCCAATCCGCCGAAGACCCAGATATTGCCAAGATTGTCCGCCCAAACCACGGGGGTTTGCCGTCCGCCGGGTCCGGCAGCGTTGGCTGCGCCAGGTGTGCCCAGCGTGCCATAAACACCGTTGTTTTGGCCGACATTCGAATTTGTCGGGCCCATCCAGGTCCAGGTCTGGCTGCCGATGTTGTACATCCACAGATCGTTCAGCAATCCCAAATTGCCCGCCGAGTCGAAACCCTGGCCGCCGAACATCCACACATTCTGCGAAGCGTCGGTCGCGAATCCGGCGCCCCAGCGTCCGCCGGGGAATCCAGCGGCACCCACAGCACCGTACGTGCCTGGATTATTGGCCGTCCCCACGTTCGTGACGGGTGTCCAAGTCCCCTGCTCAATTCCGGATCCGACGTACTTGATGTTAGGTTGCGAAACATCCACGGAGCCGGGCGTCCATTCCCAGATATCATTCAGTAGCCCGAGACTGGCACCGCTGATGTTGCTCGTGGTTATTCCCTGCCCTCCAAACAGCCACAGGTTTCCCGAAGTGTCGCTCCATGTTACGCTGCCCCAACGCCCACCGGGGCCGGTGCCTGGCGTGCCACCTGTTGTGCCAGGGAGATCGACTGACTCAAATGCTGTCATGTCACCCGTGCTGGTGCATTGCCCGCAGGCGATTGGTGGATTGGGTGGCGCACTGACCACGGCTCCGCCGGATGTGGTGGTAATCGGAGCGTTGGCAGGAATCCACCCGCCCGTACCCTCGTCAAACAGCCAGAGATCGTTCAGCAGGCCGGGTAGATCGGGAGTGCTCTTCCCCGTCAGTTCCAGACCAAAACCCCCGAACAACCAATGTCTTCCCACACTGTCGGTCCAGGCGGCCGCATAATCTCGTCCGCCCGGGGTATTTTTATTAGGATTTGGGGAAGGAAGAGACGCCGCGCCGAGTTGGTTGGCCGTATTGGGACCGGATCTCCAGGTCCAGTCGTTGTGCTGGCAGTCCACCAGAACGCTTGAAACATTGGCCGTGGCAATTCCCGTGTAGAAAAAGACAAAGCACGGCTGTGGCTGGCTGGTGGGGTCTATGAAGATACCAACGTTATAGGCGCCATTCGCCGTCACTTGAGAGGGGAAGGTAAACGTCGTATTGTCGCCGGTAACAAAAGTGTTATCGCCCCCGTTGTTAAGAAGCTCCAGTGTGTCGCCGGGACCGTTAACCAATCCAATTAGAGTTCCGCCGATGGTAAACGAGGGTTGCGGACACACGATTCCGACAGTGGTAATGTTGCTCGTCACTGTTCCTGAGCCGTTCACGACGACGCAGGTCTGCGGCGGATTCGATGGCTGCGTCTTGATCGTCACCGCATAGGTGGCGCCGCTCGCCTCGGGCGTCGGAAAAGTAAAGCTCACATTGTTCGTGCCCGTTACTGTCACCGTGTCCGTTATATTGTTCGCCAAAACCAACCCGCTTCCCCCCAAGCCGGAAACACTTCCCCCGACGGTGAAGATAGGAACGCACGTAACCTGTACGCTCGTGACATTCGCCGCGGCGGTGCCTACGCCGTTCGTCACGCTGCAATTTTGGGTGGGGGTCGAAGGTTCCGTCTTGATGACGACTTTGTAATTTCCGGTTACCGCCGTTTTAAAGGTAAAGGGAATGGAAGCACCTGTTCCCGTTATGGCCAGGTGCTCAGAAGCAA
>Ga0137403_10005713_pt1 | contig 14379 bp, 6 predicted proteins | sample CZOMad2_1_16fung_FD_122057 | JGI IMG/M metagenome (GOLD analysis project Ga0137403, IMG submission 122057) | Vadose zone soil fungal communities from Angelo Coast Range Reserve, California, USA - CZOMad2_1_16fungal (Hybrid Assembly) | ecosystem: Environmental > Terrestrial > Soil > Vadose zone... | reverse complement strand
AACGTTGTTGACCGTCAAATGCAAAAACCGCTACGTCAATTTCCCCCATCACGGTGCGCAGCAGGGTAGTTGCTTCGAGCGCACCGAGCCTTTGCTCGCGCAATGTTTGTCCGAGGTCATTCACCTCGAGCATTACTTCGCCGAGCGCGTCGCCCACGGCGGCTCGCCGTCCGCGAATGGAATAATCGCCTTCGCGGATCGCCGCGAGAATATTCGAGAGAGTCTGAAGCGGGCGTATGATGCGCTGTTTGAGGTTAAAGGCAACTCCCAGCCAGATAAGCACGAGAAACAGATCCACCGTCCACTGTACGCGGGCGCTGTAGTCGTCATACCAAAGCAGTAGGGCACACAGAGCCACAGCTGGGAAACCGGCGGCCAGCGCCAGGAAGGTTACGCGTCGCTCGAATTTCACGCGGCCGCCGCGTCTGAGCGCAGGGTCGAGGCTTGAGATTGTGGAAACGTGCTTTGGTAATTTAGCGGGAGTAGCCACGCCGCTATGATAACTCATAGAGTGTCCGACAAACTTCAGGAAGCGGTCTAAGGTTAAGTGGGCATGTCTATCCAGAACCCGCGCAGCGGGTGGAAGCATAAAGCCTGGGGTGGAGCGGAGCGGAACCCCAGGATGACGAAAGGCAAGAAACCGAGCCCGCGAAGCGTGCGGTAGCGCGAGAGACGCAATCTACTAATGACGTGTAGCTGTCGCCCACTTCGCGGGCTTTTCCTTTGTCCTCCAATGGGATCCTGGGGTTCCGCTCCGCTCCACCCCAGGCTTTATGCTAGCGCCGCGCTTCGCGGGCTCAATACAGGATTCTTCAGGTTGTTCAGAGCTACCAAAAGTTGGTCGACTAAGACAACCCATACTTTTGCAGGCGCCGGTAGAGTGCGCTACGGCTCAGGCCGAGCGCCTCAGCCGCTCGATTAGCGTTGCCTTCAAATCGTGCGAGGGCTTTCGTTATCAACAGCCGCTCTGCTTCCTCGAGGCTCATCTCCTCCAGGCGCGCCGAGACACGGGCTTCTGGCGTTGACTGCAGGGCCAGATCGAAGGCAGAGACAACATCGCTGGAACTCATCAAGAGCGCGCGCTCGACAACGTGATCCAGTTCTCGAACGTTGCCTGGCCACGCATGTTCGCGCAGGGCGTCAAGCGCTTGCGGTGTGAACCCCATGATCCCGCGCCGGTATCGCTCGCTGTGTTGCCGCAGGAAATGTTCAGCGAGCGCGGGAATGTCTTCGCGACGATCGCGCAGTGGCGGCAGGTGAATCTCAACCGTGTTCAGCCGAAACAGCAGATCCTGCCGAAACCTGCCCTGGGCCACTTCGCCATTCAAGTCGGCATTGGTCGCCGAGAGCAAGCGCACATCTACCTTGCGGGGTTTCGACGATCCGACGCGTTCGAATTCACCGGTTTCCAGAACACGCAAGAGTTTTGGTTGCAGGTTGAGCGGGACGTTGGCGATTTCATCAAGAAACAACGTGCCGCCATCAGCCAACTCGAAGCGTCCCACGCGATCCGCTTTAGCGTCTGTAAACGCGCCGCGCACGTGACCAAACAACTCGCTTTCGAAAACTCCTTCGGCCAGTGCGCCCGCGTTAAGCGACACCAGTGGTTTTCCGGACCGCGCGGAGGCCGTGTGCAAGGCGCGCGCAATCACTCCTTTTCCTGAACCGTTCTCGCCGGTGATCAGGATGTTGGCTTCAGCGGGTCCAATTCGCTCGACGAGTTTCAGAACTGACTTCATCGCCTGCGACTCGGCAATAATGGTCGGCAGTTTTGCCGCAGACTCGGCCGCGTTGTCGCGCAACGCCCGGTTCTCAGCTTCCAAACGCTGTCCCCGCCGCAGTGCTCCGCCCAGTTCAATCTGAGTGCGCACCACGGCCAGCAGACGCGCGTTGTCCCAGGGCTTCTGAATGAAGTCGCGCGCGCCGCGGCGCATCGCTTCTACTGCCAGATCGACGCTTCCCCAGGCCGTCATTACCACTACCGGCAGGGTCGGATCGACCGCCTGAATTCTGGTCAACAGGTCCAACCCTTCGCTGCCCGACGTCGTGTCGCGCGCATAATTCAGATCGATAAGAACAACATCGAGTTCCTGTGAATTAACCACTTCCAAAACACCGGCTGGCGACGACGCGGTATCGATTTCAAAGCGATTGCCCTTTAACAGCAGTCGCAACGCCGCGAGGACGTCCGTCTGATCGTCTGCAATGAGAATTCTGGACATAGTCAGAAGTTTGAAACTACAGTGAGGCTACCACAGGTCCCTCGGATATTATTCCCACGTGAGTGTTCTGCAAGAGAGCGGGGGCAAGCGCTAGGGCCCAACTACGATAGCTCGTGGTCGGGAAGGTGGGCTTGCCCCGCTGGCTCGTTAACGCGGTCCGCACTTATTCGTAACGCAGTGCGCGCAACGGATCGAGGCGCGTTGCGCGCCGCGCGGGGATATAACATGCGAGCAAGGCGACAAACGCCAGCACTACTGCCACGGCAGCGAAGGTCAGGGGATCCTTAGTGGTCACGCCGAAGAGCAAACTGGCGATGACGCGCGTTAACGCGAATGCGCCGGCCAGGCCTATGGCCAATCCAAGTAGTACCAGTTTGAATCCCTGCGAAACAATTAATCGCAATACGTCGCGAGTTTGTGCGCCCAGAGCCATGCGAATTCCAATCTCATTCGTGCGCTGCGCGACTGAATAGCTCATCACGCCGTACAAACCAACAATGGTTAGCACCAAAGCCACCGCCGCGAAGATTACCAGCAGCGTAGCGTTGAACCGGGGCGCAGCCACCGTTGCGGCAATATACTCGTCCATCGTCTTGAGGTTGAAAACCGGCAACTCCTTATCCATCGAATGAACCTCATTCTGGACTGCGGTTATTAAACTGTGCGGATCGCCGGTAGTTCTGACAACCATGGACATCTGGTTGAAAGGGATTTGCGCCGCTGGGACAAAGTAACCCGGCCTCAGTTCAGAACTTAGGTTACGATTTCTAACGTCAGAGACCATGCCGACGATCTCACGCCAGTCCGGTTTGTTTTCATTGGTTGAGATTCCGGGCTTGATTCGTTTACCAATCGGATCCTCGTTGGGAAAAAACTTCTGCGCGAAAGCCTGGTTAACGACGATGACGCCTGGCGCCTTCTCGCCATCGCGCTCATTGAACTCTCGTCCCTTCAACAACGAGACACCCAGTGTTTTAAAATAACCGTCACCGACTGAGAAAAAATCAGCGGAGGGCAGATCGCCTTTGGCCATCGGCCGGCCTTCAGTCTCAAATGAAATGCGGAACAGGTCGCCGCTCAACGGCAGCGGTATGACTGCACTTGCTGAGCGAACGCCGGGAAGAGACTCAACCCGCGACACCAGGTCCTGGTAGAACTGCGCTTGCTTCTCCGTAGGATACTTGACCTCGGGTACTCCCACCACGAAAGTCAAAAGATTTTGTGATTCAAAACCGGGACTAACCTGTCGTAAACGCCAGAGACTCTGGATTAGCAATCCAGCGCCCACTAGTAATACAACCGCGATCGCCAGTTCGCTCACTACGAGTACGCCGCGAATACGATTGCGGCGCGCCCCTTCTCCTGAGCCTCGCCCGCCTTCTTTCAGCGATTCCGTCAGTTCTGTTTTGGACGAATGAATCGCCGGCACTAAACCAAAAACAACCCCTGTTAAAACTGAAACCAGTAGCGTAAAGCCGAGCACGCGCCAGTCCAGTCCGACCTGCAGTGCTCGCGGAATATTCTCCTTGCCCAGGGCCACCAGCAAGTCCGACCACCAAACAGCCAGCATTAGTCCCAGTGCTCCCCCAGCCAGAGAAAGAAGTACGCTTTCAGTGAGCAACTGCCGCACAACTCGTATTCGACTAGCGCCCAGCGCGGAACGAATCGCCATTTCTTTATGTCGCGTCATCGCGCGCGCCAGCAGCAGATTGGCTACGTTGGCGCAGGCGATCAGTAGCACGCAACCGACGGCGCCGAGCAGGATTAGTAGAGCCGGCCGAATGTCGCCCACCAGGGCTTCCAGCGTTGGTTCGACCCTGCTGCTCTTATGCAAATCCTTATCGGGGTATTGCTGTTCGAGGCGAGCACTAATAGAAGTCATCTCAGCTTGAGCTTGTTCCTTCGAAACGCCTGGCTTGAGACGCGCGATCACGTTCATGTAGTGAGCGCCTCGCTCATCGGTCAGCGGCTCTTTGCCTTCCCTGTCCACCGCGACCGTGGTCCACAATTCCACTGCTTCGTTTTGGACCGGGAACTGAAACGCGTCGGGCATGACGCCTACCACCGTGTAATTCTTGCCATCCAACACGATCGATTGGTTCACAATATTCGGATTGGAGTTGAACCGTTTCTGGAATAGGCCCTGGCTTAACACCACAACACGTCCGCTTTCGCCGGGCTCGTCTTCATCCGGAAGAAATCCACGTCCAATCGCCGGCGCTGCGCCCAGCAACGGAAATAGATCCGCGTTGACCACTGCGCCTTGAAGCCGCGCGGGCTCGCCACGGCCAGTCATAATGAAATCGTTGCGGTGATAAGTGGACATGCGTTCAAACACGTGGTTTTGCTCGCGCCAATCAACAAAGTTAGGGTACGAAGCAGTTCCGCGTTTATAGCCGCGGGTTGAATCGGTTTCCCAAACGTTCATCAACTGCTCAGAATTCGCAAACGGCAGTGGACGCAGCAACACTGCATTAACGACGCTGAAAATGGCGGTGTTCGCGCCGATGCCTAACGCCAGCGCGATGGTCGCTACGATGCTGACGCTCGGCGCCTTGAGCAACATACGGACCCCGTAGCGGATGTCTTGTAAGAAAGTTTCCATGGCTCGTTTCTCCAATATTTCAGGATTTACACCCTCACTCGTTCTTCGGATCGCCTCGCCTTTTAAAAAATAACAGCCGTTTAGAATTGGCACTTGTGCCACCGCTGCGGCGGACAAGTCCGCTGGCTAAACGGGTTTACTTCTTTTGGTTCATTCGTATCGCAGTGCGACCAACGGATCGACTTTCGTTGCACGTCGTGCAGGGATGTAGCAAGCAAGCAACGCCACAACGAACAGTGTGCTTAGGACAAGGGCAAAGGTCCCGGCATCGGTAGTCTGGACTTCATAGAGCAGACTCCGCAGTAATCGCATAAGGGCGAGTGCTGCCACCACTCCAATCGCTACACCCAGAAGGGCCAGCGTAAGTCCTTGTTTCAATACCATTTTCAGAATGTCGGAAGCCTGTGCGCCCAGGGCCATTCTTACGCCGATGTGATGAGTCTGTTGGCTAACAGAAAATGAAACGACGCCATAGATACCGATAGAGGCCAGCAAAAGTGCCACACCGGCAAAGATGCTAATCAGCAACGCCGGAAAACGACGCATAAACGCTGCGGGCGAGGTACTAATCAGCTCCTCCATCACGCGCACATTGAAAATGGCCACGTCCGGTTCAAGCGTGCGGATTTCGTTACGAATGGCGCCGGCCAATACGGCCGGATCTGTGTTTGTGCGAACCACCAGGCTCGTTGCGACGCCCGGGACTTGTCTGAATGAATAGTAGGTAACTGGTCTGATCGGCTCATCCAAGCCGCCGATTTTCACATCCCCGACCACACCGATGATCTGGACTGGCTCCGCTTGGGCGGACGTGAAAACCAGCCGCCGTCCGATCGGATCGCGGCCTGCAAAGACTCTATCGGCCAGGCTCTTGCCGATAATTACGACGCCGGGAGCGTCTGCCTTGTCGCGTTCATCGAACGTTCGTCCCGCGATGATCGGAACGCCGAGCGTTTGGAAATAGCTCTCGTTGACAACGCGGAAGTTAGCTTCGATCGCCTGTCCAGGTGACGGCACAGGATCGCCTTCTATGCTGAAGCGCGTCGTGTTTCCGCCTTGCAACGGCAGATTGTCTATCGCCCCCACGCCGTTGACGCCGGGAAGCGATTGCACACGCTCCTTCAGTTGGTCGTAAAAACTCACCTGGCGAATGGCGTCGGCATATTTTCCTGCGGGTAACACGACAGTCATCGTCAGTACGTTCTGCGGATTGAATCCCACATTGGCCTGCAACAATCGCAGTAGACTCTTCATCATCAGTCCTGCACCCACGAGCAACACTACCGCCAGCGCGATCTCGCTCATAACCAGAGCGCTGCGGAGACGATGCCCAGCTCCCCCGGCGGCGTTTCGTCCGCCTTCCTTGAGCACCTCGTTCAGATCCAGACGCGAAGCCTGGAGAGCCGGGGCCAGGCCGAAAACAATTCCTGTCAGCAACGAAAGCCCGAAGGAGAATGCGAGAATGCTCCCGTCAAGATGCAGCGATTTGAGAAACGGCAGTGCGTTGAGCTGACTTTCCGGCAGCGTCGCAATTAGACCAGCCACGCCCCAGTAAGCGATGAGCAGTCCCGCTGCACCGCCCGCCAGCGAGAGCAACACTGACTCGGTCAGCAACTGCCTGATCACACGCCAGCGGCTCGCGCCAAGAGCGGCGCGGATGCCAACCTCCTTCTGCCGCGACAGAGATCGCGTCAGAAGCAAACTGGCCACGTTAGCGCAGGCAATCAGCAAGACAAATCCGACCGCAGCCAGCAAGACCAGCAGTATGGGTCTGACTTGTCCGATGACTTGTTCTTGCAACGGAACAAGTTTGAGGCCCGTTCCAGCGTGTGACTGTTTGTTTTCCTGTTCGATGCGGCTGGCGATGACGCTCAATTCTGTCTGGGCCTGCTGAAGGTTCACGCCGGGTTTGAGCCGCCCTATCAGATTGGTTCCATGCATAAAACGACGCGTCAATTGGGCTTCTGTGGGTTGATAGGGCCGCCACAAGTCGGCGGACCGGAGGGCAAACTGAAAACTCGCGGGCAGCACACCGACAACGGTATAACTATCGCCATTGAGCGTCAGAGACTGGCCAAGGATTCCCTGGTCACCGCCGAACCTGCGCTGCCACATTCCATACGTCAACACGGTTACTCGTAGCGCACCAGGCTGGTCTTCGCCTGGTTGAAACGTGCGCCCGATCAGCGGCTCGACGCCAAGCAAGGAAAAGAAATTGGCCGAAGCCGCTGGAGCAAGAACGCGTTCGGGTTCACCGCGCCCGCTCATGATCGCGCCGCCTCCGGTATACGCCGCGATTCCTTCAAGAACCTGATTCTTTTGGTAATCCTGATAGTCCGGATATGAGAATTCGCGCTGCGCAAACTCCTTCTGCGGCGTGCTCTCCCAAAGGTGATAAAGCTGCTCGGGCGATTTGTACGGAAGCCCGCGCAACAGTGCCGCATCAACCACGGTAAAGATTGCGGTGCTCGCCCCAATGCCGAGGGCCAGGGTCATCACTGCAATCAGCGTGAAGCCGGGCTTCTTGAGCAGTGTGCGAACGGCGTAGCGAACGTCTTGCAACAGTTTGTGCATTATCGTTTCTCCTTAGTTCATTTCCCGTTCTGTTTAGATAGGGCACTTGTGCCCGGCCGGCGCGAGGCGGACAAGTCCGCTGTCTAAACGGGGCTAGTTCAAGCCTTTGGCTCATTCGTATCTGAGTGAAACCACCGGATCCACTTTCATCGCGCGCCGCGCCGGGATATAACACGCGACCAGAGCTACAGCTATTAACCCCACTGAGACAACAGCAAAGGTCAGGGCATCTGTAGGAGCAACTCCCAACAGGAAGCTGCTCATCAATCGCGTCAAGGCGAAGGACCCGGTCAGTCCTATGACAACTCCCATCAGCGCCAGGCGCATCCCGTTCCTTACTACCAGTTTCAATACGTCGCTCGTCTGTGCTCCCAACGCGACGCGGATGCCAATCTCGCGCGTACGCTCGGTCACGAAGTAAGCCATCACGCCGTAAATCCCAGTGGCGGCTAACAGCAGGGCCAACAGACTCAATGCGCCGGAAAACGTTGCGCCTGTTCGCGCGGGTTGCAGCTTGGAATCCAGGTTTTCTCCCAACTGCTTCACCGAGACCACCAGATTCTTATCCAGCGAGCGCACGACGTCTCTCGCAGTTCCAGCGAGGACGGACGGATTCCCGCCAGCTTTCAAGAGGACCGTTAACCCGCCCTTGTCGGTTTGTCTCTCGATTTGCGCGGGCAAATAGACGAGAGGGCCATCGTGCTCTGCGAGGTCAATGCTGCTTATGTCGCTCGCAACGCCGATGATCTCGTACGACGAAGAATTATCTTTGAAGTGTTTCCCGATCGGGTCTTGATTGGGCCAGAAACGATCTGTCATTGCCTTGCTGACCACGGCCACGGATTGTGAACCTGTGACCTCCTGCCCACTAAACTGACGACCGCGCCGCAGCGGAATTCCCAGCGTTTGAAAATACGAAGGCGAGACCACGTTAACATTGACCTGAAAACTACGCCCGGCGAGTTTTGTTCCCGGGTCCTCGATCTCAATCGCCGTAAACTGCGTGCCCGCGAATGGAATCGCACTGGCTAGCCCCACTGATTTAACCCCCGGCATCGCCGCCAGCCGCTCGGTGAGTTGCCGGTAGATTTCCACTGTGCGCGGCGAGTCATATCCTTGTGCGGTAGTATCCAGGGAAAGAGCAAGCACCCGTTCCGAATCAAAACCACGATCTGTTGACTGCGCGCGCTGTAGACTGCGAAGGAGAAGACCGGCGCTAATCAAGAGGACCAAAGAGACTGCTACCTGCGTAACCACGAGGGCACTGCGCAAGCGAGAGCTGCTGAATCGAGGGCTCACCGCCGTTCCTTGCATGTTGAGCGCGGACGTTAAGTTCAGCTTTGTCGCCTGAAGGGCTGGAGCCAGGCCAAAGATGATCCCGGTAATCATCGAGATCACAAAGGCATAGGCTAAGACAGTGAGATTGGGAGAGAAATTCACATCCGCGCCGGTCTCCGGAACCACCGACAAGAGAATCGGCGGTAACCAGTAAGCCACCAGGAGTCCCGCAGCACCGCCGCAGAGCGCTAGCAAGAGGCTCTCAGTCAACAACTGCCTGATGAGGCGACCGCGGCTCGCCCCTAACGCCAGCCGCACAGCGATCTCTTTTTTGCGAGTTGCGGCGCGCGCAAGCAACAGGTTGGACACATTGGCGCAGGCAATTAACAGAACGAGACCAACTGCCAACGTGACGATCTCCACAATCGGAATGCCTCTGCTGCGAGCTTCGGGAAAGTTCAGATACGCCCCGGACACTACGTCGACGGTCGTCTTACGGTTGGTATATTCCCGGTCCGCCTGAGTGGCGAGTAGAGCCATCTCGGCTTGCGCCTGACTCAACGAAACTCCCTTCTGTAAACGGCCTACCACATTGAGCCAGCTGCAATCAGTCAGACCTATAAAGTCATTTCCTGGCTTGACCGCGGGTTGCATCAACAGCGGAATCCAAACATCCGGTAGAGTCATCTCTGTTCCCCGAAAGTCTGGTGCTGTTATTCCCACTACGGTGAAGCGCTGGCGGTTCAACGTCAGCGTCTTTCCAACTAAACTGGGTTCGGAACCAAAGCGTCGTTGCCAGAAACGGTAACTAACTACGGCCAGCGGACATTGACCGGTAGTTTGACACTCCCCCGGCATCAGGCTTCTGCCGAAGAGAGTCTGGGCGCCGAGCACAGAGAAGTAGTTGTCCGACACGAGGAGGCCATGGACCTTTTCCCCTTCGTCGCCACTCAAAGTAAGTGGCGCGTCCGCATACGCGATCAGTCCCGAAAAGGCCCGGGTCTTATCCCGATAACTCAAGTATTCCGGATAAGACAGTAAGGCCATGTTTCCTTCAACACGTCGGGACGATTGGCCCTCAAACGTCTGATAGACATTGACGATTTCACCGGCGTCTTTCACCGGTAAGGGTCGCAGCGCCAGCGAGTAGAAGAGCGTGAAGATGCTGGTGTTGACCCCGATGCCCAGTGCCAGTGTGATGACGGCAATGGCAGTGAAGCCCGGACGCTTCAACAAACTTCTGATGCCGTAATGAATGTCTCTGAAGAGTGTTTCCATTAAGAGTTCGCCTTTTCATTCAACAGTGGCCTGCCTCTGTGGCGGTTTAAGCTGCCGCGCTTCCCTTCCTGGCTTTGGGCACCGGTTCCTATAGATCACTCGTATCTGAGTGAGACCACCGGATCGACCTTCGTCGCGCGCCTGCCCGGGACGTAACAAGCCACCAGGGCAACGGCGGTCAGCAGCACCGCGATGGCGGCGAACGTCGCTGGATCCGTGGGTTCGACGCCGAAGAGCATCGTCACCATCAAGCGCGTAAGTGCAAAAGCTCCAACCAATCCAATACCAACGCCAATCAGAGCCAGCATCATTCCCTGAGCGATCACCATTCGGAAAACGTCACGAGGCTGCGCGCCGATGGCCATGCGAATACCGATCTCGTGGGTGCGCTGCGTGACCGAGTAAGACATCACGCCGTAAATACCGACAATGGCAAGTACCAGAGCGATGCCCGCAAAGATACTGAGCAAGGTGAGATTCAAACGTTCGGGCGCCACCGACTCAGCGCGAATCTCGTCCATGGTGCGGATGCTGTAGATGGGTTGATCAGGATCGATGGCCTTAACTTGCTGACGCACGGCAGCGATCAGCTGGTTTGGATCGCCGGAAGCTTTGATAATGACAGTCATACCGCCACCAGGAACTTGCGCAAATGGAAAGTAACCCTGGACGCGATTTGAATCCTGGCTGAGCCCCTCCATCTTTACGCGTCCCACGACGCCCAGCACCGTAAGCACTGGAGCCTTAGCGTCAGTGCCCAGTCTGATTCGCTTACCGACTGCGTTTTCGTTGGGCCAGTAACGGCGGGCAAACTCTTCATCGATCACGATCGCGTTGAGAGCTGCGATCTCTCTTTCGTTTTCGTTGAGTTTGCTCAGGTCCTTTCCGACAAGAGAGGAACGGTCATCATGGGCGTTAAAGTAGCGCCCGCTTTTCAATGGGATACTCATAGCCCGAAAGTAGTCGGGCGTGACCAAACAAGCTTCCATCAGTGGCGTTTGCTCCCGTGGTGGAGGCGGTTGGCCTTCGATCACGAACGATGTCTGCCAGCCGTTGTTACCCAGCGGCAAACCGGAGGCGGCAGCGGTCGCTTCGACGCCTGGCAAACCGGCAACGTTTTCGAGCAGACGACTATAAAACTGATCGCGCTGTTCATTGGTCGTGTACTTTTTCTGCGGCAACGCCACGCTGAAACTGGTCAGTCGGTCGTAAGAAAAACCTGGATTGACTTTTTGCAAGCGGTAAAAACTGCGAATCATTAGCCCCGCGCCAATCAGCAACACGAGTGTAGTTGCAACTTCCACTACTACCAGCGAACTGCGCAGCCAATGCCGTCCGGAAGTGCCCCGTCCAGTCTCTTTCAAAGTTTCATGGACATCCACGACACCGGCCTGCAGCGCCGGCACTAGTCCGAACACAATTCCGGTCACGAACGAAAGCCCGAGAGTGAAAACAAACACGCGCCAATCAAGACTTATCTCTCGCGAACGTGGAATAGCATCCGGACTTATGTAAAGAATGAGTTTGATACCCCATTGCGCTATTAACATTCCGAGCGTGCCCCCGATGAGCGCCAGCAGAACGCTCTCCGTGAGCAACTGTCGCGCGATGCGCCATCTTCCAGCCCCCATCGCCGCGCGAATGGCCATTTCTTTCTGCCGCGATTGAGCGCGGGCCAGCAGCAGGTTGGCGATATTCGCGCAGGCAATCAGCAGGACAAAAGCTACTGCCGCAAACAGCACCCAAAGCGCGCGCCGAACGTCGCCAACAAAGATCTCCAGCAGTGGTCGTAAGCCCACGCCATTGCCGGCATTCGAATCCTGGTACTGCTTTTCGAGGTTCGCACCGATCGTGTCCATTTCAGCCCTCGCTTGTGCGAAGGTTACTCCGGGCTTGAGGCGCGCCACTCCATACAGTCCCGGATGATTGCCTCGTTGTTGCCAGCTCGCCTCGCCGGAGAGTTGACCAACAGGCACCCACATCTCGACGCGACTAGGGTATTGAAAACGTTGCGGCATTATTCCGATCACCGTGTAGCTCTTGCCGTTAAGCGTGAGGGGTTGATTCAGTATGCTGGCCTGCCCGCCAAAACGTCGTTGCCATAACGGATAACTCAGAAGAACAACAGGGGTACCGCCGGGCTTGTCTTCGTCGTTCGTAAACAAACGGCCCACTGCCGGATTGACGCGCAAAGCTGCAAACATGTCAGCGGAAACCTGACCGGTGACAATTCGTTCTGCTTCGCCCACGCCGGTGAGGTTGTAGCTGCTCCGGTTGTAGACGCCGATTTTCTCGAACACCTGATTCTGGTTGCGCCAATCAGTAAAGTTCGGATAAGAGATCGAAATCTCATCCATCGTCTTGCTGGTTTCATTCAGGAACACCAGCCGATCCGACTCGGGGTAAGGCAGCGGCCGCAGCAGTACTGCGTCAACTACGCTGAAGATGGCGGTGTTGGCGCCGATGCCGAGGGCCAGCGCCAGAATAACTACAAAGGTAATGCCCGGGTTCTTCAGCAACATGCGCGCGCCGTAGCGCAGGTCTTGCCACATTTTCTGCATTATCGCTTCTCCTTAGTTCATTTCCCGTTTTGTTTAGATAGATCACTTGTGCCCAGCCGCGCGCGAGGCGGACAAGTCCGCTTTCTAAACGAACGGCTTAGTTCATTCACTCGTACCGCAGCGCCACCAGCGGATCGACTTTCGTCCCGCGGCGCGCCGGGATATAGCAGGCCAGCAATGCCACGCAGGTTAGCAGCAGTGCCACGCCTGCAAGAGTGGCCGGGTCGGTCGTGCTCACACCAAAGAGCAGGTTCTTCATCAACCGGGTCAAAGCGAACGAAGCAATTAACCCAATCGCCACACCGACCAGCACCAAAGAAATACCCTGCTTCACGATCAGCTTCAGCACGTCACGCCCTTGTGCGCCCAGAGCCATTCGCAGACCAATCTCATGTGTGCGCTGCGAGACGCTGTAAGCCATTACGCCGTAAATCCCGACTGCTGCCAGCAACAACCCCAGCGCCGAGAACAAACCGAGCAGTGACAGATTGAACCGTTGCGGCGCAACTGAGCGGCTTACCAACTGTTCCATCGAGCGAAGATTTCTAACCGGTAAGCCAGGATCGAGCTGGCGCATCTCGCTTCGGATTGCAGCGCTCAGTACCAACGGATCGCCCGTCGTGCGTAGGACAAAGCTGGATTGCCGCAAGGTCGCGCTCACCCCTTCGGCAGCCTGAGTCAGTGGGACGAAAACCGTCGCGGGAGAAGCTTCGCGCAGACTTCTCTGCTTCGTCTCGTTGACCACGCCGATGACGCGACGCATTGCCGGATCAAAGCCGACGTACAGTTTCTGGCCGAGCGGTTCAACGTTGGCGAAGTTTCGGCGCGCAAACGCTTCATTGACGATGATCACGGGTTCAGCCCCGCTCGTGTCCTGCTGATCGAACTGTCTGCCCTGACGCACAGCCATTTTCATCACTTGGAAATAGTCGGGTGAGATCAGGCGGTACTCCGCCGAGCCAGTCCACTCGCTCTGTCCCGCTAACCGGTAAGGCATGTTGAGCCACCGATCGAGCGGCAACTTGTTGGTTACCGCGGCAGCTTCGACGCCAGGCAGACCGCGAAATCTCTCGAGCCCGCGCGAGTAGAGATCATTTACCTTCGCTACGGTGTCGTAGTTCTTTCCTCGAGGCGAAATCTGGAAGCTCAGTAGATTTTGGGTCTCAAAGCCCGGCTCAACGTTGTGCAAATTGGCAAAGGTTCCGAGCAACAAGCCCGCGGCGATTAATGCTAACGTTACGATCTTCATAGGCTCCTCTGTTTCAGATTTCGTTTCATTTGACCGGTACCCACTGGCAACCGGCTCCGAAGGGCGTCGCCGTGACTTCTTTCCGCATACCATTCACCACCGCGCCCGCGGGTGTGGGGTCGCCCGGAATGCAACCCTTGGTGCTGTTTCCTAGATCGATACCCGGTCCGGTTTTCGCGTTGTTCGATAAATTAGTGCTGGCCGCCGGGGCAGGACCCGCTGGGGCTGCCGGCGCTGGAGGCATCTCGGCCACCAGATTTGTTTTATCCAAAAGTTCATCCAGGCGCTTCTTAAACTCTTTGCCGTTCCATCCCAAGGTCAGGTAGCGGTTATCCACGGACACAATCTTCCATTCGCCAATGGTGTCGCCCGGGTGATAGCCTTTTTGATCGCCCCCCGGTTTCTCACTGAGGACTACCGTGGGCGGAACACCTTCCCACAACATCACTCCACGCGCCACTGGGAACGGAGGCACAACCGGGTCGGGCACCGGCGCTGGCGGATCGATGATGACCTGCGAATTGCGGTCCTTCGAAAACAAATTCTGCATTACCATTTGCGCATACGCTAGCGGACTCAATGGTTCCACTTTCGACAACGGCGCGAGAGGCT
>Ga0137403_10005712_pt1 | contig 14379 bp, 9 predicted proteins | sample CZOMad2_1_16fung_FD_122057 | JGI IMG/M metagenome (GOLD analysis project Ga0137403, IMG submission 122057) | Vadose zone soil fungal communities from Angelo Coast Range Reserve, California, USA - CZOMad2_1_16fungal (Hybrid Assembly) | ecosystem: Environmental > Terrestrial > Soil > Vadose zone... | reverse complement strand
GCGTCAAGGGCGTGTACGTGTTCGCGACGCACGGCGTCTTCTGCGGGGGCGCGCTCGAGAAGTTCCACAAGGCGCCGATCGACGGCATCGTCGTCACCGACACGGTGCCGATCAACCCGCTCGAGATGCCGCCGAACATGACGGTGCTGCCCGTCGCGCAGCTGCTCGCCGAGACGATCATGAACGTGTTCGCCGACGATTCCGTGTCGGCGATCTTCGGCGGCGAGAACCAGCTCTTCTAGAGCCTGCCTCATTTCCCGGCCGTTCCTGATCGACTCGGACACCGCGTCCGACGACGCCGTTGCGCTGCTCATTGCGTTACGGCATCCCGACGTCGACCTGCGCGCGATCACCGTTGTCGCGGGCAACGTGCCGGTCGAGCAGGGCGTGCAGAACGCGCTCTACACGTGCGAGCTCGCCGGCTTCGCGGTCCCGGTCCACGCCGGAGCCGCGAAGCCGCGTCAGATCGGCCTGGGTATAGGCCTGGTAGCGGTCGCGCAGCGCGATCGGAACGACTTGCTGGCTCACGTTACTTCGCTTTGGCGAGCGCCTTGGAGCGCGCGCTCACGTCCCGGAATCGAATGTCCACGGCGAACACCCGGCCGTACAGCTCGCGCGCCTCGACCTTCTTGCCTTGCTCCTCGAGCGCGCGGCCCAGCCAGTAGAGGAGGCCCAATCGCTCCTGGTCTCCGGAGGCCGGCAGGTCGAGCGCGCGCCGCAGTATCGACTCCGCCACGACATACGCGCCCTTGTCGATGAAGCACACGCCCAGCGCCTCCGAGCTGCGCAGCTTCCCGTCCGGCGCCCGCAGCGCCTTCTGCAGCTCCGCAATCGCCTCGTCCAGGAGTCCCATCTCCTTGAACGCGACGCCCAGGTCGTAGTGCGACTGGAAGTCGCCCTCGTCGATGTTCTCGTCGATTCCCTGCTTGAAGCGCGCCAACATCTCCTGGAAGTCCTGCTCTTCGTCACCGGTCGGCTCTTCGTCGGCGACCTTCATGCGCGTGTCGCGCAAGGGGAGGTCCTCGTCGAGAATCATCGCGCTCAGGTCCACGAAGTCGCCCGACTCCACGGCCTCGTCCCGCACCTTCATCTTCGCGTCCCGAGCCGCGGTCTTTCCTTCCGTGTCTCGCACCTTCGCCTTCGGCTTGGCCGGCGGCTCGGGCGGCGGCGTGGCCACCGGGGCGAGCATGGCGAGCGCCGCCTTGGCACGCTCGTTGGCAGGATCGTGCTCGGCGACGCGCTTGTATACGGCTCGCGCCTTGTCGGGGAGGTCGCTCCGCAGCAGCGTATCGGCCAGCTCGAGATAGGCGTCGATCAGCTTCGCCTTGTCGCCCGATTTGAATGCGAACTCGACCTGCTTCTGGCGGTGCCGCACGCTGTTGGGATCGAGCCGCAGAATCTCATCCACCAGGTCCTGCGCCCGCGCCAGGTTCCCCCGGGTCTCGAAGCCGGTCGTCGCCAGGTCGAGCTCCTCGATGCCCCGCTCCCGCTCGCCCGTTTCGATCAGCGCCTCGCCCAACGCCTGGTGCGCTTCGGGATCGTCTGGGTCGTCGGCGACCCGCGCCTCGAGCTCCTCGATGGTCGGCTTCGCCGGGGTCATGTCCATGTCGGTGAAGACGAGCGACCCGCGTTCGTCCCCCTGATTCACCACCCCGTCCAGATTCAAGTCGATCGCACCCGACCGGCGTCCGCCGCCGGCCGAGCCGCGCACCCTCTCGTGCGCGTCGTCGATCACCAGCGGTTGATCGTCGACCTCGTGCCCCTGGTCGGTCGCCCCGGTGTCGAAGTCCGGCTCGAGTTCGAGCGGCGGCACTTCCACCAGGCTCTTGCGCGGTGGCGGGCCCGGGCGTTTCGGCACGACCGGTTTCACCTTGGGCGGCTCGGGGGCCTTCGGAGCGCCCCCTCCGCCGAATCGGGGCGGTGCGCCAACGGCCGGCCGTTTCGGCGCGACGGGCGCCGCCGGCGGCGCTGCTTTCGCGACCGGCGCCTCGATCTCGATCTCCGTTTCCAGTAGCGGCTCAAGCTCCGCCGCGGGCTCGGAGGCGCTCTCCAGCTCGGCGACGGTGGGCTCGAACTCCGCGGGGGGAGGGATGTCATCGGGGGAGACTTCGTCCTGAAGCGAAGGCAGCTCCGGCGCATCGAGCTTGATATCGCCGAACTCCGCGCCGGTCGTCTCGAACCCTTCGAGCGTACCTCCCACAGTGGTGGGTTCGAGCCCTTCGGCCAGACTCGTGGTCTCGATCTCGAGCGACGTATCGGGCTCGGCCGTCACTGTCTCGAGCAGGCTGTCGCCCACCGCTTCCGGCTCGAGCGCCGGCTCGGGCTCGGGGGGAGGCGCGGGCGCCGGCTTGGGCGGGAGTGGGACGCGCCCCTTCACCGGCCCCGGCCCCCTGCCAATGGGAGGGGCATCCACGTCGAGGAACACCAGACTCGACGTCTTTCGCTTACCCGACTTCGATGGGTCGTCTGCGGGCGGCGCCTTCGGCGGCGCCGCCGTCCCGGCCGGGCGCCGCTCCGGATCACCATACATCCGGAGGTGCTCCTCCAACGTTTCGCGCAGGTGTGCGCCTTCGGGCGAGATGTCGGCCAGCTCCTTCAGGGCGGCGAAGGCCTGCTGGATCTTCCCGATCTTGTGCATCCGCTCGGCGTAGTCCACGAAGTTCTGCTTGGCCTCGGCCATGAAGCCCTTCGAGGCGTACAGCTTGGCGAGCTTGAGGTAGGTGTTCTGCCGCCCGGGTGCGTTGCGCAGCACCTTGTTGCACATCGCGATGGCGTTGTTGTGGAAGCCCAATTCGGCGTACTTATCGACGGCCTGGTCGTAGAAGTCCGCCGCTTGCGCGGGGTCTCGGACCTTCAGGTACAGGTCACCGATGCGATTGAAGATGGCGAGGTCGGGGTTGGGATCCCCGTCCTCCTCCTGCCCCTTAAGGACCTGCTGCCACGCCTCGATCGCCCCCTTCGGGTCTTTGGCCTCGAGGCTCCGGGCCTTCTCCTTCAGCTTCTCAAGCTTTGACATGGAGCCCTAAAGATACGGACCCCGCCGGGGCCGGACAAGCGGAACCTCCTGTCCAGACGGCGGTTACGAGTTGTGCGCCCATCCAGTATGCTACTTCCCGCCAATCCGACACGCCCCAGGAGACCAGGTCGGCGCGAAACCCCGGGGCGATCTGGCCCCGGTCCGTCGCGAGGCCCAGCGCGGCCGCGGCGTTGACCGTGACGGCGCTCACGACTTCGGCATAGCGCAGGCCCAACTGCGACACCCCGAGCGCCATCACGAGCGGCAGCCCGACCGTGGGTGACGATCCCGGGTTGAAATCGGTCGCGAGCGCGACAGCCGCGCCCGCCTCGACCAGACGACGGGCCGGCGCCTGGGTTCGTTTCCCGAGGAACATCATGGTCGCGGGCAGGAGAACCGCGACCGTGTCGCTCGTCGCGAGCGCCCGGATGCCGGCATCGGAGATGGCGGCGAGGTGATCCGCCGAGCGGGCGCCCAGCGCGGCGGCCAGCTCGGCGCCTCCCGATCCCTGCAGCTCGTCGGCATGCAGCTTCAGCTCCAGCCCGTGCTGCCGCGCGGCGGTGAGAATCGTCCGCGTCTCCGCGACGTCGAACACCCCGGGCTCGCAGAACACGTCGACCGCCGCCGCCAGTCGTTCGCGGGCCACGGCGGGAATCATCTCCTCGCACACGAGGCGAACGTAGTCAGCCCGGCGATTCCGGAACTCTGGCGGGACTTCGTGCGCGCCGAGGAAGGTGGGTACCAGCGCGGCCCGTTCGGCGGTCGCCGTTTCCCGGATGGCGCGGAGCTGCTTGAGCTCGTTGGCGGGGTCGAGCCCGTAACCCGATTTCACTTCGATCGTGGTGCTGCCGTGCGCGAGGAGTGCGCGCACCCGCGCCCGCAGGAGCGTCACGAGCTCGCTCTCACCCAGCGCTCGCACATCCCGCACCGACTGCAGGATGCCTCCACCCCGGGCGGCCACGGTCTTGTAGTCTTCACCCAGCGCCCGGCGCTCGTGATCGTCGAGCCGGGGTGCGCCAAACACCGCGTGCGTGTGGCAGTCGACGAAGCCGGGAAACAGGACCCCGGCGACCTCCACCACATCGATTGCGGAATGCGGAACGCGGAATGCGGAATGGAGGTCGCGAGCTTCGGAGCGCGGACCGACCCAGGCGATTCGCTCGCCTTCGATCAGGACGGCGGCGTCCTGCAAGACCTCCAGGTCCGCCAGTTCACGACCGCGGCGGGCACGGGCGGGCCCCCGACACGTCACGACCTGGCGGGCGCCGACGAGGAGGGTCTTCAGTCGCGGGCCTCGCGCATCGGCAGCCGGATGCCGTGGCGGCGCGCGGTCTCGATCGCGTCGGGATAACCGGCGTCGGCGTGGCGCGCCACGCCGATGCCCGGATCGTTGGTGAGCACGCGCTCCAGCCGACGTTCCGCGGATGGCGACCCATCGGCCACGCTCACCTGCCCCGCGTGTAGCGAGTTCCCGATGCCGACGCCGCCGCCGTGATGGAACGAAACCCATGCCGCCCCCGACGCGGTGTTGAGCAGCGCGTTGAGAATCGGCCAATCGGCGATCGCATCCGAGCCGTCCTGCATCGCCTCCGTCTCGCGGAACGGTGAGGCGACGGAACCGGTATCCAGGTGGTCCCGCCCGATGACCACGGGTGCGCTGATCTCGCCCCGCTTCACCAAGTCGTTCAGGGCGCAGCCGAACCGCGCACGCTCTCCCTGACCCAGCCAGCAGATGCGCGCGGGAAGCCCCTGGAACGCCACCCGCTCCTGGGCGAGACGGATCCAGCGACGCACATGCTCGTGCTCGGGGAAGAGCTCGAGCACCAGCCGGTCCGTGCGATGGAGGTCGCCCGCGTCACCCGAAAGGGCTACCCACCGGAACGGACCCTTGCCCTCGCAGAACAGTGGCCGGATGTACTCGGGAACGAAGCCGGGGATCTCGAACGCATCGGCGACTCCGGCGTCGCGCGCCTCCGTGCGGATGTTGTTGCCGTAGTCGAAGGTGACGGCTCCACGACGCTTGAGCGCGAGCATCGCCTCCACGTGCGCGGCGATGCTCGCTGCCGACCGCTTCACGTACTCCGCCGGCGCGCTCCGCCGCAGCGCTGCCGCCGCCTCGACGCTCAACCCCACGGGGATGTACCCGTTCAAAGGATCGTGCGCCGACGTCTGGTCCGTGAGCGCGTCCGGGACGAACCCCCGGCGCACGAGCTCCGGAAGCACCTCGGCACAGTTGCCGACCAGGCCTACGGAGACCGCCCGCCCCGCGCGCTTCGCGTCCTCACACCAACGCACCGCCTCGTCCAGGGACGCGGTCGAGCGATCGAGGTAGCGTGTCTCGAGCCGGCGCTGCACTCGCGCTGGATCCACCTCCACCGCCAGGCATACACCCTCGTTCATGGTGGCGGCGAGCGGTTGGGCGCCTCCCATACCGCCCAGACCCCCGGTCAGGACGATGCGCCCGCGCAAGGAGCCACTGAAGTGCCGCCGCGCCACGGCGCCGAATGTCTCGTAGGTGCCCTGCAGGATCCCTTGCGTACCGATGTAGATCCATGACCCGGCGGTCATCTGGCCGTACATGATCAGGCCCTGGCGCTCGAGCTCGCGGAACACGTCCCAGGTCGCCCAGCGCCCGACCAGATTCGCATTCGCGATGAGCACCCGGGGAGCCTCCGGGTGGGTCCTGAAAACGCCGACCGGTTTTCCCGACTGCACCAGCAGGGTCTCGTCGTCGGCGAGGGTGAGCAGCGTGCGGCAGATCGCGTCGAACGCCGGCCAGTCGCGGGCCGCCTTCCCGGTGCCGCCGTACACCACCAGGTCCTGAGGTCGCTCCGCCACCTCCGGATCGAGGTTGTTCATCAGCATCCGGAGCGCCGCCTCCTGAATCCAGCCTTTGCAGGACCGCGCCGGTCCCCGCGGTGCGCGCACGATGCGGGGGCCGGTCACGGTGCCCGATCCCACGGACTGCGGAACGGGGAATGCGGAATGCGGAATGGCCGTTCGGGTATGGTTACGCGAACGCCCCCTCCCTGCAATTCCGCATTCCGCACTCCGCATTCCGCATTCATTGCCCCTCCGGATCAAACGTCCCGTCTCGAATGCCCGCAGCGATCTGCTCGATGTCGGCGGTGAACGGCCGGTCGCCCTCGAGTGCGGCCGCCACCTTCCGCACGGCCTCGTACGTACGCCTCACACCCTGCCCGGGCCTGAGCGGTTTCAGGAATTCGAGCCCCTGAGCCGCCGCGAGCAGCTCGACCGCGACGATGCGGGCCGCGTTCCCGAGGATCCGCTCCGCCTTCCAGGCGGCGGTCATGCCCATCGGGACGATGTCCTCTTGGTTCCCCTCGGTGGGCACGGACTGGATGCTCGCCGGCGTCGCGAGCACCCGGCACTCCGCGACCAGCGCCGCGGCGGCGATCTGTGGCGTCATGAACCCCGACTCGACGCCGGGATCCCGGGCGAGGAAGGGAGGCAGCCCCGAGGACAGGTCGGGGTTGACGATGCGCTCGATCCGCCGTTCCGCGAGGCCCGCGAGCGTGGCGAGCGCGATGCCGATCACGTCGAGCGCCAGGGCGATCGGCTGCCCGTGAAAGTTGCCGCCGGAGAGCACGTCGTCGTCGAACACGAGCGGATTGTCGGTCGCCGCGTTCAACTCGGTCGTGACGAGGCGCTCCGCGAACCCCAGCCCTTCGCCCACCGCGCCGAGCACCTGGGGCGTGCAACGCAGCGAGTATGCGTCCTGGACGCGCGGGTCGTTCTCACGGTGCGACTCCCGGATCTCGGAGCCGGCCAGCAGCTCGCGCAGCAGCGCCGCCGAGCGCTGCTGGAGCGGGTGGGGACGCGCGTCGTGGATTCGCGCGTCGAACGGCTCGGGAGTGCCCCGCACCGCCTCGAGGCTCATCGCCGCGGCCGCGTGCGCCGTGCGCCACAACACCCAGGCATCGTGCGTGAGCAGCGAGGCCATCCCCGTCTGCGCCTGCGTCCCGTTCACGAACGCCAGGCCCTCTTTCGCTTCGAGGGTGATGGGGCGCAGGCGGTTGGCCCGGAGCGCGGCGCCATCGGCGCCTTCGCCGATCATCGCGAGGGCCAGGTGCGCGAGCGGCGCGAGATCGCCCGACGCTCCGACGCTCCCCTGTGAGGGAACGCGCGGATGCACGTGGGCATTCAGCATCTCGACGATGAGCTCGGGCAGCGCCGGTCGCACCCCGCTCGTCCCGCGCACCAGCACATTGGCGCGCAGCAGCATCATCGCCCGCACGGCATCCACGGCCAGCGGGTCACCCACACCCGACGCGTGGCTGCGGATCAGATTGAGCTGCAGCGCCCGCGTCTGCTCCGGCTTGATACGCACATGGGCGAGTTTCCCGAAGCCGGTGTTGACCCCGTAGATCGTGTCGCCGCGCGCGGCGGCGGCCTCGATGGTGCGGCGGGACGCGGTCACGGCGGCGAGAGAGTGCGGGGCAATGGCAACCGGCGTGCCGTGGCGGGCCACGGCCACGACGTCAGCGATCGAGAGCGAGCGACCGTCTATGGTGACAGAGGCCGGCATGCGGGAGGAAGCTACGTGCAAGAGTGGCGAGACGCCAAGTGGATATGAGAGAGCGAGCGACGAGATACATCCTCGCCACTCGCTCCTCAAGCTTCAGGCAACCCCGCCGCGACTGGGCGTCTACCTCGACCCTGCCACCTGTGTCCCGGTCGGCGCCGGCTTTTTCGGCACTACGAGCTCCGGGTTCCCCGGATCTGTCTGCACGCTCCAGTCGAAGATCACGTACTGGCGGCCGACGTGGGTCATCCGCAACGCGCCGTAGTGCAACACCGCGCCGTCCACGATCTCGAAGACGTACCCGAATCCCGGCCGGGCGAGCAGCGAATCGCCGGAGTATCCGCTCGCCGGCGCGAAGTCGATTGACGTGAGATCGGCGACCGGGCTCGTGCTGTAGAGCCGCAGGCTCGTTCCGGTGAAAACCGGTACCACCCACAAGGTCGAATCCGCATGCCGATGAATGACGAAGTCGATGTCGGTCCGGCTGCCATTTTGGATCAAGCCCAGCTCGCTCGACTGGCCGACGCCGTCACTGTTGAGGTCGGACCAGAACCGGAACCCCGACGAATCGGCGTCGGTCTGGAACGCGTAGACCAGGACGTTGCGCGCATCCGGACGCGGCGTGTCCTGCCGCAGCGGCGACCAGAGACTCTCGTAACCTTCCGTGCTGATCGCCGAAGCGCCGAAGCAGCGCGGCGTCCCGTTGACAAGCAGCGTGGCGAGGAACTCGTTCGACACCGTCGTGCCTTCGAGCACCCAGTCGGTACCGCACAACCCCGTGTCCAGATTGTAGCTGGCGCTGTACACGCGATACCACTTGAAGCGCGTCGACTGGGCCGCATTGTCGGCCCATGCCAGGTGAACCGCCTGATTGAGCGAGATCGAGCCCAGCGTGTCCGGTGCCGCGAGCTGGAGCCGCTCGTCGACGGTGATGGTGTTCGAGGGATCGCTCTCGCCGCCACCCCCGTCAACCGTCGTCACGTAGTACTGCAGGTGCGGCACGCCGTTGTCGTGGAACGTGTTGGACGTGGTCTCGCCGCGCAGCAGGAAGGAACCACTCGTGCTGCCGCGCGAGTAGATCCGGTAGCTCGCCAGGTCCGTGCTCCGCACGTCGTCCCAGGCAAGCAGGATCCCGGCGGGGCGATTGGGATCGCCGCTCGGGTCGAGCTGGTAGGCAAGGTTCTGGGGTGGGGGCAGCGTGCCGGTGCCGGTCGAAACGGTGTTGTTCTGGCACGCGCCGGCGACGAGGCCGGTGACGACCAGTAGATAGCGGAGCGAGAGCCGCATGGCATCCTCGGGGCTTCAGGTCGCCCACTGAGAAGCACGCGGCGTGCCGAGACGTAAGTCATGGCCGGCGCGGCGGTTGGAAACCCAAGCCTGGTCCGGTGTGTCATCTGAAGGGGACGGCTAGCGGGCGAACGACTGCTGCTCGTAATCGAATTTGATGTCCGGCTGGTCGAGCAAGGCGACGTAAAAGCTGAATGCGAAGTTGCCGGTCGGCGCCTTCGAGAACGAGAAGCTCGCGTGCCAGCGGTGCAGGTCGCGCTCGAGGCGAATGAAGTGGGCTCCGAACTGCCGCGTGTCAAAATTGTAGTTGGAATCCCAGGTCGCCGACCAATGGGCCGTCGGCTGAAATGAGAGGGTGAATCCCACCTGTTGACTCTCACCGCCGCCGGGGACGAATCCCGTGTCCGCTTGTGGGCGGGTGCGGATTCTGGTGTAGTTGAGCGACAGGTTGAACCCTCTGCCCCCGCCGCCGACTGGCACCCCCAACTCCCTCTGACCGAACCCCGGGGGCAGGCCACCCGGCGGGCTTCCGGCTCCGGCAGCCGGGGGAGGGGTCGGGGGCGGGGGCTGATTGGAGGCGCCGCGCGCCCCCAGCCCGAACAGGGCGGCGATGCCGCGGATCGTCGCTGGGGTGATGGCGAACTGCGCAGACACATTCGTCAGGAACGGATCGAACTTCGCAGTGTCGGTGCCCACCTGACCCTTCCACAAGTCGTGCGCCACGCTCAGCCTGAAGCCCGGGAGCAGGTCCGAAGCGAACGAGTTGCTGATCGACGCCGTCTGCCAGCCGGTGTGACCCGGCTGCTTCGCTTGCTCGAAGTTGTAGGACAGCGAACTCGTGTTGATGCTCAGGAGCCGGATCTTGCGCGCCGCCCGCTGGGTCGTGTCGCCAGGCGCTGGCTTGAGCTTGGCCTCGAAGTTCTGCGACAGCCCGAGGCTGATTGTCTGCTGCGGATCGCTGCGGGCGGTGAAGTTCCGGCGCGTGGGATCGAGCGCGAACGCAAATGCCGAATCGACCGTGGATCCCGGCGCGTAGGCGTAGCTGATCTGCGGCGAGACCGAATGGCGGATCCGGGCGATGGGCCCGAATCCCGGGAAGAACCCGAAGAAGGTGGGACTGAGGCCCGCGCTGAACTGGAGGCGTTTGCCCTGGCGCAGGAACTGCCCGTTGGTGAACTGATTGCGGATCATGAACGGCCCTTGCGACGTCTGGTTCACGATCGCGATGGCCGGCTGCAGCTTCCAGGTTCCCGTGAAAACCGAGGGCAGGTTGATCCCGGTTTGCCAGTTCACGGCCGTGCTGAACGTCTGGTCGAACAGCACCCGGCGGCGCCCCCCCGGCACGGTCGAATCCGCAATGTCGAACTGCTGGCGCTGGTTGCTGATGTTGTCGGTCACGTCGAAACTGTTGCTCCAGTTCCAGGGCCCGATGCGCAGCGGTGTCTGCAAGCCCAGGCTCGTGGCCCGGTTGTCGAAGAACAGGGTGTCCAACCCGCCCCCGGGCAGGACCACCGCCGACTGTTGCTGGTGAAACGCCTGCTGATTGGTGAACGAGAACCCGGGCGACCAGGTGATGGACGGCGTGATGTTGATCGGGGACGGCGCGAGACTCACTGTCGGTATGGTCTGCGACACAAGCCCGCTCCCGACTTCCTGCCGGCGGTTGCCGCCGACGCTGAGCGTTCCCCAGTCGAACTGCTTGGTGAAGCTCACTTGCGAGCCGAGGGCCGCGGTGGCGAGAAACGGATTCACGGTGTTGTTCTGAATGACACGGGTGTTGCTCGAATAGTCGATGCTCGCGCTGAAGTGCGTGCGCGAGGAAAACCGCTGTTGATGCTGCCAGCCGAGGCGGATGGAGGAGCCGGGGAAGTCGAGCTGGCCGTAGCGCTCGAAGGAAATGCTCCCGTCGATGAACCGGTCGAGCCACTTATAGCTGCTCGCGGCGCGGAGCGATAGATAGCGCGCCGCATACCAGTCCGCCTTGACGAGGAGATCGAGATAGTCGTTGATGGCCCAGTAGTACCCGACATTCAGCACGTGGCGCTCGTAGCTGCGAACGGGACGGACGATGTCGTTCAATCCGAAGCGCGGCACCAGAATGCCGCTGCGCCGCCCCTTCCGGACGTCCTGGAAGATGAACGGCAGCCACATGATCGGGACGTCGTGGATGTACAGCACGGCCGGGCGCGCCACCATCACGTTCTTGTTCAGCCACTTCATCTCACCGGTGGCGAAGTGGTAATCGGGAACGGGGTTCTCGTCGGAAGTGACCTGGCTGTTGGAGCCGTACAGGCGCGTGGAGCCCGAGTCCACCGCGAGGTCGCCGCGCACGATCCACTTGGCGGTGCCCTGTTGGAAGTTGGTGAGGGCGTTGTGTACGGTGCCACGCTTGAGGCACGTATCGTACCGCATCGCCTCCCCCACCATGACCGTCGCCTGATCGAACAAACGGGGATCCCCGATCGCATCGAGCCGGCAGCTCCGCTGGTGGTAGCGGATCGAGTCCGATTCGACCTTCGTCCCTTCGCGCTCCACGTACGCTTCGCCGCGCAGATGAATCGTCTCGGTATCGCCGCCCTGCACGATGAGGGTATCGGCGAGATACTGCGTGATGCGGTATCCCCGCAGTTTGAGGAGCGAGTCGATCACGGCGTCGGCCGGTGGGAAGCTGCGCGTCGGGGCCGTGGGCAGACCGAGCCGGCGGGCGGTGGCGGTGTCGAGGCGCCCCTGGGCGGCCGAGTCCGCAGCGGTCCGCAGCGTGGTGTCGGGCCGGGCGGGTGGAGCGGCGGGCCGCCGCGGCGTCTGCGCGTCGAGTGCGCCGGCGCCAGCCAGCACCAGGACGACGAGCCCGGCAGCGCCCGCCCCGCTGCCCCGCTCGCGACGGGCCCGGCGTTTGATCACGATCCACGCGCACCAGATGCTCACTTCGTACAGCGCCATCAGCAGCACAATCCCGACCAGCATCGACAGCGCATCCGGGGGCGCGAGCAACGCGGCGGCGACCGCCGCGATGGCCAGGGCGAAGCGCCGGTTGCGGGCGAGGAACTGAGGCGTCACCAGCCCGAGGGCCGTGAGAATCACCACCACGAGCGGCAGCTCCATGGCGAGCCCGATGGCGATCAGGAACTGCGCCGCGAACGAGAAATAGCCGTCGGCCGTGATGATCGGCGAGAACACCTGCGGTTGGAAGCTGAACAGCATGCGCAGCACACGCGGCAGTAGCCATTGATAGGCGACGGCGGCGCCGGTCAGGAACAGCAGGACGCCGACCGAGAGCGCGGGCACGATCAACCGCTTCTCGCGGTCGTACAGCGCTGGTGTGAGGAACGCCCAGACCTGGTAGATCACCACCGGTGACGCGATCACCAGCCCCAGGGCGAACGCGAACTTCAGGGTGATGAGGAACGGCTCGGTGGGACTGGTGAACTTGAGCTTGCCGTCGGGAAGCAGGGGGATGATGGGACGCATCAACATGCGGATCACGTCCACATGCTCGACGATTACCCAGCCCACCAGGCTCGCCAACAGGACCGCCACGAGGCTCTTGAGGATGCGCCAGCGCAGCTCCTCGACGTGGTCGAGGAACGGCATCTCGGCCCGGGTCTCACGAGTCTCCGACACGCCGGCCCCCCCGACCCCGGCCCCAGACCCGGGAGAGGCTACCGCCCCAGGCGCTGGAGCTTGTCGCGCGCGAGGTTGGCTTCTGGAGAGCGGGGGTAACCAGCGATGACCCGGGCGTAGTACGTCCGCGCCGCCGCCTTGTCGCCCCGCTGCTCGGCGAGGTAGCCCAGCTTGTAGAGCGCCGACGGGGCCCGCGGCGAAGTCGGATAGGTCTTCACGACCTGTTGGTACACCGCGACAGCCGAGTCCGTGTTCTCTCCCGCAAACGACTCACCGATGAAGTAGAGCGCATCGGGTGCCCGCTCGTGGGTGGGGAACATCCGCAGGAACTCTCGAAAAGCCTGCCGCGCCGTGCCGTATCGGCTCGCCCGGTACTGCTGATACGCGAGGTCGTACATCTGCTCCGGCCCCGGACCCGCGGGATTCCCCGACGGACCGACCGGAACGGCCGCGCCGCCCCGACTGGTGTCCGGGACCGGCACCGGCTGGCGGGCCTGCTCTTCCAGCCGGCCGCGCAGCTCCGTCAACCGCTGCTGGCTCTGGCCCGTCAGCTCTTGCACGCTGACGAGCTGCTGCTGCACGGCCAGCAGATCAGTCTTCACGTCGCCGCGCAGCTGCACCAGGTAGGCCTGCTGCGCGACCAGTCGCTCCTGGATGGTGGCGAGCAGCGCACGCACCGTATCGACCGCGGCCACGTGCTGGCTGTCCGCCCGGGCGCGCTCGACGCGTAACGCCTCGACCTGGAGCTCGACGCGCCGGACGTCGCCTTTCAGCGCGCATCCGGCGGTGAGCCCCAGGGCGAGCACGAACGGCCCAGCGTGTTTCAACCGGCCATCCAGGTCGTCACGGCTGCTTCAGGTTGTCGCCGCCGGCCAGAATCTCGAACTCGTCCCGGCGATTCTGGGCCCACGATTGCTCGTCGTGACCTTGGGCGATCGGCCGCTCCTCGCCGTAGGACACGGTCTCGATGCGGCTCGGATCGATGCCGTGACTGACCAGGTACTGCTTGGCCGCCGTCGCGCGCCGGTTACCGAGCGCCAGGTTGTATTCGTCGGACCCGCGCTCGTCGCAATGGCCGCTGATGCGAATACGCAGCGCCGGATTCGCCTGGAGGATCGCCACCTTCTGGTCCAGGACCGCGGCGTCCCCACCCCGGATGATCGCCTTGTCGTAATCGAAGTGGATCATCGTCGCGAGCAGGGTCCGCACCGCCTCCGTCGACTTTCCGAGCGCGGCCAGCGAGTCGGCAATCCGCCGCTGGCGCTCCCGTTCGGCTTCCTCGCGCTCCCGGGCCTCGCGTTCCGCCCGCGCGATGGAGTCCGCGCGTAGCCGGTCGGCCTCCGCTGCCGAGTCCGCGTTTATGCCTGCCGGCGCGGGCGTCGTCTCCGGCGTCTTGCCGCCGCATGCGGCCATGGCCGCTACGGCGAGACCGCTCAGCAGGAGCAAGGGTAGACGTTTCATCGGTTGAAGTCCTCTCCGATTTCAAGGGGTCGACGATGCGGTCTCCGGCAACCGCGGAGACCAGGCCGGCAGGCGCGCGCCGCTCTTCTGGAGCAGCGGACGGATGCGGCCGGTTTCCACATCGATGATCCAGAGCTGCCGATACCCTGAACGATCCGACACGAACGCCATATGACGGCTGTCGGGTGCCCAGGTTGGATCTTCGTTCCGCCCGACCGAGGTGAGCTGCCGCACCGCGCGCGTCCGCACGTCGAGCACGAACACCTGCAAGGTGCCGCCCACGTCGCGGTGGAAGGCGACCGTCTGGCCGTCGGGCGACCACTCCGGCGCGTTGGACGAACCGGTGGCACCGTAGTCGAACGGCGCGAACAGCTGCTGGTCCGTCCCGTCCGCCGCCATCACGTAGATCTGCGGCAGCCCGGCTCGCGTCGACACGAACGCGATCCGC
>Ga0137403_10005711_pt1 | contig 14379 bp, 13 predicted proteins | sample CZOMad2_1_16fung_FD_122057 | JGI IMG/M metagenome (GOLD analysis project Ga0137403, IMG submission 122057) | Vadose zone soil fungal communities from Angelo Coast Range Reserve, California, USA - CZOMad2_1_16fungal (Hybrid Assembly) | ecosystem: Environmental > Terrestrial > Soil > Vadose zone... | reverse complement strand
TAGGCGGGAGCGCAACACTCTCTGTCACCGGTAATGCCTAGGAGGCGGAGCGGTGATCGTCTGAGTATGCGCCTCCAAGGTCTCAAACGCGAGTTAATTTGCGGATATTTGGAAGGAAGGTAGGCACCAGCCCATACTCCGGGCCCGCCGGCTCACCCCGGCGCGCCGTGCAAGCCGACGGCTGCACGTCCGAGATGGGCCGCCGCCGGGAGCATAGCCGCCGGGAGCATAGCCGGTAGGTTCATAGGAGATCGCTCGTTGATGCGAACTCTCCTCTGGAACGTCCCGAAATCCATTTCACTTGTTGGCGGGACGATCGATCTCCGTCAGGTTCGCCGCCTTCAACAAGGCGCTCGCCGATCTCAGAGATTGGTCTCACTCGGGCCGCACATTGCGTCGGGCGTCCTCTTTTCAGGCTCACCATTCGATCATATCTGGTGACATAAGAGGAGCGTTCGTTCATCGAAGGCCGGAGCTACCGTCATCGTGAAGCCGATTAGCGGTGGAGAAGACACTTTCCGAAGCTCTCCAGATATGTCGGGAACGTTCTTGCCGTCCCGTTTGTCCAGCCTTGCCTTAGACGGAGCTATGGCAGGGACGTTCCTGGCGGCCTATGTCGCGCTTGAATGGGTCAGCTCTATCTACGAGTACAAGAGCCTCCCGATCACGCCCTGGGATCCCGGCCTTGGCGTGTTGTTCGCGCTGATCGTGCGCGCCGGTCTGCCGGGCGGTTTCGTCCTGTGCGTCGGCATCATTATCGCTGAAATCTTTGTCCTGCAAAGCCAACGAGAATGGTTGGTCATCATCGCCACTGGAGCGATCACCTCATCGAGTTATACGTTCACCGCCGCCACGGCGCGACGGTACCTGCGACTTGACGTGGGGCTTACCCATCTTCGTGATGTCCTGGTGCTGCTCGGAGCTGGCCTGGTCGGCGCCGTGATCGTCGCGGTTCTTCTGACGGCACTCCTGATCGCGGCCGGACAGATTGGAACAGGCGATATCCTGGCGGCGTCTGTACCCCTGCTGGTCGGCGATATCATCGGCATCGCGGTTATATCGCCACTTCTGTTGCGATTCGCTTTCCGGCGACGCGAGATTGCCCTTGGCCGGCTGCTCTCATTCGCGCCGGAGGGCGTTCTCTATATTGCCGTCATCGGTGCCGCCCTCTGGGCAATCATCGGCAGCGGAGGTGAATATGGGTTCAGGCTCTTCTACCTCCTCTTCGTGCCAGTCGTCGTCGCTGCCGTTCGGCACGGGCTTGATGGCGCCTGCCTCAGCCTCGCTGTGACCCAACTCGGTCTCGTGGGGCTACTGCACCTTTACAGTTACGATGCGCGGGCGTTTACCGAATTCCAGGCGCTTATGTTGGTCCTCACTGCCACCGGGTTGATCGTGGGCGTGGTCGTCAGTGAGCGCCAGAACTCTGATCGCCTCGTCCGCGAGGCTGAGGCACGGCTCAAGGAAAAGGAAGCCGAGGCGACGCAGGCTGCACGCTTTAATCTGGTGAGCGGCATGGCTTCGGCGCTCGCGCACGAGATCAACCAACCGATGACGGCTGCCCGCGCGCTTGCTCGATCGGCACAGCATATCTTACGTACCCCCCACGGCGATCTGATGCGTGCCGACAGAAATTTGACGACCATGATCGCGGAAATTGATCACGCGAGCGGCGTCGTTCGCCATATGCGGGATTTTCTCCGTCGCGGCCGTCCGCACGTCAGTACAGTGGAGATACGGGGCATGCTCGAAGAAGCCTTGACGCTGGTACGTGCCGAGGCTTCCGAGAATCAAATCCGTATTGAACTGGACGTATCCAGCGATCTGCCTCCCATCCACGGTGATCGCATTCAGTTGCAGCAGGTGGTTCTCAATCTGATCCGCAATGCGATTGAGTCCATCGTTGGCGCACGTCAAACGGACGGTTGCATTCGCGTCGTTGCACGTCGGCTCGACGCGCCGCAACGTATCGAGATCGGTGTTTCAGATAACGGTCCCGGCGTCAGCGACGAGTTGGCCGAGCGGCTATTCCATCCCCTTACGACGTCGAAGCATGAGGGGCTTGGCCTCGGCCTGCCGATCTGCACTTCAATTGTCGAAGCGCATGGCGGGCGCGTCTGGCTCCAGACGAGGCGGGCAGGTGCGACGGAGTTTCAATTTTCACTGCCGCTCGAACAATCGCGAGCGATGTGATGATGGCCGGCCCGACGATCTTTGTTATCGATGATCAAAAGTCGATCCGCCACGCACTCGGCGAGATGCTCGGCGTGTTCGGGTTCACAGTCGAGACGTACGAGTCGGCCGATAGCTTCCTTCGAGCGATTGGGCAGCCGCGAGGTGGCTGCGTCGTGGCTGACGTGCGGATGCCCGGCACGGACGGCATCGAACTCGTCCGTGAACTTGGTCGCCGAAAGGTCGCCCTTCCTGTCGTTCTCATATCTGGTCATGCCGACGTTCCGATGGCGGTAGCGGCGATCAAGTCTGGAGCGGAAGACTTTATCGAGAAACCGATCGATGATGTCCAGCTCGTCGCGGCGATCAGCCGAGCACTTGCGCGCACCTTCGAGCAGCAGGATTTGCGGAACTCACGGCAGGCCCTTGGTATGAAGTTCGCGCGACTTACGCCTCGGCAGGGCGAAATCTTCGATCTCGTAGTGGAAGGGCTCACCAGTTACGCCATTGCCGCCAAGCTGAATATCAGCGTGCGCACAGTCGAAAGCTATCGCGCTGAGGTCATGGAGAAGATGCAGGCCGAGAGCGTCGCTGTACTTGTGCGGCAGGCCATCCGTCTCGGACGCATCGCCCCGTAGAACTACCACCCGATCGTTACGGATACTCCGTTCCATTGACGCCCCCTAGCTTATGGGCAAGAGGGCGCACTCCGTCCGCGATTGTGCATCGCTACAGCGCAAAGGCGGGGGCGTCGATGCCCCGGCCGTGAGGGGAATAGGCTCGGCGCCGCCCCGAGTGTCCGAGACAGCCAAACGTTTCACGTGGGAATTGGGGGGAGGCATTTATGTATGCGACTTATGAGCAAGCCAATGAGTTGATGGCGGTCTGTCTTTTCTCTGCTCTTGGCTTGGTACTTTCGGCGGCAGTCATATCCATCATGCCGGCGGACGCCATGAGCTTGGCGATTGCGCAGCTGCACCTGGGAATGACGTCTGGACATTGACGGAGGAAGTCCGATGAAAAACAGGAGTCGGTACGCGGTAGCGTTTGCCGCGGCAGTGCTGTCGGCGGCCGGCGTATCGGCAACGCAAGCTGCCTGGGAGCCGACCCGGCCGGTAGAGATCATCGTACCGGCAGGCACAGGCGGCGGTGCCGACCAGATGGCACGGGTCATCCAGGGCATAGTCACCAAACACAATCTGATGAAGCAGTCGATGGTGGTGATCAACAAGCCCGGCGGCGCCGGCGGTGAAGGCTTTCTCGACGTCAAAGGTTCGCGCGGCAATCCTCACAAGCTGGTTATCACGCTTTCGAACCTTTTCACCACGCCTCTGGCCACAGGCATTCCGTTCAACTGGAGGGACCTTACCCCGGTCGCCATGATGGCGCTCGACGAGTTCGTTCTGTGGGTGCATGCCGACACACCCTACAAGAGCGCGCAGGAATACATTAGCGCCGTGAAAGCGGCCCCGCCTGGCCAGTTCAAGATGGGCGGCACGGGCTCCAAGCAGGAGGATCAGATCATCACCGTGGCGATCGAAAAGGTTACCGGCACCAAATTCACCTACATCCCGTATAAGGGCGGTGGCGAAGTTGCCGTGCAGCTCGTCGGCAGGCACGTTGATTCCACCGTCAACAACCCGATCGAGGCGATGGCGCAGTGGAGGGCAGGCTCGGTGCGGCCGCTGTGCGTGTTCGACGCCAAGACGATTCCTTACACCGACAAGATTGCCGACAAGGCCTGGTCCGACGTCCCGACTTGCAAGTCGGTGGGTCTCGATGTCGAATATCTGATGCTGCGCGGCATCTTCATGGCGCCCGGTGTCACCGATGAGCAAACTGCATATTATGTCGACCTGTTGAAAAAGGTTCGTGAGACGCCTGAATGGACCAACCTGATGAAGGACGGTGCGTTCAACCAAAGCTTTATGACCGGTGCTGAATACGCCAAATGGGTCGGGGGCGAAGAAGAGCGCCACCGTGCGCTGATGAAGGAAGCTGCCTTCCTCGCAACAACCCAGTAACAACTTGCGCCAGCGGCCGTCACCAGCGGCGATTTCGCTATGGCCCGTGATAGTTCAATGAGCGATGTCTCGCAGGGCCGCGGCCCGGGCCAACGGGCGGTCGAAATCGGCGTCGGTGTGTTCACGGCATTGTTCGGCGCCATCGTCGTCGTGGGCGGCCTTCAGGCCGGCATCGGTTGGGGAGCGGAAGGCCCGCGTCCGGGATTCTTTCCTTTTTACATCGGGCTGCTGATCATCGCATCGAGCGCGGTGAATCTTCTGCAGATCCGGCTGACGGATCGCTGGCGACGCTTTGCCGAATGGCGCCAATTGCGTCAGGTGCTGCAGGTCCTGGTGCCGACCGCAATCTATGTCGTGGCGATTCCCTATGTCGGCATATACCTCGTCTCGGCAGCCCTGATCGCTGTGTTCATGGTGTGGCTGGGAAAGTATCGCTGGTCGTTGACGGCCGCGATTTCGATCGGCGTGACGATCGCAATCTATCTGATGTTCGAGAAATTTTTCCTGGTGCCTTTGCCGAAGGGACCGTTGGAAGAGCTTTTGTACCTGTGACGACGGAATTCAGCGATGGAAGAGATTTCCAATCTGTTTCACGGCTTCGCCGTCGTCCTTCAGCCGTTCAACCTGCTGGTGATGCTGTTCGGCATCGTGCTTGGCGTCGTGATCGGCGTGCTGCCGGGCCTTGGCGGCGCAAACGGCGTGGCGATCCTTCTGCCGCTGACCTTCAGCATGTCGCCGACCTCGGCGATCATCATGCTGTCCTGCATCTATTGGGGGGCCTTGTTCGGCGGCGCCATCACCTCGGTACTATTCAACATCCCGGGCGAGCCCTGGTCGGTTGCCACCACCTTCGATGGCCATCCGATGGCACAACAGGGACGGGCCGGCGAGGCGCTCACCGCAGCCTTTACCTCGTCCTTCGTCGGTGCCCTGTTCGCCGTTGTCGTCATTACCTTGGTGGCGCCGCTCGTTGCGCTGTTCGCGCTTCAGTTTGGCCCGCCGGAGAAATTTGCGGTCTTCTTTCTCGCCTTCTGCAGCTTCATCGGCATGGGCAGGGAGCCGCCGTTCAAGACCGTCGCGTCGATGATGATCGGCTTTGCGCTTGCGGCGGTCGGGCTCGACAGCGTCACCGGCCAGCTACGGCTGACCTTCGGGTTTACGGAATTGCTCAATGGCTTTGATTTCCTGATCGCCGTTATCGGCTTGTTCGGAATCGGCGAAATCCTGCTCACCATGGAAGAAGGCTTGAGCTTCAAGGGGCGCGCCGCCGGCATCAATCCCAAGGTCGTGCTGCAGACTTGGGCGGAGCTGCCGCGCTATTGGATCACGTCGCTCCGCTCCTGCTTGATCGGCTGCTGGATGGGAATCTCGCCGGCGGGCGCGACTCCGGCTTCGTTCATGAGCTACGGAATTGCAAAGCGCACATCGCGGCGCGGCGATAATTTCGGCAACGGCGAGATCGAGGGCGTGATTGCGCCCGAGACGGCGGCGCATGCAGCCGGCACCTCGGCGTTGCTTCCGATGCTCTCGCTCGGCGTGCCCGGCTCTCCCACCGCCGCGGTGCTGCTCGGGGGGTTGTTGATCTGGGGCTTGCAGCCGGGCCCGCTGCTGTTCATCGAGCAGAAGGAATTCGTCTGGGGCCTGATTGCAAGCATGTATCTCGGCAACCTCGTCGGGCTTGTGGTGGTGCTGACCTGTGTGCCGCTGTTTGCCGCGATCCTGCGTATTCCTTTCAGCATCATCGCGCCGATCATCCTGGTGTTTTGCGCCATCGGCGCTTACAGCGTCCACAACTCCACCTTCGACGTCATCATGATGCTGGTTTTCGGCGTTATCGGTTACGTGATGAAGAAGTCTAATTACCCGCTGGCGCCAATGGTTCTGGCGATCGTGCTGGGAGACCGGGCGGAAGAGGCGTTTCGCCAGTCGCTGCTCGGCTCGCAGGGCAGTGTTGCCGTCTTTTGGTCGAATGGGCTCGTCGGCAGCATCATGGCGCTTGGACTAATTGCGCTGTTCTGGCCTCTGATCAATGACGGATGGATACGCTTGCGCGCGCGCTCCCCGCGGCGGGTCCTGTGAAGTGGCGCCTCAGTACCGCACTCGGGCCCTAGGCGGTAGGATGCTGGACGAGGTTTATTCTCCCCCGGCAAACAAGGAGAAATTGGCGGAGTGATCGAACCCGGGCCCACCTTGGCGTCCACCTTAGCCAAGCCGCCATTCTTCCCAGAAATTCGGACCATCTCTGTCGGCCAAATAGGGTATATTTTGTTCTGCTTGAAGACCGAAACCCTTAAACCTCATCGGGTCCAGGATGAGGGAGCCGCTTCGACCTAAACTGCAGCCTGAGCACGCGGGCACGCTGCTTGATGTAGAAGATTTGCATGTCCATTTTCTCACCTCGCGCGGGGTGGTGCAGGCGGTCGAGGGGTTAAGTTTCAGTGTGGGGCGTGGCGAAATCGTCGCCATCGTCGGTGAATCGGGGTCGGGCAAATCGGTCTCGGCGCTCTCGATCATGCGCCTGCTGCCGCGACACACCGGCCGCATCCCACAGGGCCGCATCATATTCGACGGCCGCAATCTGCTCGACCTCGACGAGGAGCAGATGCGCGAAATCCGCGGGCGCGACATTTCGATGATCTTCCAGGAGCCGATGACGTCGCTCAATCCGCTGCTCACCATCGGGCTGCAGATCACCGAACCGCTGACCATCCACCTTGACATGAACGAGGAGCAGGCGCGCGCCCGCACCATCGAGCTGCTTCAACTCGTCGGCATCCCCGACGCCGAAGGACGACTTAATCAATACCCGTACCAGTTCTCAGGCGGCATGCGCCAACGTGTGATGATCGCGATCGGGCTTGCCTGCAATCCGAAGCTGATCATTGCGGACGAACCGACCACCGCGCTCGACGTGACCATTCAGGCGCAGATCCTCGAGCTGATGAAGAATCTGTCGCGCACGCTCAACATTGCGCTCGTCATCATCACGCACAATTTCGGCGTGGTTGCGCGCTACGCCGACCGCGTCATCGTGATGTACGCCGCCCGCCTGGTCGAGCAGGGCTCGGCCGAGGCGGTATTCCATCGCCCGCGCCACCCGTATTCGATGGGCCTCCTGCGCTCGGTGCCGCGGCTCGATCGCGCGCGAGGAGCGAAGCTTGAAACAATCGAAGGTCTGGTTCCGAATCTCACCAACGCGCCGCCCGGCTGCCGCTTCGCGCCGCGCTGCCCTTTCCGCATTGAAATTTGCGCGCACGAGCCAGCGCTCGCGCCGACCGACACCGGTGGCCTATCGCGCTGCCACCGCCATGAAGAGATAGCCTCCGGAAAGATTGTGTGGGAGGCGAGCAGCGCCGCCGGGCAGCAGGCGGCGACGCAAGGCGCCGAGCCGCTCCTGTCGGTGCGCGGCTTGACCAAGCATTTCCCGGTGCGCGCCAGGTTCAGAGGCGAGGCCGCGGTCGTGCGCGCGGTCGAAGACGTGAGCTTTTCGATCTATCCCGGGGAGACCTTGGGCCTGGTCGGCGAATCCGGCTGCGGCAAGACCACCGTCGGCCGACTGATCCTGCGGCTCGAACAACCAACCGCTGGCGAGATCACGTTCGCCGGCATAAATCTCCTTACCGCTTCGCCGGCCGAGCTGCAGACAATTCGACGCAAAATCCAGGTTATCTTCCAGGATCCCTACGCATCGCTCAATCCACGCATGACGGTCGGCCAGATCGTCGGTGAGCCGGTGCACGTCTACAGGCTCGTTCCCGACCGCAAAGCGGCCGATGCGCGCGTCGGAGAACTGCTCGGCCAAGTCGGCCTGCGCCCGGAGCTCGCGGAGCGATATCCGCACCAGCTTTCCGGCGGCCAGCGCCAGCGCGTCGGTATCGCGCGCGCGCTCGCCATGGAGCCGTCGTTCATCGTCTGCGACGAGGCAGTGTCCGCGCTCGACGTGTCAATCCAAGGCCAGATTATCAATCTGCTCGAGGATCTGCAGCACCGCCTCGGGCTGGCCTATCTCTTCATCGCTCACGACCTCGCTGTGGTCCGCCACATCTCGATGCGCGTGGTGGTCATGTATTTCGGTCGGGTGATGGAAATAGCAGATCGCGATGAACTCTATCGCAACCCATTGCATCCTTATACCAAAGCCCTGCTCGACGCCGCCCCGATCCCCGACCCGACAGTCGAGAAGGCGCGCGCACCGCCCCTCATCCGAGGCGAGTTGCCCAGCCATCTGACGCCGCCGACCGGATGTGTCTTCAATACCCGTTGTCCGTTTGCCAGTGCCGAATGCCATGCGACGATTCCGCCACTAGAGGAGAAACGGCCGGGACATTATGCTGCCTGCATCAAAATCTGACGACGGGAGGGCGACAACACACGAGGAAACGCCATGGAAACAAGACGCACGGTCTTAAGGCACGTGACTGGCGCGCTTGCCCTCGGCATGGGCGGGTTGAACTTGGCTACCGTGCAAGCTCAAGCGCAGACTCCGAAACGCGGCGGCACGCTTACGTTCGCGATCAGCGCTGAGACGCCGCACTACGATCCGCACGGGAGCGATACCTATGCAACGCTACATTTCGCGGCGCCGTTTTACTCCACGCTTCTGCGCTTCAACCTGTCCAAGCTCCCGGAGGTCGAGGGCGACCTGGCGCAGTCCTGGACGGCCGCGCCGGACCTGACGAGCTACACCTTCAAGCTCCACCCCAGCGTGAAATTCCACGACGGCACGCCGCTCACCTCGGCCGATGTGAAGGCAACCTACGAGCGGCTGCGCAACCCGCCGCAGGGAGTCGTGTCCACGCGCAAGGCCACGTTCGACGACATCGGCACGATTGAGACGCCCGACCCAACCACGGTGGTGTTCAAGCTGAAGAACCTCAACGCGTCGATGCTCGAACATTTTGCATCGCCCTGGAACGTCGTCTATTCGGTGAAAGACCTTGCCGAAAATCCGGCCGGCCCACGCACCAAGATCAACGGCACCGGGCCGTTCATCTTCGTCGAGCACGTCAGGGGCAGCCACGTTTCCGGCAAGAAGAACGGGAGCTATTTTAAGCAGGGCCTACCCTATCTCGACGGCTGGAAAGGCGTGTTCACGCTGCAGGCCGCCGCTATGCTCAACGCGGTGCAGGGTGGGCAGGTACTGGGCGAGTTTCGCGGCATTTCGCCGGCCGAGCGCGACCGGCTAGTGCAAGCGATGGGCGACAAAATTCGGATCGAGGAATCGAGTTGGACGCTCAATCTCCTCGTCTGTTTCAACGTGGAAAAAAAGCCGTTCGACGACGTGCGGGTCCGCCGCGCCCTCTGCATGGCGATCGATCGCTGGGGCGGCAGCCAAGGCCTGTCCCGCATCTCGACGCTTCGCGCGGTCGGCGGTCTGATCCGGCCCGGCTCACCGTTCGCGACTCCGGAGTCGGAGCTGGTCAAACTTCCCGGTTTTTCGAAGGACATCAGGAAGTCCCGCGAGGAAGCCAAGAAGCTGCTGGCAGACGCCGGCGTACCGAACCTGAAGTTCACTTTGCACAACCGCAACCTCGCCATGCCCTACACGCCGGCCGGTATCTTCCTGGTCGACCAGTGGCGGCAGGTCGGCGTCGAAGTCGAGCACAAGCAGTTCGACACTGCGCCCTATCTTGCCACGATGAACGCCGGCAACCACGACGTGGCGATCGACTTCTCGAACCTGTTCATGGATGATTCCAGCCTCGGGCTTGCCAAATATCTGTCGGTCACGCGTGCGCCGGAAAACCGCTCGCGCTCGAAGGATCCGGAGCTCGACAGGCTCTATGATGATCATCTGCGCGAGCGCGACGTCGAAAAGCGCAAGGCGATGATCCGGGCGTTCGAAAAGCGGCTGTTCGAGCAGGCTTACCAGCAGCCGCTACTGTGGTGGCACCGCATCGTGGCGACCCACAAGGTGGTGATGGGCTGGAAAATGTCGCCGAGCCACAATCTCGGTCAGGATCTGGCGGAAGTCTGGCTGAACACTTAAGGAAACTTCGCCCGACCTCACAAGAATGAGGTCGAAACACGGAACGAAAGCATCGTAACGTGCTCCGCTACACGATCAACCGCGTGCTGCTGGCGATCCCCACGCTGCTCGGCGTAGCGATCCTCGTCTTTTTCATGCTGCGCATAGTCCCCGGCGATATCGTCGAGGTGAAGCTGCGGGGGGACGGCGGAGCCGTCTCGCAGGAAACCATCGAAATGGAGCGCCAAAGGCTCGGCCTCGACAAGCCCCTCGTCATTCAATTCAAGGACTGGATGGTGGGCGTCGCAACGCTGGAGCTCGGCAATTCGATGTGGACCGAACGGCCGGTCATGGAAGAGATCTCGCTTCGGCTTGAACTCTCCCTGCAGGTCGCGATCATGGCGACGATCTTTGCGGTGCTGATTGCCATTCCATTGGGCACCATGGCTGCGCTTTTTCGCGACACCTGGATCGATTATCTGATGCGCATAGCCACCATCGGCGGAATTTCAATTCCCGCTTTCTGGTTCGGCATGTTGATCATGTCGGGTCTGCTCGCCGGGTTCAATTGGTTGCCACCGATCACGTTTACTCCGATCTATGTCGACCCCATCGCCAACCTGACGCAACTGATCTGGCCCGCCCTGGCTGTCGGTTACCGCTACTGCGCGGTGACGGCGCGTATGATCCGCTCCTCTCTGCTCGAGGTACTCAACGAGGACTACATCAGGACCGCGCGCGCCAAAGGCGTGTACGAGAGGCTTGTGATCTCGCGCCACGCGCTGCGCAACGCCTTGTTGCCGGCGATCACCGTAATCGGCCTGGAATTCACGTTCCTGATCGGCGGGCTCGTGGTAACCGAGCAGGTGTTCAATCTCAACGGCATCGGAATGCTCTTCGTGCAAAGCGTGTCGCGCAACGATTTTACGCTGATACAGGGCATGGTGATGCTGATCGCTGCATTCTACGTATTCGTCAATCTGCTGGTCGACCTGCTCTATGCCGTGTTCGACCCGCGCATCAGGTACGACTGATCTATGTCGATCGTCCCCTCCACCCTGCCTGCGCCGATGTCGGAAATCCGGCAACCCGGGGCATTTGAGGAATTCTGCCGTCAACAGCCGCTCGGCGCCATCAGCTTCGCCATCATCTGCGCGATGATGATCGCCGGGATTTTCTGCGAATGGGTCGCGCCATACGATCCGTTGGCGATCGATTTTGCTTCGCTGCTTACCGCGCCGTCCTGGGATCATTGGTGTGGCACGGACGCCTTCGGTCGCGACATCTGCTCGCGCCTGATCTATGGCTCGCGCACGGCGCTGGTGATCGGTTTCACCTCGTCATTCGTCGGCTCCTCGGTCGGCGCCGTTCTCGGCATCGCATCGGCCTATTTCGGGGGCCGGATCGACAACTGGATCCAGCGCGTGGTCGATGTACTGCTGGCGTTTCCGATCATCGTACTCGCGCTCGTCGTGGTGGCGGCGTTCGACAAGCTGCTTTTGGTGGGCATCGACGTAAACTTGATTCTCGCCATCGCCATCCCGATCGTGCCGCGCGTCGCGCGCGTGGTGCGCGCGGCGGCCCTGTCGGTGCGGGTCATGCCCTATGTCGACGCGGCGCGCGCCGCGGGTTATTCGCACACCCGAATCATCTTTCGACATATGGCGCCGAACGTGGTCGCGCCCTACCTCATCATGCTGACCGCGTTCGTCGCGCAGGCGATCTTGGCCGAGGCCTCGCTGTCGTTCCTGGGGCTCGGCGTGCAGGAGCCGACCGCGGCCTGGGGCCTGATGCTGTCGGGCAACGCCGCTGACTTTTACCGCCAGGCGCCGTGGATGATTTTGTTCCCGGGCGTTGCCATCAGCATTGCAGTGTTCGCCTTCAATTTATTCGGCGACAGCTTGCGCGACTACCTCGATCCGCGCTTCAAGGTGTAGCCACGCCACTAAGCCTCGACATCGTCGGTTCGGTTTCCCGTTGCGCGGCCGTTGAGGTCTGCTAGTGGACCCAAAGCGGCCATCGAACCCCTGAGGCAATATGGCAGATACTCTCCGAAAACCGGGGAGTTTCTGTTGCTTGCCTCACCCTTTGGTCCTGCCGTGATCTCGCGGCATGAGAGGCACCAAACGTCGCCATGCAGCCAGCACGTATCCTCTTCCGGGTGATGGTCGCGACGCAGCGATTTGACCCCAGCGCCTCGATCACGCGCGATAGCCTGCTCAAGACGGCCGCTCACTTCAGGATCGCGCGCGCCGCTGAATTCATAAAAGGCAGCCATAAGAACCGCGCGCTGAATTCGTCGCAGTGAGTAACATGCCGCCGGAACCGCATGCTACCAGCAGGGCGTTGCGCCGACATTTTCTGACGTGTCTCGACACACATTGATGCTCGTCGAGCCTATCCGATCAGTGCGACATCAATGTCGGTTTGGTCATCGAGGCAAGCATACCACGTGTCGTCCCGCCAAGAATAAATTCCCGCAGCCGGGAATGCCCGTATCCGCCCATGACAATGAGATCGGGATCTGTATCGGCTGCATATGACAGGATTGCATTTGAAACATCGATCTTGCTGACGGGAATGCGCTCAATCGTGACGTTTACTCCGTGACGGGTCAGATGGGTCGCGATATCCGCACCCGGAAGGTCTGCGCTTTTGGTGCTCTGAATGTCAGCAACAACAATACTCGCCTTGCCGGAGCGGGTAAGAAACGGCATGGCATCGCCGACCGCTCGCGCGGCTGCCCGGCTGCCATCCCAGCACACCATGACATGATCGAGTTTGAGGCGATCTTTCTGAATAAAAGGAACGATGAGCACCGGTCTTCCGGATTCGAACAGCGCCGCCTCAATGACGATATTTGTGGTCGGATGACCCCTGTCCCTTTCAAATTGGCCAATGACGGAAAGATCGAATCGTCTTGCGATATGCGCAAACTGGGTTGGTACGTCGCCAATGCCAGCTTCAAACCTGCGCGTTTCGGCTGAAGCGCCGACGCGACGCGTCGCCTCCTCAAACGCGGCCGCCACGGACTCTGCGCGTTCTTGAGCTTCCGCTTGCTGGACGCGGATATAGTTAGTCGGCAAGCCCAAGCCAACGCCACTGGCCATTACCGGGTAGGCAAAGGCGGTCCCCATGATGTGTGCGCCGAATGTTTCCGCAACCGATAAGGCGTAATTGGAAACGCCATCTTGCGATGTCCCGTAAGACAGGTTGACAAGAATATCTTTGATCATGTGTCTGCCTCCATTTAGGTGATCGCGCATCTACACTGATTCCAGTGCCCATCTTTGTCTCGGCTGGCCGTTCCCGTGTCCCGGGAGCTGCGTGCCGATCGAGTAAAGGGGCAAACGGGTGCACGCTGCACGCTCTCGAGACAGTGCTCATCCGGCCCATCACCAGATGACGGTCAGGCTGAGGCTTCAAGCAACTACCCTTCCCATCAGGTCATCAGGCGACCGGGTGATGCCGGCGATCGTGCCACCAGTTGATGAAATCGCGATCGGTCATCAGTTCCCAGGCTGCAAGGAAGATCACCAATATACCGGACGCCACGCTGCTTACCATAGCCGATACCGACTCGTAGCCGACTGTCCAAGGTGCAACCAGCAGAGCCAGACCGAGGAGAATCTCTCCCCACTCCTCCAGATAGGACGGAATAACAAATCCCTCTACGGCAAACAGAATGACGAACAACCCAAGCACGACGGTTATCCAGGTAGCCGCCCCGGTGAAGCCCAGGACGAACGGCGACACAACCAGCCACACGCCCAGCAACAGGCTGGCGATGTCTTGCCAATGTTGAATGTGCATGATGCTCACCTCCCTTCCTTTTCGTTATAATATAGTACTGGTTTTCGGCGCCCCTAGTGCCAGCTTTCACTGGCTCTGCGTTGCTGCCTTTGCTCGCTGCCAGAGTAGGATTAGGGAAGCCGGACAAACTCCAATACTTCTCACCAAATCCCGGCGCGGGTGATTGAGGCGGGCAGCGCCCGCGCCGTATGGGTGCCGGACCCCGAGATCGGTCCAACTGATCCAACCGGGCGCAGTTGCGGCCGTGATCACAGTTCCTTCAATCGGTTCGCGGAGATCGCAACATCACTTTCGCAGTTTGCCAGCCTTGGTGCGGGCGAAGGTTGGCACGAGGGGCAAGCAACATGACCGAAGCTCTTGCGAGCAAAACCTGTACTCCCCGTCGCGGGGTAATATCTCCAC
>Ga0137403_10005707_pt1 | contig 14384 bp, 13 predicted proteins | sample CZOMad2_1_16fung_FD_122057 | JGI IMG/M metagenome (GOLD analysis project Ga0137403, IMG submission 122057) | Vadose zone soil fungal communities from Angelo Coast Range Reserve, California, USA - CZOMad2_1_16fungal (Hybrid Assembly) | ecosystem: Environmental > Terrestrial > Soil > Vadose zone... | reverse complement strand
ACCCTTGCCGTTCTGGTTGTGGCCCCTGGCGTCTTTGACCGGCTCGCCGAGAATTTTCTCGACATCGGACTTGGTGACGACCTTTGGGACGTCGATCTTGTCCCCGGCGAATGCAGAACATGTGCTGACAGCAACAGCTGTCCCAATAACGAGATTAAGGAGTTTGCGTTTCATGCGATCACCTGTGAGTTAATCATCCTCGAGATCGATTGGGAAGCTCAACCAGTGTTTAACATCGAACCGTCGATGGCGAAGTCGGAAGCTGTGCTCGCATTTCGCGCTGACTTATGCTCGAGCTGATTCCGCAATTGCGGCGGTTCGAGCTTGAACGAATGCGCGAACGGATCGCTCGATGTCTTTCGGTTTAGTGGCCCAATCACAAACGCTGATTCGGATGACCACCCGGCCTTGCCAAGTCGAGCCGCCGCACCAGCATTCGCCGGAAGCCTGAATGTTTCGAAGGGTTGCGGTAGTTAAGGCATCTTCTCTGCACGACACGAGCACCTGATTGAAAACGACGTCGTTGTGGATTTGAAAGTCCTGTTCGGACAGCAGCCGGGCGAAGAGTCGCGCGTTTTGGCAAAGCTGTTCGACCAACTGTTGTACTCCTTCGCGCCCAAGAGTTTTCAAGACCGCCCAGAGCTCTATCACGCGAGCTCGGTTGGACATCGAGGGTCTGAAATTCATGCTATCGCGATGTTCGCTCCATTGAAAATAAGAGGCGGACGCCTTGAACGCGCTCGTCAGCGCTTCGCGATCCCGGCAAAGGATCATGCCGCTGTCGTACGGAACATTGAGCGTCTTGTGCGCGTCGACCGACCATGAATCGGCTTTTTCAATGCCGTCACAAATCTCGCGCATAGACGGGAGCACACGCGCCCAAAGTCCGAACGCGCCGTCGACATGAACCCACGAACCGACAGCATGCGCACGCTCGCAGATGGCGCCAATCGGGTCGATCGCCCCGGAGTTGACGTTGCCGACCTGCGCTACAACCAGCGAGGCCTCATCAAGTTTCGGCATTTCGTCCGGCCGCATCCGTCCCTGCTCGTCCGCGGGAATGAATTCGACGTTGTCGGAGCCAAGGCCGAGCATCGAAATGGATTTATATACGGCTGCGTGAGCGTCTGCGCCCACGATGACGCGAATTCGGGGCGCACCGTAGAGACCTTTCCTGACAACGTCCCAGCCGCGCCGGCGCAGCAATTCATTTCGTCCAGCGCACAAGCCGGAAAAATTCGCAATTGTCGTCCCGCTAACAAAACCGGCCGCGGTCCCAGCGGGAAGATCAAGGAGCGAAACGATCCAACGTTCGCAGATTTCTTCCAGAAGCGAGTTGATTGGCGACATCACATAATGCGCGGTGTTCTGATCCCACACATCAGCCAGCCATTTCGCAGCAAGCCCGACCGGAATTATTCCGCCGTTAACGAAGCCAAAGTACCTTCCGCTGGTTTGAGCCACCGCGGCGTGCGATCCGATTTCATGCAGTAGTTTCAGCGACAGGACTGGATCGCTGGCGCTTTGGGGCAATGGTTCGTCCAACATGTTCATCGCCTTGAGCGAATCCTCCGTGGGAAACACCGGCCGTCTTTCCAGGGTATCGAGGTACTCGCCGGCAAATTGACGTGCCTTGTCGAGCAGCGGCGAAAAACTGTCAGGATTTGCCCATAAGCTGGCTGAGCTTTGTTCGTTTTCCATAATGGTATCTTGTTGAGCAGACACAATCGTACTTCCGATGGTGCGGCTGAAGCGAGCCTGCTCGTTCCGTTTTTGAATCGCGGTTTCTTGTTAGAACACCAAAAAGGAAGCGAACGTCAATCCGCGGGTCATTTCTGGTGCGTTGACGTTGGAGCGCAGTTTGTGGAGTCTTGAGTTACGCCGCCTTTGACTTACGCGAGCTATCTCGATCTTGAGAAGCTGTTAACTCTCCACAACCGCCCTCAACACCCATTCTCTGTAAACTTGACGGCTTAAAGCCGTCCAGTTTACAATGCACTGATGAAACCAGTCGAGCGCTCTGTTTTAGAAGTTCTATTCCCGCAGGTGCGAGCCCAGCTCTTGCGATTACTCTTCACCGCTTCACCAAAACAACACTACGTCCGCGAACTAATGGGCAAGAGTAGGCTTGCTCTTCACACCGTACAAGATGAATTGCGGAAGCTCAGCGCCATCGGTGTGGTGACGAGTTGGTCAAATGGCTATCACCGGTTTTATCGAGCAAACCGTGATCATCAACTATTCCCGCACCTAGTGCGGATCGTTCAGGTCAGTACGAAACTCCCACATGCGAAACATGAAGCTTTGCGGCGGCAATCGGGACGTGCAGCGAGGCGCCGATTTCCTAAGCGGCGACCAATGCGACCCGATCGCCCCGTCCGATGGGATCTTTTCTCTCGTCGACCCCCGTCAACTCGACGGCTTTAAGCCGTCGAGTTTTGGATCTCCGGATAAAGCGCGAGTGTCAGCATTTTGTTGTTTCGTTGACGGGCGCGCGCGTTGCGTGCGAGCATGCCAAGATGGCTGAGCTTACGTACGCCAGTTATCTCGATCTTGAGAAGCTGCTTTCGCTGCAGAAACCGCGCTCCAGTCCGCCGGAACATGATGAGACGCTGTTCATCATCATTCATCAAACCTATGAACTCTGGTTCAAGCAGCTGCTGCACGAATTTGAAAAAATAAAGCGAGATTTTTCCGCAGGCGATCTTTTTGGAGCGATCCACAGCTTTAAACGCGCACGCACAATCATGAAGGTGCTGGTGGCGCAGGTGGATATTTTGGAAACAATGACGCCATCGTCATTCTCAAGTTTTCGGGACCGGCTTGAGACCGCATCCGGATTTCAATCTGTGCAATTTCGGGAAATTGAATTCGCCCTCGGATATAAACGGCCATCGACGGTTGCATATCTGAAGCCGGATTTTCCTGGATACGATCGCCTGCAACAGCTGCTGCACGAACGGAGCGTGGTCGACCATTTCTATGATTTTCTTGCTACTCGCGGTGCACAAATTCCCACAGAGCTCAAGAACCGCGACCTCACGCAACCAAATGGACCAGACGAGCGCGTGCAGAGAGAAATTCTTCGGCTCTACAAGGATTCGCCTGAATGCTCGATCCTGTTCGAGTTAATGACCGACTTCGACGAGGGATTGCAGGAGTGGCGTTATCGCCACATCAAGCTGGTCGAGCGAACAATTGGCGCAAAGAAAGGAACCGGCGGATCACCCGGCGTGCCGTTTCTGAAGGAATCCTTGTTCAAGCCGGTCTTCCACGATTTGTGGGCGATCCGGCATGAACTGTAAAAGATTCCGCCACAGATGAACACGGATTTTCACGGATTAGACAAAGGAATCTGGAACCAGGAAACCAAAAAGTTTTCCGGATCTGTGTTCAATCTGTGTTAATCCGTGGCGAAAAATCAGGAGGCGATCTGCGGCATCACGCCTTTAAACCAAGGAATTCGCGCGCGGTGTCGGAGAGCAGTTGCTTCTTTTCTTTCGCAGAAAGTTTCGTCGATTCGATGAGCTGGCCCGGTTTCGATTCGCCCAGCGGGAAAGGATAATCGGAACCGAGCGCCACACGCTCGCTGCCGAATAACTTAAGCAATAGCATCAGCGCGTCGGCGTCGTGCACGAGCGAATCGACGTAGAATCGTGCCGGGGTGGTGCCATTTGCGAGATATTTTCGTGGATTTGCAGTGTTCTCCGTCGCGACCAAATCCGGCCGCACATGAAAAGCGTGCTCGATGCGTCCAATGGTAAACGGGAATGCGCCGCCGCCGTGAGCGAACGCTACACGCAGCTTTGGAAAACGTTCAAAAACCCCGCCGAAAATCATGGAACAGATTGCAAGAGACGTTTCGGCCGGCATACCGACCAACCACGGCAACCAATATTTCGGCATCCGCTCCCTGCCCATCATGTCCCAGGGATGGACGAAAATTGCCGCGCTCAGGTCCTCCGCTGTCTTCCAAACGACGTCCAGCGTGGGATGATCCAGGTTGCGACAATCCGGGCCGTGGCAATGATCATTTGGATCGACGTGGGTCCCGATCTCAACTCCGCGCAGACCAAGCTCGCGAACGCAACGCGTTAGTTCTTCGGCGGCCAAATCGACATCCTGAAGAGGAATGGTACCAAGTCCGGCAAAGCGCGACGGGTACTTCCGAACGATTTCGGCTATGTGATCGTTCAAGAGGCGACAGAGATCGAGCGCATCGCGCGGTTTTGCCCAGTAACTGAACATCACCGGGACAGTCGAGAGCGCCTGCACAGAAACGCCGCTGTTGTCCATTTCCTCAATGCGTCGGTCGGGGTTCCACACGTTGTCGGTGATTTTTCGGAATATGCGCTCACCAATCATCATGTGTGCCGAGCAGGGATCGGAGTGCTCGAGCCTGACGAATCCAGAGTAGCCGTACTTCTGATCAAGATCTGGCCATTGGCGCGGCAAAATGTGCGTGTGGATATCGATTTTCACAGAAGCGTCACCATCATTCCGACTCCCGATCGACAGGCAGGATGCCTGCCGGCCGCCCAGGCAGGATGCCTATGTTCCCACGGCCGGTCGTGCGGCAAAACGTGAATATGGATATCAATCTTCATTTGTACGGCGTCTGTGTCAGACGCCATTTCCTTTGGACCGGCGTTTCACTGAAACGCCCTACAGCGATTTCATCGGCTGCGGCTTTTGAACTTTCGCTCCGCATTTCTTGCACGTGCGGCGCGCATCGTCATTCCAGAAATCGAGCATCGCCTGGCTGAAATGTTCCACGATATCCGCGCAGTCGAAATGAATGTCCTCCACCAGCGCCCCGCAATTTTCGCAGTAGAAAATGACGTGTTCCTTTTCTCCGGGTGGGCGGCGCCGCTCAACTACCACACCGATCGTGTCCGGCGGCCGCTGCGGGGAATGCGGAACATTTGCCGGGATAAAGAAGGTTTCCCCTTGTCTGACAATGTAGTCGACGATGCGGTCGCCTTGGCGAATGCGCACGTTTATGTCGCCCTTGAGCTGATAGAAGTACTCCTCCGAATCCACCAGATGAAAATCGTTCCGCGCATTGGGACCCTTGATGACCATCACAAAGAAATCGCGCCCGTCGTACAAATACTGATTGCTCACTGGGGGTTGAAACTTGTCGGCGTTTTGGTCGATCCATTTTTTTAGGTCAATCGGCGGTTGCACAGTCGTCATGGCAAACAGCGTATTTGGCCCCGCGCGCAGCGTCAAACCAAGGCACAATTGGCGTTTCACAGAAACGCCCTGCAATCGGGCTCATTCAGGAGATTCCTGATGATTGGGAAACGACCGACGGCGCGCCTGGACTCGATTTGGGAGTTGAATGATCCGAGTACGATGGCTACTATCCGCCGCTCTGTGAAAAGAGGCCTATTTCAAATTGGAGCAACCCTCCTTGCATTACTGGTTCTTAGCAGTTGCGAGGAGTATCCGTCACCTTATGTGCAGGGCCCGGGTTTCTATCCCCGTGCTGCGCCGGCGGGTTGGTGGAATGACGACGGCGCCTCCGGCTCGCCGAAGATCGTTGTGCACACTAGCGAGCAGAAAGCTTACTTTTATAAGGGCAAACATTTGGTCGGCGAAACGACTGTCTCGACCGGCAAGCCTGGTTTCTCAACGCCACCCGGGCACTACACGGTCCTCTCAAAGGATGCGGGCCACGTCTCTACGGTGTTTGGCGATTACGTGGACGGCTCTGGGAACGTCGTTAGGTCCAATATCGATTCTCGAAAGGATTACCAACCGAAAGGTACGCATTTCGATGGCGCCCGAATGCCATATGCGATGTTTTTCAGAGGCGGTTACGCAATGCATCAGGGCTATGTTCCACCCTTTGCCGCATCGCATGGTTGCATTCGGCTGCCCGGACAAATGGCGGTTAGGTTTTTTGAAAGCGCCTCCGTCGGCACGCCGGTGACGGTCACGGAGTAAAGCCCGGATAGTGGAATTTGTAGCCCCGAATGCTCTCGGGGGATACCGGCGGTGTTGAACACGCGCTCGGGCCAGCTACAGCTCCATCCTTTTGTGCTAGAATAACCGAGCGGCATGAAGCGAAGCATTATCGATGATCAACGTACGAATGCGGTGCACTTGAGCGCTGAGGAACTGCAACGGTATTCGCGCCATCTTATCATGCCTGAAGTCACAGCCGACGGGCAGCGCCGGCTAAAAGCAGCACGCGTTTTGTGCATCGGCGCCGGCGGCCTCGGGTCGCCAGCTGCGCTTTATCTGGCGGCCGCAGGCGTCGGAACAATTGGCATTGTCGATTTCGACGACGTCGATCTTTCCAACCTGCAGCGGCAAATACTTCATGGAACAAAGGACGTCGGCCGCGGCAAAGTGGAATCAGCGCAAGACCGGCTACGCGACATCAATCCGGAGATCGACATTGAATTACATCAATGCCGTTTCTCCAGCGAAAACGCTTCGGGAATCGTCTCCAAATACGACGTTGTCGTGGACGGGTCGGATAATTTTGCCACGCGTTATCTCTCCAATGACGTTTGCGTTTTCGAGCAAAAGCCGAATGTGTACGGCTCGGTATTTCGTTTCGAAGGACAGACGACCGTGTTTGCGCCGCATTTGGGCGGGCCATGCTATCGGTGCCTTTTTCCGGAGCCGCCTCCACCGGAGTCGGTTCCGAACTGCGCGCAAGCGGGCGTGCTCGGCGTGTTACCCGGAATCATTGGGATCTTGCAAGCGATTGAGACGGTCAAACTCATTGTCGGCATCGGAGAGCCCCTGATTGGACGCCTCCTCCACTTCGACGCGCTCAAGGTGAAGTTGCGTGAGCTTAATCTGCGGCGCGATCCTCAATGTCCGGTTTGCGGCGAGAATCCAACGATCTTTGCACCGATTGATTACGATCAATTTTGCGGAACCGGCGCCCTTGAAACGGTCCCTTCGATATCCGTTCATGAACTGAAACAAAAAACCGACGCGCACGAACCATTCGACTTAATCGATGTGCGTGAACCATTCGAATATGAGATCGCGCGGATCGATGGCGCAAAGTTAATTCCACTGGGAGAGATCGGTGATCGGGTGGACGAGCTGCAACGCGGTGAGCCGATCGTTGTCCATTGCCACAGCGGCCAACGCAGCGCCCAAGCGGTGCGACTTCTCCAGCAGCAAGGCTTTAGCAACGTTTACAATCTCGACGGGGGGATCGACGCGTGGTCGGACCAGATCGATCCAAACGTACCGAAGTATTGACTAACACCGCGGCTTTAGCCCGGTGGCTTAGCATGCGCTCGTTGGGACCACCGTGGAACACCGGGCTGAAGCGCCGGTGTTAACGAAAACTATTTCAGCACACCAGCAAGCTGTTTGGCGCTGGGAACATCAGTCCACTGAGCTAATAGCTTTCCGTCTCGTGCGAAAACGAGGACGCGAAAGCTCGTAGCCTGTGCCGAGTTGTCGAGCTGCGACGTCACCGTTCCATCAAAGTCAGTTGCGATGAAGATGTCCCTTCGCGCGTCACGCGAAATCTTATTCGCGTCGTACCTACTCTGAAGGCGGTTCGCCAATTGATTAACTCGGCGCTTCACCAGCGCTGTCGCAATCTTGCGTCCGATAACAGTATGCTTGCTGGTGAAACGGATAATTGTGATCATTCTGTAATTTGGGTTACCCAGGCAATAATCGGGCACACTGTCACCCACCACGCGCACCTTTTCCCTCTCGGCGATTGTGGTAAGCACCAGGACAGTGACGTGTCCATCAGCGGTGGAAAGCTTATTGCCGTCAATATCGATGAAATTGATTGGATAGGTCGCTCCGTTTGAAAGTGCCCCGCGCAGAAGAGAACCGGGATAAAAACCCGCCAGTGCTGCAAAGAAAAAGAATTGAAGTGCGCGCACGTTCACAAGTAAGCAAATTGCCGACGATGTTGCCCGCTGACAATCTCCGGCCGCTCTGGGCTGGTTCAATTTCTCCACTATGCGCCCGGGTGATTGTAGCGGGATCGTGGTTATGGACCATTTTTGTCTGTGGTCTGACTGGGTGTGATCGCTTGGGGTCATCGCGCTACGGGCAGTTGACGCAGGATGCAGACACCAAATCAGCCCAGGGAGACTTTGCGCGCGCGATCAATTTGTACGAAGCCGCACTCGATGATTCCGAGAATATTCGGAACGCTGAAATTCACTACAAATTAGCTCTTCTTTACGACGATAAACTCAACGATCCGGTCAGCGCGCTGCACCATTTCAAACGCTATCTCGCGTTAAGTCCAAACGGCCCCCATGCGAAGGAAGTTACTAATTCCATCAAACATGACGAACTCGCCGCGCTGACCGCGCTTTCTGGGGATTCCGTCATCCCGAGATCCGAAGCGGCCCAATTGCGGAATGAAAACTTGAATCTGCGCAAGGAGCTTGAAACGCGCACCAGCTCTTCACGAATTACCCAGCAGAAATCGCAAGGAACTGACGCAAGCTCAAAAAAAACTGCGTCGAAGAAGTCAGATCGAACCTACGTTGTGAAGTCGGGCGACACTCTCTTCTCTATCTCGCGAAAATTTTATAAGTCACCCAAGCGTTGGAAGGAGATTCTCAACGCTAACGAGAAAAATATCCACGACGCAAAAAAGCTTACGGTCGGCCAGACCCTGGTTATTCCATAGTCTCCGCCGGAGTTGTAGCCGAGATCGGCAATCCCGGCAGAGCGGAACCGGCATCAACGTGCCGGCTACAACGTCATGCTATTCCCAGCAACTCACGTTGCCACGGAACCAGCAACGATGCTGATCGCGCGTGGTCGGCCGCGATCGCCTCGAGCGTGCCACGCGGCGCGATGAACGATGACTCCATGCCGAGCTCTTTAGCTGACTTGTCGCGCCGCTGCCGCAGTTCCTCCGTGCGCCGGACCATCTCAGCGGTTGGTCGAGTTCCAAACCGTCGAGATAACACCGGCCAATCCGATTCCGGCACTGCCAACCCGAGTCGTGCCGCCTCACGAAACGCCTGACGCCGCCGCGGCGAAAAATGCTTGTAGTCGGGCACGCTTCCCGAAGCAACGCTTACTGCAGCGTTCAAAAGGTTTTCGTTTTGCAAAATGTGGAATGGAGGGCGATCTGCCATTTCCGCCTCTCGTTCACGCCACTGCCAAAGCTCGCGCAGCACTGCGGCGGGGCGCCCGTGAATCAGGCCAGATCCGCGGACACGCCAAAATTCATCCTGCTTCCTGGCACGCGCGACCGCCGCCTGCTCAATCGCACGTCGACACGATTGACACAGCCAATCCCGGCGCTCACAAGCGTCCAGCTCGGCCTCCAATTTTTCGGCAAGCGCTAACAAATAATGCACATCGTTGATTGCGTATTCCGCCATTCGAGCCGGCAACGGCCGTTTTGCCCAATTCGCTTTCTGCGAGCCCTTCGGCAATTCCAGACCGAAATAGCGTTTCACCAGCGCAGCGAGACTAAATTCGCGAATACCAAGGAGACGCGCTGCAATCAGCGTATCGAAGATCGTGTGCGCGGTAAAATTCAAGCCGCGCTGCAACATTCGCAGATCGTAATCGGCGCCATGCAGAACAATTTCCCTGGGTTCCAGCGCCTGGCGCAGTGGCCCCAGATCGAGACCAGCCAGCGGATCCACAATGAAGTCGTTGTAGCCCCGAGCGCTGACCGCGGCTGGCACACTAATCTGAAGCAGACAGAGTTTCTCCCGATAGGAGTGCAGGCTGTCGGCTTCCGTATCGAGTGCGACCCGGTCTGCGACGTCGATGTTCTTGACCAACTCTGTCAACCGGGCATCGGTTGCAATAAGAGACGATCGTAATGACCCGCCTTGACTCGGTTTCGGCGCGGCAGGCGAATGACGAATCACGAAATCCAGATGATGGCGATCTCGCTTCAAGAGCTGCTTCGCCATTTGGTCATTCGGGCTTCCTTCGTCATTCGTCATTCGAGCTTCGTCATTCCTCTCATCTCAACCCACTTAACAACAGCTCCGCGTTGGTCTTCGTCGCGTGCAAATTATCAATCAATTTTTCCATCGCTTCGAGAGGCGGAAGCGCTGCCATCGTTTTGCGCAACATTAGTACCCGTTCCCATTCATCGGGATGATAAAGCAACTCCTCGCGCCTCGTAGCTGAGAGCAGCGGATGAATCGCCGGATAAAGTCGCTTTTCCTGCAACGCCCGATCGAGATGCAGCTCCATATTGCCGGTGCCCTTGAATTCTTCGAAAATTAGTTCGTCCATGCGACTGCCAGTTTCGGTTAAGGCGGTCGCCAGCACCGTCAAGCTGCCGCCTTCTTCCGCATTTCGCGCTGAGCCGAAAAATTTCTTCGGCTTGATAAGCGCCTTCGCTTCGACGCCGCCGGACATGATTCGGCCCCTGCCCGGCTCGAGATTATTGTATCCGCGCGAAAGTCGCGTAATGCTGTCGAGCAAGAGCACCACATCGTGTTTCAGTTCCACCAGGCGTTTGGCGCGCTCCAGTACCATCTCGGCTACCTGCACATGTCGCTGCACGCTTTCATCGAAGTTCGAGTGATAAATCTGGCACTCAATTTCCCGCTCCAAATCCGTCACTTCTTCCGGCCGCTCGTCCACCAACAACAGGATGAGCACAATGTCTGGATGATTTATGCGTATCGCTTTCGCAATTTCCTTGAGCACGATCGTCTTGCCTACTCGCGGCGGCGCCACGATGAGACCGCGTTGCCCACGCCCGAGTGGCGTCAGCAGATCCACCGCGCGCGCGCTGATGGAGTTCGTCTTGGGATTTTCCAGAATAATCCTGCCCTGCGGAAATTGTGGCGTTAGCTTGTCAAAGTGCGTTGGTTGCGTCCACTCTTCGGGAGGTTGGCCTTCAACTCGCGTCACCTCGACCAGTGAGAGAAACTTCTCGCGCTGCACCGGCAATCGAATGGTTCCGGCAATCTTTTGGCCGGGGCGCAATTGATGCTGTTCGATAACGGCGCGCGGAATTGCCACGTCCTCTGGAAGAGGCAAAAAATTTAATCTTGGCCAGCGCAGCATTGCAAAAGACTCGCTGATCTGATCCACGAAGCCTTCCGCAGTAATCGTTGCGCCGCCGGTTAATGCTGCGCGAATGATATCGAGGATGTGCTGATGCCGGGATCGGGCGGGATGCAAATACAAATCAAAATCGCGCGCCACCGCTTTTAGTTTTTTTTCAGAAAGCTGTTGCAGCTCATTTAGATCAAGTGAGCGCGCTGTAGCCGGGAGCGTTGATCCCGGCGCCTGCGTTTCAGTCTCAGCCGTAGTTGCAGGTGGCCCGGCTTCTCGAGGCTCCGGCGCGACGGGTGCGCCTGCCTCAACAGTTTCCGCCTGCGAACTCGATCCTTTTACTTTTTCGTCCATGATTGCTGTTGCCAAAGCGCAGCAAGAAAACGCGCTTGCTCCATCAGCCCCGCCCGAGTGCCGTCATTCCACACGACGTGGTCGGCTCGCGCGATCTTTTCCTCCAGTGGCATTTGTGACATGATCATTTGTTCGGCCTCGGTATCTTTGATCGACATTCGTTCTGTCAGCCGCACCAACTGCACTTTGTACGAGCAGGCCACCACGACCACTCGGTTGCACAACGTTTCACCGCCGGTTTCATAAAGAAGTGGAATATCAGCAAAGAAAAAATTGGGAGAATTGCGATGCCTTTTCGCCTCAGCCCTCCATTGGCAGCGAATCCGCGGATGGAGGATCCGCTCAAGCGCACGTCTCTTCGTCGAGTCGCGAAACACTATTGCTCGAAGTTTCTCTCGATTCAAGTCGCCGTCGCGTGAAAACACGCCGCCGCCAAACTCGATGCGAATTTCTTGCTTTACGTCTGGAAGCTCGACGAGCGTATGCGCTGCTTCGTCCGCATTGAAGAAATCCGCCGTGGAAATGATCTCGCGCAGGCATTCGCAGAACGTGCTTTTACCTGTGGAAATTCCGCCGGTGATTCCGATTGCAGGCATGAACTAAACCTCAGCAGGACATCGAAAATCGTGCAGTCACAGGCAGCAAAGTGTAACGAAGACCGGCAGCTTTGCGATGTCTGAAATGCGCGTATCATGCAGAGCTTATGACCGAGCAAGTTTTGGCAGGAAAAGTCGGACTGGTCTTTGGAGTGGCGAACAAACGCAGCATCGCATGGGCGATCGCCAAGGCGTGGGCGGGCGCCGGTGCACGCCTGATTTTCAATTACCAAGGTGAACGGTTAAAAGAAAACGTTGAGGAATTGGTCGGGGAATTTGGCCAGCAAACGCCATTGTTTTCCTGCGATGTTTCCAGCGACGATGAGATCAAAGCATTCTTCGAAAACGTGCGTGGGCAAACCGATCGCGTCGATTTGATGCTCCACTCGCTCGCGTTTGCTCCGCGCGAAGCATTGGAAGGCGATTTTGTGAGTACTACACGCGAAGCATTCCGCGTCGCACACGATATCAGCGCTTACTCGCTGGTAGCGCTGGCGCGCGAAGTGGCAGCCTTGATGACCAATCGGGGCAGCATCGTGGCCATGACCTATTACGGCTCGGAGAAAGTCGTGCCGCATTACAATGTGATGGGGGTCGCCAAGGCCAGCCTCGAAGCCAGCACACGTTACCTGGCCTACGATCTGGGCCCAAAGAAAATCCGGGTGAACTGCATTTCGGCCGGACCCGTTCAGACGCTCGCCGCCCGCGGCATCGGCGGCTTCAGCGCGATGCTCAAACATTATCAAGAGCGCGCCCCGTTGAAACGCAGTTGCGATCCGGCGGAATTGGGTGCGACCGGAGTTTTCCTGGCAAGCGACGGCGCCGCAGCGATCACTGGTCAGGTCATTTACGTCGATGGCGGTTACCAAATAATGGGCATGTGATCACTTCTTCCTCCTCGCCTGCGAAGCTGGACGAGCCTCGCCGTAGCCTTGGCGCAGGCGGGTCATCATGCTCCTAATCCTGCTCGTGCTCGTAATCGAATTCGTAATCGAATCACGGAACGGCGCGCCCGGCGGTCGCGCCCTACCAAATTCTCGTTTCACTCAGTCCGCGATCGTAGAATCAATTTGCCGTCACGGATCTCAATCGTGCCTACGCCGGAGTCGTTCCGGTAATCAGCGAGATAATCTCGCAATCGCTTCGACCGATATTTCCAATTCAATAGATCGCGCGGAACAGGCTCGCCGTTTACGATGATCCGGTTCAACTGCGGGTTCTCCAGCGATTCCGCGCTCTTTAGTTCGACCGCGATGTCACCGTTAAAGTAATAACCCGACCTGCCCATAAGTTCTCCAAGCGGCACACTCGCCTGGCAACGCAAACGATCCCCCTCAATCGAGACAAAGACCTTGCCGCGCGTGGCCTGTTTGGTAGTGATCAACGTATTGATGTCATCCGGTGTCAGCTCAAGCTGGGCCGGCTGACCGGCGCGCGCTTTTTGCTCGAAATCCCCACACCGCTCGTGGACGGATTGAATCTGCGCGTCCGAAACGGTGAACTGAGGTACTGGCACGGGCGTTTGAGCAATGGCTCGTGCTTTCGTCAGCCAATAAAGCCCGTGGAAAATTGCCGAGTGCCGGTGAAGTCCCCAATACATGCCAGCAAAACAAGCGATCCCCAGCACGATCGCAAACACAACAAGAATAAGACAGCCTCGCCCGAAACAACCCAATCCCCTTCTTGGCGGCGGCGCGTCAACCCAACCGTTCATCTCTTCGGACGCGACTGCACTTCGATCTTTGGCTGCGCTTCCATCAACTTGTCATAAAGCGCGCGCAACCCTTCACTAAGCACGCGCGTTCCGGCGAGGATCGGCATGAAATTCGTGTCACCACTCCAGCGCGGGACGATGTGAATGTGCAAATGATCTGTCACACCCGCGCCTGCGCATTCGCCAAGGTTCAAACCAATGTTAAATCCCTGCGCCTTTGTCGTGGCGCGCAAAAGCGCCTGCGCATGCGCAACCAAATTCCACAACTCGACGATCTCATTCTCACCGAGCGCGGAAAACTCCGCCGTTTTCCGATATGGCACGGCCATCAAATGACCGACGGCGTACGGATAACGGTTCATCATCAGGAACGCATCTTTTCGTCGCGTGATCACTAAATGCGCAGCGTCATCGCTTGTTCGTGCCGCCGCGGAAAGAAAGTTCAGGTCGCGCGGTTCCTTTTCGAAATACTCCACTCGCCACGGCGCCCACAGCGTCTCCAATTCTTTCTTCGGAAATTCTTCCATCAAATGTACGGGATTAGTCTTTCTGTAGGGGAAACGGTCAGCTTCCCGTTCTTTTTTGTAGAGGAGCCTTTAGCTTCTCGTTTTGCGAGAGTAGATTTCTCGGCTTGGAAAGTCGAGCCAGCATTTCCGTCTCCTCCTTGGCATGCCGAGGACAAGTACCGGAGCGGGCGAGTCCGAGAAGCCGTG
>Ga0137403_10005706_pt1 | contig 14385 bp, 14 predicted proteins | sample CZOMad2_1_16fung_FD_122057 | JGI IMG/M metagenome (GOLD analysis project Ga0137403, IMG submission 122057) | Vadose zone soil fungal communities from Angelo Coast Range Reserve, California, USA - CZOMad2_1_16fungal (Hybrid Assembly) | ecosystem: Environmental > Terrestrial > Soil > Vadose zone... | reverse complement strand
CGGGCAGGAGCGAGGGCACCAGGATCGGGACGAGCGCGACGGTCTTGAAGAATCCGCGAAAGGGAATGCGCGAGCGCGTGAGCGCGTAGGCGTAGAGGAACGCCGCCGGCACCGTGATGACGGTGCTGAGGATCGAGACCCACAGGCTGTTGCCGATCGACCGGAAGAGGGCCGGCGTCGAGAAGTACTGGACGTAGTTGGCGAGGCCGACGAACTGATCTTGAGATCCCTGGAGGCTCTTGGCGAGCATGAGGCCGAGCGGGACCGCGAGCGCGGCGACCAGGTAGAGCCCGATGACGCCGATGAAGAGGCGCATGAGCCGATCGTCGCGGCTCGACTCGGGCCGAACGATCGCGGCGTCGGCTTCGGCGCGCGCGAGCGCGGCGTCAGCGATGGACGGTGCTCCCGGGGTAGATCCGGATCCGATCCGGGGGCAAGAGGACCGACAGCATGCTCTTCTCGGCGATCCCCCGGCGGCGGATCAGGTCGACGGGCAGGTCGGCGCGGAACACCACGCCCTCGGTCGCCTCGCCGACCAGGTCGGCGCGGAAGAACGAGCCCAGGAACGCGAGCGCGTCGACGCGCATGGTGAGGGCGTTGGGCTCGGTCGCGCGGCCCTCGTGGACCACGACGTCCTCGGGCCGGATCGCGAGCGTCACCTCGGTGCCGGCGGCGAGGCCGTCGACCTCGCAGGCGAGCTCGGTGCGCCCGAGCCGCACCGCGCCGTCGCGCACGACCGTGCCGGCCAGGAAATTCATCACGCCGATGAAGTCGGCCACGAACGGCGAGGCCGGCTCGCGGTAGATCTCGAGCGGCGTCCCGATCTGCTCGATCGCGCCGAGATTCATCACCACGATGCGGTCGGCCATCGTGAGCGCCTCTTCCTGGTCGTGGGTGACCATGATCGTCGTCACGCCCAGCCGCCGCTGGAGCTGCTTGATCTCGTGGCGCAGATGCACGCGCACCTTCGCGTCGAGCGCGGAGAGCGGCTCGTCGAGCAGCAGAAGGCCCGGCGAGGTCGCCAGCGCGCGCGCGAGCGCGACCCGCTGCTGCTGGCCGCCCGAGAGCTGGGCCGGATACTTCGCGCCGTGGCCCCTGAGCCCCATCAGGTCGAGCAGCTCACTCACGCGCCGAGCCACCTCCGCGCGCGCCGCCCGCGCGTTCTCGAGTCCGTAGGCGACGTTCTTGGCGGCGGTGAGGTTGGGGAACAGCGCGTAGGACTGGAACACGATGCCGAAGTCGCGCTTGGTCGGCGGCAAGGCCGAGATGTCCCGGCCGTTCTGCTCGATGCGCCCGGTGGTCTGGATGTCGAGGCCCGCGATCGCGCGCAAGAGCGTCGTCTTGCCGCAACCCGACGGGCCGAGGAAGCAGACGAACTCGCCCTCGCCGATCTCGAGCGAGATGTCGTCGAGGGCGGTGAAGCCGCCGAACTTCTTGGTGAGGCGGCTGATTCGGAGGTACGGCAGCGTCGTTACCCGTCTCCCTACTTCTTGGGCTCCGACTTCGCGCCGTAGCGCTTCTCCCACTCGGCGAGGATCTTGGCGCGGTTCACGGCCGCCCACTGGAAGTCGTTCTTGATCATGTGCTCGAGCATGTTTCCCGGCAGGTTCTCGATCGGCTGCGACATCTTCGAGATCGCGACCACCGCGTAGCCTTCGTTGTAGAGCTTCATCGCCTTGTCGGTGACCGACCAGTCGACGAGCGTCTTGGCCGCCTCGAGGTTCTTCGTGCCCCTGACGATCGCGGTCGCCTCCATGTCCCAGCCCGAGCCCTCCGACGGGAACACGATGTCGATCGGCGCGCCCTGCTTCTTCTGTCGGGCGGCGCGGAATTCGAACGAGATGCCGAGCGGATACTCGCCGGCGCCGGCCATCGTGCACGGCTTGGACCCGGAGTGCGTGTAGACGCCGATGTTCTGGTGGAGCGCGTCCATATACTTCCAGCCCTCGGTCTCGCCGAAGAGCTGGAGCCAGCTCGTCACGTCGAGGAACCCGGTGCCCGAGGAGGCCGGGTTCGGCATCACGATCGTGCCCTTGTACACGGGCTTGGTCAGGTCCTTCCACGAAGCCGGCTTGGGCAGATTCTTCTTCTGGGCCTCGACCGTGTTGAAGCAGATGGCGGCGACCCACGCGTCCATGCCGACCCACGCCGGCGGGTTGTCCTTGTCGCGGAACTGCGCGTCGAGCCGCTCGACACCCTTCGGGGCGTACGGCATGAGCATGCCCTCGGGCTTCAGCACCAGGAGGCTCGTCGCCGCCAGACCCCAGATCACGTCTGCCTGTGGGTTGGCCTTCTCGGCGAGCAACTTGGCCGTGACGACTCCGGTCGAGTCGCGCACCCACTTGATCTCGATGTCCGGGTGATCCTCGTTGAAGCGAGCGGCGTACTTCTTGAGATCGTCAGCCTCGACGGCGGTGTAGACCGTCAACGTCGCCTTCGCGGCGCGAACGCCGGTCACCGCGAACCCGATCGCCGCCGCGACGACCAGCAATGAGCAGAGTCGGATGACTGATCTGTGAGCCATGAGCGCCCTCCCTTCGCGAGGTGGTGGGGATTCTAGCCCAGACACCGGACTTTGTCAGGGCTCGCCACGAAACCGTCACACGAGCCGATCGCGCAACCGCGAGCTGATCGCGTCGACCACCATGACCATCGCCACCGTCACCAGCAGCACGGTCGACGCCGCTCGATAGTCGATCATCCGGAGGTACGTCTGGAGATAGAAGCCGATGCCGCCGGCGCCGACGAAACCGAGGACGGTGGCCGCGCGGATGTTGGTCTCGAGTCGATAGAGGACGTAGGAGAGGAAGAGAGGAAGAACCTGGGGGATCACGCCGAAGCGCAGCACTTGCAGTCGCGTCGCGCCGGTCGCGGTGATCGCGTCGACGGGGCCGGGATCGACGCCCTCGACGGCCTCGGAGTAGAGCTTCGCGAGCGAGGTGGTCGTGTAGGCCACGACGGCCAGGACACCGGGGAACGGGCCGAGCCCGACGGCAGCGACGAACACGAGCGCGTAGACGAGCGTGTCCACGCTCCGGAAGAAGTTGAGCACGGCTCGCGCCGGGTAGAACACGCCCCCGGGCGCCACGTTCCGAGCCGAGAGAAAGCCGAGCGGCAGCGCCAGGACGGCGGCCACCGCGGTGCCGAGCAGCGCGATCTCGACGGTCTTGATCGCCCCCAGCAGCGCGGCCGGGAGCACGCTCGGATCGGGCGGCATCATCCGTCGAAAGAAATCGAGGATCCACGGCAGCCCGCGAGCCAGGCGCACCGGGTCGGCGCCGGTGTCCCAGACGAGCCACGCGAGGACGAGCAGCGAGACGAAGAATACCGCACGTTTCACGGGGGGTCTCGGTCGCCGTAGATGGCGCGCACGACGGTTGGTGTCACCGCCCCGGGCGGCCCGTCGAAGGCGATGCGTCCTTGGCGGAAGCCGACGATGCGGGTCGCGTAGGCGAGCGCGGTCTCGAGCTGGTGCTGGCTGACGACGAGCGTGAGCCCCTGCTCGTTGATCGCCTTGAGCGTGTCCATGATGCTGCTGGTGAGCGCGGGGTCGAGGCTCGCGGTCGGCTCGTCGGCCAGGATGACCTCGGGCCGTTGGGCCAGGGCGCGCGCGATCGCCACCCGCTGCTGCTCGCCGCCCGAGAGCGTATCGGCGCGCCGCTCGGCGAGATGACCGAGCCCCACCTGATCCAGACACGTGCGCGCCAGCTCGCGGTCGGCGTGCGGAAAGCTCCCGAACACGCTGGAGAGCGGTGGCACGTAGCCGAGCCGCCCCGCCAGAACGTTGTCGATCACGGACGCGCGCCGGACCAGGTTGAACTGCTGGAAGACCATGCCGACGTGCCGCCGAACGTCGCGCACCTCGGCAGCGCCGGCGCCCGTGACGCCGCGGCCGGCCACGCGGATCGTCCCGGCGGTGGGCTCGACGAGACGATTCAGCGAGCGCAGGAAGGTCGTCTTGCCGGCGCCGCTGCGGCCGAGGACGACGACGAGCTCGCCGCGCTCGATGACGAGATCGACCCCGTCGAGCGCGACCGTCGAGGGCGGCAGGACCACGCGGAGCCCCGCGACCTCGATCATCGGAGAGGACGCGGATGAGGTCAGCGCGGTCGAACGCCGAGCAGCTCGACCGCCGCCCGCACCGGATCGTAGTCGCGGTCGTCGGCCGGCGCGAATCCGTCGATCTCGTAGAGCCGGCGGAGCAGCCCGGCGTACTCGGGCGCGCGGATCTGCAGGAGCGCCTCGCGCACCTTTGCGAACGTCGCCGGATCGAGGCCCGCGCGCGCCGCGATCCCGGCCTCGGGGATCTCCGGAGTCTCCGCGACGTAGACGATGCGCTCGCGCTCGGCCGGATCTTTCAGGTACTGCTCGCGGGCCATGTCGAACGAGGCGAGCGCGTCGACGTGGCCGTTGAGCAGCGCGCGCATCCCGGCGTCGTGCGAGCCCGCGAAGACGACCTCGCGAAAGAAGGTCTTGGGATCGCGGTTCTTCACGAGCCCGCGCTGGATCAGGAGCACCATCGGGTAGGTGTAGCCCGAAGAGCTGGCCGGATCGATGAACGCCATCGTCTTGTTCCGCAAGTCTTCGAGAGTCTTGAGCCCGGCATCCCTGCGAACGTAGACGCGCGAGCTGAACGAGCTCTTGCCGTGCCAGAGGTTCCTGACCATGATCGTCGCCTTGGCCTCGCGGCTTGCCAGCACGTAGCCGACCGGGTGCACGAACGCGAGGTCGGCCGTGCGGTTTCTCAGCGCTTCGATCACCGCGGCGTAGTCCGAGGCGACGGTCACCCGAACCGGGATGTCCGTCAGCTTCGTCAGCGCCTTGGCGAACTCCTCGCCGGTGGCCAGCAGATCGGTCGGCTTCTGCGAGGGCGTGAGGACCAGGTGCAAGCCGTCGGCGGCGAAGGCGGCGCCGGGCGCCACGAGGCTCAGGGTCAGCGTCCAGAGTGCCAGGCACGCAAGTGTGCGGGCGATCATCGGCGGTGAGTGTACCATCGAGGCCTCGTCGCTTACCTGATTTCACAGGTAGTTACGTGGCACTTCCACTCGTCGGGAATGAATTGTGCTAGTGTGACCTCGCCTTCCAACGGGTCCCCGGTTAGGCGCCGCTGGCGTCGGGCTCACTGGCATCTGGCTTGACCCCCTTCCTGTTGTGGGAAGCGCGCCTCGACCGATCTGCGCGTGCGCTCCGAGGAAAGCCAGATGGACGAGCAAGCCCTTCGAGAGAAAGCCCGCCAAGTGACTCGCGACGGAAAATTGCCGAACCGGCGGCCCGACCGTACATGGGGGGGGCCCGGGGTCGGCGCCCCGTGTGCCCTCTGTGAGCTGCCAGTGCGAAAGGAAGATCTGGAGTTCGAGATCCAGTTCGCGCGCGATGGCTCCGACCCCGGCCTGGACAAGTACCATCTCCACGTCCGTTGCTTCTCGGTGTGGGAGCTGGAACGGGGGCGAAAAGCTTAAGCGCAGCGCCCCGCCCTCACGTTCTGCCCGAATTCCCGGCGGTCGCGTCGCTCCAAATGTTGGGAGAGCTGAGGCGCCCCCAGGTACCATCGAGAAACCGACCATGAGCGCGCTCCGCCCCGGGTTCGTGTGGGCGCTCGTCTTCGTCGCCGCGGCCGCCGGAGGTGTCTATCTGGCCGACCGGCTCGTTCTGGAGCCGGGTCGCGCCATCCAGCGTCAGCTCGCGGAGCGCGACGCGCAGATTCGCCAGCTGACGGCGCGCAATCAGGCTCTCGAGGCGGCTGTCCGCCTCCTCCGTCACACCGAACGGCGCGCCCGCCTCGTGGTGCTCGATCAGTCGCCCGGCCCCGAGGGACATCAGCGCACGCGCGTCCGCTTCAGCGAGCTCGACTCCCAGGGCGACCCGGTCGGCGAGCCGCGCGAGCTCACGCTCGACGGCGACGAGGTCTACGTCGACACGCTCGTGATCAAGTTCGAGGACGACTTCGTGACCGCGGGCGACGCGCTCAAGGGCAAGGCGCTCTTGCTGTTCCGGCGAATCTTCACCGACCGTCGCCGGCCGGCGGAGGGTGAGGTGCTGGACCGCGAGGGACAAATACCACAAAGCTATGCCGCGGAGCGAGCGCCGACCGCGTTCGAGCGCGAGCTCTGGGCGCGATTCTGGGAGCTGGCCAACGATCCAGAAGAGGCGAAGCGGCGCGGGGTCCGGGCCCTGCACGGCGAAGCGGTCTCCACACGCCTGCGGAAGGACCGCGTCTACTCGATCACGCTCCGCTCGACGGGGGAGCTGTCGATCCAGCCGATGCGGTAGCGTTGACAAGCTCGCGGGGCGTGTGGATATTGCTCTCCACGATTCAATGAGCACGCCCACCGCGGAAGTCGTGATCTGCGGCGCCGGCATCGCCGGCATCGCGGCCGCGTACCACCTGGCGGTGCGCCGGGGTGTCGGCGGGGTCGTGCTGGTCGACGAGCGGCCGCCGCTCTCGCTCACCAGCGACAAGTCGACCGAGTGCTATCGGAACTGGTGGCCCGGGCCCGGCGACGACATGGTCGCGCTCATGAACCGGAGCATCGATCTCCTCGAGGAGCTGGCGCACGAGAGCGACAATCGATTCCTGCTGAACCGGCGCGGCTATCTCTTCGCGACGGCCGATCCGGCGCAGGTGCCCGTCTTCGTGGAGCGGGCGCGGGAAGCCGCGGATCGCGGTGTCGGCCCCGCCCGCATCCATGACCACGCATCGAGCGATTATCAGTCGGCGCCCGCCGACGGCTTCGAGGATCAGCCGATGGGCACGGACGTCATCACCGATCCGGCGCTTTTGCGTCGGCGCTTTCCCCACCTGGCGAGCGACACGTTGGCCGTGCTGCACGCCCGCCGCGGCGGCTGGTTCAGCGCCCAGCAGCTCGGGATGTACTTGCTCGAGCGCGCCCGCGAGCACGGCGTTCGCTTCCTGGAAGGGCGCCTCGAGCGGATCGACACGACCGGCGGGCGCGTGCGCAGCGTGCAGATCGCCGCGCGGGGCGGCGACATCCGTATCGCGACGCCTCGCTTCGTGAACGCGGCCGGTCCGTTCGTCGGGCGAGTCGGGCGAATGCTCGGCCTCGATCTCCCGGTGTTCTGCGAGCGTCACGCGAAGGTGGCGTTCAACGACTCCCTGGGCGCGGTGCCGCGCTGGGCGCCGATGACGATCTGGACCGATCCGATCACGCTTCCGTGGTCCGACGAGGAGCGGCGCGAGCTGTCGGCGTCGGCGGAGCACAAGCGTCTGGTCGAGGAATTCCCGGGGGGAGTGCACGGCCGTCCCGAGGGCGCCGGCGACAGCCCGGTCGTGCTGCTGATCTGGACCTACGACATCGAGCCGCTCGAGCCGACGTTTCCGATGCAGTTCGACGACGCCTACGGCGAGATCTGCCTGCGCGGGATGTCGCGGATGATCCCGGCGCTGTCGCGGTATCTGACCCGGCTGCCGCGAGTCGTCGTCGACGGTGGCTACTACACGAAGACGCGCGAGAACCGCTTGCTCTCCGGCCCGCTGCCGATCGAGGGCGCCTACATACTGGGCGCGCTCTCCGGCTACGGGCTCATGTCCTCGAACGGCGCCGCGGATCTTCTCGCCGACCACATCGCCGAGCGCAGGCTCCCGCGCTATGCGCCGGCATTCCTGCTGTCCCGCTACGACGATCCGGCGTATCGCGCGCTCGTCGAGCAATGGGGCGATTCCGGGCAGCTCTGATCCCGCTCGGCAACAAGGAGGAGAACAGTCATGGCGGCGAAGATCGAGAAATACTGTGCGCCGGGTGTCTACGATCCGCCCGGATATAGCCAGGCGATCAAGGTGACGGGCGCTCAGACGATTCTGTTCCTGGCTGGACAGGTGCCCTACGAGATGGACGGCACCGTGAAGCACCGCGGCGACTTCAGGGGCCAGGCGCGCGCGGTGTTCGGCGCGGTCAAGGCGCTCGTCGAGGCGGGCGGCGGCAGCCTCGCCAACGTCGTGAAGATCACGACGTACGTCACCGACGTTCGCTACCGGCTCGACTTTCGCGTCGTGCGCGACGAGGTCTTCGGGCAGAAAGGCCCAGCTTCCACGATGGTCCAGGTCGCTTCGCTCTCGCATCCGGATTACATGATCGAGGTCGAGGCTCTAGCAGTCATCTAAGACGTCGCCGTCGCGACAGCGCGGCGTGCGGGACGAGCGGGTCCCACTCCGCCGGTCCGACGGGGCCGTACCCTGCGCCACCCGCCCGGCACTTGTCCCTGCGCTCGTGAATGATCAGGGCTTGGCGGTCACGGCAGCGAGGCGCGCACGGCGGCGAACGGAGCGGTCCAGCCGACGATGCCGCCCTGGGCGTGGACCATGCCGAGCGTGGCCTGCTTGAACTCCGGGAAGTAGCTCTCGGTCGCGTCCTCGACCAGCAGGCACTCGTAGCCGCGGTCGTTCGCCTCACGCATCGTCGTCTGCACGCAGACCTCGGTCGTGACGCCGGCGAGGAGCAGGTGCGTGATCAGTTGCGATCGCAACATCTCGTCGAGGGCGGTCGCGTAGAACGCGCCCTTGCCCGGCTTGACGATGACCGTCTCGCCGGGCCGCGGCGTGAGCTCCGGAACGATGTCGTTGCCGGGCTGGCCGTCGACCAGAATGCGGCCCATCGGTCCCGCGTCGCCGATCCGCAGCGCCGGCCGGCCACGCTGGCGCTTGGCCGGCGGGCAGTCGGCCAGATCGGGGCGGTGGCCTTCGCGCGTGTGCACGACGCGAATCCCGTGACCCCGCGCCCACCCGAGCAGGTCTCTCACGGTCGGGACGATCGCCGCCAGGCGGCTCACGTCGTTGCCGAGAGCCTCGCCGAAGCCGCCGCGCTCGATGAAATCTCGCTGCATGTCGATCACGACCAGCGCGGTGCGGGCGGGCTCGAACGAATACGCGTACGGCCGCGCGGCGACCTCAGGCACGGGCGGGGGAGCGCGCCGGCGGCGCCGCGTAGTGCCCGGCCATGCACGGGCCGATGACCGCGATGTCGGCCTTCGCGGTCGCCGTCTCGTGGACGATGCGGCCGCCGAAGATCACCGCGATGCGGTCGGAGAGCTCGAGCAGCTCGTCGAGGTCCTCGTTGACCAGCAGGACGGCCGCGCCCGCGTTTCGCGCGGCCAGGATCCGGTCGTGGATCTCCGCGACCGCCGCGAAGTCGAGCCCGAAGACCGGATTGGCCGCGATCAGGACCGAAACCGGCTCGGACAGCTCGCGGGCGAGCACCGCACGCTGGACGTTGCCGCCGGAGAGCGTCGCCATCGGCGCATCGGCGCCCTGCGTCTTCACGCCGAACGCGTCGATCCAGCGCTCCGCCTGGGCGCGAAGCGCGCCACGCCGGAGCCACGGGCCCGATGACACCGGCGGCCGATCGAAGTTTCGCAAGGTCATGTTCTCTGCGACGCTCATGCCCGGCACGCAGGCGTTGCGCAGCGGCTCCTCGGGAAGGCTGAAGACGCGATGGCGCCGGAGCTCGGCGCGCGTGGCGTGGAACGGCTCGCCGCCGACGAGGATCTCGCCTCCGGCCCGCGGGCGCTGGCCGATGAGCGCCTCCACCAGCTCGCGCTGGCCGTTGCCCGACACGCCCGCGATGCCGACGATCTCGCCGCCGCGGATGGCGAGGCTCAGCCCGTCCACGGCCGGGCGCCCGGCGTCGTCCTCGACCCTGAGATCGCGAACCACCAGCCCCGGCGCGTGTCCGTCGCGTGGCCACGCCGTCTTTTTCGCGTGCGATTGCGGGATCTCGCGTGTGCCGACCATCAGCTGCGCCAGCACGGTCGGCGTCAGCTCGGCCATGCGTCCGCGCCCGACGAGCTTGCCCCGCCGCAGCACGGCCACCTCCTCCGCGAACGCCATCACCTCGCGGAGCTTGTGGGTGATCATCAGCACGGTCACATCGCCCGCGCGCGTCATCGCGCGCAGCATGCCCAGCACCTCGTCGGCCTCGGCCGGGGTGAGCACCGAGGTGGGCTCGTCGAGGATCATGAACCGCCGGCGCAGATAGAGCTGCTTCAGGATCTCGACCTTCTGCTTCTCGCCGGCGGCGAGCCGCGCGACCGGCCGGTCGAGCTCGAGCCGGAACGGGACGGTGGCCATGAAGGCGCTCAGGCGGTCCCACTCCGCCTGCCAGTTGACGACTGCGGGCACGTCGTCGCGCGCCATCACGAGGTTCTCCGCCACCGTCATGCTCGGCACCAGCGTGAAATGCTGGTACACCATGCCGATTCCGAGCGCGTGCGCGTCGTGCGGCGACCGGATGTCGCGCTCGCGGCCGCCCACCGTGATCTGGCCCGCGTCCGGCTGGTCATAGCCGACGAGACACTTCACGAGCGTGCTCTTGCCGGCGCCGTTCTCGCCGAGGAGCGCCGTGAACGAGCCGGCCCCGACGCGCAACGAGACGTTGTCGAGCGCGGTAAAGGCGCCGAAGCGCTTGGTCATGCCGAGCACCTCGACGTCGACCGCGCGGCCCTGACCGCGCGCCGGCGCGTCGGCGATGGGTGTCAAGCGGGCGCCCGGATGGCGGCGATGAAGTCGGTCGAGCGGGACACCGCGCCGAAGACGCCGCCCTGCATCGTGACCATCTTGATCGCGGCCAGATAGTTGCCGTAGTCGGTGGCGCCCGTGCAGTCCTCGAGCAGCAGGCACTCGAAGCCGCGGTCGTTGCCCTCGCGCATCGTCGTGTGGACGCAGACGTCGGTCGTGATCCCGGTGAGCACCAGGTTCTGGATGCCGCGAGTTCTCAGGATCAGCTCGAGATCCGTCGCGCAGAACGAGCCCTTGCCCGGCTTGTCGATCACGATCTCGCCGGGATTCGGTGCGAGCTCGGGGACGATCTCCCACCCGGGCTCGCCGCGGACGAGGATGCGCCCGCAAGGACCCGGATCGCCGATGCCGGCGCCGATGCGACGCGACCGCCAGCGCTTGTTGGCGGGCAGGTCGGACAGATCCGCGCGATGACCCTCGCGCGTGTGGATCACGTGGAAGCCGCCCGATCGCGCGGCGGCCAGCGCCGCGCGGATCGGCTCGATCGGCGCCCGCGTCAGCGAGAGATCGTAACCCATGCGATCGACATACCCGCCGATGCCGCAGAAGTCGGTCTGCATGTCGATGACCACCAGCGCCGTGTTCTCCGCCCTTAAATCACCGTTATAAGGCCACGGATACGGATCCGATTTGACGTAGCGTTCGATCGCATTCCCACCGTCGGTCATGTCTCCTCCTTTCTAAGCAAGAACACCTGAGCATCGGCACCCGCTGTCAGGCCGGGCTATTCATGAGCGCCGGCCCGCTGAAGCCGGGCGGGTGGCGCAGGGTCCGGCCCAGCCGGGTGGTGGAGTGGGACCCCCTCGTCCCGTCCGCAGCTCGAAGAGCTGCGATTCGGGCGAGCGGGTGACGGAGCCACCCGGCTGGGCCGGACCCTGCGACAGGCCCCGCCCGCCTCGAGCGAGGTCGCTCGTGAATGGCCCGGCCTGGCGACGAGTGCCCGATGCTCATCGGTTGATGCTGAGTTCGCCCGGAGCGCCGGCGAGTGTGCGACGCGGCGAGCAGGTCGCGATCATGATCCCGAGCGTCACGACGTAGGGCGCCGCGTTGAAGAGATAGTACCCGGACGTGACGCCGACCGACTGCAGCGCCGGCCCCAGCGCGCCCGCGCCGCCAAACAGCAGCGCGGCGTAGAAGCACTGGATCGGGTTCCAGCGCGCGAAGATCACGAGCGCCACCGCCATCAGCCCCTGACCGCTCGACAACCCTTCGCTCCAGCTCCCGGGATAGTACAGGGACAGGAACGAGCCGCCCACGCCGGCGAGAAAGCCGCCGACGGCGGTCGAGAGCGTGCGCACCCGCGGCACCGCGTAGCCCATGGCCCTCGCGGCATCGGAGCTGTCGCCGACCATGCGGACGACCATGCCCCAGCGCGTGTTGCGGAACGCCCACGCGAGCACGATCGCGAGCGCCAGGCCGATCAGGAAGAGGGGGTTCACCTGGAGCGCCGCGCGGATCTGCGGCGACTCGCTCCACGCGCCGAGCGGGATCGCGGGCAACGTGGGCGCCTTGGGCTGGACGTACGGCTTGCCGAGGAAGAACGCGAGCCCGGTGCCGAAGAGCATGAGCCCGATGCCGACCGCGATGTCGTTGACGCGTGGCAGGCTACACGCGAGGCCGTGAAGCAAGCCGAGCAGCAGCCCGGCGGCGCCGGCCGCGAGCACGCCCAGCCACGGGTTGCCGCTCGCGTACGAGACCGCGTAGCCGCTCATCGCACCCATCACGAGGATGCCCTCGAGACCGAGGTTGATGCGCCCGCTCCGCTCGGTGATGCACTCGCCGAGGCTCACGAAGAGGAACGGCGTGCTCACCCGGATGGCCCCGCCCACGACGCCGATCGGCACGCCCCACCATCCGAGCTCGACCACGGTCAGGCCGCCCGAGCTTGGAAGGGTTTGAGCCGACCGTACAGCGCTTCGCTGCCGAGGATCAGCATGAAGGCGATGCCCTGCAGGACGAGCACGGTCGCGTCGGGCAGATCGAGGCGCCGCTGCAGCATTCCGCCCGATGCCGACAACCCGCCGACCAGCACCGCCACCGGCACGATCGCCAGCGGATGCTGGCGCGCGATGAACGCGACGAGAATCCCGGCGTAGCCGTAGCCCGCGATCAGCGAGGCGTTCGCGCTGCCATGGACCGCCGCGACCTCAACCGCGCCGGCCAGGCCGGCGGCGGCGCCGCCCAGGAGACACGCGGTGAGCACGAGCGTGCCGACCGGCAGGCCCGCCAGGCGCGCCGCGCGCGGGTTACCGCCGACGATGCGCAGCGCGAAGCCGTAGGTCGTGTCGCGGACGAGCACGTGCATCGCGACGCAGAAGACGATGCCGAAGGCGAGCCCCCAGTGGATATCGAGGCCGGGCAGGTTGCCGATCATGTTGGCATCGCCGATGTGCGCGGTCGAGGGCTTGTTGAGGCTCGACGGGTCGCGCAGCGGTCCCTCGACGAAGTGATTGAAGAGCGCCACCGCGACGTACGTCAGCAAGAGGCTCGAGATCGTCTCGTTGACGCCGCGATATTGGCGGAGCGCGCCGGCCAGCGCGATCCACAATCCGCCGACGATCATGCCGCCGAGCGCCATCGACACCTTCACACCAGCCGGCGCGGCGCCGCTCATGAGATGGCCGACGACGGCGGCCGCGAGGCCGCCGAGCACGACCGCGCCCTCGCCGCCGATCACCATCAGGCCGGCCTGCGCGGGCAGCGCGACGCACAACGCGGTGAGGATCAGCGGCGCCGCGCGCGACAGCGTGTTCTGCCAGGAGAAGGCGCTGGCGAAGGCGCCCTTGTAGATCAGCGCGTAGATCTCGAAAGGATTCTGCCCGAGCGCCGCCATGAAGAGCCCGAAGACCACCATCGCCGCCGCGAGCGCGGCGATGGGAATCACCAGCGCTTCGGCGGCGTGGCGCCACTGACCCGAGCGGTCGGACGCCATCGCCGCCGTGTCAGACCTTGCCGATCACGCCCTCGACCAGATAATTCATCTGCTCGAGCACCACGTCGGTCTGCTTGTACGAGGTCCCGGCGGGGATCACGGTGTTGCCGGCGTTGTCCTTCAGCGGCCCCTTGAAGAGCACGTAGTCGCCCTTCATCATCTGCGCCTTGACGGCATCCGCGCTTTTGCGCGCGGGGTCGCCCACCGCGCGGCCGTAGGCGCCGGTCTTGACGAACCCGTCCTTCAGGCCGCCACGCATGAAGTTGTTCATCGGCTTGCCGGCCATTGCGTCCTTGACATGCGTCGTGTACGGCGTCGTCCAGCTCCATTCGGCGCCGGTCAGATAACCCTTGGGCGCGAGTGCCGACTGGTCGGCGTGGTAGCCGCACACGAAGATCCCGCGGCGCTCCGCGGTCTCCACGATCACCTTGGGGCTATCGACGTGACACGTGACGACGTCGACGCTCTGATCGATCAGGCTGTTGGCGGCCTCGGCCTCTTTCACCGGCAAGGACCAGTCCCCGGTGATGATCAGCTGCGTCGTGATCTTCGGGTCGACGGTGCGCGCGCCCATCGTGAACGCGTTGATATTGCGCAGCACCTGGGGAATCGGCTTGGCGGCGATGAAGCCGAGCTTCTTCGTCTTGGTGGCGTGGCCGGCGACGACGCCGTTCAGGTACTGACACTCGTCGATGTAGCCGAAGTAGCTGCCGACGTTCTTCGGGTGCTTGCCGTCGGTCCAGAGCCCGCCGCAGTGGGCGAAGCGCACCTTGGGATACTTCTCGGCCGTGCGGAGGATGTGCGGGTCGAAATAGCCGAACGAGGTCGGGAACAGGAGCGTCGCGCCGTCCTGCTCGATCATCGAGCCCATCGTCTTCTGCACGTCGGTGGTCTCCGGCACCTTCTCCTGCTCGACCACCGTGAT
>Ga0137403_10005705_pt1 | contig 14386 bp, 10 predicted proteins | sample CZOMad2_1_16fung_FD_122057 | JGI IMG/M metagenome (GOLD analysis project Ga0137403, IMG submission 122057) | Vadose zone soil fungal communities from Angelo Coast Range Reserve, California, USA - CZOMad2_1_16fungal (Hybrid Assembly) | ecosystem: Environmental > Terrestrial > Soil > Vadose zone... | reverse complement strand
CTCAAATGAAAAATTCGTCAAAGAAAAACTGGAGCCGCTTAAAAAAATTTCGTTGCCGATCTCCTGGTTGTTTCCCAGCGTGAAGGCGTTGCCGTTGTAGGCTGAAGAGTCGTAGTAACTGTCGGCGCAGGAGCCAAGCCCTGACAAAAGCAGCAGGCATAATCCCATTGATTTCAAAGGGCTTACGCAAAACTCGTTTTGCTGAGCTATGGCACTCTGTTTGCACTATATACAAACCACACACGATTCATTACCCCCGGGGCATTTCAGTAATGGGTACAGAATAAACCTTACAGAAGGAGAATTTCGATAGGATAAAACTGGTTGAATTAAGTGAGTAATTATTAATTTCAAATTATCAGGCCCTATCGAACAATGATCGCCATGAAAAACGGAACAAAGATTATGCATTACCGGATCTGTGAAAAAGTAGGAAGCGGCGGCATGGGTGTTGTGTATAAGGCTCTTGACATCCGGCTCGGCCGGCCAGTGGCGTTGAAATTCATCCCGCCATTCTTTGCGCAGGACCCGGAAGCGCTCGCACGCTTCGAGTTGGAGGCAAAAGCGGCATCCGCATTGAACCATTCCAACATATGTACGATGTATGACCTTGGCGAAGACAAGGGTGAAATTTTCTTGATCTTGGAATACTTGGAGGGGAAGGACCTATGCGAGTTTCGGGACGGGAAACCCATGGACTGCGAGAAGCTCTTGGATGTTGCCATCCAGACCACGAATGGGATGTCAGCAGCCCATGCATGCGGGATCATCCATCGTGACATAAAGTCCGCCAATCTTTTTTTGACCACCCATGGCCAGGTTAAGATATTGGATTTTGGTTTAGCCAAGATTGGTGGAACTCCATCGGTGGCATCTGATGATTCGCCCACGCTTACGATGGGCCAGACCGCGGCCGGCATGATTCTGGGCACGGTGGGTTACATGTCGCCCGAACAGGCGCAGGGCCAAGTGGTGGATCAACGCTCTGACATCTTCTCGTTCGGCTGCATCCTGTTTGAGGCAGCGACGGGACGGAGAGCTTTCGAGGGTAAAGATGTGATTGACTCTCTCAACAAGATCATTCGCGAACCCGTTGCCCCGATTAGCGATCTCAATCCTGCCGCACCCGCCGATCTGCAACGCATCGTGCGTCGTTGTCTCGCCAAAGATCCTGATGAGCGTTATCAAACAATCAAGGACGTAGCGATCGAGCTAAAGGAAGTCCGGCGCGAACTCAAAGGGGGCTCCGGGGTAGATACGACCGCAGCGCCGCCATCAGAAAAGTTCGGCGCACCACCTTCAGACGGAACTGTATCCAGCACGCCGGCATCGTCACCTGAAAGCGGTACTCGCGGCACGCGCGCCTCGAGCGCTGAGTATCTCGTCTCGGGAATCAAAGAACACAAACTCGCCGCGGTTATTGCCGGCCTCGTGCTGGTCATAGCCGTCATCGGGCTAAGCTATTACTGGCACGCGCGCAACACTGAAGTTGCGATCGAATCAATCGCCGTCCTTCCTTTCATCAATCAGAACGGCGATCCCAATGCTGAGTATCTCTCGGATGGTTTAACGGAAAGCATTATTAATAGCTTGACGCAGCTTCCGAACTTGCGGGTGATCGCGCGCAGCTCTGTCTTTCGCTACAAGGGCAAAGAGACTGATCCGTTGGCCATCGGCAAAGAACTGGGTGTGCGAGCTGTGCTCGTGGGGCGCATTTTGCAGCGTGGCGACGATCTCAACATCAGTACTGAGTTGGTGGACGTGCGCGATAACAAGCAAGTTTGGGGTGAACAGTACCAGCGCAAGGCCTCAGACCTGATGTCGCTGCAACGTGATATCGCCGGTCAGATCGCGAACAACCTGCGGTTGAGAATCTCTGGCGAAGAGCACAATCGCATGATGAAACACTTCACGGAAAACCCCGAAGCCTATCAACTGTATTTGAAGGGTCGCTTCTATTGGAACAAGCGGACCGAAGAGAGCTATCAAAAGGCGATTGACTATTTCCGGCAGGCTATAGAAAAAGATCCAAACTATGCACTCGCCTACACGGGACTTGCCGACTGCTACAGCTTTCTCAGTAGTCAGGGTATTCGGCCGCCGGGCGATGTCTTCCCTTTGGCGAAGCAGGCCGCCGGCAAAGCAATTGAAATTGATAATTCGCTATCTGAAGCACACACGTCGCTGGCCTACGTTAAGCTCTATTACGATTGGGACTGGGGCGGGGCCGAGCAGGAATACAAGCGAGCTATCGAACTAAATCCAAACTATGCGACTCCGCATCATGGGTATGCTTACCTTTTGATATCGTCGGGCCGCACTGAAGCGGCCATCGCAGAGATCAAGAAAGCGGAGGAGATCGATCCGCTGTCTCTGATCTTTCAGACAGATCATGGCGAGTATTATTATTTTGCGCGGCGCCCCGATGAAGCGATTGCTCAACTGAAAAAAGCCATCGACATGGATCCGAGCTTTGTGCGGGCGCATTGGTTGTTGGGCCGCGCGCTGATTCAAAAAGGCCGGTGCGACGAAGGGATTGATGAAGCCCTAAAAGCCAAAAGGATGGTCCCGGCGATCGAGGCGTTAGGGTGGCTCGCGCAGGAGTACGCGGCATGCGGGCGCAAGCCCGAAGCTCAAAAGGCGATGAGTGAACTGTTGGAACTGTCAAAGGATCATTATGTTTCGCCGCACTGGTTCTCGGCCGTGCAGGCGAGTCTGGGCAACAAAGATGAGGCGTTTAAGTGGCTCGATCAGGCCCTTGATGGGCGCTTTGGTCCGCTCATCTATCTCAAAGTGAATCCGATTTGGGACCCGCTTCGTTCGGACCCGCGCTTTGCGCAGCGGCTGGGGCGCGTCGGGTTGTCGCAGTAGCGCAAGCTGATGGCTGGTGCTAAACAATATGACCATTACCGCTGGCGCACGAATGGGTCACTACGAAATTAGCAGCCTTCGTCCGGCGGCCTGAAAGCTCGATGACGGGTCGGTTTTCTGCCTTCCTTACAAAACTCTGGCCTCGCGTGCGCTAAGTCGGATAGAATCACCGGCGAAATAGGCCGTAACCAGCATTCGGGCTAAACATCGGCGGCAAAGGCTCAACTCCAGAGCCGCAAAACATAAATTCGATCCAACTATGGGCTCGGCTCTTTCACCAGGCGCAAAACTTGGCCGTTACGAAATCCGCTCGCAAATCGGCGTGGGCGGGATGGGCGAGGTTTACCTGGCCTTCGACCTCACGCTGGATCGCAAAGTGGCAATGAAGGTCCTGCCCGAAGACGTGGCTTCAAACCGGCAGCGCATGCAGCGCTTTGTTCAGGAAGCGAAAGCCGTTTCGGCCCTGAATCATCCAAACATCATCACCATCCACGAAATCGGCACTGAGCCGGGCGCGCATTTTATCGCGACTGAATTTATCGACGGCGATAACTTGCGTCACAGTCTGCGCCGCACTCCGGTAACGCTGATTGAAGCAATCGATATTGCCGTGCAAGTGGCGTCGGCTTTGGCCAGCGCGCACACCGCCGGCATCGTTCATCGTGATATCAAACCTGAGAACATCATGCTGCGCCGCGACGGTATCGTGAAGGTCCTGGACTTCGGCCTGGCCAAATTAACCGAACGCTGGCGGAAGGACGAGATCGATCAAGATGCCGACACCATGATGGTCCAGACCGAACCAGGCACAATCGTAGGCACCACCGCCTACATGTCGCCCGAGCAGGCGCGGGGTCAGGAAATCGACACCCGCACGGACATCTGGAGCCTGGGTATAGTGCTGTACGAAATGATCACGAGGCACACCCCCTTCAAAAGCGAAACCGCGAGCGACACCAGCGCGGCGATTCTGAGGAGCGAACCGGTTGCGCTCTCGCACCATTCGCCGGGAACACCAGCCGAGCTCGAGCGCATTGTCCGGAAGGCTTTGCAGAAAGACCGCGAAGAACGTTACCAGGTAGTGAAGGACTTGTTACTCGACCTGAAGAGTCTGAAACGTGATTTAGAAATTAACGCGGCGATTGAACGATCAGGCGCGCCGCCCATTCAGGAACAGAGTCTGGCAGGAGGCGCCGCGCCGAACACCGTCTCTGGCGCCTACACCTCAACCCAGGCTTCCATGATTACGCAGCAGCTGGGATTGACCTCGAGCGCTCGTTGGCTTTGGCTGGCAACCATCGTGCTGATTTCGGGTCTCGCGATAGGCGGCTGGTTTTGGTGGCGGCGCTACCGTGACGCTGACGCCGGTCGATTTGCTGCTTTGACCGTTACGCAACTTGTCAGTCGGAAGAACGACCTGGGCGAGATCAGCGCCAGTCATGCGCGCTTTTCGCCTGACGGAAAGTTCGTTGCTTATGCGTCGACCAAAGGCGACAACGGCGCCATTTGGCTGAAGCAGTTGGGCAGCGGCGAACCATTTGCTAACCGCGGCGAGCTGGGAACGCCGGAGAGTCCCGTCTGGTCGCCGGATGGATTACAGATCGCTTTTCTTTCGAAACGCGAAGGGCAGAATGGCATCTGGACCATGGCTGCATTCGGCGGTTCGCCGACCCTGCTCAAATCGCTGGACTCTCATGTGGGCGAGTTATTGACCTGGACCAAAGGCGGGAAAATGTACTTTCAAATGCGGGGCGACCTCTATGTGCTCAACGTGCCCTCGCAGGAAATCTCGCAGGTGACCAAGCTTAATTCCTCTAAAATTCAGGAGCGTAGCTTTGCTGTCTCTCCTAACGAAGAACGCGTGGCCTACACCGACAGCACTGACGGACAAAGCGACATCTGGGTTATGGCGGTACGCGGCGAATCACCCACGCGGGTAACAAATGACAAAGCTGAAGACAACGATCCAGTTTGGACTCCCGATGGCCAAAGCATCGTTTACAGTTCGAAACGCAACGGTGTTCAGCAAATTTGTCTGGCTCGCCTGGACGGCCGTCCCCCGGTGCAATTGACTGTCAATGACACCAACAGCGAGGTATTGGATATTTCGGCCGACGGGACAAGAATTCTGTATTCCACTTCCAGAGATGAATGCGATTTATGGAGCGCCACAATGGACCACCCGAAGGAATCGCAACTGACTTCGGATATTGGCATCGAGTTGTGGCCCGATGTTGCGCCCGACGGCAAGACCATCGTCTTTCAATCCACCCGAACAACGACCGGTGCATCTCTGTTCAATTCGGTGTTGTGGTCCCGATCATTAGCGGGTGAAGCCTCGCCGACCCAACTGGCGCCGGATGGTTTTGCTCCGCTTTGGTCGCCCAACGGACGGCAAATCGCTTTCTTGCGCTATACCAATGGGCCCAGCGATCTATGGATGATGCATGCCACCGGCGGCGACGCCAAACCGTTAACGAAGGGCGGCATCGTCTTCGGCGGCTATGCGATGCTGCCGTACAATCGTTTTCAAACTCAGGATTTTCAGTGGTCGCCCGACGGTACGCGTTTGATCTATTGCGCCAATACTTCCGGGGTGGCGAACGTCTGGCAAATCGCGGTTGACGGTTCAGGCGCAACCCAACTATCCAACAATTCGGAAGCGAACCTGCACTTCTTTAATCCAACCTGGTCGCCTGACGGTCAGCGCGTGGCATGGCTGGCTCTCTCAACGGTGCAGAAAAAACCAGTCTGGAGCGTTTGGCTCCTGGCCGAAGGCAAGCAGCAGCAGATCGTTCAAAGCGATTCTGTGCTGGGCCTGATCGGTTGGTCCCAGTCGGGGCAGGAGCTGATCGTGAAATCAATTCCCGGCAAGGGCGGCGCGCCCAACGTCCCGGTTGAAGTCAGCTTGTTGGCCATCACGGTTCGGGACGCTAAACAGCGGGCGCTGGCCCAGGTCCCGTCGACTTACTTTCAGAATATCAAACTTGCGCCGGGTGGAAATCAGATCGCCTTCGTCGCGCGCCAGGACGGCGCCGATAGCTTGCAATGGATGGCAACCGCCGGGGGCTCAGCCAGGATCATCGTGACCAGCAGCGATCCGCGCGTTTACTTCTCTGGCATCACATGGTCGCCCGATGGCAAAACGATTTACTATGGCAAACAGGCAAGTTGGACTATGCTTTCAATGATCGACAATTTTAAGTAAACCCGAAACCCCCAACCCAAGGAGAAAAGAAAGAAATGCCCGTTCATACAAACCTCAAGCAATACGCGCTATTGCGAACGAAGATGGATTCGGCAGTCACCGGCGCGCTTCGTTACTATCTAAACGCAGCGACTGGGCCGGAGCAGCAACAGGCCTTCGCTTACCTTGATAAAGCGCTCCAGGACATAGTCGACAAGGTTTGGGGCGGAGCGAAGAAAATAACCTGTCCGCCTGGTTACTTCCCATGTGACGGCTGTTGTGTGCCTTACCAGTGCATAATGGAATAGGAATCCGTCGTTCTCCGCACGCCAGCTTTAGTACAGGTTTTCTGGTTCGACTTCCGTCACCGGGGCGGAATGGATAAACCTCTGCCAGCCTGGAGAGCTTGCGCGAGAATCATTCTAGTGGAGGGCATTTATGCGACGCTTGATTTCATCCGCCGCGTTACTCGTATTGGTCTTCGCAAGTTTGATTGCGGCCCAGGATCGTAAGACATTCACAGTTGGCACGGCCACCGCAACCCGAGGTCAGAAAGCGACCGGCACGATCGAAGTTCCCGCCGGCAGTGACGCGGCGCTGAGTATTCCCGTCGCTGTCTTTCACGGCGCGAAGCCGGGGCCGGTGCTGGCGATCGTCGCGGGCTCTCATGGAACTGAATACACTTCGATCATCGCGCTCGAAAAGATGATCGGGATGCTCAACCCGGCGGAGATTTCCGGGACGGTCATCATCGTTCCGCTTATCAACATTCAGTCGTTCGAGCAGAAAGTGCCGCACCTGAATCCCGTCGATCGCAAAAGCATGAATCGATGGTATCCCGGCAAAATGGACGGCACCCAGACCGATCGCGCGTCATTCATGATCACGAAACAAGTCGTGGAGCAGTGCGACCATTTGATCGATCTGCACGGCGGCGACCTCGATGAAAGCCTGCGGCCTTACAGCTACTGGACGAAGACGGGTAACGAAAAGCAGGATCAGATTTCGAAAGAGATGGTGCTGGCCTTCGGACTCGATCACATAATCATTTCCGCTGACCGGCCCAAGGACCCGCAGGCTTCGCGCTACCTGGAGAATACCGCGTCCACGCGGGGCAAACCTTCGATCACGGCCGAGGCCGGATACGCGGGCACAGTTGAAACTGATGATCTCAACGCGCTGATCAACGGCTGCGTCGGGGTGATGCGCTATTTGAAGATGCTGCCGGGCACGCCGGTCATGGTCGAGCATCCAGTCTGGATCGAAAAAGTTGTCACGATTGCCAGCGAACAAACCGGGATTTTCTATCCACTGGTCAAACGCGGGACTTACGTCGAGCAGGGAATGAAGGTTGGTTACGTTACCGACTATTTAGGCAACGTCGTGTTTGCAGCGAGAGCACCCGTCGCCGGCGTGGTGTTGTATGTCTGCGCGGTGCCGTCGATGACCAAGGGAGCGACGATTGCGAATATTGGCGTGGTGGCGAGGTGAGCTTGGATCAGTTTCACACAAAGCGGTTGCGCATGGATGCTAAACAATTCTTTCGGCCTTCTCCTGACCTGATAAGAAGTGGAACAGGAAAACTCGGTCGAAGTAACCGCCGTTGCTATTCAGTGTCTCTCTAGCTAAGTTCGCAGCCTCTTCGAAGCCGAAATTGGGAGCATCGAATGGAGTGTTATAGGCGAACGCTTTGAAATCGTAATGAACCAGTAGACCCAGCTCGTCAAGACTTGCCTGTGTTCTCAATTCCTTATTGTAGCGCTCGTCCTTTGTATGAGCAATGAGAGCGTTCGTGAGCGTCTCATGCATAGTCTTCGGAGAAAAAAAGCTAGCCGAGTACGGGAACGTTATCCAATTTTTGGAACGATGTCGCTTTCTGGAGTGAACTCGAACAGTGTTCAGATACCTCTCTAGAGTCGGAAAATCGTCAAGGTTGATGTCTTTCCACGAATTCTGATCTAGTTCTAGCTTATCTTCGCGTTCAATCAGAGCGCGCAACTGCTCCTGGAAATCTGGTACATCGCCTGCATCGAACCTTACTTGCCTGGCAGAGAGCCAAACCTGACCTATGTGGTGTGTTTCATTTGGGCCTTGTTCTCCGATTATTTTCCGAATGTTCTCTTGATAACGCTCTTGTTTTCGCGCTTCCGCTATCTGCTCTCGATTAACCCAACTCTTAAGCTCGACGCCAATCTTCTTGCCCGACTTAGTGACTGCAATAATGTCGGGGCGTTTGTCAAAAGGGTGGGGAGGTGGATCAATCGCATGTTCAGGGTACCATTCTTCCACGACGCCCCACTCCACGATCTCATCTGCAAGTTCGGCATAAGCCTCCAGAAACGAAGCAAAAATGAGCTTCTCGTTTCGCATCATATCGATAGGAACCTGTTGGAGCTTTCTTACGATCTCTATTTTCTGTTCGAAAGGAAGCTTGGCGAGGCGCTGCCGCCGCGCCATCTTGGCGCGGAAGATGTCTTCTACTTTGAACGCGTTTGGATCGAATGCCTCGCGGCTCATCGCTCCTCCAAATCATGATGTGAGCTAAACTTCTTCCACGTTTCTGCCAGGCCGTGACGACGAATGATATCGCGAAAGGCTGTCATGTCCATCTGATTCGATTCTAACAACGATATTACCCGCGCATGATCCTTCGGCCTACCTGATCTAAGGAGTTCGGCTGCGAGATGTTCCGCCGAGAATATTAATGTGTAGGCTCCAGCAAACGCCACCCGGTCTGCCTGGGCGACCGCTTCTTCCTGGACAGGTTCAGATGCGGGGACAAATTGAACGAGCCAACCCTCTATCCTGATGTACTCCCTCTCGGTATTGTACCCGAGCTCCTGGAGATATTCGTAGATTCGTCCAAATGATACCAAGCCGTTGGCGCCGACGATCACTGGTGATATGAAGACATCGATATCGTCTGTTAGGTAGGGTTCCAAATAGCGAATCGCGGCGATTCCACCGCCAATTGCGAATTTCTCGATCACGCCATCGGCTTGCATGCGGTTTAGTATTTCGATTACCTTTTCCATCCGGCTCGCCTCGGGACGCTTTCTGACTGACGATAGACTCAAATCAGTTTATCATCCCTCTATTGACGCTGGTAGGATTCGCGAAAACCCTGATGCAGCCGCTAAAGCAAATGTTCGATAAGCTAATTGGCTTCGTATGCATCGTTGCTTCCTGCGGCATGGCGTCCGCGCAGTACATCTCAGCCGACACTTACACGCGCTATGAATTGCTGGCGCCGGAAACTCATCAGTTTAAGATTTACTACGAGGTGACCGAGACCCGCGTGGGGGCGCGTTATCACTTCAACCAGATCCGCGAGGGCAGCGAGGCGTCGGATGAATCAGTTGTCGATCTCGCCACCGGGAAGCCTCTGAAATTCGAGGTCGTCACGGGCGCTCAAGCCAAGACTGATTCGCCGGCTGAAAACTTCACCCCGACCGCCCACTACATTAAGGTGCTCCTGGCGCATTCGATTTCGGAGCGAGGCGAGTATCGTCTGGCGATCATCAAGACCTACAAAGACGACAAGAGCTATTACACTGAAGGCGATCAGATTGTTTTCAAACGGCCGCTAGGGATTCCACGCGACAGCATTGTTTTGCCCGCCGGGTACGAAATCGTTTCGTGTTCGGTGGCGACGCAGGTGTTGACCGAGCCTGATGGCCGCTTGAAACTTGCGTTTGTTAATCCGGGCAGCGGCGGGGAACTTCAGGTCACGATTAGAGCGAAGAAGTTGAAGTAGCAGGTGGGTGAAGAACCGAAAAACTCGACGATGAGAGTGCGACTCACGATCTTCTTCCTGGGTTTTGTTGTTCTCTGCATTAGCGGAGCCCACTCGCTACCGCAGGCGGTTCTGACAGTCGCCGCTCAAAATCAAAATCCGCTGACTGAGCGCGCTTATCAGGATCGCGAAATCCTCTACGAGCTTCAGGCGCCGGCGTCGCATGCCTTTCGCATTACTCACGACTATACGGTCCACAAAGTGGGCGAGAAGTATTACTTCAACGTGGTGCGCGCCGGCAGCCACGTCTCTGATCCGGAGAGCATCGATCTGGATACCGGCGCCAAACTGAAGTGCGAGATCATCAGCGGCAAGCAAGCGACTGAGCGCAAGCTGCCCATCACCGATCCGATTAAGGACGACAGCGAGATCGTGGTCACTCATCTTGCGCGCGCGATTGAGCCGGGAACCACGAACAGAATTCGCTTGATGGAAACCTATGCTGACCCAAAGAGTTATTTTCTCGATGGCGAGGAGTTGGTATGGGATCGAAGCTTCGGCCGCTTGCGTAACACTGTCGTGCTGCCCCCTGGTTGGCACCTGACAGGTCTGGCTTCACCCGCGACGATTCAGACGCTGACTGATGGACGAATTTCAGTCTTTGTCGTGAATCCGCGAAACGATGACGTGCGTGTTTACTTTCGCGCTCGCCGTCGAGGGTGATCCGTCGGCGCTGATCGTCCACGGCGAGTGAACGCTTAAACGACACTCGGGGCCCAACCCACACGGGTCCTCGTTCACTTTGAACTACCCGCTTTCCTCATAAATAAACATGAATTGCCTGACTTTCGTACGTCACATTGGCGCCTGGAATGTCGGCAAAAAGAGCAACGATCACAAGAAAATCTCCATCTTAGTCTCGGTCCTCGATTGCAAGTTCTACCCGTTCTTTGTAAGTCAGTAGCGACCATGCGTAGCCGAAGTTGGAAGTATTAATTTGATGGCCCAGCGGGCCGTCGCTCACATGGAGAACTACTGATGAAGTTTCCCCGCATGCCCCACTTGCGTTCTGCCAAGTTCGCACCCTTTGCTGTCATTTCACTTTTCTGTTTGACCAACTTTACCGGGCTCTGGTTCAGTCCTGCATTCGCACCCGCCGTTTCGGCCACTCAAATAGCAGTCGAGACGATACCTGCGGACATACCGCAGTCCGGTGATTGTGATCTTGATTGGATCATCTTTCGCGCCGGCGAGCGCGAAGGCGTCGACCCGAGATTCATTCATGCGGTTATCCAGCAGGAATCGAAATATCATCCGCAGGCGACGTCTCATGCGGGAGCGCGCGGCCTGATGCAGTTGATGCCGGCGACGGCAAAAAGATTCGACTGCAGCGACACAACCGATGAAGCTTGCAACGTCGAAGCGGGAACCAAATATCTGGCCTGGTTGCTAAAGAGATTCGATGGGGATGTGAAGCTGGCACTCGCCGGTTACAATGCCGGTGAAGGAGCCGTGGACAAATATCAGGGCGTGCCGCCTTATCCCGAGACCCAGAATTACGTAAACAAGATCGTCGCAAACTACGGCAAAGACTACCATCCGATCCTGGAACCTGAGGATGCGAAGATTGCGTTTCGTTTGATGAACTAGCAGAAGACTTCTGTGTTTCGTGGTTCTTCGTGTGACTTCGTGGATCGTCCGTCGTGAGCAGAGACCCGATCCACGAAGTAACACAAAGAGCACGAAAGTTGGAGTCGCTTGTCAGCCTCACGGCGCCGGTCGCACATCCGGCGGACGCATCTGGTAATTCGACGGCGGCTCAGCACCCAACAGATAGCGCACGAAGTAGTCCCATCGCCGTCGCGTCATGTAGTTGCCGGCTGAGCCGTACCCATGACGCTGATTCGGCAGCATCAGCAGATCGAAATCCTTGTTCGCTTTAATGAGCGCGTCGACGACCAGCAGCGTGTTGTTCGGCGGCACATTGTCGTCCATCGTGCCATGCGCGAGAAGCAAATGTCCCTTCAGGTTTTTCGCCAGGCTCTGGTTTGCCTGGTCGTCATAGTTGGTCCCGCTGAGCAAGCCCTGATACCGTTCGCCCCAATCGTCTTCGTACTCGCGGTTGTCGTGATTTCCCGATTCAGAGATGCCGACTTTGAAGAAGTCGGGATAGCGAAACATCGCATCAGCAGTCGCATAGCCGCCGCCTGAGTGGCCGTAGATGCCTACGCGACCGAGGTCGATCCACGAATACTTCTCCGCGAGCTGCTTCATGCCGCTGACCTGATCCGGCAAGGTGTTGTCACCCATGTTGCCGAAATAGGCGTCGTGAAAACTTTTTGACCTCAGCGGGTTTCCCATGCCTTCGATCTCAACCACGATGAAGCCGAGTTCGGCCAGCGCCTGACAGTCTCCGCGGGCGGCCACGAACGACCAATTGCCGACACTTCCCCCCTGTGGGCCGGGGTAAATGTGATTGACGATCGGATATTTCTGGTTCGGTTCGAGGTTCGTTGGCTTGAACATCAAACCATACAGATCGGTTTTGCCGTCGCGCGCCTTGATGGTAATCGGCGCCGGCGGCTGCCATCCCGTGGCCATCAGTTTTGAGATATCCGTCTGCTCGAGTGTAGTTATCGCTTTCCCGTCCTGGTGCCGCAACACAGCCACCGGAGCGACATCTGGTTTCGAATAGTTGTCGACAAAGAAGCGGCCCGATGGTGAAAGGGTGACCTCATGGTTGCCGTCGTCCGACGTAAGCAACGAGAGGTTCGCGCCGTCAAAGCCGATGCGGTACAAATGTTTGAAGTAAGGATTACGACCCGCTTCACGGCCGACTCCGAGAAAGTAAATCAAGCGATTCTTCGCGTCGACCCTGAGCACGTCAGTTACGGCCCAATCGCCCTTCGTGATCTGGTTCTTGAGCTTTCCAGTCGCCGAATCGTAGAGATAAAGATGGCCCCAGTTGTCTCGCTCTGAAAACCAGATCACTTCGTGCGAACCCGCCAGGTAACGCCAGTTCGCCTGGTTGTCTCCCGACTCAAACTGGGTTGCTGCTTTTTCTTCGAGCACGTCACGCACCGCGCCAGTCATGTCGGCAATGCGAAGCTGCACAACTTTGTGATCGCGCGAGCTTGAAAGGAATGCAACTTCGGAGGAGTCAGGACTCCACTCGGCGTCGGCCAATTCAGTTCCGCGACAGGCGATGTTGTCACAGACCGACGAGCGGTGCTGATCGGGCGGCATCTTCAGACGGATGACCTTGGCTTGATCGGCGTCGATGATGACGCGCTCAATCATGGCCACGACGGCGTCGCCGGGCAGCGGGTATTTCCAGGCTTGCAGAGTTGGATGTCCGACCTTGGTATCCACCAGGTACATCTCTCTGACTTTGCGCTGGTCCTGCTGAAAGGTAGCTATTTTTTTCGAGTCAGGAGACCAAAGCAGGATCGCGCGATCGCTGTGGATCCAGCCCGCATTGTCGGTCGCATAGCCAAAATCCTTCACGCCATCGGTGGTCAGTTGCGTCTCCTTGCCGGTGGCCACATCGCGGACCCACAGATTGAAATCGCGTATGAAGGCGGCGCGCTTTTTGTCGGGCGATAATGATTCGATGGCGGCGCCGGCCGCTCCGGCTCTGCCGCGCGGCGCTCCGGCGCCTGCGTCGGGTTCGGCCACGCACTGGTCGGTTTGCAGATCACATTTCCATCGACTCTGCCGCACGCTGAATGAGATTGTTCGCCCGTCGCTTGAAAAATCGAATTGAGTAAATGGCAGGTGATGCGCGTCGTAAGTAGCCTTGGCAGCCGCCGAGAGAGCTGCCGCCACCTTCGCATGATCGAAGGCCGGCTCGCGAGTTCCTTTCGCGGGATCGACCAATAGAAACTCGCTGCCATCGGCGGTCGTCACCCGATACCAAAAGCGATCATCCGGCATCCAGGTTGGACGCACCCCGGAGCGGAACACGAGCGGCGTCGTGTTATAGCCCATAAACTTTTCGGCGCGGGCATAATCGGCAGCGGTCAGCGCGCGTGGGGCATCGGCCGCTGGCTGTTGCGCGGCCGCTGTAATCGTGGTGAGCAAAGTAACCGAAAAAATCGCGAGTCTTGACAGCTTGGCTCTATTCATATGTGCTCCGAGAGTGTTGATTCCTTTTGCTTAGCGTGGCGATATTGCCCCAGCTTGTTCGGCGACCGGACCCAGCAACCGCTCGACCTCAGTGCGAATTGCTTCAAGCTCCTTCCGCAACACCTCGTATCTTTCGATCGCGTCTCGTCCGATCCTTTGATCGACATTGGCCGTCATCCCGGCCAGGTACGTTATCTGGGCCTGCAATCCGGGCTTACTGTAGCGCGCCGGCTCAGTAATGAGCTTCGCGGCCACTGCATTTACCGCGGTGGTCTTATTGGCATCAGCGCCGGGCGCCCGCAATTTTGTTTGTGCATCGCGAACCTGGGCCACGAGTTGGTTGACGCCGGTGACGAGTTGGCGCACGCGCATGTTGTGCGCGAATTGCTCCTGTAAGTCAGCGGCCGTGACTCCATCTGCGGCAATGCGCGGATCGATGAGCAAGTTAAAAGCTTCAGTCAGCG
>Ga0137403_10005703_pt1 | contig 14388 bp, 12 predicted proteins | sample CZOMad2_1_16fung_FD_122057 | JGI IMG/M metagenome (GOLD analysis project Ga0137403, IMG submission 122057) | Vadose zone soil fungal communities from Angelo Coast Range Reserve, California, USA - CZOMad2_1_16fungal (Hybrid Assembly) | ecosystem: Environmental > Terrestrial > Soil > Vadose zone... | reverse complement strand
AGAACGGGTACCCCGGCGGGGTCGGGACCTTCGTCGGCGGGACGATCCCCGGAACGCCGCCGCCCAGCACCCCGGCGGCGAGTCCCGGCCCGGCGATGACGATCGGTCCGGGGTCCGGCGCCGCGGCGTAACCCTGCGAGGTTCCCGCCGACTCCACCGCCACCTGCGCCGTGGGGCCACCGCCCTCGGCCGGGGTGTCGGTCAAGGGAATGTTGGTCGACTTCATCGTCAGCCGCACGCCACTGGCGGCGGCGGAGCCGCTGAAGGCCAGCGGCGCCTCGTCGGCCCGGCTCGACCCGACGAAGCCGGGCGCAATGAGCGACAAGCCGACCAGGCCAGCGACGGAGAGTGCCGCCCGAGCGGTCCGGTACGGCCGCAGCTCAGAGACAGATACGGGTGTCACCGATCCACCCCCCCTTCGCGAGCTGATTGACAAACCAGCACGTCGGAGTCTGGGGCGCCGGCTGGTCCTTGTTATAGGTGAGCGGCCTGGTCAAGCCGCCGATGTCGTTGCCGTTGATCGACCACAGACCGTCCAGCACGGCCTCATTCGTGGGCGTGTCCGGGAAGTGCTTGGCGGCCAGTTCGAAGACCTTGGCCGCCACCCAGCCGATGCCGCCGGTCGCCACGGGCGTGGTCCCCGGAACGTACTGTTTCAGCGCCGCGAGCCACTCGGCGACGGCAGGATGGTCGGGCGGGGTAATCCTCACCCCCGAGGTGATCCAGGCGCCCTCCATGCTGGTGTCTCCGACGGATGCGCTGAAGGCGGTGCCGATGCTGATGATGGGAACGTCGAAGCTGACACTCCTGCACGACCGTCGCAGCCGGGAGGCCGAGGTGCCTTCCATTCCGAGGACCAGGGATTTCGCTCCGGCGTTCTTGGCTTGGACGCAGGCCGACGTGTAGTCGGGTTGCGTCATCGAGATGCTGCCGTTGTAGACGAGCTTGAGGCCCGCCTCGGCGGCGTACTTTTCGGCGTTGTTGCGGTAACCGGTGCAGTAGGGGACCTCAGTGCAGGTGATGGCGGCCACCTGGTCACCCGGCTTGATGACTTTGGCCAGGGTCTGGTAGATGCCCTGGATGCCCTCGTTGCAGCTGCTCATGACCGAAAAGCCCATCGGGCTGTAGCAGATCCACGGCTGGGCGCCTTCTTCGCCGATAACGGGAATACGGCGCTGGCGCAGGTAGTCCGCCGACGCCTGCCCCGAGAGGGCGGCACCGTTGTAAACGAAGGCGATGACCTTGTCCTGCTCCACCGCCCGTTGCGTCAGTGACTGATCACGGGCTGGGTCGCCGCCGGTGTCGTAGACGACGTACTTCACCGAGTGGCAGTTGAGCCCGCCCTTGGCGTTGGTGGCCGCCACCCAGGCCTGGACCGACTTGGTTCCCGGGGCCAGGATCGGGCCGAGCAGTCCGGAGTACTCGCCTACGGAGCCGATCACGATTGGTGCCTTCGTGCCGTTGCAAGCGCCGCTCGAGCCGGGTGCCGACGGACCGCCACCCGGGGCGCCCCCGCCGGTACCTGGCACCGACTTGGTCGCACCCGACCCGCCGTTGGGCGTGGCCGCCGACCCTGGGGAGGCTGATATCTTCGCCGCCCCGCCGGCCGAACCACCACTCACTGCCGCGCTGCCCGGCTTCGGCGACGTCGCCGCACCCGAACCGGCCCGGGCAGCGGCGACCGGCGGGCTGGAGTTCCCTGTCGGCGAGGCCGCGGAAGCCGCAGGACCGGTGGCAGCGCCCGTCACGCCTGCGACGGCCGACTGGGCGTCGGTCATCCCGGTCGAACCCGTGGTCTCCGGGGACCCGCCGCCGGCGGCCGGCTGGCTCGCCGGGGTGTTCCCGCCATTGTTCTCGCGGCCCGCGGCCGCCTCCAGCCGGTCATTGCTGAGACGGTTGCCGCAGGCGCTCGCCCCGGCCGCCATCACCGCCAGGACGACGGCAGCGGCCGCCCGATGGCGTCCACTTCGCCTGGCGGACGTCTTCATGGACGTCATGACCGCACCCCCTTGATCGATGAAAGAACTGCGAAGACTCGGGGCTATTTGGTGATCGCGTAGCGGCCGAGGTCGTAGCACTCGATGGCATTTCCCCGGAGAAACTGCCAGGTCTCGTGCTCGTTCAAATTGGCGGCCTGGATCAGCTTTTCGGCGACCTTGATCGAGTGCGGGAAGAACGAGTCGGCATGGGGATAGTCGGTCTCGAACATGATCTGACCCATCCCGACGTAATCCCGGTTGAGGAGACCCTGGACATCGTCGAAAATGCAGCCGTAGACCCGCCCGGGGATATAGCTGCTCGGGCGCTCCGGAACACGCTCACGGGCGGTTTTGTCGTAGGCGTCGCTCCGCTCCCAGGCGCTGTCGATCCGCTCCAGCATGAACGGCATCCAGCCGACCTGGCCCTCGCTGAAGGCGATCCGCAGCGTGGGGAACCGGGCGAGCAGACCGGACGACAGCCAGTCGACGAGGCCGGCCTGGGCGTTCTGGGCCGTGAGGGCCACCCAGACGAGGATCGGGGCGTCGGGCGACGTCGTGGTCAGCTTCGACGACGACCCGATGTGCATGTTGACGACCGTCTCGGTCTCCTGGCACGCCGCCCACAGCGGGTCCCAGTGGCCGGAGTGGATGCTCGGCAGGCCGAGCGCAGCGGGGTTCTCGGAGAACGCCACGGCGTGCGAACCCTTCGCCGCGCACCGCCGGACCTCGGCCGCCGCCAGCTCCGCGTCCCAGAGAGGAACGAGGGTGAGCGGGATCAGGCGTCCCCGGCCGGCTCCGCCGCCCCAGTCGTCGATCATCCAGTCGTTGTAGGCCTTGACGCAGAGGAGGGCGAGTTCCTTGTCCTGCCGCTCGAGGAAGGTCTGGCCGCAGAAACGGGGCACCGTCGGGAAGCACAGGCTGGCCTCGACGTGGTTCAGGTCCATGTCGGCCAGCCGGGCGGCCTGGTCGAAGCAGCCGGGGAGGATCTCGTCGTAGGAGACGGGCGTCATGGCCTCGAGGTCCCGGATCGGGCCAACGGAGGCGTAGCCGGCCGGGAGCGGCCAGCGGAGGTCGTCGTAGACCCAGTGGTCGCACCAGCGGGACTTGGGCGAGCTCTTCTCGTCGTCGTCGACGAAGTCCATCTTGCCGCCGGTGTTCCAGTCCAGGTACCCGTAGTGCCGTTCGACCCTGGGCCCCCGGTCCCGGTACTTCGCCGGGAGCCGGTCCTGCCAGAGGTTCGGGGGCTCGACGATGTGGTCGTCCACCGAGATGATGCGCGGGAGTTCAGACACCATTCATCCCCTCTACGTTCACTCACGCCGGACCGTTCAGCCCAGGGAACCGCGCCGGACCCGAACCGGCATGAGTACCGGCTACCTAGCTCCCGGGTACCTACCGAAGGGATTTCTCGAACCGGGCGCCCGGTAGGTATCCCGGTATCCGGGGGGCCCGGGTAGGTACCCGCTACTCATGAAGGTCGGGCCCGTTCGCGGTCCGCTGACAGCCACACCAGTGGTCTCGATCGCGTCTCGTACCTGGGTCGCGCGGAGGGAGTCAGAGGAAATGATCGGCGATATCCCGGTGATCGATGGCGTGGTCCATGGGTTCGACTTCAACCAGGCCAACATGCTGAACATGCCGCCGGGGCGGATCCACGCCCAGGCGCACCTCGCCAAGACACCGCGACAGCCGAAATACGCCCGCTACATCCTCGAGCAGGACCGTTACGAGCGGAAGCACACCGCCGAGGAAATGGTCTCGTGTTGCTTCGCCGAGAGCCAGACCGACATCGCGGTGTACCACACCGTGCGCCGGATCGGCTACATGAATGTCGGCGAGTGGAGCCCGTGGGACGTCGGCCTCGAGATGCGGGAGCGGGCCGGCAACGAGCGGGTCCTCATCATGGCCGGCCTCACCGACCCCTTCGACACCAAGCGCAGCATCGACGAGCTCGATGAGATGATCGAGCAGCACGACGTCATCGGGCTCAAGCTCTACCCCTACGACTGGGACGCGCGCCGGCAGGAGCTGCGCCAGTTCCTCCTCAACGACGAGGACGTGGCCTTCCCGCTCATCGAGCACGTCCGGAGCAGGGGACTGCGGTCGATCTCCGTCCACAAGGCCATCGGTTCGATCATCCAGTGCTTCGGTGTCACCGACGTCGAAGCCGCCGTGACGACCTTCCCGGACATGCAGTTCGAGATCGTCCACGCCGGTTGGGCCTTCATGGAGGACACCGCCATCCTGGCCCAGCGCCGCAACGTCTGGCTCAACCTCGAAGGGACGGCCAGTCTGCTCGGCATGGCCCCCCGGCGCTTCGCCGAGATCCTGGGCAAGTTCCTGCACAAAGGCGGCGGCGAGCCCGGCGCCGAGGACCGCATCATCTGGGCCACCGGCGTCATGGCCGTCCACCCCCAGCCGCTGCTCGATCTGTTCCTCGACTTCCAGATGCCCGAGGACCTCATGGAGGGGTACGGCTACCCCGAGGTCACGATGGACATCAAGCGCAAGATCCTGGCCGGGAACTACGCCCGCAAGATCGGACGGGACCTCGACTCGATGATCGCCGCCATCCCCGACGACGAGTACAAGGACCGCCAGCGCTCCGGGAACCTGGCCGAGCCGTGGTCGAAGGTGCCGATGGAGGCCGAGCCGACCCGGGTGGCGTCGTGAGGCCGTCCGAGGCGGCCATCCGTGCAGTGCTCGACACGGTCTACGACCCCTGCTCGATCACGTTCGGCGTGCCGCTCAGCCTGGCCGACATGGGGCTCCTGACCGGGGTCGACATCGGCGACGACGGCAGCGTCGTCGTTCGGATGCGACTCACCACCCCCGGTTGCATCGAAGGGATCGTGAAGTTCACCCACGAGGTGGAGACGGGGGTGGCACAGGTCGTCGGTGTGACGTCGGTGAAGGCGGAGTTCGACGACAGCTGCAGCTGGTCGGAGGAGGACATCTGCGAGGACGGGCGGCGCCAGCTCGAGGAGGGACGGCGCCAGATGCGTCGCCGGCTCCAGGTCGTCGGGGGGTAAGCGGTCCATGGAATTCGATCCGCTGTCCGACGACTTCTTCAACGGGGCGTTCGAGACCTACCGGTGGCTGCGCAACGAGGCCCCGGTCTACCGCAACGACACCCACAACTTCTGGGCTCTGTCCCGCTACGCGGATGTCCAGCCTGCCTACAAGGACTGGACGACCTACAGCAGCGCCTCGGGCATCATGCTCGACCAGCTCAACATCGAGGGGTTCAACGGGCCGGCGTTCATGCCCGGCTTCCTCGGCGTGTACGACCCGCCACTGCACACCCGGCTGCGCCGGCTCGTGTCCCAGGCGTTCACCCCGAAGGGCGTCCGCTCCCTCGAGCGCAACATCGAGCAGTCGATCCGCAGGCACCTCGACGCTCTGTCCGGCCGGGAGGAGTTCGACTTCGTCGACGATTTCGCCCAGCGGTTCCCGGCCGAGGTCATCTATGACCTCATGGGCGTTCCCGAGCCCGACCGGGAGCGGCATTGGCACCTCTCGGACCAGTTCATGTACGCCGGAGACGAGAGCGAGGAAGGGCTGTTCAACCCCGTCCGCATCAACGCGATGCAGGAGTTGATGCAGTACTTCCTGTGGCTCACGGAGGAGAAGCGTGAGCATCCCTGCGACGACATGATCACGCGGATGACGCAGAGCAGCTACGTCGACGACGATGGGGTGGAGCAGCGGCTGACCGACCAGGAGATGGCCGCCTACCTCCTGCAGACGATGGCGGCCGGGGTGGAGACGACCACCAAGCTGCTCTCCGGGGCCATGGTGTCGCTCAACCGGAATCCGGAGGACTGGGAGAAGATCCTGGAGAGCCCGGAGAAGATTCCCGGGGCGCTCGAGGAGCAGGGGCGGTTGGAGGCCCCCGTGCAGTTCCTCGGGCGGAAGTCGACGACAGACGTCACGCTTCACGGCGTGACGATCCCGGCGAAGTCGAACGTGCTGCTGCTCATCGGGTCGGCCAACCGGGACGAGCGGGTGTTTCCGGATCCGGACCGCTATGACATCGAGCGGGCCTTCGAGCCGGCCCCGATGACGTGGGGTGGCGGACCGCACCTCTGCATCGGCGTGCATCTCGCCCGACTCGAGGGGCAGATGGCCCTGGAGGCTATCCGGGAGCGCTGGCCGCGCTTCGAGATCGACGAGGCGGGCCTACGGCGTGCCCGGGGATTCCACGTGTTCGGCTGGTCGCGTGTGCCGGTCTCGGTACACCGTTCGGTGACGGTCTGAGGAGACGGAACGATGAAGGCCGCTGTCGTCCGGGAAGTCGGGAAGATCGCCGTCGAGGAGCTGGACCGGCCGCGACCCGGGCCGGGCGAGGTGCTCGTCCGGATGGCCGCCGCCGGCGTATGCCACACCGACGTGACCGCCCTCGCTGGCGGGCTGCCCCTGCCCCTGCCCGCCGTCCTCGGTCACGAGGGAGCGGGAATCGTGGAGGCGGTGGGGGCGGGAGTCTCTACGGTCGCCCCCGGGGATCACGTCGTCCTCAGCATCACCTACGGGTGCGGCGTCTGCTTTCAGTGCCAGCAGAGCGCCTTCGGTCTCTGCGAGGTGGGAACACCGCACCTCCTCAATGGCACGATGCCGGACGGGACCCGCCGCCTCCGCCGCGGCGAAGAGGACGTGCACACGTTCCTGTTCCAGTCGTCGTTCGCCGAGTACGCCGTCGTGCCCGCCGCCTGCGCGGTGAAGATCCGGTCCGACGCGCCGCTCGAGGTGGCTGCCCTCCTCGCCTGCGGGGCGAGCACCGGCTACGGCGCCGTGGTCCGGCGAGCCCGGGTCGCACCCGGCAGCTCCGTCCTGGTGATCGGGGCGGGCGGCGTCGGGCTCAGCGTGGTGATGGCCGCCCGGCTGGCTGGCGCCACGAAGGTCATCGTCTCGGACAGGAGCGACGATGCGCTGGCGCTGGCCGAGTCGGTCGGGGCGACGCACACCGTCGACGTGTCCGACCCGGACATCAACGTGATTGACGAGGCGACCCGCATCACCGGCCGGGGGGTCGACTACGCCTTCGACGCCGTCGGGGCGGAGGGAACGCTGGAGAGCGCCTTCCACTCCACCCGCAACGGCGGTGACGTCGTGGCCATCGGAGCGTCGAACCTCATGCTGACGGTCACCGTCCCGCTGTTCAGCCTGATCTACCAGAAGCGCCTCACCGGGACGAACAACGGATCGATCCGGCCGCACATCGACATCCCCGCCGCCCTCGACGCCTTCATGACTGGCCAGCTGCCGCTCGACCGGGTCATCACCCGCCGCTACGACATCGACGAGATCGAGACCGCCCTCGGTGACGCATCGGGCAAACCGGGGCGGGGCGTCGTCGGCTTCCCCGGCGCATGACCACCGCCAGCGCCAACACCGGGCTGTTCATCGACGGCGGCTGGCGGGCACCGGCCATCGAACGCTGGCTGGATGTCGATTCCCCTTCCACCGAGGAGCGGATCGGCCGGGTCGCCCTCGGCGGCGTCGCCGACATGGACCAAGCGATCGCCGCGGCCCGGCGGGCCTTCGACTCCGGTCCCTGGCCCCGGGTCCCGCTCGAAGAGCGCCGGACGGTGATCCGCCGGGCCGGGGAGATCCTCGACGCCGGGGCCGACGAGCTCGACCGGATCATCACCGCCGACACGGGCGTGATCATCCGCTACCGGCTCGGCCACGTCCGGGACCGGTTCGAGTACAACGCCGGGCTCTGCCTTCCCCCGGTCGAGGACCGGGTGGCGCCCAACGGCGCCGTCGGCCGGATCGTCCACGAACCGGTCGGCGTCGTGGCGGCGATCGTCCCCTGGAACGCGCCCATGGCGCTGACCCTCTCCAAGATCCTCCCGGCGCTGCTCACCGGATCCACGGTGATCCTCAAACCGCCCCGGGAGACGCCGTTGTACGCCTATCCGCTGGCCGAGGCGTTCGCCGAGGCCGGACTGCCGGCCGGTGCGTTCAACGTCGTGGTGAGCGACCGCGAGGCGGCCGAGCTGCTCGTCGCCCACCGGAACGTCGACCATGTCTCGTTCACCGGCAGCAGCGATACCGGCAAGCGTATTGGGGCTCTGGCCAGCCAGCGGGTGAAGACCGTCGGCCTCGAGCTCGGCGGCAAGTCGCCCGTCATCCTGCTTGACGACGTCGACCTCGCCACCGCCGCCCCGGCCGTTCTCGGCGGCGGGATGCTGCTCAACAACGGTGAGGCCTGCGCCGCTTGGACCCGCATCCTCGTCCCCCGGCGCCGCCACGACGAGATGGTCGACGCGTTCTGCGACGTGGTCCGAGCCGTCCGGATCGGCGACCCGTTCGACCCGGCCACCGACCTCGGTCCCATGGTGAGCCGCTCGCACCGCGCCAAGGTCGAGGGCTACATCGCCTTCGCTCAAGAGGAGGGAGCGAAGCTGGCCATCGGCGGCGGCCGCCCCACCGGTCTCCACCATGGCTGGTACGTCGAACCGACGCTCATCGTCGCCGCAGACAACTCTATGCGCTCCAGCCGGGAGGAGATCTTCGGCCCCGTCGTCTCGGTGATCCCCTACAACGACGAGGCGGAAGCCGTCCGGATCGCCAACGACTCGGACTTCGGCCTCTCCGCCGGCGTGTTCAGCGCCGATGTCGCCCGCGGCGTCGACATCGCCGGACGCATCCGGTCCGGAACCGTTGGCGTGAACAATCTCGGTTTCAACGTGGCCTTCCCCTTCGGGGGATACAAGGAGTCCGGCATCGGGCGGCAGCACGGCCCCGAGAGCCTGTTCGAGTACCTCGAGACCAAGACCATCGGCCTGCCCGCGGCCTTGCCCGCGGCCTGACGAAGGGAGACGCGTTGACGCAGGGACGACTGGCGGTACTGACTGCCTACGGCGAACCGTTCGAAGTCCGCGAGTATCCCGTGCCTGATCCCGGGCCCGGGGCCATGGTCGTCAAGGTCATGCAGTCGGCCATCTGCGGCTCAGACCTGCACATGTGGCGGCGCGACTCCGAGGGCATTCCCGTCCCGCCCGGCGGCCGGGCCATGGGCCACGAGGGAATGGGGACGGTGTTCCGACTCGGCGAGGGGGTCTCCACCGACTTCCTCGGTGCGCCGCTTGCCGAGGGTGACCGCGTCATCCACTCGGTGATCGTCGGATGCTACCGCTGCCACCTCTGCCTGCGAGGCGAGGAGAACCTCTGCCTCAACAAGACCGTCACGCCGCCGGCGGGGAGCTTTCCCTACTTCGTGGGGACCTTCGCCGACTACTACTACGTCCCGCCGGGCATGCCGGTGTTCAAAGTGCCGGACGGACTGGCAGACGAGGTGCTGGCGCCCGTGAACTGCGCCATGGGGACGGCCACCCAGGCGCTGCTATCGGCCGGCTGCGGCCAGGGCGACTATGTCGTGGTCCAGGGGGCCGGTGGCCTCGGTCTCACGGCCACGGCCATGGCCAAGGACATGGGCGCCGACATGGTGATCGTGCTGGACAGGATCGAGTCCCGCCTCGAGGTCGCCCGGGAGTTCGGCGCCGACCACACCATCAATGTCGAGGAGTTCCCCACGGCCGACCAGCGGATCAAGATGGTCCAGGAGATCACCGGTTGCCGGGGGGCCGACATCGTCCTCGAGTTCGTCGGCCTGGCCGACCTCGTGCCCGAGGGAGTGGCCATGCTGCGCCGGGGCGGCACCTACGTCGACGTCGGCCTGTTCTTCCCCGGCCGGACCGTGTCGTTCGACCCCTCGACGATCGTGATGAGCGGGAAGAAGATCATGGGCTCGGCCATGTACCGGCCCATCGTCCTGTCCCAGATCCTCGGCTTCCTCGTCCGGAACCAGAATCTCCGGCCTTTCGGGAAGCTCGTCTCCCACCGCTTCCCGCTCGACGACATCAACGTCGCCTTCGCCCAGTCCGAATGGGCCGACCAGCAGACGCCGGTGGTCCGCGCCGTGCTCGTGCCCTGACCCGGAGCGTTCCCTGTGACCAACCTCGACGTCGCCGCCATCGACGATGACATGTTCGCCCCCGACGTCATCGCAGATCCTTACACGTACTACGGACGGCTCCGGGGGCTGGACCCCGTTCACTGGAACGAACTGCACCAGGTGTGGGTCGTCACCCGCTATGACGACGTCACCTGGCTGAATCGCCATCCCGAGATTTTCTCGTCGTCCGTCCCCCAGCAGGATCCCCGCCCGCCGTACCCGCCGATCGATGAGGCCGACCGCGACGAGTACGAATTCGTCAAATGGCATCAGACCGGCCGGATCATCACCACGGACCGGCCCGCTCACCGCCAGATGCGCGGCACTCTGCACGACTCGTTCACGCCGGCCAGCGTCGAGGCGTGGCGGCCGGTGATCCGTTCGGCCGTCGACGCCCTCCTCGCCCCGGTGCTCGAGCGGGGCCGCATGGATGTCATCCACGATCTGGCCCTCCCATTGCCGCTGATGGTGATCGCCGAGATGCTCGGGATCCCCGAGGCGGATCGAGGCCAGGTGTACGAGATCGCCGAGAAGCTGCTGGTCGGGCCCCGGGTGGCGCCCGGCCGGATGCGGGAGATCGCCGACGCCATGCGGGCCATGGACCGCTACGCCACGCCGTTGGTCGACGAACGGTCCCGCCGGCCCGGCAAGGACCTCATCTCGGTCCTCGCCGACGGCGAGCAGCAGGGCGTCTACAGCCGCGACCAGGTTCTGCAGAATATCGCCTTCCTCGTCGTGGCCGGCCACGAGACCACTATCAATCTGATCTGCAACGGGCTCCTGGCCTTCATCCAGCATCCCGTCCAATGGGACCGCCTGCAAAGCGAACCCGAGCAACTGGCCGGGCTGGCGACAGAGGAGTGCCTTCGGTACGACCCGCCGGTGAAGAGCATCGAGCGCATCGCCGTCTCCGACGTCGAGCTGCGGGGCAAGGCGATCAAGGCGCTCGACCGGGTCCGTTGGTTCATTGCTTCGGCCAACCGGGACCCGGAGCGGTTTCCGGATCCCGACGCCTTCGACATCGGCCGGACGCCGAATCCTCACGTCGGGTTCGGCCACGGGATCCACCTCTGCCTCGGTGCCACCGTCGCCCGGGTCGAGGGCCAGGAGGTGTTTCGGGCGCTGGCCGAACGCTTTGAGCGCTTCACGCTCGAGACCGATCCGCTGCGGTGGGCGCCGGCCGCCCATCTCCGTTCGCTCAAGGCGCTGGAGGTGTCGTGGTGAAGCCGCAGTTCCACCACGTCGGGTTCACCGTGCGGGACATCGAGCGGTCGTTCGCCTTCTACCGCGACGTCGTCGGGATGACCGTGTGGAACCAGGAAGAGGAACTTGACGTCAAGCCACCGGAGGAGCGTCAGACAGACGTCGGCGTCACGGGGGTCGAGATCAGCTCCGTCCGCAGCGAATCCTTCGACCGGCTGACGAACAACCCGGGCGCCGAGATCAAGTACGTGATGCTGGCCTCGGCGGACCGGACGCTCGTGTTCCAGCTGATCGAGTACGTGGCCGGCGGCGGGCCGGAACTCGACTTGGACCACAACCGCCCAGGGAGCATGCACCTCAGCTTCTTCGTCGTCGACGTCGACACCACGCGGGCAGACATCGAACAACGGGGCGACGTGAAGATCATCTCAGACGTCGTCCAGATCACCCCCAGCATGCGCAGCTTCTACGTCGCGGATCCCGATGGCGTCCCCATCGAGTTCCTGGAAGTCGTGCGGTAGGTCCGGGCTGTGCGCGGCTGTGCCGACAGCCTGATCGACGCCGTCGAAGGAGGCCTCCCGCGAAGGGCTTTCGATGTCATGGCGAGTCCGGTGAGGTCGAGCCACGATGAGCTGCACCAGCTGGTCCAGGAGCAGGCCGCGTTACGGCGGGTGGCCACACTCGTGGCGAGGTCAACGGCGCCGGCGGAGGTGTTCGAGGCGGTCTGTGGCGAGGTGGCCAGCCTCGTGGGGGCGCCGAGCACGAAGCTGTTCCAGTACGGGGCGAACGGCACGGCCACCGTCGTGGCGGAATGGGGCGACGTCGCTTCTTTGGGCGTCGGCCGGAGCATTCCGGTCACTGGTGACAATCTGCTCAGTATGGTGTGGCGCGGGTGTCGCGCCTTCCACATGGAGGTGGACGAAGATCAGTGCCCGACGCCTGACCTGGCTCGCCAACTGGGGGTGCATTCCGCAGTCGGCGCCCCGATTGCCGTCGAGGGCCGGCTGTGGGGAATGATCGGCGCCTTCTGGACGGAGCCTGGACAGCTGCGGTCCGGCCTGGAGGTCCGGCTGGCCCAGTTCACCAACCTTGTCGCCACCGCCATTGCCAACGCTGACAGCCGCACCGAGCTCGCAGCCTCCCGGGCCCGGGTCGTGGCCGCCGCCGACGAAACCCGCCGCCGGATCGAGCGGGACCTTCACGACGGAACACAACAACGTCTGGTGTCCCTGGCCCTCGCCCTCCGGGCCGTCGAGGCCGCCGTGCCATCCGACCTGGTTGAGGTCAAAGAGCAGCTGGCCGGTGCCGTCGAAGAACTGGCCGGCGCCATCCACGAACTGCGAGAGATCTCCCGAGGTATCCACCCCGCCATCCTCTCCAAGGGCGGCTTAGGGCCCACTCTCAAGGCACTCGCCCGCCGCTCGCCGGTCCCGGTCGCGCTCCGTCTGTCGGCCGGCGGGCGGCTGCCGGAGCGGGTCGAGGTGGCCGTCTACTACGTCGTCTCAGAAGCGCTCACCAACGTGGCCAAGCACGCCCACGCCTCGCGTGTCGAGATCGACCTCGAGGCCGCGGAATCGGTCATCCGGGTCGCGGTCATCGACGACGGCGTCGGTGGCGCCAACACCGAGCGCGGGTCAGGGCTCATCGGACTTCGAGACCGCATCGAGTCGCTGGGCGGATCGATCGAGATCAGAAGCCCGGCTGGCGGAGGCACCGGCCTCGCCATCGCAATTCCGTACACTCAGCCTTGACCGGGCGCCGGGGGGCTGAACCAGAGGTACTCGGGGACGCAGAAGGACCAGCATGGAACTCCAGTTTGAGCGGTGCGAACGGATCATGGCACCCCTGCCACTGGTGTGGGAGGAGTTGGACTCCCTCGACCACTTGTTGGACAAGATGGCACTGGCTCGATACGACGTGCACCCTGATGGGGGCCGGGCATCGGCCAGAGTCATTCTTCGTTGGGGCCCACTGAACCACGCGGTAGACCTCGAAATGACGCTCGTCGGTACCATGCGTCAGCGCCAGATTCGATATGCGTTCCAGGCGCCGAGGCTCTCCGCACGGCTCGAGGGCGCAATCAATTTGATCCCGTTGGGAAGCAGCGAGACGAAGCTCGATCACCGTGGTGCCGTTGACGTCCAGCACCGATTCGCCGCCCGCGTGCGTGGTCAGCTCCAAGAAATCATGGAGGACTACGCCGACACGATCGTCGATCGCGTGCGAGCACGGGCCGAGAACCGCGGACGCGCCCAGGAGCAGCTCGGCTAGCGGTGCGGTAGGGTCGGGCCGTGCGCCGCTTTGCCTCGATGGCACTGGCCTGCCTCGGCCTTGGGCGCTGTCTCACCGGTCCGGCCGCCGCCTCGACGGCGTCGGTCACCGTGACCCCCGCCGTCGTCGCCGACCGTTCGCCGAGCGGCGCGCAATGCCAGGACTACTGGTTCCCGGTGACCATGACGGCGGAGGAGTCCGCGACGTACCGGGTGTTCGGGCGGTTGTGCGCCCCCGGTTCACCCGAGGGCCGCACCATCCATCTCCTCCTCCACGGCGGCACCTACAACCACACCTACTGGGACTGGCCGCTGGACCCGGCCCGATACTCCTACGTGGAGGCGGCCACCCGGGCCGGGTTCGCCACACTGGCGCTCGACCGACTCGGCTACGGCCACAGCGACCATCCTGCGTCGTGGACCATCGACTACGACGTGGACGCCTGGGTCGTCCACCAGATCGTGCAGGACCTGCGGCGGGGCACGGTGGGCCGGCCGTTTGAGCGGGTGATACTGGTCGGCCATTCCGTGGGAGGGTTCACGACGTTCACCGCCGCGGGCCGCTATCCCGACGACGCCGACGGAATCATCGTGAGCGGCGCCAGCCACATCCTCAACTGGCCGGGCGTCACGCCCGCGGCGGCGGCCTTCCATCCCGCCGAGGAAGATCCCAAGTTCCAGGACGGCCGGGCCGTGCCCCACGGTTCCGGGTATCTGACCACACGACCCGGCCGGCGCTGCGAGGCGCTGTACTACGGGCCCGGCGTCGACCCTTCCGTGTGCGCCCTCGACGAGGAGTTGAAGGACACGATCCCCTTCGGCGAGATGTCGACCTTCGGCTACGCCGCCCAGCGCCGCGACCCGTCCGACCGCATCGTCGCTCCGACCCTCGTCGTCCTCGGCGACCACGACCAACTCATGTGCGACAAGACGTGCTCCGACCCGCAGAGCAGCGCGGCCCGCGAGCGCGAGT
>Ga0137403_10005702_pt1 | contig 14388 bp, 7 predicted proteins | sample CZOMad2_1_16fung_FD_122057 | JGI IMG/M metagenome (GOLD analysis project Ga0137403, IMG submission 122057) | Vadose zone soil fungal communities from Angelo Coast Range Reserve, California, USA - CZOMad2_1_16fungal (Hybrid Assembly) | ecosystem: Environmental > Terrestrial > Soil > Vadose zone... | reverse complement strand
GCCTTGCCCTCATTGACGCCGGGTGACCAGCGCGATTGGTCCTTGCCGATGTTCTGCCCGCAGTCGAGCACGTAGAGGCGCTCGAGCCCACCCGCGGCGCCTGCCAGGACTGCCGTCCACGCGAGAGCTGCCACGATGCCTGTCAGCGCGATCAATCGCGTCCGGCTCATTGGGTCCTCCGCCCGGCGGATGACGGTGTCGGGTAGTCCAGCGAAGAAGCCTCAGCCGCGCTTGAGCTTGGGCAGAAGGCGCGAGGCCGCCTCGTCTACCTGGGCGAGCTGATCGCTGCCCGCGAAGCGCAGCGAGATGTGGCGGGCGCCCGCGTCGATCCAGCGCTGGAGCCACTCGACGCAGCCCTCGACGGGCCCGGCATAGGTCGCCTGGCGCTTCATGATCACCTGGGCGGGCGCGCTGTAGTAGTTCTCGAGAAAGCCGTGGAGCCGTTGCTCCGCCGCGGCGGCATTGGAATCGAGGGCGAGGGTGACGTAGGCGGCGCCCGTCACGGCGTCGGCGGCGCGTCCCGCCGCGCGGGCGGCCGCCTGGATGCGGGGGAACTGCTCGGCGAAGAATTCCACGCTGGGCCCCGTGGGGAACCAGGCGTCGAAGCGCGCGGCCTCACGGAGCGCCGTCGGTCCGCTGCCCCCGATCCAGATGGGCGGCCCCCCCGTGCGATGAGGCTTCGGTTCCATGGTGACGTCCTCGAGGGTGAAGTGCTTGCCGCTGAAGCTCACGCCGTCGCGCCGCCATAGTGCCTGACAGATCTCCAGGATCTCCAGGAAGCGGCCGATGCGCCGCTCGAAGGGAACGCCCACATTCTCGAATTCCTTGCGGATGGCCGGCGCGTCGCCCGCGATGCCCACCCCGAGAATCACCCGTCCCTCCGCGATGCGATCGAGGGTGGCCACGATCTGGGCGAGCACGACCGGGTTCCGCAGACCGGGCAGGAGCACGGCCGTGCCGAGGCGCACCCGCTTGGTGCGCGCGGCCACCGCGGCCAGCAAGGTGAGCGGCTCGTGGCGCGGCTTGGCCGTGATCGAATCGCCGATCCACACGGAGTCGAAGCCCGCGGCCTCGCCGCGCTCCGCCATGGTCAGGATGGGACCGGTCTCCGGGCGACCGGACATGACCGCCTCCCGCGTGGGGAGCAGCAGACCGAATTCGATGGTCATCGCAGTTCCTCCTCGTTCAGGTGTGTACCACACTTGGTCTTGACCGTGGATGTTCGCTGTGGGATATTCCTGCCCTCGTTGGCTCCCCGACGTGATCCTCGAGGCGCCCAGAGCGCGGAAGGAGTACTCGCGTGGCGAGCAAACCCAACAGTAAGGGCAAGGCCACTCGTCGGCAATATCGGGCGCAACCCCCGAAGGACCCCGCCCCTGGCTTGGACGCTTCCCTCACCGATCTCCTCCGGGCGCTCCTCGAGCCCAGCTCCGCCATCACGCACTTCCATGCTCTGGCCCTCAAGCAGTGGCTCGCCCCGTGGATCATCTTCATGCGCGCCTATCGCGAGACGCTCGACGAGCGCGCGGCGACTCTCTCCCCGGAAGACCGGGCCCGCCGATTCGTCAAGGCGCTCATGGCAGCCTATCTCGAGTTCGAGAAGTCCACGCCGGATCAACGCTCCTTCCTCGCCGCGCAGAAGGAAATGCTCGACGCCTGTCTCCTCACCGCCGAAGGTTTCCTCCGGACTGCGCGGCCGGCAGGTAAGTAGGCCCAGGTCACCCGCTTCACCGCCATGCCTCGGCCCAGCCAGTGTCGCCGTCAAGGTCTCACCTCGTGACTCCTGAGGGAACCCGGCTCGACGTGAACACGCTCGTCGCTCAGGAGCTGCGCTCGTTCCTGGAGGCGGAGGGGAAGCCCACGGGCGACATCACCCCCCGCGCCGTCCTCACCGAGGAGCTCGGTCTCTCCTCGGCGGAGGTCGCCCTGCTCCTCGCCCGCATCGGCGCGCGTCTTGGCATCACTCCCCGGACGACGAGCTTCAGCGACGTGAGAACCGTCGGCGATCTCTACTCGCTCTACCAGCCCGCATCGCTCGCCGAGCCTCGCCGGAGCGACGCCGATCCGCTGGAGAGCACCCGCCGCCGAGCCGAAGCCCGGCGGCGCGGCCGGCTCGCGTGACCTCCCCCGCCGCGGCCCTTCAGGGGGTCGCGATCATCGGCATGGCCTGCCGGTTTCCGGGGGCGCATTCCGTGGGCGAGTTCTGGAGCAATCTCTGCCGGGGCGTCGAGTCGATCCGCTTCTTCTCCGAGGCGGAGCTGCGGGAGGCGGGGGTGGCCCGAACCCTGCTCGAGCGGCCGGGCTATGTGCGGGCGGCGCCGATACTGACCGACGTCGACCATTTCGACGCGGCCTTCTTCGGCTATTCGCCGCGCGAGGCGGAGCTGATGGATCCCCAGCAGCGCCTCTTCCTCGAGGTGGCCTGGGAAGCCTTCGACGATGCCGGCTACCACGCGGAATCCGCCCCGAGCGTGGTGGGCGTGTTCGCGGGCGGCGGCGGCGTGGTCACCAGCTATCTCTTCGCCCACGCCGCCCATCCGGACCTGCCGGGCCAGACGGCGAGCCTGCCTCATCTCGGCAACGACAAGGACTTTCTCAGCACGCGCGTCTCCTACAAGCTCAATCTGACCGGGCCGAGCCTCACTGTCCAGACGGCCTGCTCGACGTCGCTGGTGGCCGTACACCTCGCCTTCCAGAGCCTGATGTCGGGCGAGTGCGACATGGCGCTCGGCGGCGCCGCCACCGTGCGCATTCCGCAAGTGGTCGGCTACCTCGCCGAGAAGGGCAACGTGTACTCGCTCGATGGGCACTGCCGTCCCTTCGACGCGGCCGGGCAGGGCACCATCTTCGGGAGCGGAGTCGCGGCCATTCTCCTCAAGCGGCTGCCTGACGCCCTCGCGGACGGAGATCACGTCTACGCCGTCATCAAGGGAAGCGCGGTCAACAACGACGGGGGCCGCAAGGTCAGCTACACCGCGCCCAGCGTCACCGGCCAGGCCCGCGCGATGGTGGAGGCCATCACCCTCGCCGACGTCCCGCCCGAGACCATCGGCTACGTGGAGTGCCACGCCACGGGCACCGCCACCGGCGATCCCCTCGAGATCGAGGCGCTGACGCGCGCATTCCACGGTGGCCCGGAGCGGACGGGATATTGCGCGGTGGGCTCGGTCAAGGGCAACATCGGTCATCCCGAGCAGACGGCCGGGCTGGCCAGCCTGATCAAGGCCGCGCTCGCCGTTTATCACGGAGAGCTTCCGCCCACTCTCAACTTCACCAACCCCAACCCGGCCATCGGCTTCGCGGGCAGCCCGTTCTATGTCAACAATGCGCTGCGGAGCTGGACGCCGTCCAGCCATCCGCGGCGCGCCGGCATCAACTCGCTCGGCATCGGCGGCACCAATGCCTTCGTCGTTCTGGAGCAGGCGCCGGACCCAGAAAAGGCGCTCCCCCCCGCCCACGAGCGCCCCGCGCACCTCTTCACGCTCTCGGCCAAGAGCGACGCGGCGCTCCACGCCTATCTCGAGCGGTTTCGCGAGCGGAGCCGGGCCATGTCCGAGGCCGACTTCGCCGACATCTGCTACACGAGCAATCTCAGTCGAAGCCAGCTTTCCGTCCGGTTCGCGGGCGCCGCGGCCACTCCGGACGAGCTGCGCGCGATTCTGGCCGACGCCTCCGCGCGGGGTCCCATGACGCGCGGAGACGCGAAGCCCCTGGCCTTTCTCTTCTCGGGCCAGGGCTCCCAGTACGCGGGGATGGGCGCCGCGCTCTATCGCTCGCATCCGACCTTTCGCGAAGCCCTCGATCGCTGCGCGGTGCTCCTCGAGACACAGCTCGACCGTCCCCTGCTCGAGGTGATGTTCGGAAGCCGCGACACGGCGCCGCTCCTCGACCAGACAAAATACACACAGCCCGCCCTCTTCGCCCTGGAGTACTCTCTCGCCCAGCTCTGGCTCGAGTGGGGGATCGTTCCCGACGCGGTCATCGGCCACAGCATCGGCGAGCTCACCGCGGCCTGCGTCGCGGGGATGCTCTCGCTGGAGCACGGCCTCGCCCTCGTCGCGGAGCGGGGTCGCCTCATGCAGGCGTTGCCCCCGGGGGCCATGGCCGCCGTGAGGGCCTCGGAAGACGTCGTCCAGGACATGGTCGCCTCGACGAAGAGCGGGCTGTCGATCGCCGCCGTCAACAGTCCCCAGACCACCGTCGTCTCGGGGCGCCCGGCCGCCCTTCGCGAGTTCACCAGATTGCTCGAGGCGCGCGGCGTGCGCTCGACCGCGCTCTCCGTCTCCCACGCGTTTCACTCCTCCCTCATGGAGCCCATGCTCGACGCCTTCGCGGTGGTGGCGCGGAGGATCCCGTGGAAGCCGCCGCGGATCCCGATCGTCTCGAACCTCACCGGCCGCGCGCTCGAGGGCTCCCTCGACGCCGGCTACTGGCGCGATCACGTGCGCCAGCCCGTCCGGTTCGCCGACGGTCTCCAGTCGCTTCACGCCATGGAGATACGGCGATTTCTCGAGGTGGGGCCGGGATCGGCCTTGCTCGCGGCGGGCCGGTCGACGCTGCCCGACGCCGACGCCATGTGGATCGGCTCGCTCGGCCGGCAGCGGCCGGAATGGCTGTCGCTGCTGGAGGCGCTCCAGCAGCTGTACGTGAGTGGCGCGGAGATCGACTGGTCCAAGGTTCATCGCGGAGCGACGCATCGACGGGTCCCCCTGCCGACGTACCCGTTTCAGCGCAAGCGCTACTGGCTGGACGGTGGCGTCGCCGCACCCGCGCCGAGCCAGCCCGACGCCGGACCCACACATCCCCTGCTCAGCACACGGGTGGCGTCACCGCCCCGGCAAATCGCCTTCGAGTCGACCCCCCTGAGTCCCGACACCGCGCTCGTGCGCGACCACCGCATCGGAGGTGCCGCCGTGCTGCCCCTCACCGCGGCGCTCGAGGCGGCCCTCGTCGCGGGTGCGGAATGCCTGGGCTCGAGCGAGGTCGCGCTGGAGGACGTCGTCTACCAGGAGGCGCTCGTCCTGTCCGAGGGGCAGTCTCGCCGCCTGCGGACCACCGTCGGAGCCCAGGGAGCGGATCGCGCGGAATTCCGGATGGCCGCATCTGTCCCGGATGGCAGCTCGTGGCCGACCCATCTCGCGGGCGGCGTTTCGCGAAGCGTGACACCGGCCACCCGGACTCGGTGTCCGCGACCGGCGAGCGCCGGTCGGCGCATCGCGAGCGAGCGCTACTACGCCGCCCTCGACCAGCTCGGTGTTACCTACGGTCCGTCCTTCCGAGGAATCCGGCGCCTCTGGCAGGGACGGCGTCAGGCGCTCGGTGAGATTGTCTTGCCGGCCGCCGTTGCGCGAGGGAGCCATCGGCTCCATCCGGCTTTCCTCGATGCCTGCCTCCACCTTTACCCAGCGGCCATCGGTGAAGTCCCGGGCTCCTCCCGGCGGGGGCGCCGTCGCGCGACCCCGTTTCTCCCCACCGGAGTCGCCAGATTCCACGTGCAAACCGACGGCGTGGACGAGGGATGGGCGCACGCGGTGCGGCGTGACGATGGGAGCGATGACGATACCCGCGTGGTCGACATCAGGATCTACGACAAGGACGCCGAGCCGGTGGCCCTCGTCGAAGGCCTGACCTTGCGTCGTCTCGCCCCGGGCGACCTCGGCCTCGCGACACGGTCAGGCGCCGAGCGCTTCTATCGTGTCCGGTGGGAACCGCAGAAGCGAGAGCCGACGCCGCCTGCGGCGACCGTCAAGGGTCAACCGTGGCTCGTGTTCGCGGACCGCGGCGGCCTGGGGCGCGCGCTGGCTCAGCGTCTCGGCAAGGCCGGCCGGCGCTCCGTCATCGTGAGCACCGGCAAGCGCTTCGCGAGGCTCGCCTCCGATCGCTGGGTGATCGACCCGCGACGCCCGGAGGACTTTCATCGTCTGGTGTCCGACCTCGCGGCTTCGGGATCGGGCTCCCTCGGCGGCGTCGTGTACCTCTGGGGGCTCGACGCGCCGGCCGCCGCGGATCTGACGCCTGAACGGCTCGAGCACGCAGAGCGTCTGGGATGCGGCGGAGCGATGTTCGTCTATCAGGCGCTCTGCCGGGTCCGGTCCGCCGGCTTGCTTACGGGCCGCCTGTGGCTCATCACGAGAAACGCCCAAGACATCGGCACTGCGGAGGCGGCCACCGGAGTGGCGCAGGCTCCCCTCTGGGGACTCGGGCGCACAATCGCCCTCGAGACTCCCGCCGTCTGGGGAGGTCTCGTCGATCTGCCGCCCGACCGACGCGGGGCCGCGGCACAGGATGCGACCGCGGTCGCCACCGAGTTGCTCTCGCCCAATGGCGAGGACCAGATCGCGTTCCGAGGCGGCAAACGGTTCGTCGCGCGCCTGGGGCGGCTCCCGCTCGATTCCCCTTCCCCGTCGCCGCGGCGCGCGCGCCGCGAGTCCACGTATCTCGTCACGGGCGGCCTGGGCATGCTCGGGCAGCGCATCGCCCGCTACCTGGTCGAGACGCTGGGCGTGCGGTCGCTCGTGCTCACCGGACGCCGCGCGGCGAGCGGAGAAGCCCAGCGGATGGTGAGAAAGCTCCAGGCGCTGGGGGCCCGCGTGCACGTCATCGCCGCCGATGTCGCCGTCGAATCCGACGTCCGGCGCGTGATGAGCGCGATCCGCCGGATGCCCCCGCTCAAGGGAGTGATCCACTGCGCGGGTGTTCTCGAGGACGGGATACTCGAGCAGATGGAGTGGTCACGTTTCACCGCGGTCACCGCCGCCAAGGTCAAGGGAGCCTGGCTCCTCCACCAATACACGCGCGACTGCGCGCTGGATCTCTTCGTCGTGCATTCCTCGTTGTTGAGCCTCACCGGCTCGGCCGGACAGGCCAACTACACGGCGGCCAATGCGTTCCTGGACGCCCTCGTTGCGCTCCGGGCCCGATCGGGGCAGGCCGCGCTCGGCATCAACTGGGGCCCGTGGAGCGAGGCGGGCATGGCGGCGTCACGCGGAGCTCGGGGCGCCGCCATGTGGCAGGCGCGCGGAGTGCGACTCCTCGCGCCCGCGGCGGGGCTGCAGGCCTTTTCCCGTCTTCTCGCCGACCGCCCCGTGCAGGCCGCGGTGGCCGACATCGACTGGCCCGTGTTTCTCCAGCATCTTGGACAGGCCGCGCCCTTCTATGCGGGTCTCGAGACTCGCGCATCGGCGCCGCCAGAAATTGGATCAGTGCCGCTCGACAGCCTCGCTCGAGCCGCGCCGGAAGCGCGTCGGGCCCTCGTCGTCTCCCTCGTGCGGGAGCGCATCACCAGGGAGCTCGGCTTCGGGGAACCCATCGATACCCGCCAGCCGCTCAACGAGCTGGGCCTCGACTCGCTCATGTCGGTCAACGTGGCCAATCGTCTGGAGGCCGCCCTCGGCATTCCCGTTCCGCTGGTGAAGCTGATTCGCGGCCCCAGCATCGAGCAGCTCGTCGACGAGCTCTTCCCCGCCTCCGCTGCGCTCGCCATGGACGTCCCGCGGGCCGCGGATCCCAGCCGGGTCAGCGCCCGATCGAAGACGTCGTCCGACGGCTGGCTCGTCTTCCCTCGCCCCGTCCCCTCTCCCCGGGCGAGACTCTTCTGCTTTCCCTTCGCCGGCGCGGGCGCCACCGCCTATCGCGCTTGGGCAGAATCGATGCCCCCCGACATCGAGCTGGTGGCCGTGGAGCCGCCCGGCCGGGCCGGCCGCATCGCGGAGACGCCCGTGACGAGTGTCAAGATGTTCACGGACGGCCTCTTCCCCTCGCTCCTTTCGCACCTCGACCGGCCGTTCGCCTTCTTCGGTCACTGCCTGGGCGGCGTGACGGCCTTCGAAAGCGCCCGCCGGCTCCTTCAGGAGCATGGGAGGTTGCCGAGTCACCTGTTCGTCTCGGCGGCCCGTCCTCCTCACCTGCTGGACCGCGAGGGAGAGTTCGAGCGTCGCCTGCTTGCCTCGCTGCTGAACCATCGCGACTTCGATCCGCTCCTCCCCGCCCACGAGCAGGCGGACAGCGTCTTCGCCGAGATCATTCGCCTGTTCAACATCGGCGCCACCGACGAGTTCCTGAGCAAGCCGGAGCTGCGGCGGGCGCTCCTTCCCGCCGTGCGGGCCGACTTCGCCATGGCCTCCGGGTACCGCGCGATGCCCGAGGCGCTTCCCGGCCTGCCCCTCACCTGCTTCAACGGGCTCGATGATCCCTACGTCACCCGAGAGGACGCGGTGGCGTGGAGCGAGTACACGCGCACCACGTTCCGGCTCCACCTGCGGGAGGGCGCGCATTTCCTCGTCGTGGACGACAGGGTTTTCATACTCGACGCCATCAGCCACGAGCTCGCCTCGTTGACGGGAGGGGGATGACAATGAATACCGCCGCCGCCGCCATCAACCAGCTTGCCGCGCAAACTGGAGAGACGCGCGACAAGGTCAAGCAGGACGTCGCGAACGGCGCGGCCAGGCTCGCGAACCACATCCACAAGCAAATGAAAGAGGAGCGCCTGATCCTCACGTTGAGTGGGGGAGCGCCTCACTCCCCCTTGATGGCGGGGGCGCTGTGCGCGGTAAAGGAGAGCATCGGTGGCGAACTGAACGGCGGAAAGGGGTACTTCGACGCCATCTACACCGCGGGAGGCGGCGCCCTCGTCGGCCTGCTCCTCGTCGCTCCCAAGGGCGGTGATGCGCCAACCGCGCTTCGCAAGATGGTGAAGATGGGCATCGCGGATCCGATCTACAAGATGTTCCCTCTCGCCTACAAGGTCTTCGTCAAGCCCGGCCCGCTCGTCCCCTTCTTTCAGGAATGGGGCGAGCTGTTCAAGCGGAGCACGTCACATCTGCGTTTCTTCCGCGCAACGGTGACCACCTTCCTGAAGCTCTGGGGCGGGCCGTCGCCGACGAGCGAGCCCAAGTGGTGCAAGGAGTTCGGCCCCGACGACCCCGATCGTCGGCTCTTCGAAGACTGGGTCGATCTCGTGTTCACCGCGCTCGCCCCCAGCTCCCTCGCGCCCTGGAGCACCGGCCTCTGCGAGATCGCCCCCTACCTGGAGGACCTCGTGGACTTCGAATTCCTGAAGAACAAATACAAGGGGCGGTTCTACCTGAACGCGTTCAATCTCTCGACGCCGAAAGAGGAACGCTTCGAGCGGCAGGACATCGACGCGACCCACGTCCGGGCGGCCCTCGCCTATCCGTTCATCTATCCCCCCGGGAAAATCAGCGACGACCTCTACTCGGAAGGCGCCAGCCACGACCCTGTCCTCATGCCTCAGGCCCGCGATCTCCTATTCCCCGAAGGCATCGAGGATCAGCTCTCCTCGCTGTGGTTCGACGCGATGCAGCAGGACTTTACCAGACACCTGAAGAAGAAGCCGAAGCCGAAGCCGAACGGGAAGATCGTCTGCGTCGACATTCTGGGAAGCCTCGGGAAGTCCGTGCTCCGCAAGCCCCGAGATCTGTGGGACGCCTATGGTCTGTCCATGATCGCGCCCATCGTCGAGCTCGCGCAGAAAGACAGCGCCCGTTTCCGGCAGATCGACAATCAGCGACTCTTCCAGGGCTGGTACGAGCAGCTGAACATGCCCTACGACTTCTCGGAGTTCCGCCCTGAGATCCTCGACTGGAGCTACTCGAACCTGAGCCAGATGTGGGACCTGGGCTATGAGGCCGGCATGAGGCTTTGCGAAGTCCATGGGGACAGCCTTCGCCGGCCGCGCGACCCGTCGTGACCGGCGGCGGCACGCGCCGTCACGGCCACCCGCTCTCGCTCAGCCGCTCCCGCCAGAACGGCAGGCCCAGCTCTCGATAGAGCTCGCTCGCCGCCTCGAGATGCCTCGCCGCCACCTCGCTCCGTCCGGCGCGCCGGCTGACCTCGGCCAGATCGCCGTGACAGTGGGCAACCGCCGGCCGCATGCGCAGATCCTGGGCGAGAGCGAGGGCGTCACCCAGATGCTCCGCGGCCGCCTCGAGATCCGGCGTGTTCTGCCGCCACGCCACCCGGGCGAGAGCGCGAAGCGCTTCCACGCGAAAGCCGCTCTCTCCGTGCTCGACGGCCAGGGCCACCGCCCGCGCGGCCGACGCCTCGGCCTCTGCCTCGTGGCCGCCCGCGAGCTGTACCTCGCTCAGATACGCGTGCCGGAGCGAGTGCTGGGAGAGGAGGCCGTGCGATGCCGCCTCCTCGATGGCGTCGCCGAGGAGGGCGAGCGCGTCCTCCGCACGGCCGGTCAGCCATCGGGCACGCGCGAGGTCGGTGGCGATCCAGGGCCGGATGGCGAGCAGCTCGGCGTTCTCGCAGTAGTGGTAGGCCTCTTCCAGTTTTGCCACCGCCTCCGAGGTCGGACCGCGAGCCAGCTGCGCGTTGCCCATGGCCCAGGCCGCGAGCGCGCGCAGGAACGGCGTGTCCGTCGCGTCGGCGAGGCCCAGGCATCGCTCGGCGCTCGCCTCGGCATCGCGGAGCCGGCCCTGCGCGGCCAGCGAGAACGCATTGAAGCATCGCGCCACCACGCTGTAGACCCGCGCCATGTTGGAGCCGCGGCGGCTCGGGGTGCCCTCGAGATGCTCCAGGCATTTCTCCATCATGGCCACGCTCGCCCCATAGTCGCCCTTGGCATAGAGGAGCTGACCCAGGTGGCAGCAGGTAATGGCGAGCAATGGGGCGTCCCCACGCGCGGCCCCGTTGACCCGGGCCTTCTCGGCGAGACGCATGCCGTCGTCCACGTTGCCCAACATGAAATGGGCGTTCGCCATGTAGGCGCAGGCGAGTCCCGCCTGGGCCGGCGCGTCCAGGGCGTCGGCGAGGGTGACGACTTCTTCCAGCACCTCGAGAGCGTGGCCAAAATCCGCGAGCAGGAAGAGCGGGTTGCGCAGAGTGAGTCGCAACTGCATGGCCCGCTCCTGGTTGGGCCGTGTCGGGGGAAGGCGATCCAGTGCTTCCTTGGCCCGCTCGAAGCGGGCCGCCGCCTCCCGCCCGGCCGACCTGAGCGCGGCCTTCACCCCCGCGCGGCGGAGATACACCACCGCCTTGTCCCACAACTCCCCTTCGTATGCATGGTCGCCCAGGCGCTCGACGTGATCGGCGATGCGCTCGACGTAGAGTCGCTCCATCTCCGCCACGACCTGGCGGTGGAGCTCCCGACGCTCCGCGGGCGGAATCACGGCGTAGGCGACCTCGTGGGTGAGGGCGTGCTTGAACCGCTGGCTGACCGCGTCGCCGTCGCTCCGGGCGAGCAGGAACTCGCCTGCCTGGAGACGGCCCAGGTTCGCGCTCAGCTCCGCGTCCGAAATGCCGAGCAGCGCCCGCAACAGGGGCACCGCGAACTCGCGCCCCACTACTGCGGCCGTGATGAGAACCCGCCGGTCCCCCGACTCCAGCCGCATCAGCCGACCGGTCAAGACGTCCTGCACGGTCGCCGGCACCTCGGCCTGCGCCGCGTTCTTTCCGTCCGAGACGGTCCGCACGAGCTCTTCCAGGAAGAACGGATTCCCCTCCGCCCGCGCCGCGATCAGCTCGGCCAGCGCCTCCGGGATGTCTCTCCCCCCGGGTCCCGTCCGCATCATGGTGCGGCTCTCGTCGCGAGACAGCGGCATCAACGAGATCCGGGTCGCGGGCGAGCGTCCCATCCATGCCGGCACATACCCGAAGCGGTAGGTCACGATGAGCAAGACGCGAGCGCTTCCGATGCTCTCGGCCAGCGTGGCGAGCATCGTCTCCGAGGTCAGGTCCATCCATTGCAGGTCTTCCACCACGATCACGAGGGGACGCTCCCGACCCAGCCCGATGAGCAAGGCCCGGGTCGCCGCCAAGACCTGTGACGTCATGATTTCTGGAGCGACCGTGGTTTCGTCGTCCGCGTCGCCCTTGATCCCGAGGAGGGCGGCCAGAGGCGGAACCATTTGGTCTCGGGGCACTCCCATGCGGTCGGCGACCGCTTCCAGCTTGTCGATCACCGCCTCCGGCGGGTCGACCTCGGCGACGCCGCAGACGTCGCGAATGATCTGGAACATCGGGAAGTACGGAGTCACCGAGGCGAACGGATAGCAATGTCCCTCGACCCACCGGCTCTGGTCTGAGGCAAGCCGGCGGCGGAACTCGAACAGGAGGCGGGACTTGCCGATGCCCGGCTCTCCCGCGATTCCCATCACCTGGCCGCGCCCCTGGGTCACGTTGTCGAATTGGCGCAGGAGGAGCGACAGCTCCTCACTCCGATCGACGAACTGGCCTTCGGGCGCGCTCAAGGCCCCCGAATGCAAGGTGATCCGATAGCTGGTCCCCGACTCGCCGAGCGGGCTCAGTGAGAAACGGCGTCTCAGGAACTGCGCGACGCTGCCGCTCGCGATGATGTCACCGGCGGATGCCTCTCTCACCAGCGCTTCGAGCACGCCCCACATCGCCTCCCGCTCGACGGGCGTGGTGGCCGGCTTCTCCCTCCCCTCGCTGTGGATGGCGACGATCAGGCCCGGCCATCGGCCGGCCTCGCTCCCCGGCCCGCTCACCGCCTTCTGAATCGCCACCGCCGCGTACGCGGCTACCATCGAGGCATCCTCTCCCTGATCGGCGCCGAAGACGGCCACCACGGCCTCCGGGCCCGAGGCCTCCACACGCCCTCCCAGCCCCTCGATCTTGCCGACCACGAGGGCGCTCGGATTCGGCCATTCCCGTTCTCCCCCTTCACCAGCCGCAAATCGTGCGAGGAGAAATGCTTCGTGCCGCCGACCCGCCTGGGCTTCCTGGGGGCCGGGCGCGGTCGAGCCCGCCGGCCGCGACGTCAGCTTTCGTGGCACATGCCGACGGAAGGGCACGCTGGGGTCGGCGTAGAGGCCGTACTTCGTCATCCGGGCCAGCACGGTATTGCGGGAGATGCGCAGCAGTCGGGCGGTGGCCGAGATGTTCCATCCCGTGTGCTCGAGCGTCGACATCAGGTGATTGCGCATCATGTCCAGCGTCGAGGGCGCCGCCATGGGCGGGGCGGCTTGCGCGGGGCTCGCGCGAAGTCCCAGCAGGGCCTCCGTGATGATGGGCGCCTCCGACAGGAGGGCCACCCGCTCCACGACGTTGTTGAGCTCCCGCACATTGCCCGGCCACTCGTAGGCGAGGAGCAGCGCGCGCGCCGCCGCGTCGAGTTGGGCAACCGGGCGGCCGTAGTCGGCGCACGCCCGGGCGAGGAAGCGCTCGGCGAGCATGACGATGTCGTCGCCGCGCTGCCGGAGCGGCGGCACTTCCAGGGACACCACGGAGAGACGGTGGTAGAGATCCTCGCGGAAGTTGCCTTCGCGCACGGCGGCCTGCAGGTCCTCGTTGCTCGCGGCGAGGATCCAGACGTCGACCGCCTCGTCCCGGGTGGCTCCCAGCCGCCGGACCTTCATGTCCTCCACCACCTTGAGGAACTTGGCCTGGAGAGCGGGGGGCAAGAGTCCGATCTCATCCAGGAAGATGGTGCCGGTGTGGGCCGTCTGGAACAGTCCCGGCTTCGCCTGCCGGGCGTCGGTGAACGCGCCGCGCTCGAACCCGAACATCTCCGCCTCGAGCAGGGTGGCGGGGAGGGCCGCGCAATTGATCTCCACGAAGGGCCGGTTGGCGCGCGAGCTCCCCGCCTGGAGGGCGCGCGCGAGGAGGCCCTTGCCCGCTCCCGTCTCGCCTTGAATAAGAATCGGCGGAAGACGCGCGCGGCCGTGCTGCAGGAGCTGCCTCGCCTTCGCGCGCAGGGCGGCCATGGCCGGGCTGTCGCCCAGCAGCTCCATCAGGGGCTCCATCGGGCCCCCGCTTCGAGCAGCAGAACCTTCAGCAGGCTCCGATGGCAGTGACGCTCATCCTCGCAATAGCAGCCGACGGAGAAATTCGTCGAGGCCGAAAGGGCGGCGAGGAGGGCGATGAGCCGCTGGGCCGCGGGCTCGCTCATCTCGCGGCGGTATTTCCGCGCGTACGCCGTGAAGCGCGGCGGCGTGAACGGCTTGGACAGCGCCCACGCGCGCAGCGGCTCGCTCGGCGCCAGCTCGGGCAGCCAGACATCGTAGTAGTCACGTTTCGCGAAGTCTTCCTTGCGCACGCCGCGCGGCGGCCGCCGCACGGTGCCCACGCGCAGTCCCTCATCCGGTTGCCGGGCTTCCCCCAATCGGACGATGCGCACGGCCATGTCGGGCCGGCCCCGAGCGCCGGACTAGCGGCCGATTCCTGCGAGGCCGCGCATCTCAGGCCTCACGCCAGGCGCTGGCGCGGTCGAGCTCGGCCGTCGCCTCCTCGTCCAGGCGCAGGTCGATGCCACCGATCAGCTCCTTGAGCTGTGCGGGAGAGGTCGCGCTGGCGATCGGCGCGGTGATGCCCGGGCGATGGGCGAGCCAGGAGAGCGCGACCTGCGCGGGTGTCGCCCCGACTTTGCCCGCCACCTTGTCCAGGGCGGCGAGCACAGCG
>Ga0137403_10005701_pt1 | contig 14388 bp, 9 predicted proteins | sample CZOMad2_1_16fung_FD_122057 | JGI IMG/M metagenome (GOLD analysis project Ga0137403, IMG submission 122057) | Vadose zone soil fungal communities from Angelo Coast Range Reserve, California, USA - CZOMad2_1_16fungal (Hybrid Assembly) | ecosystem: Environmental > Terrestrial > Soil > Vadose zone... | reverse complement strand
ATCTTTCTCTACGATTCGACGACACACGTCCCGTTACTCGTGAAGCTGCCGGAGGAACGCGAGGCGGGCAAAGTGGTTGAGGCACAGGTTCGCACGACAGATATCATGCCTACGATCTTGAACCTGCTTAGCATTCCTGCTCCGTCGAGTCTGGATGGGGATTCACTGGAGCCATTCATTGCAGGCAGCGAAGCGACTCCCCGGACCGCCTTTGGCGAAACCGATTATCCGCTGCGCTTTGGATGGGCACCTCTACGATCGGTTCGAAAGGAGGGCTTCAAGTTTATCGAGGCGCCGAAGCCGGAGCTCTACGATCTGCCTTCCGATCCTAAGGAACTGCAGAACCATTACGCACCGTGGGATCCGACAGTGCAGAAACTGCGTAAGATACTCGCGGACTTGAGCGCCAAATCACCGGCACGCGGAAAGACTTCGCCCGCGGCAGTATCCACGGGCACCATCGATGAACTGCACGCGCTTGGGTATCTGGGTTCAGCCGACGCTCGAAGCTTCACGGATGTTCCCGAACCCTCGCTGTTGGCCGATCCCAAGGACAAGATTGAAGAGCAGAATCTGCTGCACACCGCGATGATGGCATCGGAGGACGGGGATCCGACTAAGGCTCGCGTGGCCCTCGAGAAGGTACTGCAATTGAATGACAAGTCTACGATCGCGCTGTCGCAACTGGGCCAGCTGGAGGTGTCTTCAGGGAATTACGCAAAAGCTGCGGGCTATCTGAGGCGGGCACACGACCTGCGGCCGGATGACGCGATCGCTGCCTTCGATTACGGGCGAGCGCTGGAACTGAGCGGCGATTTGCCCGGCGCGCGAGACGCTTTGCAGGCGAGTCTAAAGCTGAATCCGAATCAATTTGCTGCGCGACTCTTGCTGGGGCGCGTTTATCTCCGTTTGAACGATTCGAAAGCGGCAGAAGACCAATTGGAAGCGGCGGTACTTTTGCAGCCTGGAAGTATCGAAGCACAGGTCAGTCTTGCAAAGGCGATAGTCCGCCAGAAAAGATTTGCCGATGCGGTGGAGCTGCTTGAGCCAATTGCCGGTTCTTCGACCAGCGATCCTGAAGCGTTTGAGATGCTGGCAGAGGCCTACGGTGCGCTTGGGCGGCGGCAAGACGCGGAGCGGGCTAGATTGCGGGCCAGGACACTACAAAAATCGAAACGGCCGCAATAGGCGGCCGGTCGATCAAACTGACGCAAGAATTCAGAAGAATTATTGCTTTGCCGCCACCTTGGTGCCGGAGCCCTCGAAAATTTCAGTCAAAATACGCCCCCGCATCTGTTTCGGCTGCTCGATGCCGTAGATATGCAAGAGGGTGGGCGCCACGTCATACACGCTGGCTGCCAAACCCATCAGCCGAAGGTCATGCTTGATGCCGGGCCCCATGGCAAAAAACGAGCCAGGGACGTCATCGCCGTCGGCAAAGTCATGCTTAGCAATCACGGGGGTAGTTTTCTCGTGGTCCATGTGCGCGTGAGGATCTTTCTGTTCGAACTCGCGCAGGGGCTTGATGCCGTGGTCGGAGAAGATGACCAAATAAGTGTTTTCATCAACGTGCTTCAGGATCGAACCAAGCACTTTGTCGAAGGCAATGTACTGGTTTGGGAAGGCATCGAGCCGGACGTTGTTCACGCTCGGATTGTAGCCGGCATTGAACGGCGTGATGGGGTAGAGCCAGTGCCCGACGCGGTCTTCACATGACTGCGCCAAGAAGGTGAAATCTGTGGGGTGCTCGGTTAGCAGATAATCGAAAAGTTTGGTCTGCTGCTCGCGAATGACCTGCACCTTCCCCAGCCACTTGTCGATCAGTTCGGTTTCGTGGCCCTTCAGATCGCCCGCGGCCGGCATACGCTCGCAGTCAATATAGAAGTCGCCGACATTTTTCAGGAGTTCAGGTTGCAGGCTCTTGGGATAGACGGCGTCCCCGCCCATCACTTCGCTCAGCTTAGGCGCGCAAAGCACGCCGTCTTCGCAGTTCTTGCCGCGCGTCAGCATGCCGCTGATCATGTACCCGTTCACGGGCATGACCGGGAAAGTAGCCGGGACGTTCGCCATACCCACGGTGATCCCGCCTTTCGACAGCATCGACCAGACGGGCTCTTCCTTGAGCATGTTGGTGTTGGCAGTGATGCCGCCGACGATAAAACCGGTCACGCCATGCTCTTCCGGATACGTGCTCGTGAACAGCGTGCTATACACTCGCGGGCAATTGGGCGCGGAAACAGTGCGAAGTTTCCCGTAGGCCCCTTTCTCGATCACGCTGGCCAAATTCGGCATCTGGCCCTTAAGAAGCAGAGGACGGATGATGTCCAGCTCCATGCCGTTGACGCCGACAACGATGACACGGGGCTTTGGTTTGGGAGCAGTTTGTTGCTGACCAAAGACCGGGAGAGCCAGCAGAAAGACAGATAGGAGCAAGGAAAGTTTTCTGGGAACCATGGAGCACCTCTAAGTTTGAAAATGAAGTACGAAGTATATCGTTGCGAATCGCGGGTGTCCAGCAGGGGGTCTCGGATCGCCACGGTACCCTCCGCGGAGCGCGGAGCAGACGAAGGAAGCAGGGCCCCCTCCCCCCTATGATTTTGTAAAAGTATGACATGAAAAGGGTTAGCGGGTGGGGGTTGGCGAAAAGACTGAGAGCAAAGGAATTAGAGCAATCGAGGGGGGAATTGAAATGACTTGCGGTCGTGTGCGACGGGGCTGAGGATTTGAGTGATTTCCCGAAAGTCAGGCAAGCAAAGAACTTAGTGGATGAAGGGGAACGATTGCAGTTGGGAGCTCTTACCGGGAGAACCGGCAGGGGGACCCACCTAACTGACATGCGGCCATTATATCACTTTCATCACTATGGTCAAGGAGTAAGTAAAGCGTGCTTTTACGGAGTGGAAGCTTCACGACCTAACTGATAGAAATCACGCGAGATGCAGGAGTTTTGCCTCGGTAATGGCGGGAATCGCCCGGATTGGATCGAGAATCGCACTTGATACCTCGCCATCTACGCGAACGAGCGAAACAGCGTCGGCCCCGCGTTGCGCCTCGCGACGGCCGAGGGCGAAGGTAGCGATGTTGACTCCTAGCTTGCCCAAAGTGGTGCCAATCTGGCCGATGACGCCAGGTTCGTCGCGGTTTCTCAGGTAGAGGATGTTGCCCTCCAACTGGGCCTCGAGAGGGATTCCTTCGATTTGAAGAACCCTCGGCGAGCCATCGTGCAGGACCGTGCCTTCCGCCGTAAACCCCTTCGCGGAACCGGTCTTTTCCGGCAGCGCGGAAACCTCCAGGGTATTGGGGAACCCGTGCTCGCGTCGCCGCGTTTCTTCCTCAACAGTCAAGCCTCTGGCCGCGGCAACGGCCGGGGCGTTTACGATGTTCACTTTTTCATCCAGCACCGCATTGAGCACCCCGGCGAGCACCGCGCTGCGCAGCAGGTGCGTGCCCACCTCGGCCACTTCCCCGGCGTAACGAATGCGGATGCGCGCGGGGCGCGTCTCCGCCGCTTGCGAAACCAGAGATCCGAGCCGCTCGGCCAGTTCGAGATAGGGCCGCACGCGCCGGTACTGATCGGCAGAAAGCGCGGGCAAGTTGACCGCGTTTCGAATGATTCCATCCGCGAGGTAGTCCTTGATCTGCACCGCGACTTGCGTGCCGACTTCTTCCTGGGCCTCCGCAGTGGAGCCCGCGACGTGCGGCGTGGCAATGAAATTGGGGAGCCCAATGAGCGGCGAGTTTTTCGGCGGCTCTTCCGCAAACACGTCCACGGCGGCGCCCGCAAGCTGGCCGCTCTTCAACGCCGCGGCAAGCGCGGCTTCGTCGATCAACTCTCCGCGCGCGGCGTTGATCACGCGCGCACCCTTTTTCATCTTCGCGATGGTTGAAGAGTTGATCAGGTTTTGCGTCGCGGGACTCAGCGCGGTATGCAATGAAACAAAATCGCTCTCCGCCAGCAAGATATCCAGCGGCACCAGCTCCACGGAAACTTCGCGTGCCGCCGCTTCGCTGATGAACGGATCGTAGGCCAGCACGCGCATGTCAAAGGCTTCCGCGCGCACCGCGACTTCGCTGCCGATTCGCCCGAGGCCGATTAGCCCGAGCGTCTTTCCGCGCACTTCTGTTCCGGCCGCGGAAGATTTTTCCCAGCGGCCTTCATGAATGGCCCTGTCGAGCCGCGGCACCTGCCTCGCCAATGCCAGAAGGAGGGCAAAGGTGTGCTCGGCTACGCTCACGGAATTCCCGCCGGGCGTGCTCATCACCAGGACGCCGCGCTTGGTGGCGGCTTCCAGGTCAATATTGTCCACGCCCACGCCCGCGCGCCCCACCGCGCGCAATTTGGGCGCAAGCTCCATTAGTTCGGCCGTCACTTTCGTGGAGCTGCGAACGATCAGCGCATCCGCGTCTGCGATCTCCGCGTTCAGGTTATCTTTCGTCGTGAGGACCACGTTCCAGCCCGGCTGTTCCTGCAGCAGCTGGACTCCGCGTTCGCTGATCTTGTCCGCCACGATGACTTTCATAGGGTGCCCGACATTCTCCTGTGGGTTCATCCTGCAAAATAGAAGTGAACCACGTTAGCGACCCCGCGCGACACTGTCAAATCGCGGCCTGAGCAAACGCCCGCTTCCCTCCACGCTTTCCTGCTCAAGCTGTGCGCCCAACTTTGCTCGACGGACTTCTCTCGGCCCGTCGGCTCCTCACGTCTGCTATATTCTTCTAAGTGAGGGACTGGCGATGAGTTTTGCCGAGAGAATCCAGAAGGACCTGGTCGACGCCATGCGCGCAAAAGACGAGTTGCGCTTGAGCGTTCTGCGCGGAATCAAAGCGGCCATCAAACACCGGGAGGTCGAAAAGATTCGCGCGCTGGACGAACCGGAATCCATTCAGATCCTGCAAACGCTGGTGAAGCAGCGCAAGGAATCCATCGAGCAGTTCACCAAAGGCAACCGACCGGAACTGGCCGAGAAGGAAACCAAGGAACTCGCCATCATTGAGTCCTATCTGCCGGCAGGAGCGAGCGAAGCGGAGATGAATGCCGCCATCACGAAGGCCATTTCTGAAACCGGGGCGAATTCCATCAAACAGATGGGGGCGGTAGTGAAAGCAGCCAAAGCCGCACTGGAAGGCAAGACCGTCGACGGCAAGGCGCTGAGCGATCTGGTGCGCGACCGTCTTTCGAAACTTGGCTAGGCTTCGTTGAATTCTTGCCTGTTCATTTGGAACCACGACCGTTCTGCTTTCATTATGCCCCTGCCGGAAACCATCGCGATGCGCTTCACGGAAGAGGACGCGGGTTATGTGACTGTTCGCCCAGTGATAAGGCAGGTATTTCGCCTTGCCGAGCTCGTGGACATGGTTTTGAGCGTCACCGGAAAGAATGCATTGCGCGTACAGCAGATTTTTCGCGCCGGAACGGTCGTCTACAACGGTTTTCGGTACTCGTGGGAAGGATTCGCTTCCGAGGCCAATGAACTCGCGGAGCTTCTCGCACCTTTCCCGGAAGATGATCCTTCGCGCGCTTTCAACGCTACCGAAGTGACGAGTGTCTTCCTCGAAATCGGCGGTGGCACGCAGCGCAGCCTGATTGCGATGACGCGTCAGGAAGGTTCTGCCAGGCGTTTGTTCCAAAAACGGAGTCCCTGGGAAGTCTTGCTCAGCGTCACGCGCGAGTCGGCCCCGCGCTACGAGAAATATTCTCACGCGCAGCGGGGCGACGTTTACCGGCTGCATCTTTCCGCGGAAGCAGCTCTGGCCCTTCGCAAGGAATTGCTGGATTCCGCGCCTCGCGTGCTGCGGAAGAAATTTGCGGGCATGCAGACTCCCGCCGCGCTTTCATTTCTCATCCCTCGGGGGCATGCTGTTGGCGCCGGAACTCGCTCCTAGACTGGAAATCTCGATGACTCTTCCTACCGATGCCGGCACTCGCAATACTTACGGCCTGGCAGCACTGCGCATTGCGGTCGGTGTTTTCTTTCTGATTTTCGGTCAATACAAAGCCTTCGGCACGGAATTCACGCTTCACGGCGGATTCCAGTTCTGGATCAACAAGTTTCTCGAGGGAGGGGTTTATCCCTTCATGGTTCCGGTGCTCCGCGGTTTTGTTTTGCCGCACGCCACGGCGTTCGCTTTCCTCACGGCATATGGTGAACTTGCCATTGGGTTGGGGCTGGTGATCGGCGTCTTGGTTCGGCCGGCAAGCGTCGCGGGGCTCCTCTTGATGATTGCGTTGCTTTTTTCGTCGGATTATCCCGGGGTGCACGCCGCCTTCTGGCAATACTTCGGCGCGAGCCTCAGCCATTCCGTATTTGCACTGTGTTTTGTCGCATTTTTGATCGGCCGCGCCGACGCCGTTTGGTCGATGAAAACGGCGCGAAAACAATCCGCATAGCTCTCAGTCGTACGCAATCAATGAGCCACGGGCTTGAGCACGGCAGTATTCCGTTCGTCGCCTGCGATGATGCGGTACAGCTTCTTTAAGTCGTCAACCTTGCTCAGGGGCACGCTCAGCTCTTTCACTTCGAATGTCCGCGTATACTTTAGCGTGGTTCCGCTCACTTCTGTTTTGCTGTGATAGCTGGCAAAGCCGTAATCCGCATCCACCGGCGGCGGCAAATCGTCCACTTCGTAACCGGCCGGCAGGGTAATCTCAAACGTGTCCGTATCTCGCGACGGGCCATCAAATTCCACAGGATACTTCCGCGGTTCCTTGGTCTCTAGGAGGTCGCTGGACTTACTGCCGAGCACGCGCGGGCGCACCAATAACAAATTGCCCGCATTCTTTGCATAGTTTTGGGCAACCAGCGAATACTGGTACCCAAAAGGCAGATCCGTCAGGTTGAGATTCAATACGGATGCCTTGGTGATTTGAAAGGTCGAAAGAGAATGCGAGAGCATGGTTTCAATCGGCTTGATCTTGTCCGCTTCTTTTGTGACGGACTTCAGCGTCATCCTCTGCCACAAGCCCGAATCTCCAAGCCGTGTCTCCACAAAATCGCCGCTCAGTGTCCCATTAGGACTCAATTTCAGCTTTGCCGTGCGCTGGACGCCACTTCTTGACGCCGGCAGTTGAGGCAGCTTCACCAGCTCACCACCATCCGGTGTTACGAGTAGTCCGTGATTTGCCTGCAACTCGCCGCGCAATTGACCGAAGGGTGTGTATTCATCCGTTGGATCAAAGATCAGGAGGCGGCCAAGTTTCGGGTGCTCGACCACGGCCACCAGCGAGTTGTCCTTCACGCTTTCCGGTAGCTGCACAGCCAGGATTTCATGGTTAAACCAGCCGATCATCGGGGGACGGTCTGGAGCGGCTCCCCCTCGCACGGTATTGATAGAGATGAAAAAAGATTCGACGCCAATTTCGTGCAGCATCGAGCTGAGGAGCGTGGCTTTGTCCTTACAATCTCCGTAGCGATGCGTGAAAATCTCCGGCGCAGGATGGGGCTGCCATCCGCCAATTCCCAGTTCGATTGCGACGTAGCGGATATCACTCTGGACGAACTTTGCGAGAGACTGCATCTTCGCAAGCTGGGTGGTTGCCGGAGGCGCGAGAGAGGCCACTTTCTGTTTGATTTCCGGCGAAGCGTCCCTGCGGCCTTGTTCGAGCCCTGCCTCCCAGTTCCCCATCTCCTTCCAATTTTGGAAGCCCCTGTTTGCGCCACCGCCCGGCGGAAAAAACGAGACCACCAAGAGCCCGGAAACTCCGTGCAGGGGTGGCATTTCGTTCTCGGGCTTGATTGCTTTTACGTCGCTAACGACCCAATGCGATTGATTCCCCGCCTGGCTTGGCTTGGTTTCCGGATAATTGATCCATGTCGCTTTGTACTCCCATCCGGCAGGAAGCTGAAGAGTGTATTGAGCCTCGCGCACGGGGTTCTGTTCTTGAAAGGACCAGATATCTTGCAGGACGAACGGCTGGCCCTCCTCCTCGTATTCGTATCCGATGATATTTCCAGGCTCGGCGGCAGGGATACGAAGCACTTTCACTTTTACGTCGGACACGAGCTCGCTTCCGTCGATTTTGGGGAGAGACACCTCGACCGCTTCTTTGTCTTTCACTTCATAGTCTTTGCCCTGCGCGGGGATACACCACCCACGCATGCCCGTGATTCTCTTGCGGGAATTGAACGAAACGATCAATGTTCCGTACTCGCGGCCACCGGGGCGCAGAATCTTATAGGCCTCACGAACCGTAGTCTTGATTTTGTCTGCAGATTGAACGTTCACCGTTCTTTCGGAATAGAGCTGCACTACGTCTGTCTTCTCATCGTGTGCGGGCAGGGGCACGGACACCAGCGCGTGCATCCACGCCGGGGCGTCGGCGGCAGCGGCCGGCATCGAAGCCGCAGAAAAGCTGAGGACAAAGGAAGAGAGAATGAAAAGTAGATGCCGCATTTCAGTTGCTCGCCGCCGATGTACCGGGCTGCAAAACAATTTGCTGGTCATCACCGGTCTTCACAGATTGATAAAAACTCCTTAATGCGGGATACGATTTCGCCTCGAGCATCAGCAAATCGGAATTCAATTGCCGAATCACATGCAACGTTCCTTTGTTATTATCGGCCTTCAAATGATACATCGCCGCTTTCTGATCATTGGTTTGCTCGGCGGGAAGATTGCTCACCTGCCATCCCAACGGAAGTTCGATGGTTACGTCGTCGGTCTTGCGGGAACAAAACTGAAAGTAGATGGGATGCACACGATTGGTGTGCTCGAAAAGATGCTTTTCCGCTGCGCTGAATAGCCCTACCGGCACGAGCACCCGCTTCCCCGCCCCAGTTGCCCAACCCTGTATTTTCACATTGTATTCGGCAAGAAGAGTTGGCGCCGAGCTCGCCCAATCTGGCTTGTTGGTGAGCTCTACGTCAATCCCTACCGGGATGTACTCCTGTACCTGGTCTTCCAGAAACTTCTTCCGATGAGCTTCGTCTTCGTTTCGTTCTTCAATCCTCCTCCAGAGTGCCTCCAATCCGGAAAAAGTAAAGGTAAGCTTTCCCTCCAGGGAACCTGTATCCGTCAACTTCAAATCCGCTTTTCTCTCAACTTGCGAATCAGAGCTGGTTGGCAGTGTGGTTTTGATCCAGCTTCCGCCATCTTTGTCCAATTTCAGCCCTTGCACTCCAGTTTCCGGCCAGGAGAGCAAACCAAGTGGTGCAAATTTCGTCGCCGGGTCGCAATAAATATCCTTTCCATTGAGTTTTACAAGCACGACGTCGCCATTCAATTGCGAGGTGTTCATCAACCCAGGATTGAAGAAGTATTCGCTTCGAGCCGAGATATAAACAGGATAGGCTTCGAACCCGGCCGCTTTCGCGAGCGCGACAAACAGCCAATTGATTTGCCGGCCGTTCCCGTATCCTTGTTTCCACAAGTCTTCCACGTTGTTGATGTCTTTCTGTTTCTCTCGCTTTTGTTCCTGCTCGGTTTTACTTGTCTCCCAGGACGTATTTCTGAGCTGCTGCACTCTAGCGTATATTCTCTGCAGCTTGGCCTCCGGCGGGTCGCTGGGAGAAACGATTCCCGCCATGGCCTGCTCCATCGCTCTGCGCTTCCCGGTAAAATCTTCGAAATTGCCGTTCCATTTCTTATCCATCTTCTTCCAAAATTTTTCGGGCTCTTTTTCGGTACTGTCTTCGCTATAAACGAATTCCACTCTGTACTTGAGAACTTTCTCAGGGGGCATGAAGTCTTCCACTTGAAATGCGGGCACGTTCTGGGTATCCAGCCGAATGGTCGCGCCGTCTTTCACCGGGGGATTCGTTCCGGTCGGCAAACCAACCGGCCAGCTCCAACTCATTGCAAAATCGGTGTTGGGTTTCAAAGTGAACTTCGCGCGTTTCGTGAATAAGTCCTCGCTCAAGATCCATTCCGAGTCGAATACATAGGCCTCGTTAAGATCACTCGTGTAGTGGTACTCGACAATGCTTCCTACCTGAACATCCGGAAGCGTGAACGTCTTTGCGAGATACTTAAAGCCTTTGGCCTTCACGATGGTCTTGTCGAAGACTTTTCCATCGAAATTTGCAATCGTCCCATCCGGTCGAATCGTTCTCGCTTTGATACCGTGAATGCTCTCTCGCTCCTTGACGAACGGAATTTCGATATCCGCCTGTTTCCGCCCTTCCTCTGTCAAGATTTTGATGCGCACGTAGTTGTACTCGTGCCCGTTCCGGCCGTCGTCTCGATCCACTTGCCGGTATAAATACACTGCCGGCGCCCCCGGCGCTTCCGGGACGCTGGTCATTTTCAATTCTTCCTGCGAGATTGGTTGCCATTCGTCGCCGGCACTTACGGGTCGCGTGCGATTCACAAAGATTCCCGCCAGCAGCAGTATAAGAAGCAAAAACACTCGGCGATAGTTCATGGCGTGCCTCCAAACGGATTTTCAGAAAGCCGCGCAACTGGAAGATTAACAGGGAGATAGCAGCTGCCTGCAGCGCGGCGCTTGAACGACTTGGAAGGGTCCCCAAGCATGGTTTGTTGCCGACCTGAGTACTTTATAGCGTCGGACAATACAAGGATGCGTTACTGGTGTCAAGAGAACTGGAAGGACAAGTTGCCGCCTCCGAGCAGGAATCGCTTTGCCACCCCGCCCACCTGCGGCATAATCCCGGCACACGGTTAACTCAACTTTCGAAGGAACACGAGGAGGTTTCGGTGAGCGAACGTCCATGGAGTTCCACGGCCCCTCCAGGGGAATTTCGCGCGTATATATCGGCGGAAGAAAGCATCAAGGAATTCACACTTCGCGCGGTGATCCTTGGCGCACTCTTCGGGCTGCTTTTCGGCGCCGTCACTGTCTACGTCGGCCTTCGCGCCGGGCTAACCGTCTCCGCTTCCATCCCCATCTCCGTGCTCTCCATCAGCATCCTTCGCGCGTTTGGCCGCTCCACCATTCTGGAAAACAACATCGTGCAAACGACGGGCTCCGCCGGCGAATCGCTCGCTGCGGGCGTCATGTTCACGATCCCCGCCTTGATTTTTCTGGGCTTCGGCTCGGAATTCACCTTCTGGCGCATTTTCCCGCTCGCGCTCCTGGGCGGTTGGCTTGGCGTCTTGTTCATGGTGCCGCTCCGCCGCCAGCTCATCGTCAAGGAACACGGAAATCTGGCATTTCCCGAAGGCACCGCCTGCGCCGATGTTCTCGTCGCAGGTGAACGCGGCGGCTCGTTTGCAGGCCGCGTGTTCTGGGGGCTCGGTCTCGGCGGCGTTTACACCTTTCTCATGAACACTGTGCAAGCCTGGGCCTCTCAACCCGAGGGTCGTCCAAGTTGGTTCCCCGGCGCTTCCTTTCGCGCTGCCATCACCTCGGAATACCTCGGCGTCGGCTACATCATCGGTCCGCGGGTCTCCGGGATTCTCTTCGCCGGCGGCATCATCTCGTGGCTGGTCATGATGCCTGCCATCAAGTTTTATGGGCAGCTCGCCGGGAACACACCTATCTATCCGTCTACGATTCCCATCCCGCAGATGTCACCCGACGACCTCTGGCGGAGTTACATCCGCCCGATGGGTGCAGGCGCAGTCGCCGCCGCTGGCCTCATCACCCTCCTTCGCACCATGCCCACCATCCTTTCCGCTCTGCGCGCTGGTCTGAAAGACGTACGCGCCGAAGGCGCCGGCCAGTCCACCGCGTCCAGCCGCATTGATCGCGACGTGCCCATGCGCTGGGTCATTGTTGGCTCCGTCCTCATCGTCGCAATGATCTGGGTCCTCCTCACGTTCTTCCCCATCGAGGGCGCGCAAACCCAGTGGTACCAAAACCTCTTCGCTGGCATCTTCGTTGTCGTGTTTGGATTTCTATTTGTCACTGTCGCCGGCCGCATCAGCGGACTCCTCGGCAACTCCTCGAATCCAATCAGCGGAATGAGCATTGCCACTCTGATGGCCACCTGCGCGATCTTCTTCGTCGCCGGCTGGACCGCTCCCAAGTACGCTGTCCTCGCTCTGATGATCGGCGGCATCGTTTGCATCGCCGCCGCCATAGCCGGCGCCACCTCGCAGGACCTCAAAACCGGTTATCTCGTCGGTTCCACGCCGTTCTGGCAGCAGATGGGCCTTCTTGTCGGCGTCACTATCTCCACGGTGGCCATCGGCGCAACTCTCAACCTCATGAACAAAGGATTGGAGAAATACATCCCCACTCCAATTCCCGTCAACATCCAGGCTTTGCCTTCCGGCGTAAAAGTCGAGCGGGACACCTTCACCTATCAGGGCAAAAATTACGTCCTCATGAACTCCCTGGGTTCGCATGAAGTGCCAGACGGCGAATATCTCTACGACGCGAGCACGCAAAGAATCGAATTTCAGTGGGCGCAGGGCATCGGAAGCGACAAAGCTCCTGCTCCGCAAGCGCGATTAATGGCCACGGTCATCAACGGCATTCTGAATCAGCGTCTGCCCTGGCGGCTTGTATTGATGGGCGTCGCGCTGGTCGTTGCCGTTGAAATCCTCGGTGTTCGCTCCCTGGCCTTCGCCACCGGCTCGTATCTCTCCATTGCCACGACCGGTGCCATGTTTGCCGGAGGCCTCGTCCGCGCGCTCGTCGAAGCCACCACGAAGAAAAAAGACGAAAGCGAAGCCAGCCCCGGCGCGCTCTATTCCAGCGGATTGATCGCCGCGGGTGGCGTGTTTGGCTTGCTGGGAATCATCATCAATTTATTGCAGGACCCGGAAGTCTCCACTCGCACACCGCATTGGCTTACTTCCATTCTGCGACTCCCCTGGCGCCCGGATCTCTTTGCCTTTGGCCCCAAGATTATGGGACCACTCGCCACCAGCAATCTTTTCGGCATTTTCATGTTCGCGCTTCTCGCGGCGTCGCTTTTCTATTTCGCCCGCAAGAAGCTGGACTGAGCCCGGCGAGTCGACTTTGACTGACTTCGGATACCGCCGTACACTTGATCAATCATGGCTTCTCGGCCGGGCATCCGAAACTATCGCTTCAGCTTCAATTTCTACATTACGCCCGCGGTCCAGTGGCTGCTGATCGCCAATGTTGGGATATTTTTCTTTGAGATCCTGCTGAGAACCTTCTGGAAAATATCTGCCTACAACTGGTTTATTCTGGCTTTTGGACTGGTGCCTTCCGCCGTCACACACGGCCTGCGCTTCTGGCAGCCGTTTACGTATCTCTTTCTGCACGACGGCTCGTCCATCTGGCACATCCTCATGAACATGTTCATGCTGTACATGTTCGGGCGCGATTTGGAGCTGGTCTGGGGACGCACTCGTTTTCTACAGTATTACTTTCTTACTGGAGTCGGCGCGGGTCTCATCAACGTCATCGTGAATACCATTCCGGTTTTCTGGGGACGTCCGCCTTCCGACATCCCCACGATCGGCGCCTCCGGCGCGATCTTTGGAATACTTTTGGCGTGCGCGATCATGTTCCCGGACCGCCAGGTCATCATGTTTCCGATTCCCATCAAAATGACCATGCGTACCTACGTGATCGTGATGACCGTCATCGAGTTTCTCGGAACTTTCGGCCTTGGGGGCAGCAACATCAGCCACATCTGCCATTTTGGCGGCATGCTCGTCGGCTGGGTCTATCTTCGCCGGGGTTCCTTCCTCTACAACGTGCGCAACTCGGTCTCCGACTGGCAAAACAAACGCAACCGCAAGCGCTTCGAGGTCTACATCAACAAGCACAAGAAAGACCCACCTTCGCGCCCTGACAATTGGGTCAACTGAAAGCTTTCAGTTATCGATTCTTAGTTCTCAGCTGTCGGGTTTGAGTCCGCCAAATTCCTTAGCAATCCCGGCGTCTAAATCAGGCGGGTAGACGATTCGCATCCAAGAACTGATCACCGGGTACTGATTGCTTTTTCAGGCCGGCCCGCCAATTACGTGAAACTTCATGAAATTGGTCGTCCCGCGGATTCCCATCGGCGTGCCCGCCACGATGCCGATGACATCGCCCTTGCGCACCAGACGTTCCTGCAGGAGGCGCTTCTCCGCGACCGGCGCAAGACCATCCACTTTTTGCACGTCCTGAATATTTCTCGGCAGCACGCCCCAGATCAGCGCCATGCGCCTGCGCGTCTCCGCCTCCGGCGAAAACGCCACGATCGGCACCAGCGGCCGGTAGCGCGAAACCAGCCGCGCCGTAAATCCACTGTGCGTGAACACGGCGATCAGTTTCATGTGCAGCTCGCGCGAAGCGTGACACACGAGCTCCGCCACCGTCTCCGCCACTTTCAATTGCTCCTGCGACGCAGGCCGCGGAAATTCGGCGATGCTCGCTTCGGCTTCCTCGATGATCCGCGCCATCATGTCCACGGCCTCGACGGGATATTTGCCGCTGGCGGTCTCCGCGGAAAGCATCACCGCGTCCGATCCGTCGAAAATGGCGTTCGCCACGTCGGAAGCTTCCGCGCGCGTCGGCCG
>Ga0137403_10005700_pt1 | contig 14394 bp, 9 predicted proteins | sample CZOMad2_1_16fung_FD_122057 | JGI IMG/M metagenome (GOLD analysis project Ga0137403, IMG submission 122057) | Vadose zone soil fungal communities from Angelo Coast Range Reserve, California, USA - CZOMad2_1_16fungal (Hybrid Assembly) | ecosystem: Environmental > Terrestrial > Soil > Vadose zone... | reverse complement strand
GATAGGTTGATCTCAACCATCACGTGCTTTGCCGCCATCTCCTTCAACAATTCGTGCGGCCGGTCTTCATACATCACATCCACGCCGTGTCCGATTCGCTCCGCACCAGCCTCGACCGCCAGCCGGATGTGGCAGCACAATCCATCCGGCGTCACCATCCCGTATCCCAACTCGCCTGCATGCAGCGTGATGTGCACCTTCGGATAAACTCCATGCAGGAAATTCACCATCTTCATCTGCAGCGCGTAATCCCGCATCGAAATGTATCCATCTTCCGGCATCACGAAGTTTAGTCCCACCACGCGCTCCGGATCGGCCATTGCCGTTTCAAACCCCAGCAGTGTTTGCGCAAACACAATTTCCTTCGGCAGGCCGCGCAAGACTTGATAAATGAATCGCACATCCACTTTGCAGGCGTCCGCCCCGTTCGCGCCGCCGCAATGCTCTAACTCGCGGCGCCTTTTCTCCATACCATCCAAATACGTCGCCGCTTCGGCCACATTTTCTTTCAAGCCATGTGCGAGCAATCCGGCCCGGAGCGCCGCAAAATCGTCGTTCCATCCGGCTTCGCTTGCGGCCTTCGCCGCGATCGAAAAATCCGGCGTCTCCATTAATTCTATGTACTGTTCGTTTTGTGTCGCCGCCCGCGCCGCCGCTTCGTCTACCCACTCCCCCTTATGCGAAGGAGCCGTTCCGCCAAATTTTGCAAATGTATCGAAGAAATGATCGTGTCCGGAGACGCTCGCGTATGATACAAAACTGCGCATCGAAAACGAATTGATCAACTGGTCGTAAAGCGATTGGTTTTTGTAGACGTCGCTCGCCGGCACAATCGCTTTATCGGCGCCATCCGTCCCGCACTTCGTGAACGCAAGTCTCTTCGTGTCCACGCACAATCCATCTTCCACCGCTGCGCGGATAAATGACTCCGCGTACACACCGCCGCTCAAGTGGTAGTGCAAATCCGCGCCTTTCGGCATTTTCTTTAGGAATTGGCGCAATTGCAGCGGATTCCTTCGCGCAGCCTCTAACTGAAGGTCGCCGTTCTTCTCCCCGTTCGTCGCCAACGAAGCGCCGCTCTTTGCTTTTGTCGTTTGCCCCGCGCAAAGGCTTGCGCCAATGCTCGCCAACACCAACACGGCCAGCATCGCGCCAACCCGGCGCCCCATCGCTCGACGTTTCATTTTGATTTTGCCCTCAGCGCTCGCGAGCCGAAATTCCGTCTCAGGGAAAGAGTCCGCGTACAAGCGTCGCTTCCGCAACGCGTCCCACGGCTAGAATCATCGCGCCGGCTCGCGGCGGAACGTGATGCTTGCGCATCGTCTCCACCATCTCATTGAACGCGCGCACCATGATTTTCTGCAGCCGCTGATTCACTTCGTCTGAATCCCACAGCAGCCCTTCCTGATTCTGCACCCACTCGAAATAACTTACGGTCACGCCGCCGGAGTTCGCCAAAATATCCGGCAACACGGTAATGCCGCGCCGCGCCAAAATCTCATCCGCATGCGGGGTCGTTGGCCCGTTCGCCGCTTCCGCCACGATGCGCGCCTTGATCGCTTCCGCGTTGTTCAGCGTTATCACGTTTTCCAGCGCCGCCGGGACGAGGATGTCACACTTCATCGTCAGCAGATCGTCGTTGGAAATCCGCGCGGCACCCGGCATGCCCACGACCGTGCCGGACCGCTCCTTGTAACGAATCGCCTTGATGGGATCGATCCCGCGCGTGTTCGTCACGCCGCCACGCGTATCGCTCAACGCAATAATTTTCGCCTTTTTCTCGGCGAGCAGCCGAGCCGCTGTCGCGCCGGCATTACCAAATCCTTGGACCGCTACGGTCGCGCCTCGCAGTGGAATCTTCTTAAGTTTGCACGCCTCTTCCACAACATAGACCAGTCCGCGCGCCGTCGCTTCCGCGCGACCCTGCGAACCACCAATCGCGATCGGTTTTCCAGTTACGACACCGGGAACAGTGTGCCCCACCATCATCGAATACGTATCCATGATCCACGCCATCGTTTGCGAATCGGTGTACACGTCCGGCGCCGGAATATCCTGGTCCGGTCCAATCAGCGGAAGAATCTCGCTCGCGAACCTCCGCGTCATCCGCTCCAGCTCGCTCTTCGACATGCGCTTCGGGTCGCAAATAATTCCGCCCTTGGCTCCGCCGAACGGAACGTTTACAACTGCCGTCTTCCACGTCATCCACGCCGCCAGCGCTTTCACTTCGTCCAGCGTCACATTGGGATGAAAACGAATTCCACCCTTGCCCGGCCCGCGCGAAACATTGTGCTGCACGCGATATCCCGTAAGCACTTTCACTTGCCCGTTGTCCATCTTCGTCGGCAGCGAGACTTCCAGGATGCGCTTCGGCGTACGCAGGACCTGCCTCAGTCCCGGATCCAATTTCAAAAATTCCGCCGCCATATCAAACTGGATCTGCGCGATGCGGAATGGATTCAAGTCCTCCCGCGGCGCTATGCGCGGCACGAGGGGGGGAGTTGTGGGCTTTGCGACCGTGGCCATCGGCTTCGGTCCTTTCCGCTGATCGATTTAAGTTAAATCCGTCTGTTGCTGCTGGGCCTAAAGTCAAAAAAAGTTTTAAGATCGTTGCTCGTTCAGCCGTTCGCTGCCATTTTTTGACTGCTGCTCAAGTACTTGTCGCGGCACTCCGGCGAACAGAAATGCGCGACTTCATTGCCAGTACGAACCGCAATCGCAAGATCTTCAGCGACATGCATACCGCACATCGCGTCTCGTACCAGCCGTTTATTCCGCGGCACTTCCTGCTCAGGACTCTGCGTTTGCTTCGGGACTGTATCGCCCAGAAACCAAGCGAAGAACCGCTTCATGAGCGAAATGCTCCAGGAGAGCACCAACACCCAAAACAAGAATCGGAAGAAGCTGGCCAGAATCCCCATGCTTGCGTTTCCGTGGCAGGGAAAATGCCTCCCTGAACGGTCAGGCGAGTGTATGCAACCGCAAAAGGGTAGGTCAAACGAAAATGTCTGATTTCAATAGGTTGCGGGGCGGTCTGGTTACAGAGATTATGCCGAAAAGACCTCTAAATTGACACTATACTATTATAAACAAAAGACTTAGCAGAATATGACGGCTCCTGAGCCTAAAACTCGGCCGGACGGCCTAAAGTGCCGGAATCCGGTCAATTCCCATATACGGTCGCAACGCTTCGGGGATCACGATGGATCCGTCCGCCTGCTGATAATTCTCCACAATCGCAATCCAAGTTCGCCCAACCGCGAGCCCTGAGCCGTTCAGCGTGTGGACAAATTCGCTCTTTCCACCGCCTTTTGGCTTAAAACGGATTCCAGCGCGGCGCGCCTGAAACGCTTCGCAATTGGAACATGACGAAATCTCCCGAAACTCGCTGCTCGACGGCAACCACACTTCAATGTCATAGGTCTTCGCAGACGCAAATCCCATATCGCCGCTGCACAGAAGCATCGTCCGGTAATGCAGGCCCAGCTTTTGCAAAATGGTTTCCGCGTTCTTCGTTAACGCTTCGTGCTCTTCGTAACTTTTCTCCGGGTGCGTAAACTTGAACAGTTCGACCTTTTGAAACTGATGCTGGCGCAAGATTCCGCGCGTATCCTTCCCCGCCGCACCCGCTTCCGACCGGAAACAAGCCGTCCACGCGGTCACGCGAATCGGCAGCTTGTCCTCCGGAATCGTTTCGTCGCGATAAAGATTGTGTAGCTCGACTTCGCTCGTGGGCGTCAGCCAGAAATCCGTGTCCTGAATCTTGAAAAGATCCGCGGCAAATTTGGGCAATTGCCCCGCGCCGGTCAGCGAGGCGGTGTTTACCAGAAACGGCGGCAGAATTTCCGTATACCCATGCTCGCGCGTATGCACGTCCAAGAAGAAATTGGCCAATGCCCGCTCCAGACGCGCACCCCAGCCTTTATACAAGGCAAAACGCGCACCGGTAATCTTTGTCGCCGCGCCCAGATCCAGAATTCCCGTCTTTTCGCCGATTTCCCAGTGCGGCTTCGGCTGAAAATCATATTTAAATGGCGCGCCCCAGCGCCGGACTTCCACGTTGTCCGCCGCGCTTGTTCCGGTCGGCACCGAGGAATGCGGAATATTCGGCATCGTCAGCAGCACTTCCCGCTGGCGCGCGTCGAACTCCGTCACCTTTTCGTCCGCCTGTTTGATGAGCTCGGAGAGTTGCTTCATCTCCGCAATAATCGAATCTGCGTTCTGTTTCTCTTTTTTCAATCTCGCAATTTCGTCGCTAGCTTTATTCCGCTGCGCTTTGCGCTGCTCGTTGGCAGTGATATAGACGCGCCGCTCTTTGTCCAGCGCGCGAAAAGCGTCGAGATCCAGCGTCGTCCCGCGGCGCTTCGCCATCTCGGCGAAAACGTCCAAATTGTCCCGGAAGTAGCTCAAGTCATGCATGGTCCTAAGAGGATAACGTACCCATCGCTCCAGCGAAAATACCGCGCCCTGCCTCGCCCACCTGTCCCGGCGGCCAAGTAACCCTTTCGGGGAGTACTCTTCGTTCCTCCATCGCAACCAACGTCGCAGAGTGGCCTACTCTCAAGGAAGGCAAGCCCAGTCCGTTACGAATGTCCCTTACAAAAGTCCCCAAAGAAGGAGTATTCATGAAGAAATCCAGTTTCGCAGTCCTATTCCTCGCGGTCGGGTTTTCTTTTGGCGCGGCAGTGGCCAATGCCCAGGGTCCGGCAGGAGCCGGCGCGACCGAAGCGGTTGCCCGCAGCTCCAGCAACTCTGGCAGCTCCCATTCGATGAACCCGATCAAATGGATCAAGAAAGACAAATCCAATCCAGCTCCGAGCACCGATAAGAATTTGCTCTTGACTGAACACCTCCATGAAAAAGGCATTCTCGCAGCGAACTTGGACGTAACCTCCGCTTGCTCGGTGTTCAAGCACCTTAGCGATTGTCTGGCTTCGCTCCACGCAAGCCATAACGTCGGCCTGGACTTCAATTGTGTCCGCGCGGACGTGACCGGCGTGCAGACCAATGCTGATATCTCCGCCTGCAAGGGCCCAATCGGCGATAAAGCAGTCAGCCTGCAGGAAGCGCTGAAGCGGCTAAAGCCAGAAGCGGACGCAAAGGGCGAAACGAAGAACGCTGAACAACAAGCCAAGGATGATTTGAAGGCAGTTGGCGCCTAGGACCTGTTTTACTTTGGAAGAGAAAGGGCGGCTGAGAAGTGATTCTCAGCCGCCCTTTTTCATTGCTCGTTGGAACTATCAATCAGATTACTTACCAGCTTAGGTCAGCGACCAGCCAACGATGGTTAATCCCAACACAGCGACCATCGCCGCAAGACCGACCAGGGTAAGCGCCCTGCCGCGGCCCAGCAGCATGTCCCGCGTCTCGGCATTCGCACAAAGCAGCGCGCAAGCCACCAGAATCGCGGCCCACGACGCGACCGCCGGTAGCCCGGGATGAGTCGCGAACGTCGCCATGATCTTCTCTGAGGGCTGCCCGGCCGGAATCCACCACGGCAAGATCGGCGCAAATCCCGCCGCCAGTACAAACGTCAGCATCTTACGGCTGACCCAGCCTTTTATCTTTCCTACGGCTCGCGCTTTCTTGACCTTCTGCCAAACCAGAAAATCCCAAGTGAGCAGCACCACCGCTAACGGCACCCATCCGTACATGGACAGGCTTCGGTCCACCCAGCTCCACGCTGGGAAGAACCGGTAGCCCGGATGACTCGCTGCCAGGCGCGGCAGCAGAAACCACGCCACCAGTGCATTCAACACCAGCGCCAAAAGCAAAACGAGCAACCCCGTCAGTTGCACCCAGTGATACGTCGGGCTCACGCCGCAGCGCGTGCAAACCGGCTTCTGCGGCATTATTTGCAATCCACAGTGCTCGCAATACATCGGGCCCTCTCCTCTTTCCCCGTGACGATGTCTCGGAAAGACACTTCTCCCAATGCGCGAAGCCTACTCCTGCATTTGTCTGAAAACTACTGGTCAGAGGGTCAGTCTTGGGGCAGTTACGGCGAGACCTGTTTCGACGTTACTTTCGTCGCAGTCGACGTGATTTCAAAATGCAACAGCCAATCGCTTTCAACGCTGCGGCCGTCAACTTCTGGAGGAGTGAATTGCCATTTTTTGGCGGCTTTGATTGCTTGCTCGGAAAAATATTTACTGCTGGACGGCGCGTCCAGTTGCGCAGAATCCACGCTGCCGGCAGCGTTCACGTGAATACGTACGGCGATCCGGACTCTCCCATGAATCGTTCCGCGGGCTTTGCCGGAGACTTCGGGCAATATCTGGTCCATCACGTCGCCCTTGGTTGCCGCAGCGCCTCGCGCCGTCGGCTCGGGTGAACTCTTTCGCTTTGATGAAGCAACCAGTTCTCGGGAACTCACCACAACGCTGGGCGCGGCTGACTTCGCCGCTGGCGCAGCCGAGGACGAGGGCCGCGTTGTCGCGGCGTCCGACTGCGGCCGGTACATTCTCAGAACAATGAAAAGTAGCACCACGACAACAAGCGCGGCGCCAATTGGCATCCAGTACGATTTCTTCTGGCCGACAGCCTGTGTAACCTCGGGGCGTCGCACAGGAACCGGCGGTCGCGACTCGCGCATCGTGGGCGGTGCAACCGGGGAAAGCGGTGCCCGCACGGGGTCGACCTTCGGCGTAGTTTTTTCCGGTTGTTTCTGCGCTAGCTTCTCCGGTTCTTTCGCTGTAACCGCCGGCGCGCTGGCGGGATTCAACTTCGCGCGTATTCCTGCTATCGAAATCCGCTTCTCCGCTTCGGCTTTCAATGCCTCTCGCGCAATTCCTGCCAACGGCTCCTGGATATCCAGCCCCAGTTCCAACGAGCCATCTTCTCGAATTAGCGGGGGCTTCTGCGTTAACGCCGCCACAATGCTTGCGCCGAGCGACCAAATGTCCTGCGCCGCCGTTGCGGCCACGCCGCCCCATTCGGGTGCCGCAAATCCCTCTGACTTTGCCATGATTCCCGGCATCTCGTCTTTCGGCGAAAGCGAGTCGCTTGATAGTTTGATCTGATCACCCATCGCCAGAATATTTCCCGGATGCACTCGCGTATGCACCCAACCCTGCTGATGCAAGCTCGCCAGCGCCTCAATCACCGGCTCGATCATTCCCCGCGTCTCTTCCGCGGTCAGCGCGCGCTCTGGCAGAATGTCCCCGAGGTCTTCTTCCGCTAATTCGGTAACCACGAATAAATATCCGGCGCCATCCAACTCACACTTTCCATAGTCGAGGATCTTCAGCAAATTCGCGTGGACCAACTGCGACACCCATTTCCAACAGGACAATTGCCGCTCGGCATCGACCACCCCAGCCGGAATCAGCTTGATCGCCACTTTCTGCGCGCGTGCGTGCACGATCTCCGTCGCAAACACGGCGCTGTGTTGCGTTCCGCCGAGGTAGTTCCCGAGCGTGTACCTTCCAGCGACACTCTGACCGCTCCATCGATGCTGTTGTTCGGACATTTCCGCCTCCTCTCGCGTGTTGATTCACGCGGAGCGCTGGCCTAATAAATTTTCGGTTTTGCGGCTGGGGGGCTGCGAAGACCATCCTCGACATAGGTTCGCTGGGACGGTTCTCTGCCTGTATTGTGCTCCACTTCCTGCGCCAAACGGTAGTCAGATGCGCCAAAAAGACAACTGGCTGGCAGGCCAGCCCGACGCCGGTGCCAAACAATCTTTTAGGGCAACTTAGTTTGCTCCCGGTCCCATCAGGAACATCGGCTTATTCTCAAAGCTCCGGTATTCCGGCCGCAGCCGCTCTGTATTGTAGTGTTCATTCACGTCAACGACCTTCTTCGTCGCAGTCACCAAATCCAGAGGCACATTGTCATAGTGGCCGTTCTTCAAAACCACCAATCGCCCGCTGATATTTTTCAGCAACAAATCGAGCGCAAGATTTCCGTACGCCATCGGAGCGATCGAATCGATCGCATCCGGATCGCCGCATCGCACCAGATATCCCAGCTTCTGGTTGATCACGTCTATCTTCCTGCCTCCGTTAAATTTTGCCGAAAGCTCTTTTACTTTCTCGCCCACGACGTCGCCAATGCCGCCAAGTTTCTTATGCCCGTACGCGTCGGTCGCTTCGCCCTCAAAAATCATCTCTCCACCTTCAAACATCGCACCTTCGGAGACCAGCGCGATCGAATACCGGCTCGGGTTCTTCTTCCGGTCGTGCACCAACAGTTCCGCCAACTTTTCGATGTCGAATTTGTATTCCGGAATCACGCACCGGTTCGCCGCACCCGCCATCGTCGGCAGCATGGCCGTAAAACCCGCGTAGCGCCCAAACACTTCCAGAATCATGAACCGCTCATGCGAACCCGCCGACGTCCTTAAGCTATTCACGAGCTGGATCGTCCGCGTCACGCATGTGCTGAATCCGATGCAGTAATCGGTCCCCGGAACATCGTTATCCATCGTCTTGGGAATCCCGATGACTTTGAATCCCTCTTTGTGCAGCCGCACGCCGTAGCTGAGCGTATCGTCTCCGCCGATCGGTACGAGCGTGTTAATTCCGAGCCATTCCAGATTCTTCAAAACTTCCGGTGTCAGATCGTTCTTTTCCGCGTTGAATTTGTCCTTCAAGTGCGCCGGCACGCCGGATTTGCTCACTCGTCCCGGATTCGTTCGTGAGGAATGCAGAAATGTTCCGCCGGTCCGTCCCGCGCGATCCACGATCTCTTCCGTCAAATGCAAAAAATTGTCGGAGTTGTCGTAGCTTTTGTCGCGCACCGTCTCCACCAACCCCGCCCAGCCGTGCCGGATGCCGATCACTTGGTAGCCTTCGTGCAGCGCGCGCAGCGTTACGCCGCGTATCGCCGGGTTCAGCCCGGGGACGTCACCTCCTCCGGTGAGTATTCCGATAATTCCTTTTTTGCTCGCCATGGCAGAGTGCCCTTTTCGTGGATTTGGAACCCTAAATTTTACACGTCTCTGGCGTGAATCCAGCAAGAAAGTGCGGTCGCCGTGAGCGGTGCTCTTGTTTCAGATTGGGCGCCGGATGCCCAGCTTCCGGATACGGGCCTGCAGAGTTGTCCGTTTCATGCCCAGCAGAACCGCGGCGCCGCGTGGACCCGCAATCCGCCACTTCGTTTGCCGCAACACGCGCAGAATGTGTTGCCGCTCCGCTTCTTCCAATGTCGCCACCTGCGCCGGAGAAGCCTCCACAGAGTCACTCAAGGCAGCCTCCGGCGCTTCGCCTTTGCTCATCGACAAACTCGATTTCAGTTCCGACAGCGGAATCCGCAGCTCTTTGCCTGGAGAAAGCAGCACGGCGCGTTCCAGCAGATTCTCCAATTCGCGCACGTTTCCCGGCCACGAATAATTCGTCAGAGCGTCCATAGCGTCCGCGGGGACAAAGAGAACCGTCTTGTTAAACCTTTGGCTGAACTTTTGCACAAAGTACCGCACCAACAATGGAATGTCCTCGCGCCGCTCTCGCAATGCCGGAATCTGGATTGGGAAAACATTCAGCCGGTAATACAGGTCGCTCCGAAATGCTTTCTCCGCAACGAGTCTGCTCAAATCCGTGTTTGTCGCGGCAACGACGCGCACATCGACGCTCTGCGTTCGATTGCTTCCCAGCCGCTCGAACTCTTGCTCCTGCAGCACTCGCAGCAATTTCGGTTGCAGTTCCAGTGGAAGGTCGCCCACTTCATCCAGGAAGATCGATCCTGTATCAGCCAGTTCAAAGCGGCCTACTTTTTGCGCGATAGCTCCTGTAAACGCGCCTCGTTCATGTCCAAACAATTCCGATTCCAGCAATCCAGCGGGTATCGCTGCGCAATTCACTTTCACAAACGTGCGGTCCCTGCGCGGGCTTAAATTGTGGATCGCTCGCGCGAATAATTCCTTTCCCGTTCCCGTTTCGCCGTGCAACAGAACGGTCGTATTAGCCGGCGCGGCCAATTCCACCTGTCCGAGCGCCTTCCGAAGCGCCGGGCTTTCTCCAATAATTTCTTCGAAATTAAATTCGCTGCGAATCTCTTCTTCCAGATACAGTTTTTCCACCGCTAGTTTGTCTTTCAACGCATCGATCTCTTTGAATGCCAGCGCGTTTTTCACCGCAATGGCCACTTGACCGCCCACCTGCCCCAGCAATTCCGCTTCCTGCGCCGTGAACGCATCAATTCGTTTGCTTGCCAGGTTCAGAGACCCGAACGCTTCTCCTTTGCTGATCAGCGGCACGCAGCACACCGACGTTAGCCCCTCGTTGCGCAGCTTCTTCACGAGTTCCGCGGGGAACTGGTCCAGCTCGCGGCCGCGAAATACGCCTGGTTTTCCCGTCAAGATACAACGACCCGCCGGAGAATCTTCCAGCGCAACACTCAATTCTTTTTCAGCCAGCGGTGCATGCGGCACCGGAAAATCGAGAGACTTGATCTTCAGCCGGTTCGTCGCGGGGTCCAGCAGCGCAATGCTTGTGTAGTCATGATGAAGCACTCGCGTCAGGGTCGTAACAATTCCGCTGAAAAGTTCGGGCAGGGCCGCGCTCGTTACCAACACGTTGTTCACGTCCAGCAGCACCTGGAGCCGGTCCCGCTCTTCCGAAAGTTGTTTCTGATACGCCTGCGACGCTTCGTAGTTCAAAGCGTTGTCCACAGCCACAGCCACTTGCGCCGCCACCCGCTGCATGAATTGCACTTCTGCGTCCGTCAACTTCTCCGGCACCAGTCGGCCAAAACCCATCGCGCCCAACCTTCGCTGCGCGGTCGTCAGTGGCACAATCGCGATGGAACGCACACCCACAGACCTCAACCGGTTGGAGAAATTCGGATAACGCTCATCGCTCTGCGCATCCGGTACAACGAACGGCCCCTGCGTCCGCCAAACCAGACCGGCCGGGTGTTCATCGAGAGGGTATTCCGCGTCGCTCGGCGTTTCATTTCCGTCCCGAGTTTCCAGCACATGCAGCCGTATGGAATTTCTGGCTGCGTCATATAGCATCAGCGTCAGAAAATCGAAATCCACAACGCTGTGCAACCGCTGCGCCAGTTCGTGGAAGAGCGCAGGCAGGTCGCGCTGCTGCGCGATCGCTTCGCTTACTTCCAGCAGCGCTTCCAGTTGCCGTCGAAAATGGTCTGTGGACTGTTCAGGCATCGCAAGTCGCGGCTGCGCCGCGCGGGTTCCGCTCTCGCAGAATAGCACTCGCCTTCCTGCCCTCTCAACTTTGCCCGGCGCCGCCCTCGCGGCGGCATGCCCGCAAGCCACTTCGCATGCTACAATTTTGTGAGTTTAGGCTTGTAGCTCAGTTGGTTAGAGCGAGCCGACCCGGTCGGCTAGGTCTGACGTTCGACTCCTCGCGTGTTACAATTTTCTTCGTGCAGGCCCGTAGCTCAGTTGGTTAGAGCGCTACCTTGACACGGTAGAGGTCTGGGGTTCGAGTCCCCACGGGCCTACCATTCCTGCCATGTCTGCCTTCCTCTACATCCTCCAAAGCCAGACGTCCGGAAGATTTTATATTGGCTCCACTGATGATCTGCACCGCAGACTGTCCGAACACGGGCGCAAATCATACTCCTTCGACACGCGGCCGGGGACCATGGACACTAGTTCACGAGGAAGAGTTTGCGTCCCTGATCGAAGCCCGCCGCCGTGAACTAGAAATCAAGCGCTGGAAGTCCGCCAATATGATTCGCGCCCTCCTCTCTACGCCAGGTCTGACTACCCGCCCGTAGGTTGATTCTCCGACAGCCATTCAGGGTTTTCGCCTGCTCGATTTCCGCCTCGAATCAAGTATCGTTCGGCCTGACGAAAAAAATCGGCAAACCCGCCCTTGCGAGCGAGGAAGCTTCGCCTGAGTTCGTAGCAACATCGCTCGCAGCCAATCCAAGGGGAAGTGTCCATGAACCGCAAAGCTTATCGCAGAGGTGTGCTCGGAACTCTTGCACAAATTGCATTGCTGCTTGTGGCGTTAACGCCAAATTCGGTGGCACAGTCCGCGCAAGAAGAGCGCGCGAGCATTCCAAAAACAGACAAGCAGCATCTGGTGGAGGCCTACGGAAAAATTCCGCTCAGCTTCGAAGTGAACCAGGGGCAAACCGACCCGCGTGTGAAGTTCCTGGCGCGCGGCCAGGGGTACACCCTGTTTTTGACACGCGGCGGCGAAGCTTTGCTGACTTTGCGGAGGCCCGCGCTCAAACGGGACTCGCTCCACCCGGCCGCCAGTACGCCAGCGTCCGAGCCCGAATCGGAAACCGTGACACCATCCGCCGTCATTCGCATGAGCTTGGCGGGCGCCAACAGAACTCCGCACCTCGAGGGAGCGAACGAGTTATCCGGCAAAGCCAACTACATCATTGGCAACGACCCCAAGAAATGGCGGACGAATGTACCGCTGTTCACCAAAGTGAACTATCGCGACGTCTATCCCGGTGTGGATTTGGTGTACTACGGCAACCAAAAACAACTGGAACACGACTTCGTTGTTGCTCCCGGTGCTGACCCGCATGTCATCACATTGAATTTTGCGGGTCCGGAAAAACTGTCTTTGGATGCTCAAGGCGGCCTCGCGCTTGCCGTTCACAAGGGCGAGGTCCGGTTGGAAAAGCCGCGCATCTATCAGGAAGTAGATGGCGCGCGGATTGAGATCTCGGGAAAATATGTACTCAAGAGCGCTCATGAGGCTGGTTTTCAGATAGCCGCTTATGATCGCAGCCGGCCTTTGATCATCGACCCCGTGCTTGCTTACTCGACCTATCTCGGCGGCAGCGGAGGCAATAATGGGGGCGACTCCGCGAATGCCATCGCGGTGGATTCCGATGGAAATGCGTACGTTACGGGCTCTGCTGGATCAATCGACTTCCCAACTACTCCTGGAGCATTCCAGACGGCGGGCCCCACCCCTTGCCCCACTGGCGCGGGTTGTAGCTCTGTGAACGCCTTCGTAACGAAGCTGAATGCAGCCGGCTCCGCGCTGGTCTACTCCACTTATCTCGGCGGCAGCCACCGTAATTACAGCAACGCCATCGCCGTGGACTCCGCCGGAAACGCCTATGTGACAGGCAAGACCTGCTCAACTGATTTCCCGACGACCCCCGGCGCCTTCCAGCCTCTCTCTCACACTACACCTGACGGTTATGGTAACGCTTTTGTAACAAAGCTCAACGTCAGCGGCTCCGGCTTGGTCTACTCCACCTATCTCGGAGGCAGTGGAGGCTACTCCGGTAACCAAGGGTGGGCATGCACCTACGGTGACACGGGGTATGGCATTGCCGTGGACTCAAAAGGCGATGCCTACGTCGCTGGCTATGTTGAATCAGCCAATTTCCCCACAACTCCGGGCGCCTTCCAGCCTGCTCTGCACGGTCCTTTTTCCTGCTGCAGCCACCACAGCAACGCCTTCATTACACAGTTGAACCCCGCCGGCTCTGCGCTGGTCTACTCCACTTACCTCGGTGGCAGTAACCAGGACTGGGTGTATGGCATCGCCGTGGGTCCAGGCGGCGACGCCTTTGTTGCAGGTATCACAGGGTCGAGTGATTTTCCGACGACTCCTGGCACCCTCCAGTCTGTCGCTCCGAGTGGATGGAATGGCTTCGTTACGAGGCTGAACCCTGTTGGCTCACGTCTAATCTACTCGACCTACTTGGGCGGCAGCGGCGTGGACCAGGCTCAGGCAATAGCCATCGATTCGAATCGGAATGCTTACGTCACGGGCTATACCACCTCAATCGACTTTCCGACGACGCCTACGGCTTTCCAGCCCGACTTGCGGAGTCCCTCGGGCAATGCTTTCGTTGCGAAGTTAGACCGCCGTGGCTCCGGCTTGGTCTACTCCACCTATCTCGGAGGTAGTGGCGCGAACTTCACCTATGACATCGGGTTTGGCATCGCTGTGGATGCTGGCGCCAGCGCCTACATCACCGGCTATACTTCATCAGCTGACTTTCCGACGACACCCGGCGCCTTGCAGTCCGTCGCGCAGGACCAAAACAACGGATTCGTCACGAAGCTAAACGACACCGGCTCTGCGCTGGTGTACTCCACCTATCTCGGCGGTACCGGCTATGACTACGCAACGGCAATTGCTGTGGACTCCGCTGCGAATGCCTACGTTACCGGTATAACCAACTCACTCGACTTTCCGACGACACCCGGCGCCTTCCAGGCTACATATCCCGGAACTCAAGGTTCGGGCGATGGCTTCGTGACCAAGCTGAGCGGTGCGCAGCCGTAGATTAGCGACGGCACCGCGGAACACGAAGAGAGCGACGCGAACCTCGTCATTATTGGGAAATCGGTTTATACACGGGTCTTCGTGTATGTTGTCAACCTTGCTTCAAAAATCTAAGGTCAGTCTTGGCGGGCCCGAGGTCCTGAGAATCTTCTTGTGACTGCGCGAGCGCTACAGGATAATCTCGCTTCTGGTATCCCCGCGCACT
>Ga0137403_10005699_pt1 | contig 14394 bp, 13 predicted proteins | sample CZOMad2_1_16fung_FD_122057 | JGI IMG/M metagenome (GOLD analysis project Ga0137403, IMG submission 122057) | Vadose zone soil fungal communities from Angelo Coast Range Reserve, California, USA - CZOMad2_1_16fungal (Hybrid Assembly) | ecosystem: Environmental > Terrestrial > Soil > Vadose zone... | reverse complement strand
TTACTAACAACTACCGCGACCTTCGCGATTAGTCTGGCAACGTTCTTCTGTCACGATCTCGATCTCGCGCACTTCACCACCATTGTGCGTGTGCCCTGGGTCCCGGCCTTGGGCATGAATTATTATCTCGCGGTGGACGGAATCAGCCTGACGCTCGTTCTGGTTACATCGATAACGGCAGTCAGTTCAGTCCTTTTTTCCTGGGATATCGATCAACGAGTAAACGAATTCTTTTTCTGGCTCTTGCTTGTGGTAGGTGGCTCTTTCGGCGTTTTTCTAAGTGCCGATTTGTTCCTGCTCTTTGTCTTTTACGAATTGGTCATTGTGCCCAAGTACTTCCTGATCGCGATCTGGGGATCGACTAACAAGGAGTACGGCGCAATGAAGCTGACCCTTTACTCCTTCTTTGGCGGTGCGCTTGTTTTCATCGGGATCATTGCCGCCTATGTCAGCGCCGGTTCACTCGACTTGAATGAGCTCGCCCGATTCCAATTTACCCCGCAATTACAATCGTGGGCTTTCCCAATTTTGTTCCTCGGTTTTGCCGTCCTTGCCGGCATCTGGCCCTTGCACACCTGGGCGCCAACCGGCCACGTGGCCGCGCCGACTGCGGGTTCGATGTTGCTCGCCGGAATTGTGATGAAACTCGGAGCCTACGGCGGGCTGCGCGTCGCGATGAATCTTTTCCCGCAAGGTTTCCAAATGTGGAGTACTTGGATCGCGATTCTGGCCGTGATCGGAATTGTTTATGCCGCAGCGGTGGCCCTGCGACAGCGCGACCTGAAATTCGTCATCGGCTATTCAAGCGTGAGCCACATGGGTTTCGTGCTTTTGGGCTTGGCCACGGCAAACGTTCTCGGCGTTTCCGGCGCGGTGCTGCAAATGTTTTCCCACGGCGTGATCGCTGCACTCCTCTTCGCCGTTGCTGGACGCATGATTTATCGCCGTACTCACACCCGTGATCTTGATCAACTGTCGCTGATGGAACTGAGTCGCGCGCTTCCATTCGCGGCCTTTGTCTTTGTCATCGCTTCGGCCGCGTCGATGGGCATTCCCGGTTTCAGCGGGTTCGCCGCCGAGATCACCATCCTGATCGGCGTTTGGAAAGCCTTTCCGGTCGCAGTCTGGATTACCGGTGCTGGCATGGTTTTGGTAGCCGCATTCACCTTGCGTGCCTTGAAGAAAAGCTTCTTCGAAGGTGGACCGGCCGCTCTGTCTGGCGATGTTAAAGAGTTTGCGACTTTGCCGCCATCAATGATATCGCCCGCGGAGCGGCCGATCCACCTCGAACCAGTTACCATTCCAGAAAAACTCGGTGCCGGTCTGCTGATGTTCACCACTCTGGCAATCGGAATCTATCCCAAGTTCTTACTCGACCGAATTCAACCCGCCGTTGAAGCAATGCGATTTCTGGCAAGATGAGGCGTGAATCGTTAAACCGTGAACTGTTACATCGGGATTCCGATTCACCGTGTAACGATTTAACGAATCACACCTGAGCAATGTCCTACCTCGATCTTCTCAAACTCGCGGCCCCCGAAGCCATCGTTACCTTGACTGCGCTGGTCGTTCTCGTGATTGGTCTGACCACGAGTCGCGGAACTGTCGTAGCAGGCGTGTCGGTTGCAATGCCGAAACCTGCCGCGGCCGGCACGGCCGCGGCTACACGGTTCTGCACGCTGGTCGGAGCGCTCGGACTCATTATCGCGATCGAAGCCATAGTGCTGCTTCCAGCACACGCGAATTTATTTCATGGCATGCTTGTGATCTCGCCGCTCAACTCGCTCTTCCAGATCGTCTGTTTGGTTCTTGCTTTCTTTACCGTCCTTCTCGCGTCCCGTGAGATACCAAATTACAGCGAGTATCTCGCCATCGTCCTGCTCGCTACCATCGGCTTGCTACTTCTCGTTAGTAGTGAGGAGCTACTCATGATTTTTATTGGACTGGAGCTTACCGGTCTGTCGCTTTATCTTATGACGGCATTCGACAAAACCGACATCCGATCGGCCGAAGCCGGGCTGAAGTATTTCCTCTTTGGCAGTACCGCCAGCGCTTTTACTCTCTTTGGGCTGAGTTTCATTTATGGGGTGGCGGGCACAACCAATCTTGCCGCCATCGCTGAAGGTCTTGCTGCGCAATTTCTCTCGCCGCTTTTGTTCGCCGGGATCGTCATGACTCTTGTCGGCTTCGCTTTCAAAATCGCAGCCGCGCCTTTTCATCTCTGGGCGCCCGATGCCTATCAAGGCGGGCCGGTTTCGAGCGCCGCCTTTATTGCATCGGGATCAAAAGTGGCCTCGTTCGTTGTCCTGGGAAAAATCGTGCTCGTTGGATTTGGCCCGGTCCTCGGCAGCGCCGACTGGCACGCCATGGTTGCCGGTTGGTCGCCGGTGCTAGCGGTGCTGGCTGCGTTCTCGATTCTCATCGGCAATCTGGTTGCTCTCGTCCAGACCAATCTCCGCCGGTTGCTTGCCTACTCCGCCGTTGCTCACGCCGGTTATACCTTGCTCGGAATAATCGCGGGCGGACGCGAAGGATTTAGCGCGACCTTATTCTACACTACCGTCTACGCCTTCACTCTGATTGGCGCGTTCGGTGTCGTCGCGCTGGTGCGCCGCGAAACCGGCGGTGACGATTTGCGAAACTTCGCCGGGCTGCGCGCACGTTCACCATTGCTCGCCGGGTGCATGGCGATATTCATGTTGTCGTTGGCCGGCCTACCGCCGCTCGCCGGCTTCTTCGGCAAGTTCTATCTCTTCAGCGCCGCGTTTCGCGCCGGTGCCAACCATGGTCTTCTCTGGCTCGTGGCACTCGCGCTCTTCGGCAGTCTGATCTCGCTTTACTACTATCTCATCGTTTTAAAGGTAATTTTCCAAACTGAGGGCGCTGAAGCTCGTTCGCTCTCATCCCCGGCGCAGAACGGACTTTCCAAACTCACAATTGTGCTCGCCGCAGCCATCGTGCTCTTTCTAGGAATCGCGCCGCAATTCCTTGTCGCGCGAATCATTGCAGCGTTGCAGTAAATACGCCGCTCGACGCCCAAGTTACTCCACACCCTCAAGACTTGCGATAAAATCTTGACGGCTTAAAGCCGTCGAGTTGCGGACTGCTAAGGCTCGAAGGTGGTTAGCGATCTGCTAGCGTCGTGCATCCGAAATTCCGTGAGCGAAACTACAACGCCACTCCGGCTCGGAGTCGACCCGCGCTTTACCGATCGCGAACGTCAGCCGGGTCTCGATCTTCTCCGTGCTCTCGCCATCCTCGTGGTGGTCATTTACCACGCCGCCCTTTTCGGTTTCAAATTGCCCGGCCGGGTGGATCGATTCGGCTGGATCGGGGTCGATCTATTCTTCGTTCTTAGTGGCTACCTGATTGGCGGGCAATTGCTGGCACCGCTCACTCGCGGTCGGCCAATCGACCTGTGGCGCTTCTTCGCCCGCCGCGCCTTGCGAATCATCCCGGCCTATTTCGTCATCCTCGCCGTTTATGCCTTTTTGCCGTCGTGGCGGGAGTACTCAGAAATGTCGCCGCTTTGGAAATTTGTCCTTTCGGTGCAAAACATTGGTCTGCATGGCGGCACCGCCTTTTCCCACGCCTGGTCCCTTGCAGTCGAAGACCAGTTCTATTTCCTCCTGCCCCTGATCCTAATTCTCGTTAGCCGATGGCCTCGTGCTCGATTTATCATTCCATGCCTCATCATTCTTGGCGGAATCGGGCTGCGCGCATTTCTTGCCCGGCAGAATTTGGCTGAAACCGGTGTCTCCTTCCGTGGCTTTCAAACCTGGATCTATTACCCGACTTGGACGCGGCTCGATCCTCTCGTCTTCGGTGTTGTCCTGGCTGGGATCGAAAAATTCCGTTCGCGATGGTGGCACCGCCTGATGAATCTTGCCCCCTGGCTCTTTTTGCCCGGACTCGCCCTCATCGTTTACGCATTATATCTGGGTGAAGGCGATTATCTCACCGCCGCCGCCGCCATCTGGCAATTCCCGTTGATCGCTCTTGGAATGGCCGCATTACTTGTTTGTGCTGTCAGCCCGCGGCTAATCTTACGGCGAGTAAAAATTCCCGGCGCCGCTTTTATCGCCAGTATCGCTTACAGCGCCTATCTCGTTCAAAAACTTGTCATCTACTTCGTCACGCAATTCTGCGTAACTCACCATATTGCGCTCACTTCAGCGGCTGCGCTCTTTGTTGTCGAACTATGCGTTTACGCCGTTGCCACGGTTCTGTTCCTGGTAGTGGAACGCCCCTTTCTCCAACTCCGTCACCGCGTCGCCCCGCGCCCTTCCCGGAGCTGATCTCTTGATCGTCCGATTTCCTCGGCGCCTGATCACTCGAATCGTCGTTTCCTTGTCGTAACATCAAATATGGCAACGAGTGATTTGTTAATCATCGCGGCGAAACGTCTCCGCGACGCCGTTGCCGAAATGCGCTTCGCCGTGCCGGTCGCGCACGTTTACGATCCGCTCATCTACGCCTGGCGCGCGCATGAGATCTACCTGAGGCGCTACGGAAATAGCCCTAAGCGCGTGTTATTCCTCGGAATGAATCCCGGTCCGTTTGGTATGGCGCAAACCGGTGTCCCGTTCGGTCAAATCGCCGCCGTGCGCGATTGGCTGGGTATTCACGCAAGAATTGATCATGCACGGGACGAACATCCGAAGCGACCGGTGACGGGATTCGATTGCTCGCGCAGTGAAATTAGCGGCCAACGCTTGTGGGGATTGTTCGCGAAATGCTTTGGCTCTGCTGCAAAATTTTTCCAGGAACACATGGTGATGAATTATTGCCCACTGGCGTTTTGTGAGGGGAGCGGGCGCAATCGAACGCCGGACAAACTCCCCGCGAACGAGCGGACGCTACTGTTCGCCGCGTGTGATGATCATTTGCGGGAAGTTGTTCGCATCCTGGAACCCGAATGGCTCGTCGGCGTGGGTGATTTCGCTGGAAAGCGCGCGCGTGAAGTAATCGCCAATCCGCCGCCGCGCATCGGCCAGATTTTGCATCCGAGTCCGGCGTGCCCCGCTTCAAACAATAACTGGGCCGGCATTGCCACGACGCAATTGCGCGACCTCGGCGTCTGGAAATAAGAACCCCAAAAACAGGAAAACTGGGATCCGCCAAATGATCAAAAAAGCGAATTTTGATCTCTGGGTGTTACCTGGCAGAATCGTCCCGCACCTGATAATTAAGCCGGCGCGACAAGAGCCAGCGCACGCCAAACATGTCGACGGTGGCGCGGAGGGCGCGATTGCCGAGGTTGTATTTGCTTTGGCCGAAACGACGCGGACGATGATTCACTGGAATCTCAACCAGCCGATATCCCGCTCCTTTCACCAACGCGGGGATGAAACGGTGCATGCCCTTGAATGGAACCAGCGCCCCGATGCAATCCCGTCGCATCGCCTTTAAGGTGCAACCAGTATCGCGAACACCGTCCCGCGTAAACCGGCTACGGACAAAATTCGCGACGCGGCTGGTGATGCGTTTCAGCAAAGTGTCCTTGCGCCGCGCGCGATACCCGCACACCAGATCGGCGCCGCGTGAAATCTCCGCCAGCAGTCGCGGAATATCGGCCGGATCATTTTGCAAGTCGCCATCGATTAAGACCGCGACCTCGCTGCGCACCGCCTGCAAACCAGCGAAAATAGCCGCGCTTTGTCCGGCATTTTTTTCGAAGTGCAGAACCCGGGTCCGCGGATTGGCTGCGATCCGGGCACCAGTTTCGTCCTGCGAACCATCGTCCACAAAAATGATTTCGTAATCGAGCCCGGTGAGCGCGTCCGCCAATTCGCGCTGCAACATCGCGACGCTCTGCTCTTCGTTGTAAAGCGGAACAACTACCGAGACGTCGCTCATAGCGGCAGCGTCCGATACCGCAGGCAAAGGTAAACGTCCCAGGCGCGAACAAGTTTTCCGAAACGGCGCACTTCGATCCGAGCGACACGATCAACCCAGGAAAAACCGGCCTGCAGATTGTGCGGAATTCTTTTGCGCCCGGCGTCCTGGATGTAGAGGGCGCTTCGTCCGGTAAATAAATTGACGCCGCCTTCTTCGGTATAGCTCTGGTCTTCCGAATTTGGCGTGCCGGGCGGGCGCTCGACAAATTCGTCATACCGCGGCCAGAACGAAAATTGATTCACCACGTCCTGGGACTCGACAATGTAACAAGGCGGGTGCCCTGGTCCTTCGCTGCGTTTATCGTGCAAATAGAAGGCGATCTCGGAGGCGCGATCACGTTCGTCCGCGATCAGGAAAAATTTCTCCTGCGTTTCTCGCTCGAACTGGATACGAAAATTTTCTAACGCCAGAGTCGCGCTTTTCCAGCCGCGCATGCCATCAGACGGGTCGCGCCGCTTAATCTCAATCCCGACGCTCCGCAGCATGTCGCTATCCAAAGCCAGCATACTCATGATTAGTCCGAGGCCGAGGGCGCAACCGGCGAGAGATCGCCAGATTCGTTTTGTTTGCAAATGTGGCTGCCAGAAAGCGACCGCAAGCAGTGCAAAACTGGGGAAAGCGAGCGCGTCCCAGTTCGGCGCGGCGGCTTTATTGAGCGAGAGCAGGGCATAAAATGCGAACACCGGAAGGCCAAACCACATCAGAAAAAGCCGGCGCGGCTGCTGTTGCGAACGTTTCCACAATGCGATTACCGCGACGGCGAGGCCGAGAAAAAGCAGGGGCGAATAGACAAGAAAATGTTCCCCGATAAACGAGAGAAATTCCAGCGGATGAAAACCGACACCCTGGTTGACGCCGCCGCGCGATTTCAGATGCGCCACCGTCGCCCAGGCGCGTTCCTGGTTCCATCGCACCGGCGGCACACAAAACGCCGCGAAAATTAGCAGCATAAGGTAAAAACCGGGCCGTCGAAATTCCACCCGCAGCTTTGGGATGAGCGCGAGAACGACGATGATGGAGAGCAGCTCAAATACATTGGTGTATTTGCACAAGAACCCGAGACCGATAAGAACTCCCGTCAGGGGCCAGTGCCAGGAAAATTTCGGGCTCTTCTCCACCACACACCAAAACGAAAACATGGCCGCGACCCAGAAAAAGAGCGAAAGCGGATCGATCGTCATGAGGAAGGCACCAAGGTTGAAAATCGGGGTCGCGTTTAATCCGATCACCGCCCCAAGCGCGGCTGACGCATCGAACATTCGGCGTCCCAAGTAAAACAAAAGCAGGCTGGTTCCGGCGCCAAGCAATGGGCTGAAAAAGCGCACCCCGAATTCGTTCGACCCAAAAATCATCGTGCTGGCGCGGATGGCGAAAGCCACTCCGGGGCCTTTGCTGAAATAAGCGGGCGCGAGTCGCTGCGACCACATCCAGTAATGCGCCTCGTCGAATTGCAGATCGGTCGTTCCCAGCAATGCCAGACGCAGGCCGGTAATGGTGAGGACAAACAGCCAGACCGCACGCTCGATTTTCACGATGGCGAAACGGGGATTAGCCGCGGATGGCGGGCAGCGACTTCAGGAAGCCGAGGGGAGATGATTTTTTGCCAGACCAATTCGCAAAAGCCGAGAATGAGCAACGTTTCCCCGGCGACGAGAAAAAAAGTAGCGACGACGTCGCTCGGCCAATGCGCGCCGAGATAGATTCGCGAATAGGCCACGGCCGCAGCGATGATCCAATAGAATTTTCCCCAGCGCCGATAAAAAATCGTGCAGCAAATCGCGATAAGGGTGTTGTTATTGGTATGGCCCGATGGAAAGGAAGCGCCGGAGCGGGCGCGTTCGGTTGCGGTTGAAACACGGACGTGCGGTTTCTTCAAAATGGTCAGAATCATGGGCCGCGTTTTTTCCAGCTCGATCATGCGCACGGTTTGCACCTGTTTCGGGCGCGGCCGTCCAATAGCGTGTTTAAGCGGATCAACCGCAGCATTGGAAAGACCGAGCGTGAGCGCGGTACAAAAGACGAATGCACGGCCGCGAAAACCGCCGAAGATGAGGAGCGCGACGGCTGCGATGAGAAAGAATGGCGTCCAGATTTCGGCGTAACTAATGAGCGGCATGAACAAATCGAACGCAGGGTTCGTCCATTGCTCGTTAATTAAATGAAAAATCTTTTCGTCCATTCGCTCGCGCCGCCAAGGACCGAGAATAAAAGCGCAAGACGAATGAAACAAGCGGCTCTCGTAGTCGCCCTGCTTTTGCCGGCTGTTGCGGCGGCGCAACGTTTTCCCGATGCCACCGAATTACTGGCCAATGTGCGCCTGCGTCAATCGCAGCAGGAGATCGATTTGCGCGGGCAACTACGGCAGGACGCAAAGATTGTGCCCTTTCATCTCGTGCAAAACGGGCCGGTTGTTCGTTATATCTTTACTAATCCTGATGAGACCTTGCAGGTGCGAATCGGAATTAATGATTCACGCCTGGATGAAATCAAACGCAGCGGTTCGGAAAAGATTACACAGTTGAACGAGCCGGTGCGCGGCGTAGCCATCACCTACGAAGATCTGGCGCTGAAATTTCTTTACTGGCCGAACGCACACGTCATCGGCGCCGATTTCATCCGCACTCGCAACTGCTGGAAAATACAATTGCAGGCGCCCGGCGGCGACTCGCAATACGGCTCGATTCTGTTGTGGGTCGACAAGGACAACGGCGCCCTCATGCGAATGGAGGGTTATGATTCTGCCGGAAAAATGATCAAACGCTTCGAAGTCGTTTCCGCGCAAAAAATCGAAAACCGCTGGTATCTGAAACAAATGCGCGTGGAGAGGATTGATCCGCAGTCAGGCCGTGTCACCGCGCGAACTTATTTAGAGATAAACAAATGACTTTGTAGCTGCCCCGAAAGCTTTCGGGGCAGAATTACCAAACCTCTGCCGCCGATGACGGCGGCGGCTACAACCTCATCCCGATCGAAAAAGCCAGTCCGGTTCGGACCGAGGGATTCCGTGGAAGTCTTAAAGTTTCGCAGCGGGATCCTCGACCCTCGCTCGCGATGACCAGTGTGCTTAGAATAAGGCGCCGGCATCGCTTGCCTGAAGGGATCTTGGGTTAAGCAAACCTTCCTATGACGAGAAAGCTGGCGCTGGCAATTTCCTATTGCTTGGCGATTTCCGTAAGGGCCTCAGCACAAAACGTTGCACCGGTGGTTACGACCCCGATTGCGCCATTCACGGTTTTTGCTGGCGGGCCGGCGCGCTCGATTGATCTCACCACGGCGTTTTCCGATCCGGACGCGTCGAATGCGGTGCAGCAGGGCGTGTCGCTTCCCTCAAGCACGGGCATCTTCACTATTGCGCTCGACGGGCAGTACAAACCAGTCACGGTTGGCAATTCTCTGAACTACGTAAATTTCGGGCGGTATTTCGCGACCGACGCGACGTCATGCAAGGCGGCGGATTTATCGGCACGGTCGATTCAGCCGAACCCGCCGTCTTACTCACCCTCCCAATGGGAAATTACACTGCCATTGTCCGGGGAGTTGGGGCAATGCCTGCCGGGCTCGCCCTCCTCGAGATTTATCCGCAATAGGTCGGTTACTCTTTAGCGGCAGCCTGTACAATTTGGGCGAAGCTCCGGGGATCGAGACTGGCGCCGCCGACCAGTGCCCCATCAATATCCGGTTGCGACATCAGCGCGCCCGCATTTTCCGGTTTCACGCTGCCGCCATATTGGATCCGAACGCGATCGGCCGTCGTCGTGTCCGACAACTTCGTAAGCGTTTCGCGAATAAATGCGTGTGCTTCCTGCGCCTGCTCGGGTGTAGCATTACGGCCGGTGCCGATAGCCCAGACCGGCTCGTAGGCGATGACAGTTTCGTGGAGATCTTTGCTGCTGACTCCGGCGAGGCTGCCGTGCAGTTGCAACGACAAAATTTTTTCCACACTGCCTCGCTCGCGCTGCTCTAGCGTTTCACCGACACAAACAATCGGGCGCAACGTCGCTTCTATCGCAGCCCGTACCTTTCGATTCACAATTTCGTCGGTCTCGTGAAACATCTGCCGCCGCTCGCTGTGACCCAGCACGACGTAACGAACAAAGAGATCGCGCAACATCGCCGCGGAAATTTCGCCGGTAAACGCGCCGCTGTGTTCCCAATGCATGTTTTGTGCGCCAACTTTGATGTTCTGCGCCTTGTCCAGCGATTCCACCACCTTGGCAATGGCGGTAAATGGTGGCACGATCACCACTTCGACCGCCGACATGTCGCCAATTTCGAGCAACAAATCTTTGACGAACTCAGCGGCCTCAGCCTGCAGCATGTTCATTTTCCAGTTAGCAGCGACGATTTTTTTTCTCATAAGTCTTTTATCGTCATCCCGAGCGCAGCCGAGGGATCCCGTTGCGCAAGCTTAAAGGTAACTTTCTCGGGATGCCTCGCTATCGCTCGGGATGACATGGGTTACCTTTTGTCCGTCAGCGCCGCCACCCCAGGCAATTCCTTTCCTTCCAACAATTCGAGCGTCGCGCCGCCGCCGGTAGAAATGAATGTCATTTTATCAGCCACACCCGCTTGCTTGACCGCGGTCACCGAGTCGCCACCGCCGATAATCGTTGTTGCATTCGATCGCGCCAGCGCGCGTGCGATCGCGAAAGTGCCCTTGGCGAAGTCGGGAATTTCAAAAACGCCGAGCGGCCCATTCCATAAAATTGTTTTCGCTATCGCGATCTCGCCTTCGAAGAGCGCGATCGTTTCCGGCCCGGCATCGAGATTTTGCCAGCCATCGGGAATCCCGTGATCGGGCGTCAGCCGGCCCGATTCCCGGCTGGGCGCGCCCGCGCGAACTTCCTGCGCAATGATGGCGTCAACAGGTAACACCAGTTTTACGTCGCGCTTTTTTGCGAGTGCAAGTAGTTCGTTGGCCAGATCAATTTTGTTGGCCTCAACCCGGCTTGCCCCGATTGGAATCCCCTGCGCCTTGAAAAACGTGTTCGCCATCGCGCCGCAAATCAAAATCGTGTCGGCCTTTTTCATCAGCGCCTTCAGCACTCCAATTTTATCCGACACCTTCGCTCCGCCCATGATAACGACGAATGGTTTACCCGGGCGATCGAGTTCCTCGTGTAAATAGTGAAGCTCTTTTTCCATCAGCAAACCCATCGCTGACTTTTGGACAAACTTGGTGATCCCCGCGATACTGGCGTGCGCGCGATGCGCCGCGCCGAAGGCGTCGTTCACATAAAGATCGCCGAGCCTTGCCAGCGCCTCGGAAAATTTTGGATCGTTCGCTTCTTCCCCCGGATGAAAACGCAGGTTCTCCAGCAGCGCCACGTCGCCCTCCTGCATGTGCGCCACAATTTTTCCCGGCACCTCGCCGATGGTGTCGTGACTGAAAATTACCGGCTGATTAATCAGCGTATGCAAATAATCAGCCACCGGTCGCAGGGTGTACTTGTCGACTCGTTTGCCTTTCGGCCGGCCAAAATGCGACATCAAAATCGTTTTCGCGCCATGCTCGCGCAGCCAATTGATCGTCGGCAGCGAGGCGCGGATCCGGGTATCGTCCGTGATCACAATTTTACCGTCGCGCTCCTCCACCGGCACGTTGAAATCGACGCGTACCAGAACGCGTTTTCCGCGAACCTCAAGATCGCGCAGGGTTAATTTCATGGGGTCGACTTCGGCTCATACTCATGCTCATGCTCATGCTCGGAAGCATAAATTCCCTCCTCCTCGCGCAATGAACCGGCGTGCCCGGAAAACCTTTTTAACATTCCCACGAGCATGTTAACGATCCGAACCAGCTGCTCTTTCGCAGGAATAACTCGCTCGACACTGATGAGTTTGCTCACCGCCAGCACGTCAACAGATGCTGCACACTCCAGCGCTGAACCACGCGCGATCTCTAAAAATCTTGCGCGATCAGCATTTGAAAATTTGCCGTTCCCCTCGGCAATATTGAGCGGGATACTCGTCGAAGCGCGATCGAGCTGATCTTTTGCTGCGGCTTTTACGGTAACCTCACTCAAGAGGTCCCCAACCCAGCCGCAAAAGGCAATTGCCTCCTGGTACACGTCAAGACGCTCCTGATCGAAATACGTTTTCATAACTCGATCATGAGTATGAGCAGGAGCATGAGCAAGAGTTGCTACTTTCCCAGCATCTGCAGCAACTCCACGCAACGATTGCTGTAACCCCATTCGTTGTCGTACCAGCCGACCACCTTCACGAAGCGGTTGCCGAGCGTCAGCGTAAGTTTGCTGTCGAAAATGCAAGAATGCGGGTTGCCCACGATGTCTTGTGAGACCAATGGTTCATCGCTGTATTCCAGCACGCCTTTGTAGCTCTTGTCCGATGCGGCTTCTTTAAATGCCGCGTTGATTGAATCCACCGTCGCATCCTTCTCCAGCACGGCCGTGAAATCAGTCACCGAACCGTCCGGCGTCGGAATACGAAAGGCGCCGCCGTTTAGTTTCCCTTTCAATTCTGGAATCACTTCGCCGATCGCCTTCGCCGCGCCCGTGCTCGACGGAATAATGTTAATGGCAGCGGCGCGGGCGCGTCGTAAATCTTCGTGTGGAAAATCGAGAATGCGCTGGTCGTTAGTATAGCTGTGGATCGTGCTCATGAACCCATGCTGCACCCCGAATTTCTGGTGCAGGACCTTCGCCAGGGGTGCAAGACAGTTCGTCGTGCAGCTGGCATTGGAAACGATCGTGTCTTTGGCCGGATCGTAAATGTCGTCGTTGATCCCGATGCAAATGGTGGCATCGGGATTTTTGGCCGGCGCGCTGATGAGCACGCGTTTGGCGCCTGCTTTGATATGTAGTTCCGCCTTGTCCCGGCTGGTGAAAAATCCGGTCGATTCCAACACGACTTCAACGCCCAAATTTTTCCAGGGCAACTTCCCCGGGTCGCGTTCCTTGAGAATTCGAATCTTGTGACCGCGAACGATGATGTTCTGCTCGTCGTAACTGATCTCCCCGTCGAATTTCCCGTGGACCGAATCCCATTTCAGCAAATGCGCGAGCGTGTGGGTGTCGGTCAGATCATTGATCGCGCGGACGCTTTTAACGTCGCTTTGTGACATGGCGCGAAGAACATTGCGTCCGATGCGCCCGAAGCCGTTGATGCCGTAAGTTGCCATAATAAAATTAAAATATTTTCAGGGTTTACGATTTCCGAGAATGTCGGAATCGAGTGAGCGCAGAAAATAGAACGCGGAAACGACCGAGGCAATGGCGAAGTAGCGTCGTGGTTCTGGTGCTCTTTTCGCTGTTTTGCCCTCAACCTGGCTGCGCGCGAACGACCGATCCGTCGCAAATGAAAACCATCTTTGTATTCGGCGATAGTTTATCGGAAGGCGTTGCCATCACTCCGCGCCAGGCCTGGCCGATGCTGCTGGTCGAGAAATTGCGCCTGATCGGTCCGAATTTTCGGGTGATCAATGCCAGCGCCAGCGGCAGCACCACTGACGGCGGGCTGCACCGTCTTCCACCGCACCTCGAGCATCCCGTCAATATTTTTATCCTCGAGCTTGGAATCAACGATGCGTTCAACGGCATTCTCGTCGAACAAACCCGCGCAAATTTGCAATCAATTATCGATCAGGTGAAGGCGCGCAATCCGAAAGCGTCGATCGTAGTTGTTGGGATTCAGTTTCCGATCGCAGCACCGGACAGCGAATATGCCGCCGCGTTTGTAAAAATGTTTGGTGAACTGGCCGAGAAAAATCACGCTGCGCTGGTGCCGAATTTGCTGGAAGGCGTTGTCGGTGATCCAAAACTGAACCTACCCGATCGCATTCATCCGAACGCCGCCGGACATAAAATTCTGGTGGAAAATGTCTGGCGCGTGCTTGAACCGATCGCGCGGGAGGTGGGCTCGAAATAACGCTGCGCGACTTTTTTGCCGTCATCCCGAGCGCAAGCGAGGGACCTCGCCCATAGTCTCGTGATCAGACAATAAAGTCTGTGTGATCCGTAGCACATAGGCGGGATCCTTCACTTCGTTCAGGATGACAATGCGGCAATGTCTGGCGCGTACTCGAACCGATCGCGCGGGCGACTGCGTCCAAATAAGCGACAACGACTACTCCCGCGCAATCGATCCGCCTCTTTTGTCATGTCGAGCGAATAGGCCCCGGCTCGGACCGAGACATCTCTTACTGTTCGTCTGCAAAAAATTAGAGATTCCTCGACTGCGCTCGGAATGACAAGAAAGTGTTCGCGCCAGACAAATCTGCTTTGCGGCGCTGGCTTTGCCGCACGAGCTACTTTAAGACGGACACTGGCGCGGCGCGTCCCGACGGGTAAATTGACGGATGGTCCAACCACTCAATCCCCAGCATCTCGATCCAGCCGACCCGCACTATTCGCACAGTCCAGACGAACCGGTGCTGGAGCGAATCGCGATCGCGACGGAAGGCGAAGATTGCGATGAATGCGTCCGCAAATTGCGCGAACCGCTCATGCGCATCCCTGGAGTGTGCGACGT
>Ga0137403_10005698_pt1 | contig 14399 bp, 14 predicted proteins | sample CZOMad2_1_16fung_FD_122057 | JGI IMG/M metagenome (GOLD analysis project Ga0137403, IMG submission 122057) | Vadose zone soil fungal communities from Angelo Coast Range Reserve, California, USA - CZOMad2_1_16fungal (Hybrid Assembly) | ecosystem: Environmental > Terrestrial > Soil > Vadose zone... | reverse complement strand
GAAAAATTGCAGGCTGCGGGAGACTTCGCCAGACGAGGTTACGTTCGAGACCTAAAGATTTGCGTGCAGGGCTATCGAAATTGCAGCAAACGAAAGGAATTTGGTCACATGACTATGCGAGAAGGGGAACATTGGATTTGTTCAAATCGGAGTTGCAGGTGTGAGGTGGTCGTGACGACGAGCGCCGGCCGTAAGGAAGGCGCCAACCCAATCTGCTCGTGTGGCTTTGCCATGAGAAAACGCTATTCCGCGCCTATATTCGCGGCGATCCCCGAGCCGGCTTGTGCGAACGACTTCCAGGAAACGATTTTCTCGGGGACCCGGTGATTCGCTTTTGCGTGACTCGGCAGGCCCTATCGGGCATGGGCTATAGGAGAATGCACGGGAAAAATGGCGAGCAATTTCCTAAGTCTTACAATTCCGGCGACTCTCGTGCTTATCGGGTTTGGGGGATACCTTCTGGATGACTCGATCTCTCATTCTGGTCCGTCCCAGCTGGCGGGAGTCATGGGAGGCGCCTCGCTGCTGGCCTTGGGTCTAATCGTACTGCTTCCTCAAGTGAAATTTGCTCTCCGATGGATGCGCGCCGCACGGAATTACCATAACCGGAATTTGTAGCATGAACAGGTAACGCACTCTACGTCCGCACAGACGGTCGGGCAGCAGGCAGGCACTTCATGGACGAGGTGAACGACTAAATCTCAAGCGCAATCCGAAGTGGAAGCCTCCCTTATCTCGGCGAGCTTTTTCCTGTAGGAATAAAGCAGAGCGTTAATGGGCATAAAGTCTGAGGCTTAGCGGCGGTATGACGGGCAAGAAATTGCTTTGTGTTGGCGTGTCCCATCTATTGGGCCAGCCCACTTCGGGGGAGGCCTGAAATGTCGGAAATCATATCTGTGCACTCGGTGGTGGTCGCCGCAAAGAATGGCCTGTCCCGTGCGATCGAGAAGGAAGTCGCCATACTGAACCTGAAGAACGGCACCTATTACGGATTGGATAGGGTGGGAGCTTATGTGTGGAAGCTGTTGCAGCAGCCCACAAGCGTCGCTGAGATTCGTAGCGCGATGCTGGAGAAATACGAAATCGATCAAACGCGTTGCGAGCGAGAACTCCTCGATTTGCTCGGCCAGCTGCAGAGTGAAGGACTGATCGAGGTGCGGAGCCGGGACGCAGGGTAAGGGTTACCAACGAGCCATTTCTCCCTTAGGGCCAGCTGCCTGGAGGGGTCGCCGGCGCGGGCTCGATCCCAGAACTCTGTATCGGACATCCTATGCCGGTCGTTCCAGCACTGGTGGGCAGAGGTGGCTTGGAGAGAAGAAACGCATGACTGCGTCGATCGCGCCGCGCTGGCGCCGCCGTACGGCGACACCGATGCGGAGCTGGTGAGGACCAACCTTCGCCCGTATTGCCTGAACTTTTGGTTGCGCGCTCTTCGATCCCAGGACTACAATTCGTTATTGGAGAGGTTGACATGACCAGCGCGACATCGCAGCAACTCAGGGAACCGTATTTCACTCCAAAACTTACCATCTACGGCACGATTGAGAAATTGACCAAAGCGACTGGTACCAAGGGCATGATTGATGGAGGAGGATCCAGTTCGAACCGGACGTCCGCGTAGGTTAACATCTGGAATGTGCCAAGTAGCCTTTCGCATAAAGAACGTGAATTCGTCCCACCTTTCTGATTTCTGACCCAAGTTGACCTTTCACTACTCCGCCTTCGGTCTTTCGCTTCATTGCAACTTGCAGCTTCCCGGGCTGATTCCAGCGGACCTCTCCGCTACTGGGCATGAAGTCCACGTGCACCTTGGAGCGTTACCGCCGGTGGCCACGGCAGTTCCTCGAAGTCCCGAAGAGCTCGCATACGCGAGCTCCAACGTCAGCGAGTCGGGAGAACCTGCCCTGCGTGTTTGGCGGGTCGATGGCGGAGCTCTCTTTCATCTTTCCTATGCGAGCGGCATGCAATTCTGGCTCGACCGGCGAGGTAGCGAAATTTGGGCCAGTTGGCCCGAGACCTCGTCACTGAACGACGCGGCCACGTACTTGCTCGGTCCCGTATTGGGAGTTCTGCTTCGCCTGCGGGGGATGGTCTGCATTCACGCCAGCGCCATTGCGGTCGGCGGCATTGGGGTCGCTTTCGTGGGTCCGGCGGGCGCTGGAAAGTCAACCACTGCGGCCATATTCGCGCAGCGTGGTTGCGCCGTTCTTTCCGACGATATTGTCGCGCTCGCCGAGGAACTCGATACTTTCCTGGTCCTGCCCGCATATCCGCATGTATGTCTATGGCCGGACTCGGTCGGCATGCTTTACGGCTCGCCGGATCGCTTGCCGCGTTTCGTTCCGGACTGGGAGAAGCGCTGCCTGGCCCTTGGGAGAGACGACCAGTTGAAATTCGCGCAGCGCGCAGTACCGCTCGGCGTGATCTATCTTCTGCAGGAGAGAACGTCGGACTCGCGTGCCCACATAGGATCTGTTCCGGTTCGGGCTGCTTTCATGGCGCTGGTAGCAAATTCTTATGCTACGAAGATTCTAAATCACCAGATGCGGGCGAAGGAATTTGATGCCCTCAGCCGCCTTGTTCCACAGGTTCCCATCTATTCCCTCCAAGCACCGCGAGACGTGGATGGCTTTGACCACTTCTACGACAGCGTTTGCCGAAATATGAAAAGAATAGAAATACGAGAAACGAGCCGCTCCGCAAACCAAGCCTCGCGGGCAACTGTAACCGCGGGCCGCAGAAACCTGAAGAACTGAGTGCTGAATGACGGCAATTCGGGGCGGAAAGCGGTTTGGTCGAGACGTACAGTATCGCAAAGTTGATGCCCTGCGACACCGAGCCGAGCCCTTCACCACGCGGCGATGAAGTTATCGGCCTAGGACCAGCCGCGAAGCATCGGCGTCGTTTTCGATTCCGCGGCGGTCGCCGGAGCAATAGCGAACGAGAAAGGGCGGATAAGTCACTGCTCGGTTCGACGTCGACAACTCTAAGAAAGTCAATGATCTGCTGGCCGCGAAGTGGGCGATGGTCCGCCAAAGAAGGTCGCATCGGCCAAGTAATGCGCGGGACAGAAGGGATAGGATCGCGAGGCCGGGTGGCGACGAATCTGCGATTCTCTTCCCCGGTGGGACGGCGGTCGGGAACCTGCGGACTTAGCATCGCAGTGAGAACGTTTCCCGCGCCGGCCGAACCAGCAGAAGACATCACCGTCGTTCGCGAACTGGAAAATTGCGATGCGTTGTGCCAAAACTTTGAATTGCCGGAAAAATCAATTGCGGGTAGGCTCCCGGCAGCACTGAGAGGCCTGCGAGCCGGATAACCAAAAGCGTGACAGGAAAATAATCATGCGTTACTCTAGTTTCCAAGATAATAACCGCGTTTATCTCTAAATTCCAAGATAATCCAGACAGAGTGGGGTCGAGCTTGGGCTTGAAGGCAGGTGAGCGACTGAAGGAAATCAGGTCGAGACTCGGAATCACCTTGCGCGATGTAACTGATTTAAGCCAGAAAATTGCTGAATCCGAAGGGAATGAAGAGTTTCAGATCTCCAACCCTTGGCTCACGGAGATTGAAAATTCCGATGCCATCCCCAGCATCTACAAGCTTTTCAGCCTGAGCGTCATTTATCATCTGAAATTTGCCGATCTGCTGCAGCTCTTTGGTGTGGATGTTCAGAAACTAGCCAAGCGGCAGATCGAGACGCAGCTTCAACACACTCATCTGACGCCCGTCGAGGTTTTTGACCGGGAGCGAAGCATCAGCTTCCCGGTGCGTTTTGATCGCGGATTCGAACTTACGAAGACGAATCTCTTGTCGCGAATGATAGAGGTCTGGGGAGAAATTCCCATTCCGCTTATCGAGCATTTCGATGTTCGCCATAGCATGTACGGGTTTATCGGCTTGGAGGACTTGACGCTTTACCCTCTTTTGCGTCCGGGTTCATTTGTACAGATAGATCAAAGAATTAAGAAAATTCTTCCATTCAAGAGGCGTACGGAATACGACAGGCCCATCTATTTCGTTGAATTGAGAGACGGCTATGCATGTTCCTGGTGCGAACTGCAAGACGGTCAACTCATTTTAACTCCGCACCCGTTATCGCCATGCCCGACCCGGCAGTTTAAGAACGGGACCGAAGCCGAGGTTATTGGACGCGTAACCGGGGTGGCTATGCGAATAGTGGATTTCGACCAGCTAGGGGAGAACGAGAATGCATGATATCCAAGGCGACATTCACATTTGAAGCGAAAAAACGGGCAGCGAGCGAACTACATTCCAGCGGAACGGTTACTTTGTATGGCTGAAGTTTTTTCCAAATAGCAACGAACTCGCTCTCCGCAGAAGCGTTGCAACGTCTGTAGACCTCGAGTTCTTCGACCAGCTCTCGGACCGAACACGAGACTAAACGCCTAAACACCTCCCAATGGCAGGAAGCGATCGCGCTGCGGGCGTAATTCGTGGTATATCGTTGCGAGAGGCCCTCATGGTGGTACTCGCCAGTGTTGTAGTCTCGCAAAGAGGCCAGATAGATTAGGCGGGAGAAATCTCCTCGAATATTCGCCAAAGTACGATTTTCCAAATCTCGTTTGGCGGCTTCGATTCCGTCGTGTTTAAGGTTACCGTGCATCTGGGTTATCGCGCCTCGCCCCGGTCGTTAGCATTCGAGTCGAGTCCAAGCAATTCTACAGAGACGGCCGTGCCGGTGCTTGGCAGTACCTCCTTCGCCATATTTAGCATTTTCTCAGACAGGAGCAGGGAAAGCAGCACAAGCCGCGCAGCTGGTCGCGGGCCGCGCACGCGAATGACTATATATAGGATGCCAGTGGTCAGTTGAAATGTTAAAAAGTGCATCCCCAAGCGTAACTCTCCGGCAGGCCTGAGATCGGGGTTTTGCCGGGCCGCTTGAAGGTGGGACCGGAACAAGCAGTTCACTTGGGTTCGCACACCTCGCAGCCATTCTAGAGCCAGAGTCGTGCGTTCCTGCTGAAAGGCCCGTGCCGCGCTCGCACAAGTGTTGCTGGAAACAAACTCCGAGTCTTCGGCAGAGAAGATCCGCGCGCTCAATTCGGCAGCAAGCGAATCACGCTTGAATTCTTCTGCGTCGACTTCATACGCGTCTCTGTTTTGTTCATGTCGCAGTCCGGCTCTGATCAACAGGAAGAAAATCAAGAGCAGTATGACGGCGCCAAGCAGGAAATAGAGATGTGCAGTCACGATCGGATTGCCTTCACAATGTAACTGCCAGCTGCTCTTAACCGCTTTCTCGTTTCGTAGGCCAAAGATCGATAATCGACTTCGATCCGGGCCCCAGGCCCCGAGACCGGACTTGGGACAAATGTCCACAAGGTGCGGCACCAAATTAGCAAAACGAGGATATACGTTGTTGGCTGGATATATTGCCACCAATATTGAAATTTGTCTCCAAGAAAGTCTCGCAGCGTCAGTTGGACCAGATTGGTGCCGAGAAAGACTCCATAGCCGAGAATAATGCCTTTGAGATTACGCCCTGCTGGAATCGCGTAGTACGCTAAGAGCACAAGTAGCCCGATTAGTACCAGGGCTTGAACAATTCTAAACTCGCGTTCCGTTTCCAAGGTGGTCTTGCCGGGAAGCCATTTGGCGTTGTTCGCCGCGAATACCGCGATTCTTGACATCGTGATAATAAAAAGGAAGAGCAGCACGCTTCGGGCCATCCGGGCTGCACCTGGGTAGTTCGCCAGGGCGACCTTGTAAATCTCCCAAACCACGCCGCAGCCAACCAGGACACTGAAAAACTGGCTGTACCAGTAAACGTAAGGGTAGGCTGTGGGCCAGCTATGATAGACGGCGAAGAGCGACAAATCCCGCAAAAACACCCAAATGATATAGGAATAGAAAAGTTTGTACTCTTTCAGGAAATTTCCGCGCACAGCGCGAACCACAATGAGGGACTCAAGTATCGGCCCTAAGATCCATAGCACTGAAGACAGCATTCAAGACCCCGCGGCGTCAGACAAATTGTAAAGCAAAAATGGGGAGAAGCTAGGGCATCCTTTCTTCTCCCCGTCGGCGTAGCCGAGTTTCTAGTCGACGCGCGGCGCTTCTGGAACCCAATGTCCGTACCCGTTTCTAGGCCTTCATACGGCGATGCTTGAATACTTCCACGGAATCGGAGGCGCGGGCGGGGCAGTACCGTCGGCTTGCAGTACGCTTGCCCTCGGATATGGGATCGGGGGAGCTGGAGGCGCAGTTCCATCAGCACTCAGATTGTGACCAAGACTGGATTTGTACGGAATGGGCGGGGCAGGCGGGGCTGTGCCATCCGCGCGTGTCCTGATCGAGTTTCTTGCAGCGTGCTGATCTACTGCAGTGGGAGTGAGAAGTGCAATGAGAAGTATCAAGCTGAACCAGACGGTATTTTTGTTAATCATGTTTTTCTCCTGAGTAAAGATTTCCGGCCCATGTCTATGGACTCGGACCTGCGGTCAGCCTAAGCGCCGCCGCCGAATGTTTGGGAACTTCCCGAACCTTGCTTGGCTTTCCGAGCAGATTCCGCAGTAGGGCAAGTCAACGCGAGATACGGAGTGCAAAATTGGCAAGTCTTTCGATGAAGTTGTGGGGCCGGCCTACCGACCCTGCTGATCGCAAAGGCGATTGTGCGGAATGGGTGAAAACTGGCTGAGCGGGCCACTGACGCCGCTCATTCACGTCAAATCAAAGAAAAACAATGGCTTGACGGGATTATCGCGTGGGTGTCTCCGGTATGACCCTCGCCTCCCGCACGCCTTATCGGCGCTGCTCTGGCGTGACTACTTGCTTGTAGCAAAACTATTTTGCGACCGACAGGTATCGCGCGATTGGTCTGCTCAGGAAAGCGAGCAAGCTTTTCCCAAACTCAGCGGCTTGGGATTACAAGATAGGATTTGCCAGCGAGCCTTTCCGATGGCGTCGATGAATTGCCAGGCAGAGATCTAGCGATTCGGAACGAGTTGAAATTGTATTGTTTCTTCGCAGTGAGATTACGGTTAGGAGCAAGCCTTGACCGGACGTATACCTTTGGCGCTTCGTGATCGACGACGTAGCGCGAGCCTCGCAATGGGTCCGGAGTCCTCTTCAAAAACGTGGTCGGCTGCCGGATCTCAGACGAACTCGCGCTCTGCGCGTTTTAAGGGGTGGTCTGAATAATCAGAACGGCGCGTAGCCTTGGGATCACTGATCCAGACTCCTGTCCGGTTCCAAAGCACTGATTTAATACTTGTAATATAAATGGAACTATAATATATACTTATGTTTATAATTATCCAGTTATGAGAAGGGGGAGCAAATGATCATTGGCAAGCGTCTGAAATCACTTCGCGAAGCTAAGAAACTGTCGCAAGGAGATCTCGAAGCGCGAACCGGCCTGCTCCGATGCTACACGTCGCGAGTGGAGAACGGGCACACGGTCCCGTCACTGGAAACGCTTGAGAAGTTCGCGCGTGCCCTCGGGATGCCCATGTATCAGCTGATGTACGATGGCGATAAGCCGCCTGCGGCTCCGGAAACGGAGAAAAAGCATGCGAGAAATTCCTGGGAATCTTCGCGGGCCGGCCTGCGACTAATGGACAAGTTGATTCCTCTAATTGCGAAAATGAACCAGCCTGACAGGAATCTCATCTTGTTTCTTGCCGGGAAGGTTGGGCACAAACGAGATGAGAAGATACCAGCGAGCTCTACGAATGGGGACGATCACGCTCAGGCCTAGGCCCAGAAAACCCGCGGGAATTAGCGTTGACAGAACTTGGGCCACCTCTTCGACGGAATTTGTAATCCCGGAAGTTCCGGACTGAGGATAAAAACCAGCCGCTAGAGCGTGGAGCATATAGTTGTTATTTTGAAGTGTTTCAAGAGCTCGTCGAAAGTTGCCTGTGACCCAGGTGTGGAGTGGCGCTCTCGCTTCCTATGGGAAGCATAGAGAAGATGTATAATAGACTCTGGATATATTGTTAGTACTCGACTCATACCATGTGTATTATATTGTACAGACAAGGACGATCCTCCTCGATATCCTGAACCCGAGTTAACTCAAACTATCCTGGGGTTGCAGTCGCGCAACGGGAAGGGCTGCTACCCCTGGATTTAATTGAGAGTCGCAGTGTGGTCGAAACCAGATCGCGCGATCGGAGACGGAGGCTTCTCCAAATCCCCTTTTGTTCATCGTCCGCTAATGGATGTTCGTGCGAAGCCGTTGGGTTGTGGAATTTTGCGCCCGGCCCAGAATTCCAAACCGGTCTCGCCTCCCAAAGTGCAAGGCGCTGTCGATGAGCGTACGTGAGCGTTGCTGCAGAGCGTGCTTTAGATGGAGGGTTCCATATATATTTTCTCTTATACGTTCTCCGCCGAGAAGCCCGGACCTCGCGAAATTCATAAATATGTCATCGCCAGGGGTTTACGTTGTGGCAAGCCAAACTGCATTCGCAGGGGGACAGCTTAGTGTCTTACGCGATAAAGACCAAGACATTTCGAGCGGAAAACGGAAGTCCGCGTCGAGTTTTTGCGACCGGGAACTCGGGCGATGCTTTCCAGAAGATCGGGCGCATACGAGCACGGAAAGAAGGAACCATGGTGAGACTTGAAGCATTTCAAACCGCTGCCCGCGAAGGCGGCTTCGTCAAGGTAAGTGAACGCGGGGAAGGCAACGTCCTGTGGTTCAGAAAACGCACAGCGGATACGACTACGCAGACGCATCAGCGGATGTGCATCGACGGCCTGACCAACAGCGTGACCGTCTACTGGATGACCGCTCCGGGGAAACTAAATTCGAAGACGTTTCGCGCCGTTTTAGCGCTGCAGGAATGGTTCAAATTAACTCAGGAAGTGGTTGTGCAGCGATGAAACGCATCATGGCATCGTCCAATCCGCCTCTGAAAATACTCCTAATTGAAAACGATCCAGCTGCTGCCGCACAGATTCGTAAGGCGCTGACGGTAGGTGGCGGAGGTTCCTTCAACGTGAAATGGGTTCGCCAACTTCCCGGGTCTCTTGAGCTCTTGAAAAAAAAAGGAATTGCCGCCGTTTTGCTCGATTTGTCCCTGCCCGATCGTCAGAGTATCGAGACCTTCGATAAGCTATTCACCGCTGCGCCGGACGTTCCGATCCTGATTCTCAGCGGCAACAATAACGAAGCCCTCGCCAAACAAGTCGTGGGACGCGGGGCGCAGGACTACCTGTTGTCGGATCATCTCGACAGCTATTCTCTGCCGCGCGCAGTGCGCCACGCTATCGAGCGCAAGGCCGCCGAAGATGCGTTGTACATCGAAAAAGAACGCGCCGTAGTCACCCTCAACTCGATTGGGGACGCCGTTCTCTGCACCGATATTTCCGGTAACATTACCTATCTCAATCTGGTCGCCGAGACTATGACCGGCTGGTGCCGCGAAGAAGCTATCGGGAAACCACTCGCCGAAGTGTTCCAAATTGTTGATGGCAGTACGCGCAAGGCCGCTCGGGATCCGATGGAGATGGCTGTCGAGCAAAACAGAACTGTCGGACTCACTTTAAATTGCATCCTCATCCGCCGCGACGGTTTTGAATCCGTCATTGAAGATTCCGCCGCCCCGATCCACGACCGCATAGGCCGCGTTATAGGAGCGGTAATCGTCTTCCACGATGTGAGCGCGGCGCGTGCCATGTCGCACCAAATGACTCACTCTGCGCAGCACGATGTACTCACGAATCTGCCCAATCGTATGCTCCTCAACGACCGGGTCACTCAGACGATTTCCTTGGCTCGCCGCCAGAATAGACCGTTTGCGATGCTCTTTCTGGATTTGGACCGCTTTAAGCACATCAATGATTCCCTGGGCCATGCCATCGGCGACCAGCTTCTTCAGTCGGTTTCAAAACGATTGTTGTCCAGCGTGCGCGGTTCCGACACCGTGAGCCGTCAGGGAGGAGATGAATTCCTGATCCTCCTTTCGGAGATCACCCATCCGGAAGACGCGGCCACCAGCGCAAAAAAAATCCTTCGCTCGCTCAACGCAGCACACTCCATTGGTGGACAGGACTTGAATATCGACGGCAGCGTCGGTATCAGCATCTACCCGGAAGATGGAGCGGACGCCGAAACGCTCATCAAGAATGCGGACACCGCGATGTACTACGCCAAGGAAAACGGACGCAACAATTTCCAGTTCTTCAAGCGCGAAATGAATATTAAGGCCGTTGAGCGGCAATCCCTCGAAAGCAGCTTGCGTCGTGCTCTCGCCCGGAAAGAGTTCTTGTTGCACTATCAGCCCCAGGTAAATCTCGCCTCACGTGAGATCACCGGGGTCGAAGCGTTGCTACGCTGGCAGGATCCCGATCGAGGATCCGTCCCTCCTTCCCAGTTCGTGCCGGTTGCCGAAGATTGCGGCCTCATTCTTGCTATCGGAAGTTGGGTGCTTCACGAAGCGTGCAGGCAGGCACGCGAATGGCAGGCCGCCGGTTTACCCTTCAAACGGATTTCCGTCAATGTTTCCGCGCAAGAATTTCGCGCCGAGACGTTTCTTGCGGGCGTTCGTAGCACCCTGAGAGAAACCGGCTTGCAATCCCGCTATCTCGATCTCGAGCTCACGGAAAGCGTTCTTATGCAGCATGCCGATTTGTCAGCCATTAAACTTCATGCGCTCAAGACGCTGGGAGTGCACATTGCGGTGGACGACTTCGGCACCGGCTACTCCAGCCTCAGTTATCTCCAGCAGTTTCCCATCGATATCCTGAAGATCGACAAATCCTTTGTGCACAAGATCACCGCTGACTCCGACGACTCTTCGATGGTCAGCGCCATCATTGGCATGGGCAAGAACCTCAGGCAACGCGTGATCGCGGAAGGTATTGAAACCCCGGAACAGCTGGCATTCCTTCAGGCCCAGCAATGTGCGGAAGGACAAGGCTACCTCTTCAGCCAGCCCCTGCCAGCCGCCCAATTCGCCGACTTGCTGCGGGCGGTGTCGGTGACGAATCTGTGTTACTTGTGACTGGCTGTTTCCGAAACAGACGAATCGTACTTTGTTGATAACAGCCGTATGCCTGCCAAGCAGCAACCCAATTGCACGGTTTCCTCGGAGCTTCCCCCACGATTTGCTCAAACCTACGAGAAAAAGCACTTCTATGACATGGACGGCGTCAATCCTGGTGCAGCGCGGACATGGGATCCACTCGGGAGGCGCGGCGCGCGGGGATGTAGGTGGCCAGCAGAGCTACGACCAGGATGGTCATGGGCACCAGGAAATACAGCCGGGGCTCGCGTAGGTGGAGGCCGTAAAAAATGGCGTCGAAAACGCTTGGTAATGGAAGCGCCAGGACTAGACCGACAGCGGCGCCGATGGCGGTCATTTTCATGCCGTCGCGGAGAATCATGCGCAGCACGTCAGGTCTTTTGGCTCCGAGCGCCATGCGGATGGCGATTTCGTGCGTGCGCTGTCCCACGGAGTAGGCAATGAGACCATAGATTCCGATACCGGCGAGGATGAGAGCGAGAAATGCGAAGCTGGCGAGCACACGGACAAAGAATGGGTTTCCACCTTTTTGCCGATCGATCAGCGCGGACATACTCATCACGTTGGCGAGCGGAAGTTCGGCGTCAAGCTGAGCAACGGCGGTGCGAAGCGGCGAAGCCAAAGCAGAGGGATCGGAACCGGTCCGGAGCATTAGCGAAAAGGAAGAGATGGGCCGTTGCAGAAATGGCTCATAAACTTGCGGATCATCGATGATGCCTTCGGAATAAGTTTTAACGTTACCGACAACTCCGACGATCTCACTCCACTGGGATGCAGTGCCGCTAACGTTTAATTGAATTTGTTTGCCGAGCGGATTCTGATCGTGAAAATGACGATTCACGAATTCCTGATTCACGACGATCACCCGCGGGGCTAGTGGAGTGTCCTGTTCGGTGAATGCGCGGCCACGCAACAACGGGATTCCGGCAGTACGAAAGAAATCGGTGGTTACGACATTGTCGCTGGCAGTGAGTTGCTGGTTGGCAGGAACTTCAGGTTGGCCCTGGACGCGAAAAGTGACGGTGCCGGGCCCGGCTGCTGGCAAGTCGGAGGTAGCGGACGCGGCTTCCACGCCCGGAAGCTGCGCGAGTTGCGGAATAAGATTGCGGACGAAAAGACTTTGCTGACTGGCGTCCTTATACCGAGCGTCATCGAGGACAACGTTGGCGGTAAGAAGATGATCCGCACGGAAACCGAGATTCTGGTGCTCAATCATGAAGATTCCGCGGAAGAGCAGGCCGGTTCCGACCAGAAGAAACAAAGCTACGGCGATTTGGCAGGTGACCATCGTGGTGCGGAGGCGACTGTGCGAGTGGCTGGAGGAGGAGCTGCGGCCTTCTTCTTTGAGATTGTTGTTGACGTCGGTTCGCGAAGCATTCAGGGCAGGCGCGAGGCCGCAGAGAAGCGCGCAAAGTGTGGAGGCAGCGAGCGCGAAGAGTAGAACGTTCGAGTCGAGGCCCAATGGCACCGCGCTCATGGCTTCGTTGAAATTCATATTTGCGCGAACGAAAGCAATTCCCCAATAGGCGAGCAGCAGGCCGAGAGCGCCACCGAGGAAGGCAATCAACAGATTTTCGGTGAGCAATTGGCGGATGATGCGCAGACCGCCGGCGCCGAGCGCGAGGCGGATGGCCAGTTCCTTGCGGCGTCCGGCGGCGCGCGCTAAAAGCAGCCCGGCTACATTAGCGCAGGCAATCAACAGAACAAAAGCAACGGTGGTCATCACGACCGCCAAACCGTTGCGAATTCCGAAATTATAAAGAAGGAAATCGGGGAACGTACGGACCGCGGCTCCCCAGCCTTTTTCAATTTCTGGAAAATCCTGTTCGGCGCGGCGCGCGAGCGCGGAGAATTCCGCGCGAGCTTGTTCGATGGTTACGCCGGGTTTGAGTCGAGCGAACAGAAGCAAGGAACGATCTTTGCGGGCGTTCGCGGTTTGAGTGGCTGCGGTCACTTCGAGGGGTGTCCACAACTGCGGGGTAAATCCGGTCAGATGGAATCTCGAAGGCATGACGCCGATGACGGTGTAATTTTCGCGATTCAGGCGGATGGCGCGGCCGATCAGCGAAGCGTCAGACGCGAACTGGCGCTCCCAAAGTTCGTGGCTGAGGATCACAGCCCGGTTGCGGCCGGGTTGAATTTCTTCGTCGTTAAAGGTACGGCCGAGCTCGGGGGAAACACCGAGCACGCTGAAATAATTTGGAGAAACAGCGGCAGAGCGGATTGCTTGCGGCTGGCCAGCGGTGGACTGGCTCACGGGAGTGAGGCTCACAGAGCGATATTGATCCGCGGCGGCGGTGTCTGCGAAGACCTGGTTCGCTTCGCGCCATGCGAGGAAATTGGGAATGGAGACAGGATTCGCGTCGGGAAGGAAACCGTTCCCTGGATTGATGGAAGTGACTACTGCGACGCGCTTGGGATCGCGACCCGGCGGATGCCGGAGCATAAAGGCGCTAACGAGACTGAACATGGTGGCGTTCACAGCGATGCCGAGCGCGAGAGTGAGGACGGCAACGGCGGTGAAGCCGGGGTTCTTGCGGAGTTGACGGAAACCGAAGCGGAAATCGGAGAGAACGGAGCGGAGCCAATTGCCGATTTGTTGTTCGCGGACTTGCTCTTTGACTTGTTCGGTGCCGCCTAATTCGATACGGGCAGCGCATTGCGCTTCTGTCGGAGGCATGCCGGCGCGAATGTTTTCGTCGGTGAGCAGTTGGAGGTAGGATTGAACTTCGCGGTCGAGATCCGCTTCGCCGCGATGCGGGGAAAAGATGTTTCGCAGGAAACTTCGTGCTTTCGTGAACAGCGGCATGCTGATGCCTCACAGTAATGTCTGTCACACCAACTTGTCGCGTAAACTGGTCGCACCTTTTTCAAAAAAGTCGGCTTCGTATCATTAGGTTGGCTACGAAGCTCGCAAAGCTTGCGCTATCGCCAAAGAAATGCGACCCCAGCGTTTAGTCTCGGCTTCGAGTTGCTTCCGTCCGGGATTGGTCAAGCGATAAAACTTGGCGCGACGATTGTTTTCTGAGTCACCCCAATAAGAGGAAATCCAACCTTCTTCCTCCATCCGGTGGAGGGCGGGGAAAAGGGAACCTGGCTTAACAACGAAAGTGCCACCGGTGATGAGCTGGATTCTGCGTGAGATTCCCAGGCCGTGCATTTCGGCAGCGACCAGCGATTTCAGGATCAGCAGATCCAGAGTGCCTTGCAAGAGGGTAGTGGGTTCAGAGCCCAAGCGTGGTCTCCTATCGGATTTCTATAGGAATGATAGTGACTCACATATAGAGTGTCAATAGGAAAGTGGTTGCGGGCTGGATGAGAACGAGGAAGAGTACGGGCGCTACTGTTCCGAGCTGCTTGGGCGAGCAGTTCCTACTGCTCGGTGAACTGGTAATATTTCTT